>C687J26845_10002387_pt1 | contig 10903 bp, 8 predicted proteins | sample RifCSPlowO2_12_FD_26845 | JGI IMG/M metagenome (IMG submission 26845) | reverse complement strand
GATCACCAGTATCGTAACGCGCTCCGCGAATGAGGCGGCGACTGGATTGACCATATTNTGGCCGCCCGCGCCGTAGGTGACGCAGATCGCGCCGATGCGCCCGGTCGCACGCGCGTAGCCATCGGCGGCAAAGCCCACGCCCGGCTCATGGGAAAGCGTAATGATCTTCAGGCCCCGGCGCCGGCCAAACTTGAAGAATAGATTGATGACCAGATCGCCCGGAATGCCGAACAGGTGGGAGACGCCGATCTTTTCGAGATAGGCGACCAGAAAGTCGCCCAGTTTCATTTTGCGTTGCATCATGCTTGGGATGGATGCTCGTTTTCTAAGAGCTTAAGCCGATTGGTGAATTCCAGTTCGGTGAATAGAATTCGCGCCTTCTCGATATCCGGCGGGCGCGCGCGCAGCGACTCCAGCTCCGTTTCGATCGGCACGTCGCGTTTGACGGTCGCAAGATCCCGGCTGAGAAAGGCAACCTGTTTTCCTTCCGCAAGAATGTTTCGCACCCGTGCCGCGCCGCGCAGTTTCATTTGCTCGACTTCGTCGAGATGGTCGAATAGATTTTCCAGAGTCTGGAATTGCTGAATTAAAGCGATAGCGGTTTTCTCGCCGATGCCTTTGACTCCGGGAATGTTATCCACCGGATCGCCCATCAGCCCCATGACTTCGATGACCTGCTCCGGCGCAACACCGAACTTTTCTCTTACTTGATCGGCGCCGATCCACCGATCCTTGGCGCTGTCGAGCAGGCGAATGCCGTCGGTGACGAGCTGCATCAGATCCTTGTCGCTGGAAACCACGACGACTTCGCAGCCTTGGCTGGACATCCTGCCGCAAAGGGTCGCGATGATGTCATCGGCCTCATATCCCGGCAGCTCGATCAGCGGCAGATTAAGAGCATCGAGAACTTTGCGGAAATAAGGGAACTGGGGAATGAGATCGGCGGGCGCTTCCGGCCGGTTGCTCTTGTAATCGGCGAACATCTCATTGCGAAAGGTCTCCCGCCCGGCGTCCAAGGCAACGACGACGTATTCGGGCCGATACTGTTTTAGCAACTTAAGTAAAATGTTGGTGAATCCGAAGATCGCGTTGGTCGGTAGACCGGCGGCGTTTTTGAAGGAGGGGGGAATCGCAAAGAAAGCGCGAAAAATATAGGAACTGCCGTCGATTAGAAAAAGTCGTGGTCTTTGATCGGTCATGAACGAGCCCGATGGGTCCTGGGTAAAATTCAGTTCAATGTTCCAGGTTCAAGGTTAAATAAATTGTTCAAGGTTCCGGGTTCAAAGTTCAATGTTTGAAGATTCGGATTCAACGTTTCGGGAAACATTGAACCTTGAACGTTGAACTCACGAAGCCGCAGGCTTCGAGAGCGTATGCGTCGCGGTGCCGTAAAACACTTCGGCCGCTTCCATCAGCGTTTCCGACAGCGTCGGATGGGGATGAACCGAATCGGCGATGTCGCGCACGGTGGCGCCCATCTCGACAGCCAATACCCCTTCGCCGATCAATTCCCCTGCGCCGGACCCGACGATGCCAACGCCGAGGATCCGTTCGGTTTCGGGTTCAATGATAAGTTTGGTAAGGCCGTCCGGGCGATCCAAAGTCAGCGCTCGCCCGGACGCGCCCCATAAAAACTTCGCGACTTTGACCTCGATTCCCTTTTGCTTGGCTTCGCTTTCCGTCAGGCCGCACCAGGCGATCTCGGGTTGAGTAAAGACCACCGCAGGAATCACGATGTTCTCAAAAACGCTGGGCTCGCCCAGGATCGCCTCCACGGCGATGCGCGCTTGTTTGCTTGCCCGGTGCGCCAGCAGCACGCCGCCGCCGGCGTCGCCGATGGCATAGATATGCGGGTCGTCGGTTTGCTGCCGGGCGTTGCACTTAATGAACCCTTTGTCGTCCTTGGTAACTTTCGTATGCTCTAATCCAATGTTACTGATGTTGGGCATGCGGCCGACGCTGACCAACACGCGGTCGTAGAGCTCTTCGCGCTGCTCGCCGGCCAACTGGATGGTGACTTTGATCCGTTTTCCGGCGGTGGCCATCTTGAGCACTTTGGTGTTGACGCGGATTTCCTTGAAAGCCTTTTGCGCAAAGCGGCTGACCGGGCGGACGAGATCGGGATCGATGCCCGTGAGAATCGAAGGCAAGACTTCCAATACCACGACCTTGCTGCCCAAGGCGGCGTAGACCGTCCCCAGCTCCATGCCGATATAGCCGCCGCCCACCACCAAGAGGTCGCCCGGTACGTCCTGGATTTCCAAAGCCTCCGTCGAGGTCATGATACGCTTGTTGCCGAGATCGAAGGCCGACGGCAGCGCCGCCTTGGAACCTACGGCGATGATCACGGTATCGTAGGCGATGAACTTTTGCCCCTCGGCGGTTTCGACTCGGAGCGTTTGCGAATCCTCGAAATGGCCCCGACCATAAACGAGTTGCACGCCCCGCTTCTGCGCGAGCCCTTTGATGCCCTGGCCCAATTTATCGAGTATAGAGTCCTTCCAGGCGCGCAGTTTGTCCAAATCGATTTTAGGCGCGCCGAATTCAATGCCGCGCCCCGCCGAGTCCTTCGCTTCGCGCAGGATCTCCGTGGCGTGGAGCAAGGCTTTGGAAGGGATGCAGCCGGCGTTCAGGCAGACGCCGCCCAGGCGGGGGTTTTGTTCGACGAGAGTGACCTTCTTGCCTCTGTCGGCGGCATAGAAGGCGGCGGCGTAACCTCCGGGGCCCGCGCCGAGAACGAGGATTTCAGTTTTGATGGGTTCCATTATGTATTCAGTTAGTGCTCTGTGTTGATTTCGTGGGTAAAGCCAAGAGGCCAATTTTCACCGCGGAGGCGCGGAGGACGCGGAGTAAAGGGTTTCGATTATAAAATACTCCGAACTCTGCGATCTCTGCCCTTCGATTTCCCTCAGGGTGGTGAGGTTCTCGAACCATGCCTCTGTGGTGAAATAACGATTGCTGCACTGGTTGCGGCTTAGCTGCGCTGGGAGCTTCGTGGTTCGAAAAGGTTTTATCATTGCAACAGCGTTGACCATGGCACCCACATGAAAGGCTAAAGATTCTCAGCCGATTTTTACCTCGGCTTCGGAAAAGGATTCCAGCCCAGCGATGATTTCTCTTAAGAAGCGCACCGCGTCGCCGCCGTCGAGCACGCGATGATCGTAAGATAGACAGAGAGGCAGCAGGGTGCGAATCGCGATCTTGCCGTCCACGACAACGGGCTTGGGGCTCCCTTGCCCCACGCCGAGGATGGCGACCTGGGGAGAGTAAATGATCGGGGTGAAATGGCCGCCGCCGATGCTCCCCTGGTTGGAGATCGCAAAGGTCCCACCCTGAAGCTCTTCGAGGGAAATCTTACGCTGCCGGGTTTTCTCGGTGATGGCGCCAAGGTCGCGGGAAATTTCGAAGAGATTTTTCTTGTCGACGTCGCGCAGCACCGGGACGATCAAGCCGGCCTCCGTATCCACGGCGACGCCGATGTGGCGGTACTCTTTGAAGACGATCTCGCCGGCTCCCTCGTCGACACTGGCGTTGGCGCGCGGATGTTTAACCAGCGCCCGGGCAACCGTCATCAACAGAAACGAAGTCAGGGTCAGGTGCGCGCCTTTTTTTTGATAGGCCGGGGCGTGCTTTTTCCGCAGCGCCAAAAGCGCGGTAATGTCCGCGTCATCGAACTGATTGATCTTGGGGATCGTCGTCCAGGATTCCACCATGCGGCGGCTGACTGTGCGGCGTAGCGACGACATCTTCTCGCGCCGAACTGCGCCCCATTTCGAAAAGTCCTCGGCTTCCCTTCGCTTGGCGGCAGGAGAAGATGGCATCGAAGGTCGGGCCAGCCCGGCATCGGCGATTTGCTGGAGCCCGCGGATGTAAGCGCGCAGGTCTTCAAGAACGATCCTGCCGCCGGCTTCGCTGCCTTTGACGCGGGTCAAGTCGATGTCGAGATCGCGCGCGAGCTTGCGTATCGAAGGCGCGGCCGGCGGGGGCGCCCCGCTGGGTGATTGGTAGTGGTATGAGAGAGTCGGAGCTGCACTGCTTTCCGGTTGGCGTCGAGAAGACGCTTCCGGCGCACGCCGCTCCACCGGTGGCGGTGCGCCCGCAGGAGGCGCCGCAGCGGCTTCACCGCCGGCCTCGCGAATGGTGATCAGCAATTGGCCGACGCTTATTTCCATTCCTACCTTCACGTGGATCTTGGTGACGATGCCGGACGCCGGAGCGGGAATGGAACCCACCGCCTTCTGCGTCTCCAGCTCCATGATCGGCCGGTCCTTTTTTATTTCCTGTCCTTCGGCGACCAGAATGGCGACCACGGTGCCGGACTCTACACCTTCAGCCAGTTGGGGAAGCTTAACGTCCATAGTGAATGCGTGCGCTGTTCAGGGAATGAAATCTACAGATAGAATGGAAATGATTTTTCCGGATCGACGCCGAGTCTCTTGATCGCCGCTTCCACTTTTTCGCCAGCCAGAGAGCCTTTCTGGTAGAGGGCGTACAAGGTCGCGATCACGGTGATCTCAGTGTCGACCTCGAAAAATCGTCGGAGGTTCTCACGGGTGTCGCTGCGGCCGAAGCCATCCGTTCCCAGGCTCATGAGACCGCCGGGCACCCAGGGCGCGATCTGATCGGGAACCATTTTCATATAGTCGGAGACCGCGACAAAGACACCTTCCTCGTTTTGCAGCGTGGTCTCTAGATAGGACGACTTTTTGGGCGCCGTGGGATGGAGCATGTTCCAGCGCTTGACTCGCAAGGCCTCGCCGCGTAGCAGTTTATAGCTGGTGGCGCTCCAGACGTCCGCCGACACGCCGAACTGCTCGGCCAATATTTCCTGCGCTCGCAGGGCTTCCCGCAAAAGCGGCCCGCTGGCGAAAATATGCGCCTTATGCTGCTTTCCTTTCGGCGCCGCTTTGAGCCTGTACAGGCCCTTTAAAATTCCCGGCTCCGCGCCGTCGGGCATCTCGGGCATTTCATAATTCTCGTTGTAGAGCGTCAGATAGTAAAAATATTCCTCGCCCTCCACATAAAGCCGTCTCAGCCCATCGCGCACGATAACGGCGATCTCATAGCCGAAACCGGGGTCGTAAGTCAGCAGCGTCGGGATGGTGCTCGCCAGGATGTGGCTATGGCCGTCCTGGTGCTGCAACCCTTCGCCGTTGAGCGTCGTGCGCCCGGCGGTGGCGCCGCAGAGAAAACCCTTGGCCTTGCTATCCGCCGCCGCCCACATCAGATCGCCTATGCGCTGGAAGCCGAACATCGAATAATAGAAGTAGAACGGAATCATGTTGATGCCGAAATTGGCGTAGGCGGCGCCGGCGGCGATGAAGGACGACATGGCGCCCGCTTCGGTGATGCCTTCTTCGAGNATCTGNCCGTCTTTGNCTTCGTTATAATAAAGCAGGGACTCGCGATCGACGGGTTCGTANAGTTGTCCTTTGGAGGAGTAGATGCCGACCTGGCGGAAAAGCGCGTCCATGCCGAAGGTGCGCGCTTCGTCGGGAATGATCGGCACGATGCGCTTGCCAATTTCATCGTGGCCCAAAAGGCGGCTTAATAGCCGGACCATGGCCCCCGTAGTGGACATCGAATGCTGCCCGGAACCCCTGAGCAATTCGGCGTACATGCTCGCGTCTGGCGGGGTCAGAGCGGCGGCTTTGACCCGGCGCTGGGGGATAAACCCACCGAGCAGTTTTCTCCGTTCCAACACATACCGTGTTTCAGCGCTATCGAGCGGAGGCCGGTAGAAGGGCGTTTCTACAACTTCCTCGTCTGCCAGCGGAATGTCGAAGCGCGTACGGAACTCGCGCAGCTCGCGCTCGTTGAGTTTTTTCTGTTGATGGGTGACGTTGCGGCCTTCGCCGGCTTCGCCGAGACCATAGCCTTTGACCGTTTTCGCCAGGATGACGGTGGGCGCGCCCCGGTGATCGACAGCGGCTTTATAGGCCGCATAAACTTTTTCCGGATCGTGGCCGCCGCGCAGCAGCTTGTGAATCTGATCATCGCTCAGATGATGGACCATTTCGGCGAGTTCGGGATATTTCCCGAAGAAATGTTTGCGCGTGTAGCTTCCCGGCTCGACGGAGTACTTCTGGTAATCGCCGTCGACGGCTTCTTCCATGCGCTTGAGCAGCAAGCCCTTATGATCGGCGGCGAGCAGCGGGTCCCAATCCGATCCCCAAATCACCTTGATCACGTTCCAACCCGCGCCACGAAAGAGCGACTCCAGCTCCTGGATGATCTTGCCGTTGCCGCGCACCGGTCCGTCGAGACGCTGGAGGTTACAGTTGACGACCCAGATCAAATTATCGAGATTCTCCCGGCCGGCCAAAGAAAGCGCCCCGGAGGCTTCCGGCTCGTCCATTTCGCCGTCGCCGACAAAACACCAGATTTTCGGCTCTTCGCCGGCAAGCAGCCCGCGGCTGCGCAAGTAGCGCGAAAAGCGCGCCTGATAGATGGACATGATCGGGGCAAGCCCCATGGAGACCGACGGGAACTGCCAGAAATCCGGAGCAAGGTATGGGTGCGGATAGGAGGGGAGACCCACCACTTTCGATAGCTCCTGGCGAAAGTGGTGCAGCTTGGGCGCATTGATGCGCCACTCGATGTAGGCGCGCGAATAAATCCCCGGCGATGCATGCCCCTGGAAATAAACCATGTCCGCCAGCCGGCCGTCGTCCGCGCCGCGGAAAAAGTGATTGAAGGCGATCTCGTAAAGCGTCGCTGTTGAGGCGAAAGTCGAGATATGGCCACCGATATCAGGATGGAGCCGGTTCGCTTTTACGACCATTGCCATGGCGTTCCAGCGCACGTAACTCTTGATGCGCCGCTCGATCTCGCGGTTGCCAGGGTAAGACGGCTGCCGATCGACAGCGATCGTATTGACGTAGGGGCTGCTGACCGTATGGGGAATCTTAAGGCCCGACTCCCTCAAGCGGTCGATCAGTTCGATAAGGAAGGACGCTTGTTCTGGTTCCTCGTTCCTGAGAATATACTCCAGGATATTTTCCAAAGAAGCGATCCACTTCTGCCTGCCATTGCGGCCGTCAATGGCATTCCCGTTCGCTGCTGGTTTCTTTTCCGGTTCCATGTGGACTCGCTTACTGAAATTTTAGAAGACAACAAAACAGAGGCGAAATCAATAGATTCTGACCGTTCATGTTAAACAGAACGATTTCCTATGGAGTTCATCGCCCCNAGGCGCCAACGAAAGAAAATTCGAAATCCGAATATCGAAAGAAGCCCCGCGGACCGAAACAAACCGAAACTNTCGAAGCCGAAAGCGAAAAATGGAAATCCGAAACGAGTTGGTTTGGAATATNGTGTTTTTCAATTACTTGGATTTATTTCGAATTTCGGATTTCGAGTTTCGAGTTTTTTCTTTGCTTCTTATTCCTTGGCGTGCTTTGCGTCTTTGCGCGAGTTATGTTGATTCCGATGCTCCGATTCAAAATACAACGGAAAGATTTAAATCGTTTTGCTGGACCTTCATGAAATATCTTGACTTGTCCTTTGCCGATCCGGTGCGCAATCTTGCCTGCGACGAGGCCCTCGGCGATATCTTCGAGGCCGCGGACGGCGGCGAAGCCTTGCGCTTATGGGAGCCGGCCGGCTATTTCGTCGTGGTCGGATATTCCAATCGAGTGACGGCGGAAGTCAATGTCGCGGCGTGCGAAGCGAGAGGCATTCCGATTCTCAGGCGTTTCAGCGGCGGCGGCGCCGTGCTTCAGGGCCCCGGCTGCCTGAATTACACCTTGGTGCTCAGAAACGAGCGGGCGGGATCCTTCGGCGATATCGGCCAATCCTATCATCGAGTGCTCGACAGGCACCGGGAGTTAATCGCGAAGTTGACCTCGGAGCGGGTGGAATTCCAAGGCACCAGCGATCTAGCCATCGCGGGTCAGAAATTTTCCGGCAACTCCCAACACCGAAAGCAACGTTACACAGTCTTCCACGGAACTTTCCTTCTAAACTTCGACCTGTCGCTTATCGAAGTGTGTCTGCCCATGCCGTCGCGCCGGCCGGCTTACCGCCAGGGCCGCGCGCATGAATCGTTTCTCAGAAACCTTCGCATCGATCCCGCGCGCGTGAAACAGGCATTAATCGAAACATGGCACGCCGACGATCCCTACGATCGCGTGCCGGATGAAAGAATCGAAGCATTGATGGAAGCGCGCTATGATCGCGACGAATGGAATAATAAATTCTAGCACTTTATCCGAGGAGTGGTATCGAGCTAATCAGGTAGAAATTCGCATTGTGTCCCAGGAATTCCTCACGATGGGCTCGCCGAAAGGCTCAACGCATCCTGCAGTACCGTTGTAACGCACGACGGAATGCCGTATACGGACCTGGTTAACGCCCATATGCGAAAACGCCTAGCTCGCCCCGAAAGGTTCAGAATCTCCCTCCTTCATGAGCGAGGCGGAACGCCACTTCCTCTTATCTCTCGGCGCGTGTGGCCTCTCAAGATTCTCCTCGGAGTCATGTTCCTGATCATGGCCGGCATCGCCTGGATACAAATCGACTCGATGCGCGGCCAGGAGATCGAGAGCGTCTTCGACCTCACTTTTTTCCTGTTCCAGGGGTTCTGGGTCCTGGGCTGGTCGGTCGGCGTGTTCTTACTCGGAGCGATAACGATTCTATTTGTGCTTCACGGCGAATCCGCACTTATGCGTGACGGACGCCTGATCAAAATGCCGCGGCTTGGCCCGCTGGTAATGATCTCCGAGTATGATCTCGCTAAGGTCCGCAATCTTCGTCTGGAGCGTGCCGGGGGAACATCCGGCAATTCCGTCCGCATACGGTTTGACTACGGCAACGGTACCACTGGCCTGGGCGACGCCATGCCCCGGCCCGATGCGGAACAACTGATCATGACAATCCGGCAGGCAGCCTCCCGCGTGCACCGATTCGGGGGAGAAAAAAGCGAGACGCCAACCATTCCACAATCAATTCGGGCTTCGTCACCACCACCTGTCCGGGTGACTGCGTCACCGTCACGCCAAGAGCCCCCGCCCTCTCTTGGGTCTCCCTCCTCGATTGCCCTGATCGCGGCGAACCTGCTCCCAATTGCGGGGGTACTAATCATGAACTGGAACCTCAGCGATGTGATGGTTCTCTATTGGGCCGAGAGCGCCGTGATCGGATTCTGGAGCGTCGTCAAGCTGGCGATTATCGAAAAATGGACAGCCCTCTTCACCACCCCGTTCGTTATCGGCGGCTTTGGCGCATTTATGTCCGTGCATTTTCTTTTCATCTATTACTTTTTCGTTCGCGGGATCGACGCGGCCGGCCCTGAACCTTTCGTGTGGGACGCGTTGCTCGATCTCTTCGTCCCGCTCCGGCCCGCTCTGGCGTCCCTCTTCGTCAGCCATGGGGTCTCGTTTTTTACGAACTATCTGGGCCGGCGGGAGTACCTCGAGATGGACCGGAAGCGGCAAATGAGCGATCTCTACAAACGCATACTCGTAATGCACTTAACCGTAATCATTGGGGGCTTCGCGACAATGCTCCTGCGAGCTCCCGAGGCGGCCCTGCTCCTGCTGATTGCGATGAAAACGGCAGTCGATCTGCGGGCCCACCGAAAACAGCACGCTGGGTACGCCTGCTCTTATGCGTGACCTGCCGAGGCGTAACCGAGAGTAACAGGAAACATTGAAATCAAAGGGAAAGATGCGACCCGCTGGTTCCGCCTCGCTTCTCAAAATTTTCCTCCCATGCCGTCGCGCCAGATGGCTTACCGCCAAGGCCGCGCGCATGAATCGTTTCTCAGAAACCTTCGCGTCGATCCCGCGCGGGTGAAGCAGGCATTGAAAGAAGCATGGCAAGCCGACGATCCCTATGATCGCGTGCCGGATGAAAGAATTGAAGCGTTGATGAAAGCGCGTTACGAGTGCGGGGAATGGCACAATAAATTTTAGCGGCGTGAGTCTTGCACTCGCGAATGTGAGAAGTCCTCGGGTAACATTCGATGCTGCCGACCACTGCCCGTCCGACGAATCTACTACCACGCGACGAGTAAAGGGTGGTCAATCCACGACCTGGGAAGCGTGTATAGGCAGCGAGATTGGAAAGGTAAAATGGTGGCGGTGGACAGATTTGAACTGTCGACTCCGCGGATATGAGCCGCGTGCTCTGACCAACTGAGCTACACCGCCACGTGTAGGTATTAAAGTATGCTGGCTTTTGGAAAAGATCAAGGTGGCGAAACAGGAGAGGTCGCAGCCCATTTTTCGCTTATGGAGATTCGTTGTACTTTTTTCTTGCCGCGCCTGATCTGATAAAGGACTTTTTCTTCTGTTTCGAGACAGCTCAGCTTGTTGCCGTATACGAGACCGGTATCCAGGCCGATCTTGTACGGGAGATGAAAGAAGACTTTTTTTTGCGGGGTGTGACCGAAGAGCACCGTGTAGGGAAGCGAATGCGGGCTGTATATGAACTGGTCGCGAATCCACAGGACCTCAGATTTCGTCTGTTCTTCCAATGATTTTAGCGGATTGATACCCGCGTGCACACACAAGATGTCGCCCATAATGTAATAGTTGATGAGGCTTTGATAGAAGTTGAGATGCTCCGGCGGCATCACGGAGAGAGCCTCGTTGGGTGCCGGCCGCATCGAACCCAGGCCGTAACTTGCCAAGGTTTCCTGGCCGCCATTGTAAAAGAACATCTCTCCATATTCTCCCGGCAGGCCGAGGTAGGACAAGAGCATGTCCTCGTGGTTGCCTCTCAAGAAGACGAGATCGAGGGCCGGCCCATACTCCTTGAGTTCCAGTAGGTAGGAGACGACCCCCTTAGAGGCGGGCCCGCGATCGATATAATCGCCCAAAAAAACCAGACGATCCCCGACTTCGAGCGGGAGCGCTTCGATCAGGTAACGCAGTTCGTCAAGACAGCCGTGGATATC
>C687J26845_10002377_pt1 | contig 10924 bp, 8 predicted proteins | sample RifCSPlowO2_12_FD_26845 | JGI IMG/M metagenome (IMG submission 26845) | reverse complement strand
TGGGTCCTCATTCCAGCAAGCTGTTGAAACCAGTGTCACATAAACATGATCTCCTCTATGACAAACTGCAACGGTTCTAATATAAGGTTAGGATAGGGGTGAAAGAAGCAGTTCACGTCGGCTACTCACCCCTACCTTAATCCTCCATCAAGGGGGAGGAAAGAAACGGGCTTCGGAATCGATTTCCGATCGGCGGCTACCCTAAGGCTTTGAGTTCCTCTATGTAATCCTTGAAGCCGGAGACGATGTCATATTCCGGCGTCCAACCGAGCACCTGTCTGGCCTTTTCGATTACCATCGGTTGTTTGGCGGAGCGGGGCCGCTGGCCGGGGATCAATTCCACTTGCAGTTTGGGCAAGAGTTTCTCCGCGGTCGCGACCAAATCGTCGAACTTGATGACGACGCCCGTCCCAATGTTCAACGTGACCGGCTCTTTTAACGGAGTCGTGACCGATTTGTCGAGGGCGCGGCCGAGATCTTTGTAATAAATGTATTCAAAGTCGCGCGCCGATTCCTGCGGTATTTTGGCGACACCGCCTTTGATGCCGGTCTGGAGCATGTTCTGGACCATCTCGCCGCCACTGGAACCACCGGCGAAGTGGCCGACGCCATAAACGTTGGCGAGACGCAGGACGATCAACTCAAAGCCGAACATGCGCTGGTAGGCTTCGACCATGAGTTCCTTGGCGACTTTGGAGTTGCCATAGGCTTCGCCTGGCCCGCGGCGAAAACTTTCGTCGATCGGACTCGGTTCACCCTGACGCCGGTCGTAAACGCCCAAGGTGCTCATCTGCACCAGCCGCTTCACTCCGGTGAGGCGCACCGCTTCGGCGACGTTGATCGTGCCCATGACGTTAATCTGCAAGCCGCTATAGATCGGGTTCGCGACTTTGCCGCCGATCAAGCCGGCGGTGTGGATGACGGTGTCGCATTTGAATTTCTGAATCGTTTCGATGAGCGCCGGCAGATCGCGCACGTCGCGGTGAACCACCGCAACGTTGGCGCTGCCCAGTTTGTGCGCCAGAAAGTCTTTTCTCGGCGCAAGGTCGTAGAAGACGATATTTTCGCCGCGCTTGAGCGCGTGCTGCGCGTAGGAAGTGCCGACTAAGCCTAGTCCGGTGATCAGTGTTGACGCCATGATTGCTCCTTTCTCGGTATCAGCAGAAGTTCAGCTCTGACTTACTCCAAGGCGGTAGAAATGTCTAGGTCGGAGCAATACTCGCAGTCATGGTTGATTTTACCCGTTCTATGGTATGATGCCGTCGTCGTGAGCCCAACCGTCTTTCGGAAGAGAGGTTACCGATTTTTCTTTTTCTCCCGAGAAGAGTCGCGCATGCATGTACATGTTTACTGCGGCGATGGGGAAGCTAAGTTTTGGCTAGAGCCGGAGATCGCGCTGGCCCATAATTACCGTTTGTCGCGTAAACAAATCAAAGAGATCGAAGAAATTATAGAGGATAACTACGATGAGCTTGAACGCGCTTGGAAAGAGCATTTTCCCGGTTGAAGTGACGCACGTTTCCAGCCACGGTATTTGGTTGTTGGCGGGGAGCCGGGAGCTGTTTATGTCCTACGACGATTTCCCTTGGTTTAAAGACGTCCCGCTTAAAAAAATCCTCAATGTCGAAGAACCGACGCCGGGCCACTTCTATTGGCCCGATTTGGACGTCGATCTGACGGCCGAGATTGTTCTACATCCAGAGCGATTCCCGCTCAAGGCGAAATAGAGGCAGCCCTACCTCAGCCTCAGGGCGGACTCCGAGAGAAATCTTTCCTTTGACGTGCTGTTGGTCTATGTGATTGCGTCGAGAGCGGTTGATGAACGAGATCACGAACTTCGTCGCGCGCGTCGCCGCCTACTTTAAGTCCGCGCTCGCCGATACTCTCGTCGATGCGTACAAGCTCGGTAGTCTCGCCCATGGCGGCTTCAGCAAAATTTACAGCGACATCGACGTGGGGCTCTTATTGAAGTGCACCGAGCCGCCGGACCAAATGAGCGACCTGATCGCCGCCGCGAAATCTCTTCACCCCGAGTACGGTAAAAAGCTTTCGATCTTCTGGGGCAATCCGGCTTTCAATTGGGGACGTCTGCCGGTCATCGACCGGCTCGATCTGCTCGATCACGGCGTGCCGTTGTTGCACGGCGTCAAGCCAAGTTTTCGCCGTCCGACCAGGGACGAGATTCACCAGGAACAGCTGCAAAGCATCGAACGAAGTTGGAAGTCGCGTTTGCCGGAGCTGAGCCGCCTGACGAGTCTCGAACCGAAAGACCGCAAGCCGTACATCCGCGCCATCCTCTACGCCGCCCGCCTGATCTACACCTGGGACAATCTTACCGTCGACTCCAACGACCGCGCCGTCGAGTATCTTCACCAAGTCCAGCCTCCCGGCCTCGATCTCAAACCGATCGACATGGCTTTGGCTTGCCGTAATGAAAAGTGCACGGCGGAGGATGTGTTTGCCCTCCGTGCCGATCTCAGCCGGCATTGCGAACGCGCGATTAGCTATATTTCTGTTAACGGCCGCTGAGTGGCGCGTATAGAATTTAATTGAAGCGTTCAAGTCAGTGGGATCAGGTCTTGTGGGGCAGATTAGGGTCAGGGGAAGGTGGAAAGAAAGAGGGACTCTAAATTCTAAGCCTAACCCTCTGCGTCAGACCGGCGGGGACGACGCTCGGCTGAGCTTCACGTTAACCCTGCAATTGAACCGATTTTTCCTACCAGTAAATTGCGGGGAACTCTATCGCCACGACACGGACGAGAACCGCCTCGTGTGTAAATAGCAAACATACCGTACTATGGCTTGTGTGGAACCTAGAACGAAAGACAGCAACCTATTGACGGGAGATCTTGAAACGGCGTACAAGGGGGTGTGATCCGGCTGAGTGGTACGATCTCCTTATTCGTCCTGGAACTGCTACTCTCAGGGTGCTCTACCCAGCCCTCAAGCCATCCGCTGAACACTGCACGGAACCCGATCCCGAATGACGCTAAACTGCTAGACTCGTGCTCGTCATTAGGAACGATGGCCTGCAGCCTGATGTCCGTTGTTACGGGCGATTACGGTGTCGAGCGGCGATCAGCTTGTATTGCGTACATAGAGCATGGTGGAATGCGTGTTGAGACGTGCGGTTCCGTGCCTGCTTCGCAGCCGTGACGGATGAGTACAAGGGCTACTTGATCTACGCATGAGCCGTCCCGCGTTTCAGGAACGGATGGCTATAAATAGAGAACGGTGGGGGCTTTATGGATGAAGGTACAGAAACCTCACCCAACAAAAAGACCGGAATGATTAACCGAATCGACTCGGATCGACACGAAGCGTGAATCTATGAAGTTCATCGTATTACGACCCGGATTGGTTGCTAACAAGAAAGTATCTTTGACACGAATCGGTCTATCGATTGTTCTGCTTATTACTTTATTATCCGGGTGCTCCTCCGTAATCCAAAACAGCGAAAGCTTTTATGAAAAGATCCCGCGCCCGCCGATCAATTGGCGGGAATATCTGACGGACTGAGTGGGGCCCCGATGCTAGCGGAGCATCTTGAAGTCCTTCACGCGGCTTTGGACTTCGATTTATCCGTACACTCTTTCGGCTGGCTGCGCTTGGCTTCCTTCCAGCGAGTGAAGCCTTTGCGCATGTAGTCGGGGTCGAGTTCGAGATGTTCGCAGATATTGTTGAAGGAAAAAAACGACGAGTTGTCGATTTCCAGTATCCATGCCTCGGCGGCGTCGAATAATCCTTTGCTTTTTTTATCGGTTGCCAGGATGTATTTTTGAGCATCCTCAATGGCGTTTTCGAGTATGGCCAGCATGAGCGCTTTCTCGCCGTCGCGGATGACCTGCTTGGAAAGGTTCTCCAGGATCCCAGTGTCCGTCGGGTCGATTGCGTTCCAGAATATGGCCATAAAAGTTGTTCCTCTATTTTTATTTTGAGTGCGCTGGTTGTTTGTTCGGCCGAGTCGAGCGGCTGGCAGTGCTTGAACGCAAGGGGCGAGCCGCGGGAGATGAGACCTAACGGCCGAACTCCTGGGAAGTAAAATGGACGGGCGATGACAACGATTTTGGGTAAAGTTGCCCGTTGGTGAAGTGACGATTGGTTGATCGGGCTGAGGTGGTTCATGCTTTGGCGGCGCGCAGGACGAACGCGAGTTATGGGATCGAAGGAGGAGCCGGCGTCCACGTGGGTGATGTTCAAACGGAGAAGTCCGATTCTTCGACGAGCGTTTAACTTAGAGGATATTCAGGTTTTCGTGTGGCTAACCTGTGTAACGCTATTGCGTGCGAGGACACGGAAATTGCACCGCGGATCCGCCAAAGGACGGATCAGCCCCAAATTGTTTTGCTGAGACGGATCAGCCACAATTTTCACGGCTGAGGCGCTGAGGTTGCGGAGAAAGGGGAGTAGAAAGTAACCTCTGTGAACTCTGCGTCTCTGTGGTGAATAGTCTTTCACAGTAATACCGGAAGACCCAATTTAGGAATGATGGCTCAGGATTACGGCCAAATAACCCGGCTATATTCGTTTACGGATCGTGANTGTCGGATCCGGGGGCGGAGATCGGGGCGGCGGATATGACGGAAGCCGAGGCTGAGGCGTTAAGCTCGCTGGGTCGATTGTAATCGGAATCGCATTGAGCTAAACGCGTTGATTGTTGGCAACTGCGGGGCGAGTTGTCTATAATTCCCGGCAGGATGGCAAACCTTTACTACAACGATCGATTGATCATCGCCTTCGCATCGCAGAACCAAAGCGACAAACAATGGAGTGCGGGTGCGGAAATTACCTGGTCGAGGGAAGGTCGGCGGGATTCGCATTCGATCGGCGGGTTGGCGGATCGATTCAAGACGAGCGTGGACGCAGAAAGGTATGTTATCAATCTCGCCAAAGCGTGGATTGACGCGAATCCGTGAATTGCATACGTGAGGGGTAAGGGTGTAGATGATGTCCACGGCGGTGACTTCCACAGGCAAACTAATCGCAGCATGCACTGGAAAATTCTACCAGAACAGGCAAAATAGGAATCCGTTGCGGCGTAATCGTTGTTGTTACGGCCGGTCGAAACGTGAATACGAATTGAAGTGCCGGTGCTCCCGCCTACGCGGAGAAAGCAGATTGGGCCATGAGCTATAACGCGTGGTTTCAGTGCATCAAAGGCTGTCCAGGGCAGTATAGTCTGCTGGAGATTATCTACCGCTGTCCCAAGTGCGGCGATTTACTCGAAGTGCACCACGACACCGATGCTCTCAAGACCCGGGCGGCGGCGGCGTGGGTCAAGCTCTTCGACGATCGCTTGCGCCAGAATTCCTATCCCTACGGCTCGGGTGTGTGGGCGAAAAAAGAATGGGTCGTGCCGTTTATCGACAATGAAAATATCGTGTCCACCTGCGAGGGCAACACCAACCTGTTCTGGGCCAATCGCTACGGCAAGCAGCTTCACCTGGAAGATCTCTGGGTCAAGCAATGCGGCAACTCGCACACCGGCTCGTTCAAAGATCTCGGCATGACCGTACTTGTCTCGGTGGTCAATCAGATGATCGCCAATGGTGAGCCGATCGATGCCGTGGCCTGCGCGTCCACCGGCGATACTTCGGCGGCGCTGGCGGCCTACGGCGCGGCCGCGGGAATTCCCACCGTGGTCTTTTTGCCGCGCGATAAAGTTTCGCCGGCGCAACTGGTCCAGCCGCTCGCCAACGGCGCTCTCGTGCTGTCGCTCGATACCGACTTCGATGGTTGCATGGCGGCGGTGCAGGAAGTCACCAAGCACAAACATATCTATCTCGCCAATTCGATGAACAGTTTGCGCATCGAGGGGCAGAAAACCATTTCCGTCGAGATCGTCCAGCAGTTTGACTGGGAAGTGCCGGATTGGGTGATCTTGCCCGGGGGGAATCTTGGCAACGTCAGCGCTTTGGCCAAAGGCTTTTTGATGATGTATGACCTCGGCATGATTTCGAAACTGCCGCGCCTTTGCGTCGCGCAAGCGGAGAACGCCAATCCACTTTACTTGTCGTATTTGAAACAATTCGAGCACTTCGAACCGGTCACCGCGCGCAGAACCTTGGCGAGCGCGATTCAAATCGGCAATCCGGTGAGCGTGCGCAAGGCGATCGCCGCGCTGCAACGCTTCAACGGTGTGGTTGAGCAGGCATCGGAAACGGAGTTGGCCGAAGAGGTGGCGCGCGCCGACCGCACCGGCATGTTCAATTGTCCGCATACCGGTGTTGCTCTGGCGGCGCTCCGAAAGCTGGTCGAACGCAAAGTGATTCACGGCCACGAACGCGTCGTGGTGATCTCGACGGCCAACGGTCTTAAGTTCGCGGACCAGAAGATCGCTTATCATGCCGGAACGCTCCCTGGCATCCAGGGAACTCAACAGAATCGCCCGGTTGAAATCGCCGCCGATCCGAGAGTCATCAGCGATACAATTTCGCGATACGTCGAGCGCACGCGGCTTCTAGAGAACTGATGAACGACCGCCAGCCTAAAGACGGTGATGTAGCCGGCGAGCAGGCGCGGGAGAGCACCAAGCGCTTTGGAGCGACCGGCGCCGACGGGAAACCGCTTGGTTTCAGCACGCTGGCCGTGCATGGCGGCGAACCTCGGCCGAAGCTCGGCAATGCTCTGGCGACGCCGATCGTGCAGACAGCTACCTATACTTTCGCCGACACGCAGGAGATTCACGATCACTTTCAGCGCCGTATCGAGCGCGAAGAATATGGACGCTACGGCAATCCGACCCAGCGCATCGCGGAGCAAAAGCTCGCGGCGCTGGAAGGGGCGGAGGATTGCTTGCTCTTCTCCAGCGGCATGGCGGCGGTCACCACGGCGATGTACGCCGTCCTGTCGCATAACTCCCACGTGGTCGTCACCGATGACTCCTACCGGCGCACCCGGCAATTCCTGACTCAAACCTTGCATCGCTACGGCATCGAAGTCTCGGTGGTGCCGGCGGGAGACTATGAAGCGATTGCGGAAGCGATCCGTCCGACGACCCGCCTGCTTGTGAGCGAGTCACCGACCAACCCTTACAACTGTATCGTCGATCTCGAACGCTTCGCTGATATCGGACGGCGACACCGGATCAAGACTCTCATCGACGCGACCTTCGCGACGCCGTTCAACCAGCGGCCACTGGCGTACGGTATCGACATCGTGCTGCACTCGGCGACCAAATACCTCGGCGGACACAATGATTTGCTCGCGGGAGCGATTTTGGGATCCGCCGAGTTGGTGGATGGTGTTCGCTCGTTGCAGGCGATCACCGGGGCGATCATCGACCCGCTGGCTGCTTACCTGCTCGTGCGCGGTTTGAAGACCTTCGCGCTGCGCATCGCGCGGCAGAACGCGAACGCCCAAGCGCTGGCCGAGTTCTTGGCGGCGCATCCTAAAGTCGCCGCCGTGCACTATGCCGGCTTGCCGAGTCATCCGCAGCATGAGATCGCCCGGCGTCAAATGCGCGGTTTCGGTGGTGTGGTTTCCTTTGAAATCGCCGGCGATCTCGAAACAACTTCCAGGGTAATCGATGCCTGCCGCATTCCGCAGATCGCGCCGTCATTGGGAGGGGTTGAAAGCCTTATCGAGCAGCCGGCGCTGATGAGCTTCTACGAGCTTACCACCGAGGAGCGGCTGATGGTTGGCATAAAGGACAATCTGATCCGCTACTCCGTCGGCATCGAAGACAGCGCCGACCTCATCGCCGATCTCGCCGGCGCGCTGGAACGGGCGTAGCACGGCGATTACCGCGCTCCTTGCTTTGCGGGACAGGGTCATTGCAAAGCGAGACAATATTGTCATTGGACTCGGCTCAAGTTTTGTCCGGGTATGCCTAATTAGCCGGTTTTTCTTCCGTTTTGAGAATGCCCCGCCAGGGCATGTAGCTTGCTTATTAAAGGTTCGATCCGCACAGCCTAAGGAGAGCAGCGATGACAAAGAGTCTTTCTTTGGTCATGTTGTTATTTGTTGTTTTCGGATGCGCGACGCTTTCGGAGCAGCCTGAAACGCCAGCCGCGGCGGATCCAGAAAACCAGATCAGCAGGGCCGAAACGGAAAACGTTCCGTCGAACACCGGCATCAAGCTTAGTAACGCCCGGGAGAGGGATGATAAACAACCCGCGTCGGTTACGCTCGATGCAGAAGAAATCCGGCAGGTTCAAACGCTGCTCAAGACGGTGGGTTTTGATCCGGGGCGAATCGACGGCGCCTTCGGTCCGAAAACGAAGATTGCCCTCTTGCGTTTGCGCTCCAGTTGTGCAGGTTTGAATGATCTTCTGCGGGCAGTTGATCTTGAGAAGATAGCGCCCGCGATAGGATCTTCGGGAGCCAATCGAAACAACGCGGCGAGGACGATGCTGAGAAAAGAAGAAATTCGCGTTATCCAGGTGCGTTTGAAAGATGCTGGTTTTGATCCGGGCACGGTCGATGGAATCTCGGGTCCCAATACTCGAGCGGCGGTCGCGCGCTTTCGTTCGGGCTGTGGCGCTGTTAGGACCATGCCGCCCGCCGTGCTTGAGGCGGCTCGGTCAATGGAGCCGGACGACATGAGCGGGCCCGCGATGGCAAAAGACAACATAATGACCGTTGCGATCCCCGGTGGTGCGGAGTCTTCGGAGTCTGGTAGCTTTACCTCAGCGGCGACCACGGACTCCAGCGCCGGTGGGACGCGGCGCCTTCCTTGAACCGGGCTTATAGCCAATGGGCTATCCCTGCCCTGATTCGCGTCACCGGATTATTTGCCGGCATTTACCTGCCGCACAAAACGATCGTCGAAGAATTGAGACGGCAACGCTTTTTTGGCTTCCGGTATGGAGTCCGGACAAAAAATCCAGGATTCCCTGAATCCCCAGTTCTGACGTCACAAGCTTCCGTTTGAACCCAGCGCGGTGTGCACTCTTCGGATGTGATTGCTCGTAAGCTTGTTTGCGCGCGCCTCGCGTGGTGGAACTTGTTCGACCTTTGGCCGGCGTGTTGGTGGTGGCCGACCGTTCCTCAGATGCACGGCCTACATTGATACGTAGGTTTTTGCCTGCGGGATCATCGCCGTCTATTTTCGTGTAAGGCGTCAGCTCTTGTCGCAAATGGTGACTCGCTGAGGCTCATCCTGCCTTTCTTACCTCGCTTTTCAGCAAATTCGCGCAGAAATTCTACGGAGTAGTTTTCCACTTAGACCAACTTGCGGTGAATTTGTTGAGCGGGAACAAATCTGTTCGGTCGATTACATTTCAAACTTCCCTAGCAGGGCTGAGAACGACGAACGGGCGCCAAAATATGCTCTCCGCTCACATGGCACTCATGTTGCTTCTGTGTGAGTCCGTAATTGTAAATTTGCTTTAGTGTTTCCGAAAGTTTCCGGGGTTTCAATTCACGGTGATCGCGAGACGTATTAGGAACAGAGGAGGCATTGCATGATCACTGTTTACCAAGAGTCGAAAGTAACGGAGAGATATATCGTTTAGGTGATTTTTAAACCGTCAAGGGCAAACCACACGAAAGGGTGGGACGCAAAGCTTCTGGCCTAAGTCTCAAGCGAGATATGGCAGCAGAGCCGCCGGTAAGTTGCACTAACCTTCGATGGACGTGCGCATGTCGGCCTTCCTTCGCGTCCCTCGGGGGTATAGGGCATGTCACAACGAAGATCGATTATCAAATCAGTCGCAGTTTCCTTCCTTCTCACAAGTCTCACGTTTTTAGGTTTGCGCACCGAAGTCGTTGCTGCACAGCTCACACTGAGCTGGGCCGATAATTCCACTTCAGAAGACGGCTTTAACATCGAACGACGCCCGGGAAGCAGCACGACATTCGCACAGATTGCTACGGTTGCCGCGAATGCAACCTCCTATACGGATGGGGCTTTGCAAAATGCAACGATGTACTGTTACCGAGTGCAGGCTTTCAACACGGCGGGGAGTTCTGGATATTCGAATGAACAGTGTGGGACGACAGCCGCCGCGACGACCAGCTTTACCCTCACGGTGAACAAGGACGGGACGGGCACCGGCGCGGTGACGGGCACCGGGATCAACTGCGGCGCGGACTGCTCGGAGCCTTACACCAGCGGCACGTCGGTGGTGCTGACCGCCGCAGCCGCCTCGGGCTCGACGTTTGCGGGATGGACAGGCACGGGTTGCAGCACCGGCACGGTCACGCTCAACGGGAACATCACCTGCACCGCCACCTTCAATCTGAATACTTTTACGCTCACCGTGAGCAAGAGCGGTACTGGTAGTGGCACGGTGACGGGCACCGGGATCAACTGCGGGGCAGACTGTTCGGAGCCTTACACCAGCGGCACGTCGGTGGTGCTGACCGCCGCGGCCGCCTCGGGATCGACGTTTGCGGGCTGGAGCGGCGGCGGGTGCTCAGGCACGGGCACTTGTACAGTATCAATGAGCGCAGCCACCACGGTGACTGCGACTTTCAATGCCAGCACCTTTACGCTCACCGTTAACAAGAGCGGGACGGGGAGTGGCGCGGTGACGGGCACCGGGATCAACTGCGGCGTAGACTGTTCAGAGCCCTTCGCTAGTGGTACGTCAGTGGTGCTGACCGCCGCGGCCGCCTCGGGATCGACGTTTGCGGGCTGGAGCGGCGGCGGGTGTACGGGCACGGGCACTTGTACAGTATCAATGAGCGCAGCCACCACTGTGACGGCGAGCTTCAATCCGGCTTCTGGTTTCGCGCTTACTGTGAGTGTTGCCGTTCAAGCGACGTCTGGCGGAAGCGCCAGCGGCCGGGTCGTTAGCAATCCCGTCGGCATCGATTGCGGCACGGATTGCACCGAGACCTATACGTCAGGACGGGTCGTTGCGTTGACGCCGCTTCCCGGCACGGGATCCGTGTTCGCGGGATGGACCGGAAATTCCGATTGCACGGATGGGTCGGTGACTATGAACGCGAACAAGTCGTGTACAGCAAACTTCGC
>C687J26845_10002375_pt1 | contig 10926 bp, 10 predicted proteins | sample RifCSPlowO2_12_FD_26845 | JGI IMG/M metagenome (IMG submission 26845) | reverse complement strand
GAAACCTTTAACCTCAGATCCCCATATTGTCCTCGGGCTTACGTCTTTTCTCCTTCACCCGCGGGATGCCTCTCCAATCGCCGGACATCCAGAACTCCGTCAGGCTGCCGAACACGCCGAGAGGAATGCTGAGCGCCATGATGAAATACCAGAGGTTGTCGCTGACGCCGCCGAGCGCGGACATCAGCCCCGCCACGATCTTCGCCGTGCCGCCGCCGAAGATCGCGCCCATCAAGAGACGGATGCCGCGCTGGACACCATACTGCGTCGCGTAGATGCCCCACAGTCCACCGACGAAAAGCGCCAGAACGGGCGCCAAAAAGGCGGCGAAGATAGCGCCGGCGCCACGGCCGCTTAAAGAGGTCTCTTCCAACTTCTCTTCTTCGGTTTGGCCATCGACGCGAACATCGCCCTTGATGACGCGGAAGAGATACTGGACGGCGCCGTAAATGCCAAGATCGGGCCGAAGTCCGTCGAAGTAGAGAGCGACATGGTCGTAAAGTTTCCGGCTCGCCTCCGGTTCCGGGAACAGATCCCGCAATGCGGGCGCCGCTTGAAAGCTGACCTGCCGTTCTTTGCGGGCGACGACCAGCAGGACGGCTTTCTCCAAATCGGCGGTAGCGAACGGCAGGTTTTTGAAAGTCCGGCGGCCAAAACTATCAATGCCTTCGCCGTGGAGGCTTTTCACGGTCAATACGACGACCGGATGGCCGGTCTCGGTTCGAAAGCGCGCCAAGCGCGCCTCCAGATCGTGAATGCTCGCTTCGGGCATCATGCCGGCGAAGTCGTTGACCGTCGCGTTGAAGGCTGGCAATTCCGACGCAAGCGACGCGGAGTTCAAAAAAAGGCCAGCGAAAAGAGCTACGGCGAAAAATATCATATAGCTGCCCGGCTCGACGCCCGTCGATCCGGCGCCCGGGATTCCGTTTCGCTTAGTGAGAAATCGAACGGTTTCTCGCCCATGCGCAGGCGCTGGCGGGAAATTTGGCAGATGACTTAGGCTGCGCGTTGGAACGCCGCTTCGCTCCTGACCGGGGAGTTGAGCGAGCGAGCCCCACTGTCCTTGTGCGCGGTTTCCTCTTAGATCGATGGCAATTAGGTCCTTCATGGCGCTTCCCAAAACCGACTATAGCGCTTGTGAAACGTTAGGGGCAATCGGATTCGGCCGGGGTTCGCTGCGCCGCCGCCGACGCCTTGACGGCAAACGGAGCAGGGTGATAGGTATTCAGCGAAACTAGATAACTTCGGAGGTGCTCTATGGAAGAGCGAGTTTGGGATCGTTTTCTCACGAAACAAGATAAGGCGACATTGGTCGGCAAAGCGGATCGGCGGGTCGGGTTCGGTGAACGGCCGGCCTTGTTGTTGATCGATCTTTATCGTTGGGTATTCGGAGACAAACCGGAGCCGGTGACCGAAGCGATCAAGACTTGGCCCGGCAGTTGCGGCCTCGCCGGCTGGGATGCGTTGCCCTTCATTCAGAAACTGATCACCAAGGCGCGCGAGGTCGGCATTCCCGTGATTCATGTCACCGGCCTGGACGGGGTGGCGGTGGAGCCCTGGGCGTTCCGCCGCGACGGCAAGAAGCGCGCGACCATGTCGAAGGAAGACTTGGATCGTTTCCGCCGCCGCTACGACATCGTCGATCAGGTGAAACCGATTCCCGGAGAGACGGTTTTGAAAAAAACTTCACCGAGCGCCTTCTGGGGCACGCCGCTGATCGGCCATCTAAACTTTCTCGGCGTCGATACCATTATTACCTGCGGCGAGAGCACCAGCGGCTGCGTACGCGCCAGCGTGGTGGACGGCACGACCAATCGGCTGCGCATGATCGTCGCCGAAGAGTGCGTCTTCGACCGCCACGAGGCCTGCCACGCGATCAACCTTTTCGACATGAATCAGAAGTACGCCGACGTGCTGCCACTGGACAATATCCTTACATATCTCGAGGCATGGCGCGCGGAGAAAGCCGGGCAGGTCGGCTACGCCAACGATAGCATGGAGTATTTGAAAGATCTCGGTATCGGCGAGGAGTACAAAGGACTGCGCTAGAGAGGCGCGGACCATTCACCGCACTTAGTCAGTTCAATGTTCCAGGTTCAAGGTTCAACGTTGATCCCGGAACTCGGAACTTTGAACAGCGCGGAGCGCGTTGAACCTTGAACATTGAACGAAGTTTGGGTTATGCGACCCGGTCGGAAGCCACTGTGGTTCCGGCCGGTCGTCGTTTGAGACCCCACCACGTAAGCAAAAACACCGCGGCCGAGAACGCGGCCATGACGTGAAAGCCGGTTTCATAACCGAAGGTTTGCACCAGCACCCCGGCGAACAACGGACCCAAGCCGATACCCAGCGATGTTGACGCGCGGGTCAGGCCCAACGCCAGCGCCTTGGCGTTGCTGCCGGCAGTTTGCAGCGCGAAGGTCGTGGCGCCGACGTTGGTATAACCGAAACCCATCGTCATGATCGTTAGCGGGATCACTAGCGTCCACGCGCCCAGTCCATAAGGCAGCACGAGAAACATCGGCACGCCGATCCCGACGCCGAGCAAAATTACTCGTGGCGCGGTGATGCGATCGCAAAGCCGGCCGCCGGTATACCGCCCCAAAGTGTCGGTCACGCGCGAGATCGCCACCATCGTGCCGACCCAGTCCAGCCCGAATCCGCGTTGATTGACGGCGAGAAACGGAAACGCGATCCGGGTCACCCCGACGAGCATGACGAACGATTGAAAGATGGCCAGCGCCGAGGCGAGAAACCAAGATTGGCCGAGCAGTTTTTTGCCCTCGCGCCAGAGTTGCATCGAACTCTCTTGGGTAAGCGTGCGGGAGCGGTGGGCGCCGCCGAGGAGAATCAAAATCAGCCCGGCGATTTGCGGCAGCGCGTACAGAGCGAACAATGCCTCCGGGCCAAAGGCTCTGCCGACGAAACCGCCGACCAGCGGGCCGAGAGAAAAGCCGATTCCTAAAGCGGCGGCGACCTGGCCCTGGGCGCGGCCTTGCTGGCCGGGTTCGGATTGCTCAAAGGCGATCTTGCGGATCGAAAGAGCGAACATGGCTTCGGTGACCCCCAAAATCGTGAAGGCTGCGAGAAAGACGGCGGTGGAGTCGAGGAACAAAATCGCGACGGCGCTGACCATGATTGCAGTGACCGTCGCCGCGACGATGAGAGTCCCGGAACTGAAATAAGACGCGAGCACGCCGGAGGTAAGGTCGGAGCAGACGCGGCCGATGCCGTTGACAAACAAGGGGATGCTCGCCAGCGTAATCGAATATCCATGCGCTTTCATGAAAAACGGCGCGAGCATGGCCGCGCCCGACGAACCGGCGATTTCAAAGACGGCGGCAAGTGAATAGAAAGTGAGCGGCGCGATTTTCATGACGCTGAATTATAGCAGCGGGGAGGGTTGCCGCATACGGGATTGCCGAGAAATTTTACGTTGTGGACACAAGCCGGCGGGCTTGATAGAAGCTGAACATTGAGGGGGAGTAGAAGAGTTTTGGGTTTCGCGTTTAAACCGGAACTCGAAACGCGGAACGGCATAGCGCAAGGAGGGCGTCATGAGCGTGATTTTGGGGAACGGAGAATACCGCTACGAAGTGATCGAGGGTTGGGGCAAGCTGCCCGATGACCGGACTTTCAAGGAAGTTGCCGCCGTGGCGGTGGACTCAAAAGATCAAGTTTACTGTTTTACCCGGGGTGCCCATCCGGTCATCGTTTTCGGCCGCGACGGCAATTTTCTGCGCTCCTGGGGCGAGGGCGTTTTCAAGCGCGCCCACGGCGCCACCATCGGGCCGGATGAGACGATTTTTCTCACCGACGATGGCGATCACACCGTGCGCAAGTGCACACTGGATGGCAAGGTGCTCATGACCCTCGGCATGCCCGGCGCCGCGGCGCCATACCAGAGCGGCGAGCCGTTCAATCGCTGTACGCATGTGGCGTTCTCTCCGCGCGGCGAAATCTACGTTTCCGACGGCTATGGAAACTCGCGCGTGCACAAGTATTCGCCCGACGGAAAGCTGCTCTTTTCGTGGGGCGAGCCCGGATGCGATCCGGGCCAGTTCAACATCGTGCACAACGTCTGCACCGATAAAGAGGGCTGGGTTTACGTCGCGGACCGGGAGAATCATCGCGTTCAAGTATTCGACGGCAACGGCAAGTACGAGACGCAATGGAACAATATGCATCGCCCCTGCGCTCTCTACATGGACACGACCAAGCGGGATCCGATTTGCTACGTCGGTGAGTTGGGTCCAGGAATGTCCGTCAACAAAGACGCGCCCAACCTGGGCAACCGGCTCGATATCTACGACAAGAAGGGAAAACGGCTGGCGCGGCTTGGCGATATCCGCGCCGGCGAAGCGCCGGGGCAGTTCATCGCGCCGCACGGGCTTGCGCTCAATTCCGCCGGCGATATTTTCGTCGCGGAAGTCTCGTGGACGATTATGGGGCAGCATCTCAAGCCGCAGCGCGAACTGCGCAGTCTGCAGAAGCTCAAGAAGGTCGGATAGCGGCCGTTCAAGTCGTTCAAAAAGTTCAAGTCGTTCAAGCCCCCTCTCTGCTCTCCCCCGCGGCGCGGGGGCGATGTAAGAGGGGGATTGAACGGAGCGCAGCGGTTGAACGGTTTGAACGTATTGAACCAGCCTCGGAGAGCTTAAATCATGCAAAGCAACGTCATTCAGCAGCGTGTGCCGGTATATAGCGACCCCGGTCACTGGGTCCACGTGAGCGACAGCCCGCGCCATGTGCGTGTGTTTTTCGGCGGCGAGACGGTCGCTGACAGCAAGCGAGTCAAGCTCGCGCGCGAGGCGGACCTGCTGCCGGTTTACTATTTTCCCGAAGCCGATGTGCGCCTGGACCTTCTCACGCCGAGCGAGTACAAAACCCGCTGCCCCTACAAAGGCGACGCCTCTTACTGGTCAGTTCAAGTCGGCGCGAAGCGCGCCGAAACCGCCGCGTGGAGCTATCGGAAACCGCTACCGGACGCCGTGGGCCTCAAGGATCATTTCGCGTTCGAATGGAACAAAATGGACAAGTGGATGGAAGAAGAGGAAGAGATTTTTAAGCACCCGCGGGATCCGTTCAAGCGCGTGGACGCGCTGCCGAGCCAGCGCCATGTGCGCGTCGTCATCGATGGAGTTACGGTCGCCGACAGCCGCCGGCCGCATCTCCTTTTCGAGACCAATCATCCCGTGCGCTATTATATTCCTCAGGACGACGCGCGCATGGATCTGCTCTTCCCCTGCGCGACGACGTCGCGCTGCCCGTATAAGGGGCGGGCTTCCTATTGGTCGGTGAAAATCGGTGATCGGCTTTTCGGCGACTTAGTTTGGGGTTACATGGAACCGATTCCCGAATGTCCGAAGATCAAAGGGCTGCTTTGTTTCTGGCATGAGCGCGGCGCGGATATTTACGTCGACGGCGAGATGATCCCGCCGCCGAAGACAAAGTGGGCGCAGCCCTTGCGCGGTTGAGGCGCAACCAAAAGAAAGATTCGGCATCGGACTTATTCACCGCAGAGAACGCAGAGGACGCAAAGGGTTTCAGGAAGATATTCGACCATGCGAGCCTTGCACTGGGACGGTCATGAACTGAGATGCGAAGTATCCTATCCCGCGCCATCCTCCATCCTCCATCTTCGATCCTCGACCGCGCCGCAAGCTACTGCACTGGTCAGAGTTCACCTCGCCGGCATCTGCTCCACCGATCTGCAAATTTTTAAAGGCTACATGGGTTTTCGCGGCGTGCCCGGCCATGAATTCGTCGGCAGCGTGAGCGAAGGTCCGGAAGCTTTTCGCGGCAAGCGCGTCGTTGGTGAGATCAACTTCGGCTGCGGGCGATGTGAGAATTGTACTCGCGGTCTTAGCCGCCACTGCCCGAATCGGAGCGTCATGGGGATTCTCAGCGCCGACGGGGCCTTCGCCGAGTGCGTTGGCGTGCCGGCGGCCAATCTTCATCTGGTGCCGGATAAAGTTTCCGACGAAGAAGCCGTTTTCACCGAGCCGCTGGCGGCGGCATTCGAGATTCTGGAACAAGTTCAGATCGATCCCGGCGATCAGGTGCTTGTTCTGGGCGACGGCAAACTCGGCAATCTCTGCGCGCAAGTTCTGCGGCTTACCGGTGCTAACGTAACCGCGCTTGGGAAGCACGAGGACAAACTTAAACTCATTAAGCGGGCCGGTGTCCGTACGATTCTCCTGAACGATTGGAAACCGCGCCTGTTCGATGCCGTCGTCGAAGCGACCGGCTCGGCGTCCGGCCTCGAACTGGCGCTCGGCGCCGTGCGCCCGCGCGGCACGCTCGTGCTCAAGAGCACCATCGCGGGCAATCACGACGTATCGCTGGCGGCCATCGTGATCAACGAAATTACCATTATCGGCTCCCGCTGCGGCTTGTTCGCGCCTGCGCTCGAAGCGTTGGAAGAAAAGAGTGTTTCCGTGACGCCGCTGATCGAAAAGATTTATCCGCTCAATGATGGTATTGAAGCAGTTAAGCACGCTGCCAGGCAAGGGGCTCGAAAGATTTTGCTCCGGCCGTAGCGACGAGATCGATCCTTCGACTCGAGTCCCGGCCTTGGCCGGGGCTCTCGCTCAGGACTTTGCCCCACGGGCTAGTGAAAAGTGCCACGGGCTTGCTCGCGGGCCTCCGCGGAGTTTATATCGCTTGACCATGAATCCGTTTGCGGAATTCGAGGGGGGAGGAGATGTTGTGAAATACTTCGTGAACGCCGCCGGTTCCGGTGAGCGTCAGCGAGCCGAAGCCGAACATCCGGCCGAGCACGCTCTGCTCCACCGAAATCGCTTCGACCTGGCGGAGCAGCAGTTCCAGTGTGCGCCGGCGCAGGAAGCCGACTTTGATAATCACTCGTTTCGTCGTGACGCCGAATTCGGAGGATTGGTAATCGATGAATGCACGCAGTGCGAGCGCCAAGCCGATGCCCGTTATGGCTCCCGCGAGAATCGCGTGGACTAAAAGGCAAAATATTCCGACCAGAACCACAAGCGAAGATTTCCAAAATATCTTCCAGTGCAAGTTGGCCTGGTAGACGATCTGTTCGTCGGGCAGCAGATTGGATTCGATATAGCCCAAATTATCCCTCGATTCACCGGCGCGACTGGTCGATTCACCGGATGCAGGATAAGTATCCTTTATTTTCGGGAACGGCGTCAAACGCCGCGCGGGCGGCACCTCTTATTCATAGCTCGGAAGGAAAGGTTAGGCGTTCGTTAGCAGCGGAGTGAGTTGTTTAAAAAACTCCCCGATCGCCCCGTTGTAGACAAAATCGGCGAGGTCGTCGAGCGGCGTCGGGTCGTGGTTGACGATCGCGAGCAGCGCGCCGGCGCGCTTGGCGATGACGGGGAAGGAGGCGGCGGGTTGGACTTGCAGGGATGAGCCGATGACAACGAAGATTTCCGCCTGTTCGCTCCATGCCTGGGCGCGTTGCATGGCTTCCACCGGCATCGATTGGCCGAAGGAGACGTTGGCGGATTTGAGGAAACCGCCGCAGGTGTCGCAGGTGGGCGCGGTGAAATTCTCGGCTAGGTTCTCATAGACTTCCGCGGCTTCGAGCCGCTTGCCGCACTTGAGGCAGGTCACGAGACGGTCGGTGCCATGCAGCTCGACGAGTCTCTGGTCGGACACTCCCGCGAGCTTGTGCAGGCCGTCGATGTTCTGAGTGATCAGACCGAGCAGTTGTCCGCGCCGTTCAAAATCGCGAATGGCGAAATGGCCGATGTTCGGCTTGACCGTTTTAAAGAGTTCGTAGGTCGCTTTCTTTAACCGCCAGTGCTGAATGCGCGCCGCTTCGCTCGTCATGAAGTCTTGGAAGAGCACCGGCTGGTACTTGGTCCAGACGCCGCCGGGGCTGCGAAAGTCCGGGACGCCGGATTCCGTGCTGATGCCGGCACCGGTGAAAAAGACGACGGCGCGGGATGGTCTCAATCGCGCCGCGAATTCCTCGAGCTCCATACCGGCCCGGCCCCTATGAGAAAGTGTTATTTCGGCGGATTAGGTTTTGCCGGCTGCGGCGGCGCCGCCGGCTGTGCCGGTTTCGGCGGTTGTGGAGTGGCCGCAGCTTGAATTTCTAGAATCTTAACGTCGAAGACGAGCGTCTTTCCAGCCATCGGGTGGTTCATGTCGATGAGCACGGTTTTTTCTTTGATCTCTTTGACTCGAACGGGAAACGCCTGGCCATGGGGACTCTTTAACATAAGCTCGGCGCCGACCTTCTGCATCTCTTGCGGTACTTTCTCCTTGGGAAATTCCTGGATTGCCTGCTCATTGATGGGTCCGTAGCCATCTTCCGGTTTGACCTTGACGCGTTTCTCCTCGCCGACTTTCATTCCCGCGAGCGCTTTTTCCAGTCCGGGGATGATTCGTTTCGCACCCTGCGTGTACTTCAGCGGTTCCCGGCCTTTGTTGGATTCGATGGGTTTCCCATCCTCTCCTGACAAAGTATATTGCAAGCTGATGACAGCGCCGTCCTTCACGACTTTGTCGTCCTTGGTGCTTTGGGCGGCTATGGGCGCGCTCGGCGAAAAAAGTTCGACCGCCGCAAGGCTCACAATTAATGCCCACTGGTTTATTCGCACGATGTTCTCCTCGAAGTGAATTCACCGCCGAAGTGCACTTCTTCCACCTTACAGGTTGAAATCCGCGAGCACAACCTTGGCGACCCAGCATGATGAAAACGCGCGCCGTTCAAGGGTTCAACGTTCAAGGTTCAACGTCCCCGCTGCACACCTTGAACTTTGAAGTTGGAACCTTGAACAGAGAAGGAGGGGAGGCGAGCTCGGTGCTGTCAAATATTTCAGCTAGGTTCGGCTAGGTTTCACCCTCTGCATGCAGGGATGACGTGCTCGCCCCAGGCGGTCATCACCTGGTCGTAAATCGGATTCGGCGGCGTCAGCAGGATGCGTTTGACGCCGGCAGCTTCCAACCGTTTCACCTTGGCGACGCATTCGCTCGGGGTGCCGGCGATGGTGAAGCGCTCCAAGAGATAATCCGTCACGTAATCGGGATCGACGCGCTCTTCGATCGGTTTCGAGATGTTGAAGGCGTCCATGAATCTTTTGACCCCGGCCGCCTCGCCTTCAGGCACGGTCTCCATAGTGAAGCGGAAGTTGTGGTGCGCGCGGTTGGCCATGCGCGCGCGCACGCGCCGGCGCGCCAGGTCGCCGTCGTCGTCGACGACGATCATGCCGGCGGGCATGATATCGATTTCGCCGGTGTTGCGCCCGACTTCTCTGGCGCCTTCGGCGATGCGCGCTTCGGCCCATTCGAGGACGTCGAGATCGAAGCCGGTGCCGAGAATGACGCCGTCGCAGGTGCGGCCGGCGACGCGCAGCGTCTTCGGCCCTTCGGCGGAAATGTAGATCGGCACGGGCCGCTTGCCGATCTTGAGCTGTACGTTTCCGCCCGCGCGCTCCTTGCTCTTTGGCACGTCGACGCCGCGGTCGTGAAGCAGGTCGCGGATGACGCGCAGCCCCTTTTCGAAGTCAACGAGCTTCGTCGCCGTTCGTCCGAGACTGTACACCGGACCGTCGCCGGTACCCAGGCCGATGATCGCGCGGCCCGCGGATATTTCATTGAGCGTCGCGAATGAGTTCGCCGTGATCGTCGGATCGCGGTAGACCATGTTGGTCACGGCGGTGCCCAAGCGAATTTTTTTCGTGCTCACCCCGCACATCGCCATCGCCTGGTAGGGATCGACGTTGTTCATCTGGCTGTCGGCGAAAAAGATTGCCTCGAAGCCGAGCGCTTCGGCCCGTTTGGCGCGATCTACGGCTTCTTTTACGCTGCGGGCGGAACCGTGTAAACAGAACTTCATGACGCCTCCAGTTGAAGAGATTTAGCCGCAAAGAACGCAAAGAAAAGATTCACCACGAAGATCCCAGCGCGGCTCCGCCGCAACCAATGCAGCAATCGCTATTTCACGCGGAGACACAGAGTTCGCGGAGTTTGGAGAATTTCTTAATCAAAAACTTTTTACTCCGCGCCCTCCGCGCCTCCGCGTGAGAGCTCTTTTGGATCGAGACAATCAGTATAGTCACTGGAAAATTTGCGCAACTTGCGCAAAATATCAATTATAGTAGTTACGAGGAACACGAAGGTTTCGAAATTAGATATTTCCAAACTTCTTCACTTCGTGCTCTTCGTGACCTCCTTCGTGGTGATAATCGTCTTTACCTAACATTCATTAGGCGGGTTTAACTGTGAGTGTCAACTGGCGCGGCTCGGTTGGCGTCTCTGCCATTGGATGCACGAGTGGATCGCCATTCCGGAAATGACGTAGCAGATAAGACAGACCGCTAGGGGCGAAGCGTAGGATCCGGTCAGGTCGAATAGATAGCCGCCCAGCCAGGCGCCCNCAGCGCTGCCCAGCCCGAAGCTGATTTCCAGGTAGCCGAAGATGAGTCCGATTTTGCGGCCGGAAAAAATGTCACCGATGACCGCTCCGTAGGTGGGATTGCCGGCGCTGTGGCCGACGCCGTAGAGCACAATCGTGAGATAGACGAGCCATAGCGGCGCGCTGAAGGTCATCGCGATCATGCAGGCGACGCCGAGCGCGGTGACGAGGACGGCGACGCCGTAAGCCTTGCTTCGCCCCAGCCGGTCGGAGACCGATCCCCAAAGAATCGTCGCGCCTATGCGGATAAAGCCGATAAAACCGAAATAAAAGGACGCCGCCAATTTATCGTAGCCGACGGCGACAAAGTGGGCGATGGCGTGGGTGTTGATCATAAAGAGCGCGGTGCCGAGCGCGAGGTGACCGACCGTTACGGACCAGAACGGGTACGAGCGGGCCGCTTCCGCCAGCGTCCAGTCGCGGCCGCCGTTGGATGGCCGGCCGTGACGCGGAACCGAAACCTGGTGGGAGGGATCGGCGTCGCCGTCGGGGAATTGGCCGACCTCCTGCGGAGTGCG
>C687J26845_10002374_pt1 | contig 10931 bp, 10 predicted proteins | sample RifCSPlowO2_12_FD_26845 | JGI IMG/M metagenome (IMG submission 26845) | reverse complement strand
GCGCAGAGGTGGGTATCGCCATGGGTACAGGCACCGATGTGGCGATGAACAGCGCTCAGGTGACCCTCGTGAAAGGCGACTTGATGGGCATTCTGCGTGCGCGAACCCTGTCCGTAGCCACGGTGAAGAACATGCGTCAAAACCTTGGCTTTGCCTTCCTCTACAACGCCATGGGCATCCCTCTCGCTGCGGGACTGTTGTATCCACTGACCGGCCATCTGCTGTCGCCCATGATCGCCGCTCTGGCCATGAGCGTCAGTTCTGCTTCGGTGGTATTCAACGCCCTGCGCCTGCGCAGGGTTGTAATCGGCTGACGGGGGAAGGAACGCAATTGAAGTTTCAAGTTAGCGCCGGAGTCATCAATAACGTGGAGATGCCTTGATGGGTTACATGATGCACGACACATCGATGTGGCCCTTTGGGTCATTGATGATGGTGTTTTTTTCAGCACTGATCATCCTGCCGTTTTGTTTCATATTCAAAAAGGCAGGGTATTCGCNATGGTTGGGCCTGTTGATGGTCGTGCCAATCGTCAACCTCGTCCTGCTGTATTTCCTGGCATTCTCGGAGTGGCCAAAAAGCCCGAGAAGAGAAGGCTCGCGCGATTGAGCAGATGCTTGAATCGCACATCCGTCGACTCTTTCCGGAGCATCTGCAGGCGCGTGGGAACGCCCAGTCATTCAGCCGCGAAGTCTTCGACGCGCAACACCGCTTCGCGGCTAAAGCCGCTCCTATCAAGAAAATATTAANTCGTTGTTTTATATATAGAAATTAAATAAAAACGTGGACCACGTAGGAGCCAGCTTGCTGCGGTTAGGCGCTCCGACGATGCTTTTGACCTACAAAGATCGCCAGCAAGCTGGCTCCTACAGAATTTGAGCGCGGCACCGGCATTTGCACAACTGAGCGAAAGAAGCATGGGCATNGCTGCCCGGCACGCCCACTGGGCCATGACAGCACCGCGCGCGCGGCGGTAGGCCCTGCATGCAGAAACCTCAATCTGACAGGACTGTAATGTCCACCTCAGCGTTCTGACAGGGTGTACTGGTTATGGTGATCTCGAGCCTGACGCTCAGCCCAACGATCAACCGAATAGGGATCGACGGGTACCACATGCTCTTGAGGATACCCAAATGAACTCCATGAAAACGCTCGCCGTCATCGCCGCCCTGACCATATCTTCCCTGGCTATGGCCGAGGGAGGCGCTGCCCGTACCTTCGCCCGGATGGAGCAAGCTGGAAAAGCCTCCACTCAGGCCTATCAAGCCGCACAGCAGCAGAAGCCTGTGGCGCCGGTGGCCGAAAGCAAGCCAGCCATGGCCGNTCACGCCAACTGCTAACTCTCGCCTACTGCGACCGCCTCCAGATGCCCGCCGCTGACGTGGCGCTACGTGAACGGAGCGCAGCGGAGTAACAGCCGCAGGCTGGCCCGCAGGGCGAGCGAAGCGAGTCAAAGCAGGGTCATTTAGCTCATGAACTCCCCTACTTTCACGCAGCGCGCCTTGCTGCGAACGCCTGGAGACAGTCTCGCTACGGCGCTCGGCATTTTGCTGGATGCTGGATAACCTGGGCGCGTTCCAGCGCTGGTTTGGCCATCAGCCGAATACCAAAGCGGCCACCCTGATTTTCGGTTTGCTCCACGGCTTCGGCCTGGCGACCAAGATTCAGCAATACCACGGCGAACCCTACAACGGCCCAACGGGCTACTACCACAGCTACAGCAAGGCCAAGCAGATCAAAGCTGATAAAGGCGAGTTCACCGCCATCTTCGACGGCACCCACGGCTGGTTCTGGCGCAATCGCAGCAACAGTGACGTGACCATCACGCTCAAGACCAAGGGCGAGTACCTCAGCATTAAGCGAGTCATTTAAGACAAAAGCCCCTCCGCCATCCGCCGCTGCGTTTTACTGCTAACGTTTACAAGTAGATCGAGCCTCATCGATCGGAGTGGAAACTGCACGTTCAGCGAACACGTTGTTTTCTTGACCTATTTCCTGGAAAGAACCTGCCCTATGAGTAAAACCAAAAGGGTTCGACCTCACGAGGTGCTAGCCCATTCCGGCACGGACCGCAGCGCTCAGCATTCCCCCGAGTGGCTGGTTCTGCTGCTGGCGCTATGCGGCATGCTGCTGACCGGTTATCTGACCTATGTCGCCCTGCGCGGTGGCACGCCGGCATTCTGCTCGGCAGAGACGGCCTGCGATCTGATTCAGCAAAGTCGCTGGTCGCGCCTGCTGGGGCTGCCATTGGCGTTGTGGGGCTTCGTCCTTTATGGGCTGCTGGCGGGTAACGCCTGGCGACTGCCGGCCAGGCTGGTNCGTTGGCGGCGACTCTGGCTACTGGCCTGGTTCGGCCTGGCCGTCAGCCTGTACATGACCCTGGTCGCCTGGCTGCAACTTGAAGCATTCTGCGCCTGGTGCTTGCTGTCGCTGGCCCTCCTGGCGGCGATCTTCATTCGAGTGAGTCTGAATCGCCCCAAATCGGCACCCGGCACCGATTGGCGGCAGTGGCTGACCTATTGTGGCGTGGCAACCCTGGTCAGCCTGGGCGGCCTGCAGCTGTATTACAGCGATCTGTTTGCCCCGCGCGAAGACCCGCAGTTGCAGGCTCTGGCCAGCCACCTGCAGCGTAGCGGCGCGAAGTTCTACGGGACCTTCTGGTGCGCGACCTGTCAGGAGCAGAAACGCCTGTTCGGCACATCGGCCGAGCGTCTGCCCTATGTCGAGTGCACGCCAGACGGGCGCAACGGGCTGCTGGCGCGGGTCTGCATCGAAGAGAAGATCAACCGTTACCCGACCTGGATAATCCGCGAACAGCGCTATTCGCAGATGCTCAATATTGAAGAACTGACGCGCCTCTCAAGATTCAAGTGGCGGGAAACACCCGTGCCTTGAAGCCCAGCTATTGCACTANTGTTCAGGCAATGGGCAATGCCTGAACACAAGCGCGGGCAGTGCTCTCCCTGGTGCGCTGCAGCTGGGCAAGCCCGCAAGGTTGCCGCTGCCCTGCCCCCTTCGACTGCAAACCCGCCCATGTCTATTCAACGGCTTGTCACCCGCTGAACCTGGATCAGGCTGGCTTGATCGCCAGGATGCTGCTGGGGATCTGATACAGGGTCTGCTCCGTGGTGCTGCCCAGAACTTTTTCCAGGCCCTTGCGGACCAGCGTTCCCATTACCACTACATCCATGTGCTCGCGCGTGGCAAAGTCGCTGATGATCCTGATCGGCGAACCCTCGACAACATGTCGCCGCTGCGGCGGCACAGCATGTTGCTCGGCGAACTGATCGAAGGTCGCGCGCATTATGCCGGTCAACTCGTCCAGGAATTCCGGCGTCCAACTGACCGGGGCAGCGGCATAGGCCAGGTAGGCAGGTGAGTGCTCATAGGCGTGCAATAGATGCAGCTCGGCATTGCATTGCACGGCTAAGCCACTGGCGGCGGCCAGAATACGTTCGTTCATGTCGCTAAGCCGGTTTTCTGGTTGTGACAGGTCGACTGCCGCGACAACCCTGCGCGGCAGCGGGTGTTCGGCGGCACTGACCAAATGCAATGGCACCGGGCATTCGCGCAGCAACTGCCAGTCCAGCGGGGTAATGAAGGCGCGCTGCAAGATCGGCTCATGGCGCGTGTCCTTGATGAGCAGATCCGTCTGGGCGTTCTTCATCTGCAGGAGAATTTCCTCGACAGGCGCATCGGTCCAAACAGCTTCGGTCGTCACCGCAATGCCTTTGGTGCTGAGCCGCTCGGCTTCAGCCTTGAGGTGCGCCTGCTGTTGCCTGAGGAAATCGTCGCGTATCTTCGCTTCAGTGCTCTTGTCCAGCAACCACAAAGTGGCAAACGGGCCGCTGATCGCCGCAATGTGCAAGGAACCACCGCACGCCTCCACCAACGCCACTGCCCTTTGCAGGGCGGGGGACTGGCGCATGCCTGGATCGGCTACTAGAAGCAATCGTTGATACTGACTCATGGGAACCTCCAGAAACTCCGGTTGCCACCGCCCTACCCCCTGGCTTTCCCGTAAGCGAAACATCACGCCGGGCGATGCATGTCGAGATGACTCAGCCTGCCTCGCCTGATTGCCTGCGGCGTTGATCTACATCAAACCGACCCGGTTCCGTTTCTCAGCGGTTGTGAAGCATCGAACGGCTGGAGGCGGCCACGCTAGGCGAGAGTTTTTCCCAGGCATTCAGCGCGGGCTAGCGACGACTGGCCTTGCCCGGCCATGCGCCGGACTGGCTCGTCCAAGGCGTCGTTCCGGGTCGAGCGACCAGAGCTATAGTCCAGATATCCTTGCCGCATTGGTCAGGCATATCCATGCGGCATGGCCCTGCGTCAGGAGATAGCCATGTCGCATGAGACAACGGACTACACCAGCTTCGAAACGGCGGCGCAGCACGCCACCTCCCGAGTCCCGCGGTTTACCCCGGACCGCAGAGTCGACGCGGCGCGCCTGGAAATGATCGGCCAGCGTTACGAGTGCGCGAGCCACATCATGGTCTGCGAAGATCGGCACTTTCTCGGCCTGGTGAGGATCGAAGACCTGCTCAGTGCGCCAGCGGACATCACCCTGGCTGACTTGATGGACGCTCAGGCGCCCATAGTCGCGCCGGGCGTGGATCAGGAAATCGCCGCCTGGCGCGCCGTGAACCATGAGGAGTCGGCCTTGACCGTGGTCGATGCGCAAGGCTGCCTGGTCGGGGTGATTCCGCCGCACCGCCTGCTCGCGGTCCTGCTCTCGGAGCACGAGGAGGATCTATCGCGCCTCGGGGGCTTTACCAAGGGGGCCGAGGCCGCGCGCAGCAGCAGCGAGGAACCGGTGCGGCGGCGCTTTCGGCATCGCATACCGTGGTTATTGGTGGGGCTTGTCGGGGCGCTACTGGCGGCGGATTTCGTCGGACAGTTCGAGGCACAACTGCAGAGCAAGATCATCCTGGCCTTCTTCATCCCGGGAATCGTCTATCTCGCCGATGCGGTCGGCACCCAGACTGAAACCGTGGTCGTACGCGGTCTTTCGGTCGGGGTCGGGATGCGCCAGATGATTGGCCGCGAACTGCTGGTGGGCCTGGCGATTGGCTTGGCGCTGGCCCTGGTCGCCGGCCCGCTGGTGTGGTGGCGCTGGGGCAGCCCCGAGATTGCCCTGTGCATTGGGCTCTCGGTGTTCGCCAGCTGCGCCACGGCAACCCTGGCAGCCATGACCTTGCCCTGGTTGTTGAACAGCTTTTCCCTCGATCCGGCATTCGGCAGCGGGCCGTTGGCTACGGTGATCCAGGACCTGTTTTCGGTGCTGATCTACTTCACTATCGCCAGCGCACTGTTCTGACCAGGCAAGGGCAGAAACGCACGCCTGCGGACGCGGATCCGTCCTAAGCTGCAGTTACCGGCCTGGCCCTTGCGGCGGCGCGGTGAGCGGCCAGACTTAGCCTGTTCTGTTCGTGCCCTGGCGCAGCAACACCTGGAGAATCGGACATGCTTACCTCTCCCGCCAAACAGCACTTCGCCGGTCGCCTGGTCATGCTCGGCTTCGGCTGCATCGGCCAGGGGGTGCTGCCGCTCCTGCTGCGTCATATCGACCTCAGGCCCGAGCAACTGCTGATCATCAGCGCCGATCACTGGGGGCTGCCGCTGGCCCGCGAGCACGGGGTCACCCTGGTGCATTTCGAGTTGACCCGGGACAACTATCGACAGGTGCTGGAGCCGCGGCTCGCCGCGGGCGACTTTTTGCTCAACCTCTCGGTCGATGTCTCCAGCCTGGCGCTGATCAGCCTGTGCCGCGAGCGTGGTGCGCTGTACCTGGACACCTGCACGGAACCCTGGCCCGGCGGTTATGACGCCCCGTCGCTGTCGCTCTCGCAACGCTCCAATTACGCCCTGCGCGAAGCCGTTCTGGCCCTGCGCGGCACACGCGGCAAACAGCCAACGGCGGTGCTGACCCATGGCGCCAACCCCGGTCTGATTTCCCATCTGCTCAAGCAGGCGTTGCTCGAGCTGGCCGCCGACAGTGGCCTGGGCGCCACGCCGCCGACCTCGCGCGAGGGCTGGGCGCGGCTGGCGCAAACGCTTGGCGTGCGCACTATCCATATCGCCGAACGCGACTCGCAGTTCGGTCCTGAACCCAAGGCCGCAGGCGAGTTCGTCAATACCTGGTCGGTGCCCGGGTTTCTCAGCGAGGCCTGTCAACCGGCCGAACTGGGCTGGGGCAGTCATGAGCGCGACCTCCCCGCAGACGCCGCGCGACATACGTTCGGCTGTCAGGCCGCCCTCTACTTGACTCGTCCCGGCGCGGCCACCCGGGTGCGCAGTTGGACGCCACTGGCCGGCGCGCAGCTGGCTTTTCTCATCACCCACAGCGAATCCATTGCCATCGCCGACTATTTGACCCTCGGCGATCCGCTCGCGCCCGAGTACCGCCCCACGGTGCTCTATGCCTATCACCCCTGCGACGCGGCGGTGCTCTCGCTGCATGAACTGGCCGGACGCAACTGGCACGCACAACGGCGCCAGCGCCTGCTCGAGGCGGACATCAGCGACGGTGTGGATGCCCTCGGCGTGCTGCTCATGGGCCACCCGCGCGGCGCCTACTGGTACGGCTCGCGCCTGAGCATCCAGCAGGCCAGGGCGCTGTGCCCGGAGAACAACGCCACCAGCCTGCAGGTCACCAGCGCGGTGATGGCCGGGGTGATCTGGGCCATCCAGCACCCCAGGCGCGGCATCGTCGAGCCGGACGAAATGCCCCACGCGGCGATTCTGCAGCTGTGTCGGCCCTATCTCGGCGAGGTTGGCGGGGTGTACAGCGACTGGACCCCGCTCGAGCGCCACCGCGGCCTGTTCCCCGCGGATCTCGACTTCGACGATCCCTGGCAATTCAAGAATTTCCGCGCCCACTGAGAGCTTGTGAAAAAACTCTCGCCTACTGCGACCGCCTCCAAACGCCCGCTGCGGTGTTGCGCTACGTGAAAAGCAGGGTCATTTAGCTCACTAAACTCCCCTGCTTTTCACGTAGCGCGCCTTGCCGCGAACGCCTGGAGACAGCCTCGCTACGGCGCTCGATTTTTTCACAACCTCTGAGGGCTATGCTTGAGTTATGGTCCGCGCCACTTTTCGCTTCTACGAGGAGCTCAACGACTTCCTGCCGGCCGGGCGCCGGCGCCGGGAGTTCGACTGCCTGTGTGCCCGCGCGGCCACCACCAAGCACATGATCGAGGCCCTTGGCGTGCCCCACACCGAGGTCGAACTGCTGCTGGTCAACGGCGAATCGGTAGGCTTCGAGCGGTTATTGGCGGACGGCGACCGGGTGGCGGTCTACCCCAAGTTCGAACGCCTGGACATCAGCTCCCTGCTCAGGGTGCGCGAGCAGCCGTTGCGGGTCTTGCGCTTCATCGCCGATGCCCACCTCGGCGGCCTGGCCCGCCTGCTGCGCATGGCCGGTTTCGACACGCTCTACGACAACCACTTCGACGATCTGCAGATCGCCGAAATAGCTGCGCGCGAGAAGCGCATCGTGCTGACCCGCGACCGCGAATTGCTCAAGCGCCGGCTGGTCAGTCACGGCTGCTACGTGCATGCGCGCAAGTCCGCCGAGCAGTTGCGCGAGCTGTGCCAGCGGCTCGACCTGGCGCCCAGCATCAAGCCGTTCAGCCGCTGCCTGCATTGCAACCTGCCGTTGCATGGCATCGATGCGCAAGAAGCCCGCGAGCGCTTGCCCAGCCGCATCGGCTACAGCTATTCGCAGTTCATGCATTGCCATGGCTGCGGCCGCCTGTATTGGCAAGGCACGCACTGGCGCCGCATGCGCGCCCTGCTTACCGCGCAGCTCGCGCAGCAGACAGGCACCGACTGACACCGCAGCCCCCTCAGGCGGGCGGCTGCAGCCCGGCTTCGCGCAGCCAGTCGCGATTGAACAGGCGTCCGGCATAGAGCCCACCGCGGTCGCACAACAGGGTCACGACGCAGTGTCCCGGCCCCAGTTCAAGGGCGACCCGGCGCGCCGCGCAGAGGTTGATGCCGCTCGANCCNCCGACGTACANGCCCTCCTCGCGCAGCAGGCGATAAAGCATGTCCACGCACTGCTGGTCGTCCACCTGCAGCGCCGAGTCGATNGGNGTGTCCTGCAGATTGGCNGTAACCCGACTGGTGCCGATGCCTTCGGTGATCGACTTGCCCTCGGCGCGCAACTCGCCGTCCAGNACCCAGTGATANAGGGCACTGCCCATGGGGTCGGCAAGGACGATGCGCACCGCCGGCTTGCGCTCCTTGAGATAACGCGCCACGCCGGCCAGGGTGCCGCCGGTACCGACCGCACAGACGAAGGCATCCACCCTGCCCTCGCTATCGCGCCAGATCTCTGGCCCGGTGGTTCGGTAGTGAGCGTCGCGATTGGCGGTATTGTCGAACTGGTTGGCCCAGATTGCCCCCGGCAATGTGGCGGCCAGGCGACCGGCGATCTTCTGGTAATTGTCCGGGTCGCTGTACGGCTTGGGCGGTACCGGACGCACCTCGGCGCCCAGTTGACGCAGCAGGTCGAACTTCTCCCGCGACTGGTTATCCGGGATCACGATGATGCAGCGGTAACCGCGCGCCGCACAGAGATGCGCCAGGCCGATGCCGGTATTGCCGGCGGTGCCTTCGACCACCGTACCGCCCGGGCCCAGGCGGCCACTGTGTTCGGCGTCTTCGATGATGCCCAGGGCCGTGCGATCTTTCACCGAGCCGCCGGGGTTGAGAAACTCGGCCTTGGCCAGGACCTCGCAACCGGTCTCGGCGCTCAGCTTGCCGAGACGAATCAGCGGCGTGTCGCCAATGGTTCCGCTAAAACCCTCGCGGATAGCCATGGTTCACCTCCAACCTGCTCTATCCTCTTTCTAGTTTAGCGGCGACAGGCGCAACCGATGGGGTTGACGGGTATCAATACCGCGGCCGGCCGCCAGGCATAACCTCGAACCCTTCCTCCGAGGACCGGCCACATGGAAAAGCAGCAGCAATGGAACCTCTGGTTCTTTCTCGTCGCCTTCAGCCTGCTCCTGGTGTTTCAGGACTGGTGGGGGACACGCAGCGCGGTCGAACCCCTGCCCTACAGCGAGTTCATGCGCCTGCTCAAGGAGGAGAAACTCAGCGATCTGCGCATCGANCAGCAGCAGATCAGCGGCAAGCTCAAGGAACCGATCAATAACCGCAGNCAATTCGTCACCGTGCGGGTCGAACCCGATCTGGCCGAGGCCCTGGCNCAGTCGCAGGTGACCTTCAGTGGCACCCGCCAGGGCGGNNTGATCAGCAACCTGCTGAGCTGGNTGTTGCCCTTTATCCTGATCTTNGCCCTCTGGTCGTTNCTGTTNCGNCGTCTGGCCGAGAAACAGGGNTTNGGCGGCATGGTCANCGTCGGCAAGTCCAAGGCCAAGATTTTCGTCCAGCGCGATACCGGGGTGACCTTCGACGACGTGGCCGGCATCGACGAAGCCAAGGCCGAGCTGCTCGAGGTGGTGTCCTTCCTCAAGGACCAGCCCAAGTACAGCCGCCTCGGCGCACGGATTCCCAAGGGCATCCTGCTGGTCGGCCCGCCCGGTACCGGCAAGACCCTGGTGGCCAAGGCGGTGGCCGGCGAGGCCAACGTGCCGTTCTTCTCCATCTCCGGCTCGGAGTTCGTCGAGATGTTCGTCGGCGTCGGTGCCGCACGGGTGCGCGACCTGTTCGAGCAGGCGCGCAAGGCCGCGCCCTGCATCATCTTCATCGACGAACTGGACGCCCTGGGCAAGGCGCGCGGGGTCGGCGCCTTCGGCGGCAACGACGAGAAGGAACAGACCCTCAACCAGTTGCTCGCCGAACTGGACGGTTTCGACCCGCGCGAAGGCGTGGTCCTGCTGGCCGCCACCAACCGCCCGGAGATCCTCGACCCGGCCCTGCTGCGCGCCGGCCGCTTCGACCGCCAGATCGTCATCGACCGCCCCGACCGGCGCGGCCGGGTGGCCATCCTCAAGGTGCATGCCAAGCGCATCCAGGCCACCGCCGACCTTGACCTGGAGCGCATCGCCGGGATTACCACCGGCTTTTCCGGTGCCGACCTGGCCAACCTGGTCAACGAGGCGGCCATCCTCGCCACCCGCCGCGGTGCCGATAAGGTGAGCATGGACGACTTTACCGCCGCGGTGGAACGCATCGTGGTCGGCAGCGAACGCCGCGGTCGCCTGCTCCAGCCCCACGAGCGCGAGGTGGTGGCCCACCATGAGATGGGTCACGCCCTGGCCGCGGCCAGCCTGGCGGGCATGGATCCGGTGCACAAGGTGTCGATCATCCCGCGCTCGGTCGGCGCGCTCGGCTATACCCTGCAGCGGCCTACCGAGGATCGCTTCCTGATTACCCTGGAGGAGCTGAAAAACCGCATGGTCGTGCTGCTCGCCGGGCGCGCCGCGGAAGACCTGATCTTCAACGAGATTTCCACCGGCGCCGCCGACGACCTGGCCAAGGTCACCGACATCGCCCGGCAGATCGTCACCCGCTTCGGCATGACGGCCGAACTCGGCCAAGCCGTGCTGGAACGGCAAAGCGCCAGCTACCTGGGCGAACAGGCGATCGGCCTGCGCGAGAAAGACTACTCGGAAGAGACCGCGCGCGAGGTCGACCTCAGCGTCAGGGCCCTGATCGATGGCGCCTATACGCGGGCCAAGGCTCTGCTGCAGAGCCGGCGTGCCGAGCTGGAACAAGGTGCCCAGTTGCTGCTGGAAAAGGAAACCCTGACCCCCGAAGAGTTCCCGGCGCTGCGCCCACTGCCGGCCTAGCATTCGGATGGAGGCAAACCCCATGCAGACGAAACCCGCCGGGCAAAGGCTCTGCCTGTACGACAGCGAAGAACTCGCCGCCATCGTGCACCGCATGGCCCGCCAGGCCGCGGCCCTGTTGCCGCCCGGGCAGAGTGCGCTGGTGGGCATTCTGCGCCGTGG
>C687J26845_10002369_pt1 | contig 10940 bp, 9 predicted proteins | sample RifCSPlowO2_12_FD_26845 | JGI IMG/M metagenome (IMG submission 26845) | reverse complement strand
CAAAGGCGTTCCCCATATGCATCGCGACTCCGTGCTTTCCTTCAACTCCTTCAACTCCATTCTCGGCTACAAGACCGACGATATCGTCCTGCTCGTCCCCAAGCTGTTCTTTCACTACGCCCGCGATAATGGGTTGTTGTTTGCCCTACGGAGCGGAGCCTCAGTGGTTTTGTTCGGGGAAAGGGCGACGGCGGCGCTGATATTCCAGCTCATCCGAAAGTTTCGCCCCACGGCGATGCTCAATGTGCCCACGATGATGCGGGCGATGATTCAGACACCCGCACAGGAGCGCGCTGATTTAAGCTGCCTTCGCCTCTGCCTTTCCTCGGGAGAAGTGCTCTCGCCGCAGCTTTATGAGGAGTGGCTCGGCACTTTCGGAATCGAGGTGATCGATCGCTTCGGCTCGGCCGAGTCCGGCATGGGTTATCTCTGCAATCGGCCAGGTGCGGTCAGGCCTGGCAGCTCAGGGAAGGTGACGCCGCTGGCAGAGATCAAGCTCGTCGATGAGGAGGGAGTGGAAGTTCCCCGAGGGCAACCGGGCCTTTTGCTTACGCGCAGCGACGCCGCCGCCCAATATTACGTCCGCGAGCACGAAAAATCGAAATCGACTTTTCTCGGCGACGAATGGATCAACACCGGAGACATTTTCACTCAGGATGAGGCGGACTATTTCTGGCATATCGGGCGGGCCGATGAAATGGTAAAGATAAGCGGAGTCTGGGTATCGCCCCTGGAAATCGAGCGCACGCTTCAGGAATGTCCGAGTGTCAGAGAGTGCGCGGCGTTGGGGATCAAGGACGGGGACGGTTTATTGAAGATCCAAGCCTTCGTCGCGCTCAGGGACGGCGCGCAGGGTGATGCAGACATGAGGGATGAGCTGGAACGATTTTGCCGGGAGCGGTTGGCGCCGCACAAGATTCCGAGAGCCTTTGAGTTTCTCGACGAGCTGCCCAAAACCGGGCAGGGTAAGATCGATCGGCGGCTGTTGCGGGAGCGTTTACCTGGCATATAGCATATGGCTTATGGCGTATAGTTCTTTCGTACAGTCCATAAGCCATTAGCCATACGCTATCAGCCATATGTAGTTGCCCCGGCCAGTGAGTGACCGCGAGAACCGGAATGAAATACACGACTCGATTGCATGTCAACGGCCAGCTCCGGGAAATGGCGGTGGATCCAAGCCGCACGCTTCTCGAAGTGCTGGTTGAGGACTTCCGGATAGCCAGGACCAAGGAAGGATGCAGCGTAGGGGAGTGTGGGGCGTGTACCGTCTCGATGGACGGCAAGTTGGTCAACTCTTGTTTGGTGCTGGCTGTGGATGCCGATGGCAAAGACATCCTCACCATGGAAAAGTTTACTACCGGCGACCCAGGCTTCAGTCCAACGATGGAGTCCTTCATCCATCCCGACGAGGGAGCGCGCCAGGCCAACTTCGGCACCAGCTCAAAGACCAGCGCCGAGGTTTTTACTTTCTGCCATCTCTGCGCCGCCCACTGCAGCATGAAGGCGATCGTCCAGGACGGCAAGCTCGTCGATCTGGAACCGGACATGGAGAGCGGGCTTTACGCCGAGCAGTGCGCCGTGAACAAAGGGCGCTTCACGATTCCCGAGGTGATGGGGCACAAGGACCGGCTGCTCTACCCGCAGAAAAGGGTAGGCGCGCGAGGCGAAGGGAAGTGGCAGCGGATAAGCTGGGATGAGGCGCTGGACACGATTGCAACTAAATTCAACGCGCTGAAACAAGAGTCCGGGCCCGAATCCGTCGCGTTCGGATTGGGCGAGCCCAAGGGAATGGAGTTTGCGTTCGCGCAGCGCCTTGCCACCGCGTTCGGCACCCCTACTGTCGTCACACCGGGCTGGTCATGCGGTGTTCCCAAGGCGATGGCCGGCACATTTACCTATGGATCGCCCGTCGTGTGCGACGACGACCACTTGCCCGCCCTGATCGTCATGTGGGGCAGCAATATGAATCAGACCACCGGAGGCTTCAGAAGAGAATCACTGGAGCGCTCCCTCGAGACCGGCGCGAAGCTGATCGCGGTCGATCCTCAGAAAACCGACGTGGCGAGACTCGCCGATCTGTGGATCAGGCTGAAACCCGGCAGCGACGGCCCCTTCATCGCGGGAGCGCTGAAAGTCATCGTCGAAGAAAAGCTCTATGACGAGGAGATCGTCGCCGATTGGACCGTCGGATTCGAAAAGCTGCAAGCGCATGTCGCCACCTATTCGCTCGATGACGTCGAAAAGCTGACCTGGGTGCCGCGCCATCGGATCGAACAGTTCGCGAGAATGTATGGCCAAACCAAACCGGCGGCGATGCAGACGGGCAACGCGGTCGACCAGTTGGTCAACAGCTTTCAGACGACGCGCGCCATCGCGATCATGCGCGCGATCTGCGGCAACGTGAACGTGCCCGGCGGCGACGTGGTGCTGACCGCTCCGCCCTATACCAGGCCCGGTAACTTTTTTCTGCTCGACAAATACCCGCGGAGAGCGGAAAAGATACTCGGCAAGAGATTCAAGTTCGCGCAGCGCTCCGCCTTCATCCCGCCCCATGTGCTGACGCGGGCGATCCTCGAAGGTGACCCTTGCCCGGTCAAGGCGGCTATGTTCGTTCTATCCAATCCCGTGGTGAGCTGGCCCAATTCGAAGGAGACTTACCGGGCGTTGATGAAACTCGAATTCATCGTGATCTCGGAACTGTTCATGACCCCGACGGCGGCGCTGGCGGATATCGTGCTGCCCGCTGCCTGGGCCATGGAGCACGAGGAATTGGGATATTGGCCGGGATGGTATGAAGAGATTCGCGCTCATCCCAAACTCGTCGATCCGCCCGGCGAATGCTGGCCGGACACCAAGATCATCAATGAGCTTGCCAAGCGGCTCGGCCTCGGCGAGGATTTCTGGGCGGACGACGATGACGCCCTGGACGAGATGCTCAAACCCAGCGGCATGGGCTACGAAAAATTCAAGGAACAACGGACCCTGCGCGCCAAGCGCGAATACCGCCGGCACGACTACAAGACGCCGTCGAAAAAGATCGAGATCTACTCGGAACGGGTCGAGAAAATCGGCTACGCGCCGATGCCGCTTTGGGAGGAGCTGCGATTGACGCCTGAAATTCCCGAGGACTATCCGCTGCTGCTCACCAACGCCAAGGAGGAAGCCTATATGCTTAGCGGCTTCAAGGGCGTCGCCTCGGTGCGCATCATCCGGCCGGACCCCATCGTGGAGCTGCACCCCGACACCGCGAAAAAGTACGGGCTCGAAGAAGGCAAGTGGGTCACCATCGAGACCAAGGAAGGCAAGATCAAGCAGCGGCTGTCCTTCAATCGCAACCTGGACCCGCGCGTGGTGGTCGCAGCGTTCGGATGGTGGTACCCCGAGCAGGCCGAGTCCGGCTACGGCTGGAGCGGCAGCAACCTCAACATGCTGACGCCCAGCGGACCGGACTATGATCCGTCCACGGGAGGCGTCACTTTGCGCGGCGTGCCTTGCAGAATTTATGAAGGGTAATAGGGATGGTTGGTAAACCGCCAAAAGGTCGCGTAACCACGGGGCTCGTCGGCTCGCTACGCGTCGGACCCGCCGTTGTAGTCGTTTTTCTACTTGCTCCGCTTCTTGTCCATAGTCAGACAAGAACTCTCCTGGAGAAAAGGATCTCCGTCGGTTTCATCTATGAGGCGTTGACGTTAACCAACACTCCCATCTGGGTAGCGGAGGACCAGGGTCTTTTCGATAAGTACGGGCTCGATGTCAAGGTGATTCTTGCGCGCGGCGCAACTCCGGTTCAGGCCTTGGTGAGCGGATCAGTGGAGTTTGGCGGTTTTAGCGGCTCCTCGACCGTCGCCGCCAATCTGGGCGGGAGCGATCTTGTTTTCGTTGCCGCCAAGCCGAATTTTACCGTGATATCAATCTGGGCCAAGAAAGATTCTCCAATGAGAGCACTGGCAGAGCTGAGAGGAAAGACCATTGGGGTAAGCCGCGCCGGCTCTGCGACCCACACGATAGCTCGCATCGCGTTACGAACCGTGGGCATTAACGATCAGGATGTAAAATATCTCTACCATGGTGGCCTGCCGGAGATCTTTGCGTCGCTGGACAAAGGTCTGGTCGATGCCGCCGTAGCCTCAGCTCCCAGACCGGGCTTTCGCGAACTGGCGGATCTCTCGACTTCAAAAATCCCCTTCTTGCAAGGCGCTATAGAAATCCAGCGCGCGTTTCTCCTCAGCCGTCGACAAACTGCGTTGAGCTTTCTAAAGGGTTATGTAGCGGGGATCCAGGTAGCTAAAGAGAGATCCGAGCTAGCCGTAGCCTCCATCGTAAAACGCCTGAAGATAGCTCCGGAAGCGGCGCGGGGTTCTTATCCTTCTCACGCCAACGTCTGGGAGGAAGTTCCATATGTGAGGAAAGAGTCGGTGCAGGCCATTATGGATGTATTTCCCAAAGAGACGTTGAAATCTGTCACGCCGGAAAAATTCATCGACAATAGTCTTCTCAAAGAGCTTGAAGACTCCGGCTTTGTCAGGGGACTTTATCGGAAGTAAACGGCGCAAGAAAGAAATCGGATTTGTGGAGTCCCACGGGCAAGCCCGTGGCGCCTTCATTTGGCTTGATCTGTTTGTCAAGATACAAGAGGCTGTTGAAAAAGTAATTCGCGTGCTTCGACAAGCTCGGCACGAACGGAAAATCATCAGCAATTTCGTATCCCGTCCCGTTCACCCTTCGAGAGCCTCGGGGTGAACATCGAGTTTTTCAACAGTCTGACAAAGTTTGACCTCAAGCCTGGTTCGAAAACGGAGGGAACATGAACGAGTTTAAGGACATTGTCGCGGCATTGCAAAACTCCGCCTACCAGCAATGGGTGAAAAGCGAAGGGCTGCCCTTGGTGGAAAGCTACGGGCTGGAAGACGTGCGGGAGGTGAAGCTCGCGCCCTGGCGGCGCACGGGNGGGAAAGGCGCGGTCATCTACCTCTACGGATCGGAAGCCGTCTCCGGGATGTATGTCGCGGAGATCCCCTCGGGCGGATCCCTGGCGCCGGAGCGGCATATCTACGATGAAATCATCTACATCGTGGAAGGGATTGGAGCAACCGAGGTCTGGCAGGAGGGCGGGAAAAAGCACCTGTTTGAATGGAAGAAGGGAAGTCTCTTCTCTCCGCCGCTGAACAGTTGGCACAGGCTCTTCAACGGGGGACGAGAGCCGGTGAAATTCCTGGCGGTCACCAGTGCCCCCATGATCATGGACCTCTACCGCAACACGGAGTTCGTCTTCAACTGCCCGTTCGTCTTCTCCGAGCGCTTTGCCGGAGAGCAGGGCTACTTCGAGGCATCGAACAAACGCTATAGAAAAGGACTGGCCAACCTCTGGGAGACGAACTTCATCCCGGACGTCGGCGCGGCCGTGCTTGAGTCCGAGGAGAACAAGGGCTCCGGGGTGAACATCACCATGTATGAAATGGCGGGCAATGCCATGGCGGGTCATATCTCGGACTGGCCGGCGGGGCGCTATCATAAGGCGCACTATCACGGGCCGGGAGCCATCTTGGTGGGACTGCAATCCTCGGGATACGTCCTGCTCTGGTCCAAAGAGTTGGGACTGCGGCCTTACGCAGGGGGGCATGGAGACAGGGTTGTGGAGTTACGATGGAAAGAAGGCGGTGTTTACTGCCCGCCGGGCGGGTGGTTTCATCAACACTTCAACACCGGCCCAACCGCCGCGCGGCACCTGGCCATTCGGTTTGGCAGTCGACTCTATCCGGCAGGCTTCTACACTGCCATGAAGCGCCAGGACGATGGCGTCGTCATCTCGATAAAAAACGGTGGGACGATGATCGATTACGAGGACGAAGATCCCGAAATCCGCCGGCGTTTTGAGGCCGAGTTGAAGCGCGCGGGTGTGCCCTGTGAAATGCCCCAGGTCGCGTACTCTGGATAAAGGTTACCTCTATGCACTTTTTTCGGAAGGAATTCCCAAGCAGATCCCGAGTGACACCTTCGACATGAGCTTCACGCCGTAAATGGCCTCCCAGGCTTAGAAGGACCGGTTCCGTAGCAAAAATTTCCAGGCCGCTAAGGCCGCCGCGATCTCAGAGGAGGCTTTTATGAAAAAGCAGGCCGCCGGTTTCTATGCGCCGTTCATGATGATTTTTCTGTTCTGTGGGGAGCGAGCATGGGCCGCCCCGGTGCGTATTGCATATTCCATAATCGGCCCCCCGGTAGCGGCGGTGTGGATGGCGCAAGAGACCGGAGCGTTCAAGAAATACGGTCTCGATGTCCAGCTCATTTACATTCCTTCGAGCGGCACCAACGTCCAGGCCCTTTTGGGCGGCAGCCTCGACGTCGCGGCCCTCGGGAGCAGCGGCGTCGTGTTGGGCGCGGCGCGCGGCGCTCAAGTCGTAGCGTTCGCCTCCATCATGAACCGCCCCCCCATGACCCTTTATGTCCAACCGGAGATCAGCCGGCCTGAGCAGCTCAAAGGGCAGATCCTGGGCATCACGCGCTTTAATTCCTCGACGCACACGGTAACCACGTTGGTCCTGCGCAAGCTCGGGATGGCACAGACGGTCAGCCTGCGGCCTCTGGGTGGAAATCCCGAAATTCAAGCGGCCTTTGAGCAAAAGCAAATCGCCGGCACGGTCACGACCGTTAAGCCGAGAGCCCCCGCCAACGCGCTCTTGAACGCTGCGGACTTGGACATCCCATATGCGATGAGCGTCATGGCTTCGACTCGCGACTATCTTCAAAGAAACAGGGAAAGCGCCACCAAGATTCTTAGAGCCTACATCGAAGGTGTCGGTTTTATGGCTCGAAATAAAGCGGGTGCTCTCAAGATCTTCGCTAAGTACCTCAAGCGAGACGATCCTCTTTTCCTGGAAGAAATGCACGCGGTCGCCTCTAAGTTCACGGAGCGCATCCCTCGAGTCGATGGCCGAACCGTCGCCACCATCTTGGAGTTCGAACCCGTCAAAGGCGTCGATGCCGAAGCCTTGGTCCCCAAGGCCATTGACAACAGCTTGGTAGAGGAGCTTTTCAAGGAAGGGTTTATCGAAAGAGTCTTCGGCAAAGGGGTTCGTTGATAAGACATTGACCCCCGGGGCGGTTCAGATGATCATGCGCGAATTCGCCATGGATCAGGAAATCGCGACGATGGCCTACAACCAGTTGTTGGAATTGCTGAGCCCAGAGGGGCGACTACGCCTGGAGGCGTTCCAGCTGATGATTGATTTCGCCCGCGCCGCACAGAAGATAGACCGGCCGGTCAGTGCCGCGCAGTTGGTCGATGGGACGCTACTCGATGAGGTTTTACGCGAGGGGAGCACGCGGCGTTAGCTTAGGCGATATGCCGAGCAAGCCCCGATCATTCACGCGAGGGGGCGATCGGGGCGCAACCCTTCCGGAGCGAAGGCAATACCCCTGTGCCATGAAGCCGCAAGCGCAACGAGTTGATGATGAAAACAGCGGTGCAAAGGTCAAGCATCGTACCGAGCGTGAACATGACAATGAAAGGTCCTACTCTGGTGCCTTCGCTCCTCCAGTGCCACACCCCGATCGACAGTCTGTGCGGCGTTTACATGGTAGTGTGAATAATCCGAGCTAAGACGTTTTACGGAGTCAAGATGACGAAGGATATCCAACTGAGTCATCAGGAATCATTTCAAGGGCAGGTAGTGCGGAGCTACTTTCATAAGGTGCTTGACCAGGGCAACGTCGAACTCATCGAGGATCTTTTTCATCCTCAGTGTGTGATGCACCGCCCTGGAGGCACCGTGGTCGGCCTGGATGCTGTTCGCGCCGTAGTGGAGCACCGCAAGGAGACATTTTCGCAGTTTGGAACTGAGATCCACGACATTTTTGGTTTCGGCGACCGCTTGGTGGCGCGGCTGACTCATCGGGGAGTAGGAGGCGGTATCTGGCGCTCGCGTCTCGGGAATTATGACATTAGCGGCAAAACGGTAACCTGGAACGCCATCGCGATTTTTCGCTTCGAGGAGGACAGGATTATAGAAGAGTGGGTTACGCGGGACGAGTTAGGAGTCATTCTGCAATTGGGGCTGTTCACATGCTAACGCGAGAACAAGGAGCAGCATTGAAATGAAACCTCAGTTTGGCTCAGACCTCATCGTTGACATTTTCAAGCGTTACGAGTTGAAGTATGCGGCGCTCAACCCCGGCTCCACTTTCCGCGCTCTGCATGATTCGATGGTGAACTACGGCGGCAACCGCCTTCCTGAAATGATCACCTGTAGCCACGAAGAGATTGCAGTCGGAATCGCGCATGGCTATGCGAAGGCTACGGGCAAGCCCATGCTGGCCATTGTCCATAATGTGGTTGGCTTGCTGCACGCNACTTTNGGGATTTATTATGCCTACCTGGACAGAGCGCCGATCGTTGTGATCGGAGGTTGCGGGGCGATGTCCATCCCCCAGCGCCGGTCAATCGATTGGGTTCATAACGCCACGCTCCAGGGGAACGCGGTTCGCGACTACGTTAAATGGGACGATCAACCGTTCAGCATTGACAGCATTCCGGAATCTTTTGCCCGGGCCTATCGGGTAGCGACCACCGAACCGCAAGGTCCGGTCTATGTATGTTTCGAAATGACCCTTCAGGAGACCAAGCTGCAAAGTGAGATTCGGCTTCCTGACAAGGAAAGGCTTCAGCCGCCTCCTTTACAAGGAGACCTGCCGAGCATTCGTCGCGCCGCTGAAATGATGGCTCGAGCTGAAAATCCAGTGATCGTTGCNGACTATCTCGGCCGAGACCCGTCCTCTTTTCATAAGCTCGTCGCGCTCGCGGAGTGTCTCGGAGCAGCCGTGGTCGATCTCAATAGCCGATTGAATTTCCCCAACACGCATCCTTTGTGCCTCACAGGCTCCGACATTCTTCGCAAAGCCGACGTGATCCTTACCTTGGATGTGCGCGACCTTTACAACACGTTCTTCGACATCGATCGAGAATCGGGTGCTCACAGGCCGATGATTTCGCCAAAGGCTCGAATCATCGACATCGGATTTGGCGATCTGGGGATAAGCAAGTGGTCACACGACTACGAAAGACTCCAAGAGGTGGATCTGCAGATACTTGGAGACACTCGATCCGTTCTCCCATTATTGCTTGACGACCTCCATGAATTTTTGAAAGGTAGAGAATCGCTGATCAAGGATCGTTCCGAACGGCACCGAACGACCCATAACGAGCTCAGGGCGGGATGGTTTGAAGTGGCTCGTAAAGATTGGGATGCAAAGCCGATGACGACTGCAAGACTCGCACATGAAATCTGGCAGGTCATCAAGAATGAGGATTGGGTATTGAGCGCCAACACCCTAAATAGTTGGGCAAGACGGCTTTGGTCTTTCACGCGGCCAGAGCAACATTGCGGCGAGAGTCTGGGAACTGGAACCGACCTGGGAATATCCCTTGGGATTGCCCTGGCTCATCGGGGAAGCGCAAAGCTTGTCGTCGACATTCAACCTGACGGCGATCTCATGTTCGATCCCGGGGGGTTGTGGACCGCCGCGCACGATCATATTCCTCTGCTCGTGGTCATGCACAATAATCGCGGCTATTACAACGATTGGGCTCATCAGATCCGATTGGCTAAGCAAAGAGGCAACCCTATGGAGCGTACAGCGATCGGGCTGGAGATCGATCATCCGCCGCCCAATTTTGCCAAGCTGGCCCAATCTTTCGACTGGTACGCCGAAGGCCCCATTGAAGATCCGAGCGCAGTCGGACGGGCGTTGCAGCGCGCGATCCGGGCGATTCGCGAACAGGGCAAACCGGCGTTGATTGATACGGTAACCCAGTTCCGATAGGAGCGATTCACCCAGATATCGCATCTTGGCACTGATTGTTCCTACGACTAAGTCTTTTGAAATTTGCCCGAAGCTTCGTTCAACTTCGTCCTGTCAGACATTTGGCAGAAAGGCGAATTGTTACACCGACAGGTCGTTTCCGCGGACGTGAATTAGGGCGATTTTTTTTTCTTCGTATCTGGCTTTTGATGGACCGGTCCCGCTGTTGCCGTAGGANAGTGAGAAANTCCTGGGCCAAAGGGGAGAGCGGTCTGCTCTTGTGATAGACGATGTAATTTGTACACTCGCAGGCATCTCCCGGCAGCTTGATCACTTTGAACTCGCCGCGCTTGATATTGTTCTCCACCGACCCACGGAACAGCAGTCCCACACCCAATTTGTTTCTCACCGCCTCTTTCACGCCGTCCGGCGTATCGCAGCGCATGACCACCTTGAGGTACACTCCTTGTTTCCTAAGCTCCTGTATATACTGGCCAGTCGCTCCCGTGCCGCCTAGACGTTTTCTTATCACATAGCCGAACCGGCTAAGCTCTTCCAAGGTTATACGCAGCTTTTTAGCCAAAGGATGCTGGGGGTGGACAAATGCCACCAGAGGCTCAAGGCAAAAAGGCTCCATCGCAAGACGGGGGTCTGGTGGAGTCTCAGTCAATAATACAGCTATGTCCACGTCACCGTTCAGAACCAAGCCTCCAATAACCACTTTGTTATCGGTTCTCAGGGAGAGTGCTGCCGCAGGGTGGCTTTCTTCGAAGCGGGCCAGGAGCGACGGCAGCAAGGAAGCTGACGGACTGTAAGTTCCGCCTATGGTGAGAGTTTCAATCTTAGCGGCCGAACGGCTAACCGTCGATGTCTGGATTAGTGAATTGTAGTTCCTGAGTATTTTCTTGACCTTTCCAAGAAAGACCTGTCCCACCTCGGTCAATTCAATTCCCCGACCCATTCGCCTATAGAGGTTGGCATTAAAGTCTCGCTCCAACGCTTTGAGCTGCTTGGTGACCGCCGGCTGCGTGATGTAAAGCGCTTCCGAGGCTCGGGTCACGCTACGGTATCTGGCGGCAGCCGCGAAAACCTTGAAACGATCCAGGGTCACGATGATCCTTCTGCGTCAATTGCTGCAAGCT
>C687J26845_10002368_pt1 | contig 10943 bp, 9 predicted proteins | sample RifCSPlowO2_12_FD_26845 | JGI IMG/M metagenome (IMG submission 26845) | reverse complement strand
GCGACGCAGCCGCGCCGCCGGCATCGTCGGGGCGAATGTCGGCAAGAACCGCGACGCCGCGGATGCGGCAGGGGATTATGTAACCGGCATCGGAGCAGTCTGCGGATACGCCGATTACCTGGTCTGCAACCTGTCCTCGCCCAATACGCCCGGCCTGCGGGAGTTGCAGGGAAGAGCGCAGATCGAACAACTAATTAGCAGGGTGCTCGATGCAAGACGCCGCGCCGCGCCGGATGCCAGGCGCTTGCCGCCGTTGCTGGCAAAGGTCGGGCCGGACCTCGGCGAGAATGAACTGCGTGACATCGCCGAGGTGACGCTGGCAAGCGGTATCGACGGCTTGATAGTGGGCAACACAACCGTAAGCCGTCCGCCGGGATTACGAAGCCGGCACGCGCAGGAAGCCGGCGGACTTTCCGGCCGACCTCTGATGGCTGCGTCGACAGCCTGCCTCGCCGACTTGTATCGTTTCACCGGGAGGCGTGTCCCGATCATCGGCTGCGGCGGTGTGGCGAGCGGTGCCGACGCCTATGCCAAGATCCGCGCCGGCGCGTCGCTGGTGCAGCTTTATTCGGCGCTCGTATTTAGCGGTCCCGAGTTGGTCGGCCGCATCAAGCGGGAACTGGCGGAGCAACTGCGCGCCGACGGTTTCAGGACGGTCGCGGATGCGGTCGGTGCGGACCACCGCTGAGCGGCGCACACTTTGATTTGTCCGCCAAGATTGCGGGGCTAAGCGAAACGCGCCGCAGCAAGAGCACCAAGTGTGGTGTAGTCCAAATCGACCGACTCGCCGCGGCACCCGCGAGCTGAGGCTCAATAGACGCGATTGCGTGGAGCCTCGCTACTTCCTACCACGCGCACAACGTTGTCCCATGCGGTCTTGAACAGGACCGCCGTTGACTGGCGCGTGATGCCGGCGACGTGCGGGGTGAACAGCACCCGGCGCGCGGCATCGCCCTTGAGAGCGAACAGCGGGTTCGTTGCGTCCGCTGGTTCCGTCGAATAAACATCCACGGCGACTCCGCCGAGCTGGCCGGATTCAAGTCGGGCCGAGAGCGCCGCTTCGTCGACGATGCCGCCACGCGCGACCTGGATCAGCACCGCGTCAGGTTTCATCAGTGCGAGTTGCGGCGCGCCGATCAGACCTTTCGTCGCCGGCAGCAACGGCACGTGCAAGGTCACGACGTCGCTCGTGCGCAACAGTTCGTCGAGCGTCACGGACCGGGCGCCGATCGCGGCGACTGCACCAGGATCGCGCGGCGCAGGATCGAAGTAAAGAATAACGCAGCCCCTCTTGTGAAATGCCTGCGCCGTCGCGAGGCCGATCGTGCCGAGGCCGACCACGCCGACGGTCAGGCCGTCAAGGCCGGAGAGATTGTCATTGATCATGCGCGCGCGGAACTTCACATAATTGCCGGCGCGAATCTCGGCATCCGCCCATGCGAAGCGCCGCAGCAGCACCGATGCCGTCGTGACCGCATAATCGCCAACCGCCGTGTTGCTGCCCCCGGGAACATTACAGACCTGGATTCCGAGGCGCTTCAGCGTGGGTTCATCGACGCGATCCACTCCGGCGCCGGTGACCTGCACCAGCTTCACGGTGCTCTTCTCGAACAGCGATGGAGGCACTTTCGGTCCGACTGCACCGATCACCAGCGCGCGCGCGCTGGCCATCAGCGCCGGAACGTCGGCATCATCGGGCGCGCGATAGGCGATGGCGAGAGATTGCGGGGGCGTAACGCCGGCGCGCAGGAAATCGGCCTCAGGCCGCAGGCAGATCACGTTGTAACTCACTGGTATATTTCCTTCCGAGGTTCGTTGTAGTTGGGCGGGTTGCGTGCAGCCGGCGCCGATCGAATGCTACGCTGTTTATGATCGACGAGCCAGCGCCGGCAGCGCGATCCGCGCTAACTTGCTGGAGCAGGCCGGACGCCGCTACAATCTTCATTCAGCAGACCAGCGTGACCGTGAAGTATTGCTCCTTGCATAATCGACTAACAAATGAATGTCGTCCTCGCGAAGCCTGCCCTCGAAGGCTTTAATCGGGGGGCGGGGACCCATACTGAGCTAGCACGAAGCGCGATGCATGGTATGGATTCCCGTTTCCACGGCAATGACATTGAGCTATTACGACTGTTAGCCAATTATGCAAAGCTCGATAGGGCTATCCGGACGACGGAACGAACCCGGGGCTCAATCGATTCGACTCGAAAGGGAGAAGAGACCATGGAACACAATGAGCGCATGAAACGGGGTTTTGAGGTTTTGAAGAAAATGGGTCGTCAGGATACGATGCTGAATCAGAAGGTCCTGTATCCGGACGTGTACGATTTATCGGTCGGCTTCCTGTTCGGCGAGATCTGGACGCGTCCGCACCTGACGCTCCGCGAACGGGAGTTGATCACGCTCGCGGCCAACATCGCGACGGCGCGTCCGAACGGCACCCATTCCCACTACCGCAGCGCCAAGCACATCGGCATCACCAAGGAAGAGATCATGGAAGTGATCATCCACGTGGGCATGTACGCCGGTTGGCCGGCGCTGGCCCATGCTGTCTTGCAGTATACCGAGGTGCTCGAAGAAGACGCTGCCAAGGAGAGGAGCAAGAAGAAAACAACAAGAGGGAGTCGAAAGACGAAATAGGCTGAGGAGAAAAAGTGATGTCTGCACCAACCGCATCCCAATCCAAGTCCGCTCTGAGGCCCGCGGAAGCAGCGGCGATGAAAGCGGACGAGCGCTTCGACTACTCCGCGATCATCGACCGTCCGCGGTTGAAGCTCCCGCGCGGCGCGCGTCTGGTCGTGTGGCCGGTCGTGAACATCGAGGAGTGGGAAATCGCGCGCCCGATGCCGCGCAACGTGTCCCATCCGCCGGGGGGTGTTTCGGTCGTGCCGGACATCCAGAACTGGGGCTGGCACGAGTACGGCATGCGGGTCGGCATCTGGCGCATCATGGAAGTGCTGCAACGACACCGGATCAAGCCGACGCTTTCGCTCAACGCGAAGGTGTGCGAAACGCGGCCGCGGATCGCGCAGGCGGCGCTGGAGGCGGGGTGGGAATTCATGGCGCATTGCTATGTGCAGATACCCATTCACAAGATCGAGGATCAGCGGGCGATGATCCGCCAAACCATCGGGGTCCTGAAGAAATTCACGGGCCGGGCGCCTACGGGATGGCTCGGACCGGGCCGCGGCCAGACCTACGCCACGCTCGATCACGTCGCCGAAGCGGGTTTCAAGTGGTTTGGCGACTGGGTGATGGACGATCAGCCGTTCTGGGCCAGGACGGCGCACGGGCCCATCCTTGCCATTCCCTATTCGACCGAACTGAACGACATCACCATCATGCTCACGGGCCAGCACGAATCCGATGCGATGCTGAAGCGTGCGCGGGACGCGTTCGATGCGCTGTATCACGAGTCCTCCCGAGGCGCGCGCATCCTGGCATTCGGCGTGCATCCCTACGTCACGGGCGCGGCTCACCGCATCAAGTACTTCGATGCCATGCTGCGCCATCTTCGCAGGCACAAGGACGTGGTGTTCTGGAACGGCCAGCAGATCTACGACTGGTTCAGGGGGCAGGTCCAGCCCTGACCGGCAGACGCGCGGCAGGCCATTAGGAAGCCTGCGTTCCACTTTCCGGCTCGGCCGGCTATTGATCGAGGATGGTGTCCCACGAGGAAGACAGTGGAATGTGGGTTGTCAGGAAATCGACGAAAGCCCGAATGCGCAAAGAGAGGTGGCGTCGTTCGAGGTAACCGAGCCAGATCGGCGGACCGGCCGGAGGAACGTATTCCCTCAGGACAATGCGCAACAGGCCAGCCCTAACTGCATCACAGGCCATAAAAGTACCTACCGTTGCAATCCCTGCACCAGCGATCGCCGCGTCGAGCAATGCCTGGCCACTATTCATGTTCAGGTTCCCCGATATGGATTTTGAGTGGTGGTGCCCTGCGGAAATGAAGCTCCAGTCGCGGTAACGGTTCGTTTGAGGAATGTAGAATCCGAGACAACGATGCCGCTGGAGATCGTCCGGCGTCTTCGGCTCGCCGTAACGCGCTATGTAGCCGGGCGAGGCCACGGTTACATAGCAAATATCGCACAACTTGCGGGCGACGAGACGAGTGTCTCCAGGATCTCCAATTCGCACAACGACGTCGATGCCTTCCTCCGCCAAATCGGCAACGCGACTGCTAAATTCGACATCGACTACGAGTTCCGGATACAACTCAGCGAACTGCGCCAAATAAGGGGCGAGAACCTTAAGACCAAAACCGACCGGCAGCTGTACCCTCAGTCGTCCGCGGGGTTTCGTCTGCCTGCGCGTTACTGCCGTTTCGGCATCCTCGAGTTCGCCTAGAATCTGACAGCAACGCTCGAAAAACGTAGCGCCATCATCCGTAAGGCTGACGCTTCGCGTGGTGCGATTTACCAGACGGACCCCCAGCCTTTCTTCCAGGCGGGTCACACTTTTGCTAACGCCGGACGTGGAAATTCCGAGATGCTTTGCGGCTTTGGTAAAGCTCTTCGTTTCCGCTACTCGAACAAAAATCGAAATGGCGTGTAGAGGGTTCTGGGGCATGAATTAAGGACATTCCGTCAATAATGTTTTTCGGATTGGCGTATTTATCTTTAATAGTCAAGCTACTATCATAAAAACGGCTGCTACCGAGCGAGGAGTTGTGTAAATGCCTGACTGGAAAAGAGAAACTGAGTGGGAGGGGGACACCAACTGGGTGAAGCCTAAAGGCGGTCGGATGCTGTCGTGATCATCGGGATTTGATCTGATGTCGCGATGCCAGCCAGCATTATAACGAGGGGCCAAATGCAAAAAGCGAAGATTTTCCTCACGATATGCTTTGCGGCTGCTGTCGTCATCGGCGGGAGCGGACGATCCTCCGCTGCGGACGCTTTAAACGCGTATCCGACCAAGCCAATCAGGTTAGTGGTGCCGTTTTCCCCAGGCGGCATTAGCGACATGATTGCACGTATTGTCGCAGATAGACTAACCGAGTCTTTGGGCCAGCCGGTCATCGTCGAAAATCGAGGGGGCGCTGGCGGCAACGTCGGGATAGAGCTGGTCGCCAGAGCCACGCCGGACGGGTATACCCTGCTTTTTTTTAGCTCACCCACTTTTGTGGTCAACCCCAGCCTCCGTAAGGTGGGTTACGATCCAGTCGGGGATTTTATTCCGGTTGCCCAGGTCGCATCGGCGCCCAATCTGCTCGTGGTTCCGCCGTCGCTGCCCGCACGCTCCGTCAAACAACTGATCACCCTCGCGCGCGCGAAGCCAGGCACGATGAATTATGGTTCCGGGGGAAGTGGCACCTCGGGACGACTCGCTACCGAGCTCTTTAAGATTGCCGCTGACATCAATATCGTGCACGTACCTTACAAAGGAACGGGACCCGCGGTAGCCGCGCTGCTCGGCGGCGAAGTGCAGATCGTGTTCGCCGCGGTACCCGTGGTGCTCCCTCATGTAAATGCGGGCAAACTGATTCCTCTTGCCATCACCAGCGCCACCCGCTCGGACGACATCCCGAATGTGCCCACTATGGCAGAGGCCGCGATCCCCGGTTTTGACGTCACGTCCTGGTCTGGTGTCGCTGCCCCGGCCGCAACGCCTAAGGCAATCGTCGCGCTGCTGCGCAGGGAAATTGATAGAGCCATTCGATCGCCGGGGGTACGCGAACGCATAGTAGGCCAAGGTGCGCAGCCGACCACGCGGACTGCGGAAGATTTAAGCCGGTATATTCAATTAGAAGTGAAAAAATGGGCGGACGTGGTACAGCGCGCGGGCATAAGGGCCGAATGAGAGGATGCCTAGGCGAAAGGCAATAGGCCGTCGGCCGGCCTTTGTGTATCCGTTCTTCGATAGCGCATTGCGGACGCGTCCGTAAGGGAACGCGGGATTTTTGAGACACGCATATGAGCACCTGTAGAAATCCAGTTTTTCATCTGACATTTTTGGACAGCTTCTCAGGCCTCACCGAATTCTTTTTTCCAAGGAGGTAACATGGACGTTTCTCTGACCGACGAACAACGCGCGTGGCAGCTCAAGGCACGGAAATTTGCGCAAGAAGAGCTACGCCCCATTTCGCTGCAGCGTGATCAAGTCGTCGACTCGCGCGAGACGTTCGACTGGGAAATCATAAAAAAGGGTTCGAAACTCGGCTTTCGAACGGCGGTGGTTCCGAAAGAATGGGGCGGGCACGGCATTGATCTCGTAACACAGGCACTGGTGATGACAGAGCTCGCCAAGGGCGACAGCGCCATGGCCAAGACCTTCAGCCAATGCTGGAAGTGGAGCCATCTGATCGAGGCGCGTTGCACGCCGGATCAGAAGGAGCGTTTCGTGAAACCGTTTGTGGCGGACGATACCTATCTGTTGGGATATGCGGGCACTGAGCCGAGTGCCGGGTCCGATCACCGTCTGCCACCCAAGGACGACCTCAAGGCTGGCTGGAAACTCAAGGCGGAGCGCAAAGGCGACGAGTGGATCCTGAACGGCGAGAAGTGCTTCATTGCAAACGCGAGCGTAGCCAAGCTGTTCTTCGTGGGTACGAGAACGAACTCGAACGCCAGCCAGAGGGAAGGGACCACTGTGTTCCTGGTGCCGATCGATACACCCGGCCTGAGGGTGGGCAGGGTGTCCAACAAGAGCGGCTGGCGTTTTTACCAGAATGGGGAGTTGATTTTTGAGAACGCCAGAGTGCCCCACGCCAATCTAGTGGGCGAGGTGAACCGCGGAACCTATCTACGCGGCACTTCCCACCCCTTCGGCGATTTTGAACTTGGGGCTAACGCCTTGGGAATCTGCGACGCTGCAGTCGAAATGGCGATGCAACATGTCCAGACGAGATGGCAGGATGCCAAGTACTTCATCGACAACCAGACGATCCAGTTGAAACTCTCCGAAATGCGAATGTTGACCGAGGCGCTGCGCTCATTCGTGATGCGGGTTGCTGCGGAAGGATTCGTGATGCGGGATGCTGCGGAAGGTGATGCTAAGACCGGGCACTACGCCAGTTTTCTGCAGAATTTTGGGGCCGACGTTGTACAACGGGTTACCGTGCTTAACCTAGATATACATGGTGGCGCAGGTGTCATGACGATAGACGCGGGCGCCGAGAAGCTGGTCCGAGACGCGGTTATCTGGACGCACAATGTCGGCGACTCCGTGCAGCGGATGAGGGCCATCAGACAGAACATTGGATTTTAACCGGCGCTTCGGCGCGCGAAGGACTATCAACCACAACTCGGGGACGCTGACAAATATGTATGATCTTAATCTTACCGCAGAACAGCTGGAGTTTCGCGAGACGGTTCGTGACTTTGTTAAGCGCGAGATCAAACCCATTACCCTGCATCCGGACCGTTTGCAGCCGTTCGAGAAGCCGCTGCTGCTGGACATTCTCGACAAGGCCTCACGGATGGGCTTGCGCACACTGGCGCTCTCCCAAGAATTGGGAGGCGCGGGCGCTGATAACCTGACCTCGTGTATCGTCATGGAAGAACTGGCCGCGGGCGATGTGGATATCGCGACCACGCTGGCGCAAACATCGACGCTTGCCCAGTTCTTGTTCGATCAAGCCATGACGCCCGAGCAGCGCGCGCGCTTTCTGCCGCAGTTTCTGGCCGATGACCGGTATCACCTCGCCTTTGCAGCCCATGAGCCTGATCCGGATCTGGGGTGGAAATACCACCGTCCGGTGGCGGGGGAAGCCGACTGCCGCACGACGGCCGTGCGGCAAGGTAACGGCGATTGGGTGGTGAACGGCGTCAAGGCCTTCATTGCAAACGCGCCCATTGCCAAGCTGATCGCCGTGCAGGTCAGAATCGATCCCAAGACCTCTGGCACGGGCGGCGTGAGTACCCTCCTGGTGCCACGGGACACGCCCGGTCTGTCGGTGAGAGACCACCACGACATTGCGCGCCAGGCCGGTCCGGACGGCAGGCCAAGTCTCCTCTGGTACCACGGGACCCGCGGCGAGGTGGTTTTTAAGGATTGCCGGGTGCCTGCGGACCACGTCCTCGGCAAGGAGGGAGAAAACCGGCTGACCGGCGCTGCGCAGTCGGTGCGGCGCGGCATCCCGCAGCTGGCGGCAATCGACCTCGGCATCGGTCGGGCCGCGTACGAAGCCGCGGTTGACTACGCCAAACTGCGGGTCCAGGGCGGGCGGCATATCATCGAGCATCAGGCGATCGGCACGATATTGGCCGGCATCGTGATCAAACTGGAAGTGGCGCACAACATGGTGTGGAAGGCAGCCTGGGCCCTGGACCATCCGGATGCCGTCGCCAAGCGCAGCCTGTCCGATCTCCCGCTCCAGACCATCGCCAGCGTTTTTACTTTCGAGGTCGTTCACGAAATTACCCTGGATGCCGCGGAATGCTTCGGAGCCATGGGCGTGATGCGGGACATGCCGCTGCAGAAGTACGTACACGACTCGCGGATTTTTCTTCATTCGGGGGATAGCAATAGCGTAGCGAAATTCCGCATCGCCGAAGCCGTGGCTGGCTTCCGGTAGGCGGCAAATCCTCGGCATCGGCCTGACGCTTTGCATGTATGTGACTGAACAGCGAAATTAGAGTGCGAAAACAGGAGAAAAGTGGTGAAGATCATTATTATTCCACCCTACCGGCGAGCGGGGGTTAATTACGATCCCAAAGAGGGGCATTACCAAGTTCGTGAAATCATAAAGAACATGAGGAGAAAGGGGCAGCTCGAAGGGGTTGAGATAGATATTGACGATGGTGCTCCTACTGACCATGAGGGTGTAAATCGTGACGAGGAGGTTTTGGCTTACATAACTCCGGGGTTCCTGAAACGAGTCAAGGAGGTTTCTGAATTGGGTAGGTATGATGCGATTGCGACTAGCGGGGCAATCGAACCCGGTTTTTTTGCCGGACGGATGATTTCTAGAATACCGATCGCCTTTTGTGTGCACTCTGCTGTTCATGTTGCCTCTCTTATAGGCGATAGGTTCACGATAATACAGCACCATGATCCAGGAGCGTTGATAGTTCGACATTGTGTGGCGCTCTACGGTCTCGGCCAGAAGTTGGCAAGCGTGAGGTACGTAACACGCCCATCAGATTTTCCGCAGGGCTTTATGTGGCGATATGGATTACTACATGAAAAAGAGCAAAGAACTAAGGTCCCTGAGGTAAAAAAGCTCATCAATGCCATAGTCGACACGTGCATTAAAGCTATTGAAGACGATGGAGTAGACTCACTTATCCTTGGAGGCCCGTATTTTGAGCTTCTTGAAGATGAAATCAGGCAGGCACTGGATGAGGCCGGTTATAACGAAATACAGTTGATAAGCGAGCTCGCCTCCGCTGTAGAGGTGGCCAAGGCCATGGTGAATATGAAGCTGAAGCAAGCTCCCAGGGCGTATCCTAGTTATTATCTAAAGGCAAAACCTAAATTCAGGTAAGAGCTGTAAGAAGCCATGAATATAAATTAAGAAGTTAGTGGAGGTGCTGGGCGAGATTTGGAGCCGGTACTTCTGCAAGTGCGCGAAAGACCCCGAGTCCCATTATCTTGAATGTCCGGAAGCTGTAATTAATCGAGGTAAACCCCCGGCTCTGCCGGGGGTCATTTAACTGGGGGACATCATGATGGAGAGAAGAAGGAAGGTAGGGTGGCTACTGGCCCTGTATTTCGCCGTGGGAATCGGCCTATCGCATAGCACTGCGGCGCAGACGTGGGTGCCTGAACGTAATGTCGAGCTCGTGGTCCCGGCCGCGCCGGGCAGCTCGATGGACGTCATTGTGCGAACCGTGGAGCGGATAGTGCGTGAGTTCAAGCTTGCGCCGGTTAGCATTGCTGTCGTCAATCGCGCTGGCGGTGAGCATGCCGTGGCGTACAACTACATCAAGCAGCGCACGGGCGACCCGCATTATCTCTCCCTGACTTCGCAGGCGCTGCTTGCCAACCATATCTCGGGCGTCTTGCCCCTCACCTATACAGACGTGACGCCGATCGCTTCTTTCATTTCCGAATACTACGCATTTTTAGTTCAACCGGAGTCGCCGATCAAGACGGGGAAGGACTTCGTCCAGGTGCTGAAGGAGCAGCCGGATTCCGTTTCCATCGCGGTGGGCAACATTATTCAGCGCATAGCCGTGGGGTTGGTCTTGCAGAGTGGTAACGTGGATATTAAGCGCGTCAGAATGGCTGCAATGACCGGGGCCAAAACAACCCCCACGCTAATGGGTGGACACGTAGATGTTGCTATGGCGGCCATCGGCGCGGCTATACCGCTCATCGAGGCCGGTAAGGTGCGCGCGATCGCAGTGAGCGGGCCCAAACGAGTAGGAGGCCCATTGGCTGCGGTGCCGACATGGGCGGAACTCGGATACAGTAACTCCTCGTTAGTAGCTTGGCGTGGCATGATTGCACCCAAAGAAATTACCCCCGCACAGATCGTGTATTGGGAGGGTGTGCTGCGGCTTGTGACGGAGAACAAGAAATTCCGAGAGATGGCTGAGCGGCAACAGTACGACGTCGAATTCAGGAACGCAGCGGAGACCCGCAAACTTATGGAAGCCGAGTATGCCCAGTTGAAGCAAGTGATGGGCTACTTGGGCGTGGTCGTCGTCAAATGAAGCGTAGTCGGCGACGCGCTCATATCTCTTCATTCAGGGGAAAATAATAGTGTCGTGACAATTCCGCATCGCCGACGCCGTGGCTGGCTTCCGGTAAACGGTGGCCAGTCAACGTGGTCTATACACCGACATTCCACGTAGCGAGAAGAGGGGCATTCCAAATCAAGCATAACGCACAACCATCTGTAAACCACGAGGAGAACGGTGATGATATCCGTGTATCGTGTGATTGTGGTGACCGTGCTTGCCGGCGCGAGTGCGTTCGCCAACGCGCAGGCCGTTTCGGCAGGCTCGGGACAGGACTATCCCGCCAAGCCGATACGGCTGGGG
>C687J26845_10002366_pt1 | contig 10945 bp, 6 predicted proteins | sample RifCSPlowO2_12_FD_26845 | JGI IMG/M metagenome (IMG submission 26845) | reverse complement strand
ACCGACCGGGAGCGCAGTTTTCCAGCCGAGCAACGGCTGATCTCCGCGACGGACGAGCAGGGCAACCTGAGCTACTGCAACGACGAGTTCGTCGCGGTCAGCGGCTTCACCCGCGAGCAACTGATCGGCAGTCCGCACAATATCGTGCGCCATCCCGATATGCCGCCGGCGGTGTTCGCGCACATGTGGAGCCACCTCAANGCCGGCAAGAACTGGATGGGCATCGTCAAGAACCGCTGCCAAAACGGTGACTTCTACTGGGTCAGCGCCTATGTCACNCCCATCAGGCNGAATGGTCGGGTGGTGGGCTACGAGTCGGTGCGGGTCAGGCCCAGTGCCGAGCAGGTCGGGCGGGCCGCCGCGCTCTATGCGCGCCTGCGCAAGGGGCAGCCGGCGGCCAGCGGCGGGGAGCGGTTGCGCACGCTCAGCCGCTTTCTCCTGCTGCCGCTGCTGGGCGCCCTGCTGGGGCCGCTGCTGGTGAGCCAGGGGCAGCCGGGATGGGCGGTCGGCTGCCTGCTGGGCTTGTCGTTCGGGCAAACCTGGCTGTCGCTCTGGTACGTACGGCGGGCGCTGACAAAGGTCCACGAAGCGGCGCCGCTGGCCTTCGACAGCGAACTGGTGGCGCGCACCTACAGCAGCGAGTCGGGGGCGGTTGCCCGCCTGCAGATGGCGCTGATCAGCGAGGGGTCGCGGATCCGCACCGCACTCGCGCGCCTGGGCGATTACGCCGACCAGACGGCCGTGCTGGCCACCCAGAACGGTCAACTGGTCGGGCAGGCGGAAACCGCGCTNCAGGNGCAGCGTGTCGAAACGGACATGGCCGCCACCGCCATGCACGAGATGGCGGCGTCGATCGCCCAGGTCTCGGTGCATATCCAGCAGACCGCCAATGGCGCGCGCGAGGTCAATCAGTTGTCGGCCAGTGGTACCCAGCAGGCGCAGCAGAGCCGTCGGGTGATCGAGAAACTGGCCGACACCGTGGACAACATCGGTGGCTCGGTGGACAACCTGGCCGCGCAGACGCAGTCGATCCAGCAGGCCGCCAACCTGATCCAGGCGATCGCCGAGCAGACCAACCTGCTGGCCCTGAATGCCGCCATCGAGGCGGCGCGGGCCGGCGAGCAGGGCCGCGGTTTCGCCGTGGTGGCCGACGAAGTACGGGCGCTGGCCTCCAAGACCCGCGACTCCACCGAGGCGATCCAGCAGATCATCGGTACCTTGCAGGATGTCGCCCGGCAGGCGGTTGCAATTGCCCGCCAGGGCAGCGACGAGGCGCGCGCCGGGGTGGAGCGGGTGATCGAGACCGAGCGCGCTCTGGACGGCATCACCAGCGCGGTCGGCGGAATTCACCAGATGGCCGAGCAGATGGCCGCCGCGGCCGAACAGCAGACCCATGTCGCCGAGGACATTTCCCGGCAGATCACCACCATCTCCCAGGCGGCGGAACGCAACGCCGAGATCACCGGCCGCACCTCGCTGCTTGGTCGCGACCTGGAGACCACCGCGCATTCGCTGCATGCGCTGGTCGAGCGTTTCAACGTCTAGCGGTGATCGGCTGAGGGCGGGCAGGGCCGACCTGTCGATACCGGCGCTGCTGCTCCCCGCGATGCGACACAGCCGCGAGTAATCCACCCATCCCCTGTTGTCACTGCGTGGTCACCTTGTCATCAATAGAAAAGTGACTGACGCCAAATGCGAAGCGCTGCCGAGGGGGGGGCTTTAATGTCGACACTATGAAAAGTGCTGGCGGATTGGCCGGCCGAATCATCGAGAAGGCGAAGGTGCTGACGTGGATAAACATCAAACAGCCGCAACAGTTCTGATCGTGCCGGGCCTGCGTGAGCATGTCTCCGAGCATTGGCAGACCTTGCTCGAGGCCAGGTTGGCCAAGGTGCGCAGCGTGCCGCCCCTGGAAACCGACAAGCTCAGCTGTGCCGCTCGGGTCGAGGCCATCCAGCGCGAGCTGGAGCAGATCGACGGGCCGGTGATCCTGGTCGCGCACAGCGCCGGCGTGCTGATGGTGGCGCACTGGGCGGCGCGCTACGAGCGTTCGATCAAGGGCGCGCTGCTGGTCGCACCGCCGGACCTCGAGGCCAGCTGGCCGGAAAACTACCCGACGCCGGACAGCCTGCGGGCCAACGGCTGGAACCCGCTGCCCAAGGGCAAGCTGCCGTTTCGCAGCATCCTCGCCGGCAGCTCCAACGATCACCTGGCCAGCCTGGACGCGGTTACCCGCATGGCCCGGGACTGGGGCAGTGCACTGGTCAACCTCGGTGCGGTCGGCCACCTCAATCCGGCTTCCGGCTACGGCGAATGGCCGCTGGCCGAGGATTTCATCGACGAGCTGGATCTCTAGTCGGGGATGCCAGCGTATGCGCTGCGTGCAGCAAACAAGTTTGCGCCGAGGGATGGGCCGAATAAGTACAACTCGCATCGCTGCTATACATGATGTGAGCCGTTGTTAGATCAACAATTACAAGAAGCGGAGACAACATAATGCACAACAACAAGAGTCACGATTCCAGCCCCTTGCGTCGCAGCCTGCTGGCCACCGCCATCCTAGCCGCCTCGATGCCGGCCGCCCAGGCCTTCGAGGTGGATACGGGTAGCGAAGACTGGGCAGTGCGCTTCGACAACACGGTCAAGTACAACTACGGCGTACGCACCGAAAGTGCCGACAAGCGCATGCTCGGTACGCCGAACAACAACGACGGTGATTACAACTTCCGCAAGTCCGGCACCAATATCACCAACCGCGTCGACCTGCTGTCCGAGTTCGACGTGGTCTACCAGAATGCCATGGGCTTCCGCGTCAGTGCCGCGAGCTGGTATGACAAGGCCTACGACAACACTGGTTCGAACTCCAATCCGTTCGTCAACGGCAATGGCGCCGTGAGCGGCATGGTCGGCCAGCACCCCTTGGTCGGCGGCTTCACCGGTCTCGACGGCGTGGGCAACGGCAGCCCGCACCTGAGCAACTATGCCCAGCGCTACTACAGCGGGCCATCCGGCGAGATCCTCGACGCCTTCCTGTTCTACAGCAGCGAGGTCGGCGAGGAGTCGCTGTTCAGCATCAAGGCCGGCCAACACAACGTGTTCTGGGGCGAAACCATCCTCAACCCGGTGCATTCGGTGAGCTACGGCCAGTCCGGCCTGGATCTGGCCAAGCTGGCCGCTTCGCCAGGCACCGAGGCCAAGGAACTGTTCGTTCCGCGCAACCAGATTTCCACCACCTTTACCCTCAATCCCGAGCTGACCTTCGGCGCCCAGTATTTTCTCAAGTGGGACGAGGCGCGCCTGCCCGAGGCCGGCACCTACTANGGCACTTCCGATGTGCTGGGCGAGGGCGCACAGTCCTTCCTGCTCGGCCATACCGCCACGCCGCCCGGCTTCCTCGGCCAGGACGCGCTGACCAACGTGCGTCGCGGCGATGACAACACCCCCGATGATCGCGGCGACTGGGGCCTGATGGTCAAGTGGTCGCCGGAGTGGCTGGACGGCACCCTGGGCGCCTACTACCGCAACACCTCGGACATCCTGCCGCAGGCCGTGCTGGATGCCCGCTCGCTGACTGTCGTGGGTAATAGCTGCGGTTTTGGCGGCCTGGGTGGGGCGGTCTGTACTCTGGTCGACTCCCTGGCCGGCACCAGCTACAACCTCAGCTACGGCGACGACATCGACATCTACGGCCTGAGCCTGTCCAAGAGCTTCGGCGACGTCAGTGTCGGCAGTGACCTCAACTTCCGCCAGAACATGCCGCTGAGCAGCATCCCTGCGATCCTCAGTGCGACTGGTCCTCTCGGGCTTGGCTCTGGACTGGGCTTGTTGCCGGCGCGCACCCCGGGCACTGGCGTGGTTACCGACGTGCCAGGCGAAGGCGACAGCATGGCAGCCACCGGCGATACCTTGCACTGGACCGTCAACGGTCTGGTCGCCATCGGCGATACCCCGTTGTTTGATTCGGCCACCCTGCTCGGCGAGCTGTACTACAGCAACCTGATCAGCCTCGATAGCGAGAACGAGGCGCTCTACAAGGGCAAGAGCACCTACCGTGGCATCGACAAGCCGACCCGCGACAACTGGGGCCTGGCGGTCAACTTCACCCCGACCTGGTACCAGGTGTTTCCGGGTGTCGACCTGAGCGCGCCGATGTCGATCAACGTCGGCCTCGATGGCGTCTCCCCGGTCGTCGCAGGCGGCGCCGAAGACACCGGCAACTATGCGGTAGGCGTCAGCGCGGCCATCTACAGCAAGTACTTCGTCGACCTCAAGTACGTCGACTCCTTCGGCGAGACGGAGAAGTGCAACGACGGCGCCACCGACGGGGCCACGCCGAACGCCCTGGATGGTCCAGAGCGCTACACCTGCTACGGCGGTGGCTACTCCTCCTTCTCCGGCGGCGGTGCCACCGGCGAAGACCGTGGCGCCATGTACCTGACCTTAAAAACCACCTTTTGATCCGCGAATGACCTAGCCACTAGGCAGGAGTACAACAAGATGAAATTCGTGACTATGCTACTGGCCGCCTCTCTGGCCGCCGTGATTTCAGGTGCCGCCCTGGCGGCGGTATCGGCCGAGGAAGCGGCCAAGCTTGGCGCCAGCCTGACTGCGGTCGGCGCCGAGCAAGCCGGCAATGCCGACGGCTCCATTCCGGCCTTCGACGGCGGCCTGAAGACTGCGCCAGCCGGGTTCAAGGCCGGCGACACCTTCCGTCCCGATCCCTTCGCCGGCGAGAAGCCGCTGCTGGTGATCGACGGCAAGAACCTCGAGCAGCACAAGGACCAGCTGACGGCGGTCACCGCCGAGCTGGCCAAGCGTTTCCCCAGCTTCCGTATCGATGTCTACCCGAGTCATCGCACGGCGACCCTGCCCCAGGCCCTGCTGGACAACACCCTGAAGAACGCCACCGGCGCCAAGTCGCTGGAAGGCGGCAACGCCATCGACAACGTCCTGCCGGGCGTGCCCTTCCCGATTCCGCAGAACGGGGCGGAAGCCATGTGGAACCACCTGCTGCGCTACCAGGGTGTGGCCTACAGCTCCAAGTACGACTCCTGGAACGTCGACTCCGCAGGCACCCCGACCCTGGCCACCACCGGTATGGCCTTCAATGCCTATCCGATCTACGAAGACCTGAACAAGGTCATCGAGGCCAAGGACATCTACTGGCAGACCAAGCTGTACTACAGCGGTCCGGCCCGCCGCGCCGGCGAGTCGCTGATGCTCAAGGACGCCGCCAACCCGCTGGCACAGCCGCGCCGTGCCTGGCAGTACCTACCCGGTGTGCGTCGGGTGAAGCTGGCGCCGAACCTGGCCTACGACACGCCGAACCCAGGCACCGCAGGCTCCGGCACCTACGATGACGTCTATGTGTTCAACGGTGGCCTGGACCGCTACGACTGGAAACTGGTGGGCAAGCAGGAAATGGTCGTGCCGTACAACACCTACGCGCTGACCTACATCAAGGATCCCAAGCCGATGACCACGCCGAACCACCTGGCGCCTGAGTTCGTGCGCTGGGAGAAGCATCGCGTGTGGGTAGTCGAAGGCACCCTCAAGGATGGCGCCCGCCATATATACCACAAGCGCCGCTTCTACCTGGACGAGGACAGCTGGGTGGCCTTGGCGTCCGACGAGTACGATGCCCGCGGCCAGCTGTATCGTGGTTCCTACGCCTTCTTCACCCAGAGCTACGACGTGGATACGCCCAATACCGCGCCACACGTCATCTATGATCTGGTCGGTGGCAACTACAACATCAACGGCGTAGTGGGCCCGTACGGCGGCATCAAGTACATCGAACCGCTGTCCAACGTGCAGTGGTCGCCGGAGGCCCTGGCGGGCGCCGGTATTCGCTGATCGCGCTATGAAAAAAGCCCTGGCCGGAACGCTGCCGTTAATCACGACAGCGTGACGTGCTGGCGGTCGGTGTAAGTCGCCGATCGTCCGGGGCTGTTGATTCCCACGCCGGGCTGCTTTCGCGGGTACCCCGGCGCTGTTTCCCTTGAGGACGCGGTATGTGTTCTTTCAAAAAGTTCATGCTAGTGACACTCTGCGCCACGTTGACGCTGGTGCAGGCTGTCGCTCAGGCAGCCAGCTATGTCGATGTACTGGACCTGCCGGCCAAGCCGAGTGCCCTGGCCGTGCGCAGTCCCTTGCTGGACGTGACCCGCGCGGGTGAGCGTCTGGTCGCTGTTGGCCAACGTGGCCACATTCTTTATTCCGACGATGCCGGTGCGCAGTGGCAGCAGGCCGCCGTGCCGGTCAGCGCCGATCTGAATGCCGTGCATTTTCCCACCGCCGAGCTGGGCTGGGCGGTGGGCAACGATGGCGTGATCCTGCACAGCAATGACGCCGGCGCGACCTGGAGCAAGCAGCTCGACGGCCGCGCGATCGGCGCGTTGCTGGTCAAGCATTACGGCGCCCTGGCCAGTGCCGAGCCGGCCAACGAGCAATGGCCGCTGCTGGTGGCCGAAGGCGAGCGCCTGACGGCCGACGGCGCCGACAAGCCGTTCCTCGACGTCTGGTTCGCCGACGCCCAGCGCGGTTACGCGGTCGGCGTGTTCAACCTGATCCTCGCCACCACCGATGGCGGCCAGAGCTGGACGCCGCTGCAGGATCGCACCGACAACCCGCAGGGCTTGCACCTGAATGCCATCGCCTTCACCGGTGACGCGCTGTACCTCGCCGGCGAACAGGGCCTGCTGCGCAAGTGGGATGCCGAGCAGGAACGCTTCGTCGCCATCGCCACCCCCTACCAGGGCAGCTACTTCGGCGTCATCGGCAGGCCCGGCGAGGTGCTGGTCTACGGCCTGCGCGGCCACGTGTTCCACAGCCGTGACGGTGGCCAGAGCTGGACGCAGCGTGATACCGAGCTGCAGGTCAGCATCACTGCCGGCGTGCTCGATGACGGCGGCCGCTACCAGCTGTTCACCCAGGCCGGGCACCGTCTGCTGGCCAGCAACGGACAGACGGCCCTGCAGATTCTGCCGCAGCAGGGCCAGTCGCCGGTGGCCGGCGCCGTATTGGCCGGCGCTGGTGCGCTGGTGCTGGTGGGCGCCCGTGGCGCGCGCACGCTGTCCGCCGAATAACAGAACAATTAGAGCGAGTACCCTGACATGGGCAATATGAAGCAAGACACCATGCCGGTGATCGCCCACCTGCGTGACTTCGACACGCGCACCGGCAACCTGCTGGAACGCCTGGTGTTCAACCACCGTCCACTGTTCGTCGTGCTCATGGCGCTGGTCACCCTGCTGTTGGGTTACATGGCCGTGACCCGCCTGGAGATGCGCCCCAGCTTCGAGAAGATGATTCCGCAGAGCCAGCCGTACATCCAGAACTACCTGGAAAACCGCGCCTCGCTGCGTGGCCTGGGCAACTCGGTGCGGGTGGTGGTGGAAAACACCGAGGGCGACATCTACGACCCCGAGTACCTGGAGGTGCTCCGGCAGGTCAACGACGAACTGTTCCTCACCGCCGGCGTCGACCGCGCCTGGATGAAGTCGCTGTGGAGCCCGGGCGTACGCTGGACCGAGGTCACCGAGGAAGGCTTCCAGGGCGGGGCGGTGATGCCCGACACCTACAGCGGCACGCCGGCAGACATCGAGCTGCTGCGGCAGAACATCAACCGTGCCGGCATCGTCGGCAGCCTGGTGGCCAGCGATTTCAAGTCGAGCATGCTGATCGTGCCGCTGCTCGACAAGGACTCGGCCACCGGCCAGGGCATCGACTACCACCAGTTCTCCCGGGTGCTCGAGGAGAAACTGCGCGACAAATACGAGTTCTCCGCCGACAGCGTCCGCCAGGGCGATGCGGAAGGCAGCGGCAAGATCAAGATCCGCGTGATCGGTTTCGCCAAGCTGATCGGCGACCTGATCGACGGCCTGATCCAGGTGATGATGTTCTTCGGCGTCGCCGTGCTCAGTGCCTTCTGCATCATCCTGCTGTACACCCGCTGCCTGCGCAGCACCCTGCTGGTGATCGGCTGCTCGCTGATGGCGGTGATCTGGCAGCTGGGCATCGTCTCCTGGCTGGGCTATGCCATCGATCCCTACTCGATCCTGGTGCCCTTCCTGATCTTCGCCATCGGCGTGTCGCACGCCTCGCAGAAGATGAATGGCATCATGCAGGACATCGCCCAGGGCACCCACAAGCTGGTGGCGGCGCGCTACACCTTCCGCCGCCTGTTCATCGCCGGGGTCACCGCGCTGCTGTCCGACGCGGTGGGCTTCGCCGTGCTGATGCTGATCGATATCCCGGTGATCCAGGAGCTGGCGATCACCGCCAGCATCGGCGTCGCCGTGCTGATCTTCACCACCCTGCTGATGATGCCGGTGGCGCTGTCCTATGTCGGCGTCAGCGCCAAGGCCGCCGAGCGCGCGCTGATCATCGACGCCCACGCCACCCAGCATCGCGGCCTGGGCAAGCTGTGGGACCTGCTCGACCTGTTCACCACGCCCAAGTGGGCAACCGGCGCGGTGCTGGTCGCCGTGCTGCTGGGCATCGGCGGCTTCGTGGTCAGCCTGCAACTGAAGATCGGCGACCTCGACAGCGGTGCCCCGGAGCTGCGCGAGGACTCGCGCTACAACCGCGACAACGCCTACATAACCAGCCACTACGCGCTGTCCAGCGATATGTTCGCGGTGATGATCAAGACCGGCCCGGAAGGCTGCCTGAACTACCGGACCCTGGTCCTGGCCGACCGCCTGGCCTGGGAACTGCAGCAGCATCCGCAGGTGCAGACCACCGTGTCGCTGGTCAACGCGGTGCGCCAGATCACCGCCGGTTCGTTCGAGGGCAACCCCAAGCTGAACAGCATCCAGCGCAACCAGGACATGCTCAACTACGCCGCGCAGCAGGCCTCGGTCAATGCACCTGAGCTGTTCAACACCGACTGCTCGCTGATGCCGGTGATCGCCTACTTGGCTGACCACAAGGCCGAGACCCTCGACGAAGTGGTGGCCATCGCCGAGCGCTTCGCCCAGGCAAACAGCAGCGAGGATCGCCAGTTCCTGCTCGCCGCCGGCAGCGCCGGTATCGAGGCGGCGACCAACATCGTGGTGCGCGAGGCCAACCGCACCATGCTGCTCTATGTCTACACGGCGGTGATCATCTTCTGCCTGATCGCCTTCCGCAGCTGGCGTGCGGCCGTGGTGGCGATACTGCCGCTGGTGCTCACCTCGATCCTCTGCGAGGCGCTGATGGTGTACATGGGCATCGGCGTCAAGGTCGCGACCCTGCCGGTGATCGCCCTCGGCGTGGGCATAGGTATCGACTATGCGCTGTACCTGCTCAGCGTGCAGCTGCACTTCCAGCGCCAGGGCCTGTCGCTGTCGGCGGCCTACAAGAATGCGGTGGCCTTCACCGGGCGGGTGGTCGGCCTGGTCGGCATCACCCTGGCCGCCGGGGTGATCACCTGGGCCTGGTCGCCGATCAAGTTCCAGGCCGACATGGGCATCCTGCTGACCTTCATGTTCGTCTGGAACATGCTCGGCGCGCTGATCCTGATCCCGGCGCTGTCGCACTTCCTGCTGCGCAACCCAAGGCGGGCATAAGCCGGCTAGGCCCCGCCCGCCAGGGTGGGGTTTTACCGGGCGGCAAGAAACTGCCCTTGGCCTCTGCCTTGTTGGGCCGGGGTTGCGCTGTTCCTACCTGGATAGATACCTGACGTGAGTATGAATGGCTGCTTGGGCGTGACGCCTTGCCCTGTTGGGGACGAACCCCAGCGCGCCGGCGGGCATACTCTATTGCGCCTGTTGTGCCTGTTGGCCTGCCTGGTTGCCCCTGTTCAGGCGGCAACGCTGGTGGTCTGCGTCAGCGATGAGGCCTTTCCTCCATTCACTTTTCCAAACCGCGAAGGGGATAGCCAGCGGCTGATCCGCTCGGCCGTCGAACGCCAGGACTGGCAGGTGGAGTTCATCGCCTTGCCCTGGCGCCGCTGCCTGGCGGGCGTGGAGCAGGGCTTGTTCGGTGCCATCGCCGGTGCTGCGGCTACCCCTGAATACCTGGGTTTCATGGTTTTTCCGCAACGTTCCGGGCAGCCGGATCCACGGCGTGCCCTGGGCATTACCCGGCTGGTGGTCTACCGTCCTTCGGGCGGTGTGGCCGCGTGGGATGGTCAGGGTTTCAGCGGGCTGGCGCGGCCGGCGCTCTATCTGTCGGGGCGCACCACCCTCAAGGTGCTGCTCGAGGGTTTGGGCGTTCCCGCGGTCGACACGGCGAGGACGTCCACGCAGCTGGCGCACATGTTGCTCAGGGGGCGTGGCAGCCTGGCGATCGACCATGATTACCAGGTCGAGCTGCTGCTCGCCGAGCCGGAGTTCCGTGGGCGGTTGGAGGTGTTGCCGGTGCCGTTGGGCGAGGCGCCGATCTTTCTGGCGGTGGGCCGGCAGCTGTACCAGCGCCACAGTCGCCAGATCGAGGCCATCTGGGACGCGATTGGCGTGCTGCGCCGTGCGGCAGGACCATCGCTCAGGCCGTTGCAGCAAGCCGGCTTGCCCCCCCGCAGGCGGTGGGCGAGGAGTGATGCAGCCGGTGCGGGAGTGTTCATCCTCAGCCCTGTTCGGTGCCTGACGAGCACATTAAGCGGCCACACCATTGCGGGCAATCTGGCTCGCCCTTGTTGATCCCGTCTGGCAGAAAACGCCGCGGCTGCGCCGCTTCCACTTTTGTAGCCCGGATGAAATCCGGGGGAAGTCAGTCGCCTGAACAACCGCTCCCGGATTGCATCCGGGCTACGGGCAGTCCACACGGGCATTGCCTAGCTGATACACCGGCATGAACGAAAAAGCCCCGCACGGGGCGGGGCTCTTCTTCACGCGGGGTTACGTTCAGGCTTGTACGAGCGGGATGTTGGCGTTCGCTGCCGCTTCACGGAACTCGGCGATCTGGTCGAAACTCAGGTAGCGGTATACGTCCGCTGCCATGGTGTCGATTTCCTTCGCGT
>C687J26845_10002363_pt1 | contig 10952 bp, 6 predicted proteins | sample RifCSPlowO2_12_FD_26845 | JGI IMG/M metagenome (IMG submission 26845) | reverse complement strand
CCGCCGGTCAGGCGGATCTTCTTTATCCCCAGGCCGACGAACAGCGCCGCCAGCCGGTACAGTTCCTCGATCCCGAGCACCTGCTGCCGCGGCAGGAAGGTCATGTCTTCGGCCATGCAATAGACACAGCGAAAATCACACCTGTCGGTGACCGACATGCGCAGGTAATCGATAGTGCGGCCAAAGCCATCCTGCAGTTGTGAGTCCATCGTTCCTCCGATAGCCGGGCTACCTATTGCTGTTGGCATCCAGCGTAAGGCCTGCGATCTCGTAGGGTGGATGACGCTTTATCCATCCACCAATTGCGGTGGTGGATGAAAAAGGCGTCATCCACCCTACCCACTTCCCGTAGCCCGGATGCAATCCGGGGAATTGCGCGCTGACAAGATTGTTCCCGGATTGCATCCGGGCTATGCATTACTGCAGCAACGGTGAATCGGCGCCTTGCAGACGGATGCCGACGATATCCGCCGCGCCAATCAGGGTTTGCAGGTACTGGGCCACGGCCTTCTGCCATACGCCCTGTTGCAGCAGGGTGCGGATGGAGCCGGCGACCACTTCGTAGGGCAACTCCTTGCCTTCGATGCGCTGGTCGACACTGACCACATGCCAGCCATAGCGGCTTTCAAGCGGTTGACCGGCCAACCCGGCAGGCAGCTTGAACAGTTGCCGCTCGAACTCGGGCACGGTCTGGCCTTTGCTCAGTTGCCCCAACGCACCGGCCTGGGCCTTGGACGGACAGGCCGAGTGGGCCAGGGCCAATTCGGCGAAACGACCGCCATCCTGACGCAGCAGCTCGAGCAACTGCTCGGCCTTCTCGCGCACCAGGCTGCGGGCCTCGGCATCGTCCGGCGCGCACTCGAGCAGGATATGCCGCGCCGCCAGCAAGGGCGCGGTGACGTAGCGCGCCCGGTTGCTCTGGTAATAACGCTGGCAACTTTCCTCGTCGCACTCCGGTAGCGCCACTTCCAGCTCGATCAGCTGGCGGGTGGCGGCCTCCTCCGCGCTTTCGCCGGGATCGGCTTGCACCGACAAGCCCAGCTCGACGATGCGCTGCTGCAGCAACTCACGGATCACCAGCGCCTGGGCGGCCAGAAACACCGCGTCCTCGCGACTGTCCGCCGGGTGATATTGCAGTTCCTGGGCCATGGCCTCGGGCGCGATAGTCACGCCGTTGACCGTGACCCGCGGCCATTCCTGCTCGCTGCTGGCGATCAGCGTGGGGGCTGACTCGACCTCCTCGGCGAGTGCCTCAGGTTCATCGGCCGTGGGCCGCGATTCCGGGGTTACCTCTTGTACGCCAGGGGCATCGACCATCAGCTCGACTGGCGGCTTTTGTCCACCGCAACCGCCCTGCCCTGCATTGCCACCACCACATCCGCATCCCATGACAAGTTCCTCGTTAATGCGTGAATCATTAGTTCAGGTACCAGGCCTGTGGTGGGCCGCAGCGGCTCGCCGCCCGGCCCACCACAGATCATTGACCGCTTAGATCTCCTTGGCCTTGACCGCGCCCATGGCATAGCCGGGCTGCGGCGCTGGCACCGGGATTTCACGAGCGGGTTGGGCGAGCGGACGAACCTGCGGCCGTTGCGCGACCGGATGCACGCCCTTCTGCCGGACGATCTGGTAGCGCCGTCCCAGGTACCACACCGGTGCGCTGATGATGTGCACCAGGCGGGTGAAGGGGAACAGCACGAACAGGCTCAGGCCGAGGAACACGTGCAGCTTGTAGACCAGGCCCACCGGCGCGATGGCCGCAGCGGCTGCCATCGGTTGCAGGGTCACGGTGTATTGCGCCCAGTTGGCCAGCATCACCATCACCGAACCATCCATGTGGCTGGTCGAGGCGACGATGGTCAGCAGGCCCAGGACCAGTTGCACCAGCAGCACCACCAACACCAGCATGTCCGAGGTGCTGGAACTGGCCCGCACCCGCGGATCACTGAGGCGGCGCTTGAGCAACATGACCAGGCCGATCAGGCAGAGGATGCCGAAGAAACCGCCGGAAACCATGGCCAGCAGTTGCTTGTTCTCGGTGCTGATAACCGTGTGGTAGAGCGCTGCGGGCATCAACAGGCCGACGAAGTGACCGGCCAGGACGAACAGCACGCCGACGTGGAACAGGTTGCTGGCGATGCGCATGTAGCGTTGCTCGGCCGCCGAGCGGGCGAATATCTGGCTGGAGCCCGCCTTCCAGCTGTATTGCGACAGGTCGAAACGCGCCCAGCTGCCAATGATGCAGATAGCCAGGGCAATGTAGGGATAGACCCCGAACGCCAGCAGATTGATGTTAGACATTGCGCGCCTCCCGGGTCAGCTCGGTGGCCAACCCATCCTGATTGAAATCAACCCAGTGCAACGGCACCGCCGACTCTTCACGGGCCTTGCCCGGCAAAGTGGTCTGGCTGGGGCAGCGGTCCTGCTGCTCGGCCTGGAGGAAGTCCACGGCCTCCTCCTCCCAGATCTTGTCGAGGGCTTCGAGCGAGTCATCACGCACCTCGGCGGCGACCTGTTCGCGCACCTCGGCCATGGCCTCCTGCGGCTCGACCCCGGCAATCTGCAGCAGCGCACGGAAGCAGCTCGCGTAAGCGCTTTCACGCTCGTCCAGACGAGTGGCCAACAATGCCAGCAGGTGCGCGACATCGGCCAGGCCCTCGCGGGCCTCCAGGTCGTCGCGGGTGGAGAGGAACTCCAGGTACAGCGGGATATAGTCCGGCAGCTCCTTGATGCCGATGGCAAAACCGGCTTCCTCGTACTGCGCCATCATGTCGACCATGGCCTGGCCACGATCACGCGACTCGCCGTGGACGTGCTCGAACAGCAGCAGCGACAGCGAGCGACCACGACCGAACAGCGCGCCGTAGTGCTCCTGGCCGTCCATCAGGTCGTTGTCGCAGATCAGTGCCAGCAGCTCGTGCAGTGCACTGCGTTGCTGCGGGCTGATCTCGCGGGTGGCGTCGATGGCCTGGGCCAGTTCGTCGCGAGCCTCCAGCAGTTGCTCGGTCGGGTAATCCAGCAACAGGGAAATCACCTTGAGAATTTGCATGCTCAGTCCTCCCACAACTGTACGGTTTTGAGGATGTCGCGCTTGTTGGCCTTCTTCGCCCCGAACATGTTGGTGTCCGAGCTGCCACTGCAACCGCTGCCGAAGCTGAAGCCACAACCGGAACGCTCGGCGAAGGCATCGCTGGTCGCCTCCTCACGGTGCGCGCTGGGGATGACGAAGCGGTCTTCGTAGTTGGCAATGGCCAGGTAGCGGTACATGTCTTCGACCTGGGCCACGCTCAGGCCGACATCGGCCAGCACTTGCAGGTCCTGCACGCCGTCGACTTGCTCGGAACGCTTGTAGGCACGCATCGCCAGCAGTCGCTTGAGCGCCAGCTTGACCGGGATGACGTCGCCGGCGGTGAGCAGGTTGGCCAGGTAGCGCAGCGGAATGCGCAGGCTGTCGACATCCGGGATCACCCCGTTCATGCCCACGGTGCCGGCGGTCGCGGCGTTCTGGATCGGCGACAGTGGCGGCACGTACCAGACCATCGGCAGGGTGCGGTATTCCGGGTGCAGCGGCAGCGCCAGCTTCCAGTCGACCGCTAGTTTGTACACCGGGGATTTCTGCGCGGCGTCGATCACCGACATCGGAACGCCGTCGGCCAGGGCCTGGGCGATGACTTTCGGGTCATTCGGGTCGAGGAAGATCTCCAGTTGCTTGTGGTACAGGTCCTGCTCGTTCGGCGTGCTGGCCACTTCAAGGATGCGGTCGGCGTCATACAGCAACACGCCGAGGTAGCGGATGCGCCCGACGCAGGTTTCCGAACACACGGTCGGCATGCCGGCCTCGATGCGCGGGTAGCAGAAGATGCACTTCTCGGATTTGCCGCTCTTCCAGTTGAAGTAGATCTTCTTGTACGGGCAGCCGCTGATGCACATGCGCCAGCCGCGGCATTTTTCCTGGTCGATGAGGACGATGCCGTCTTCTTCGCGCTTGTAGATCGCCCCGCTCGGGCAGGAGGCCGCGCAGGTCGGGTTGAGGCAGTGCTCGCACAGACGCGGCAGGTACATCATGAAAGTATTTTCATACTCGCCATAGATGTCGGCCTGGATCTGGTCGAAGTTCTTGTCCTTGCGCCGCTTGGCGAACTCGGTGCCGAGAATCTCTTCCCAGTTCGGGCCCCACTCGATCTTCTGCATGCGCTTGCCGGTGATCACCGAACGCGGTCGTGCGACCGGCTGGTGTTCACCCAGGGGGGCGGTGTGCAGATGCTGGTAGTCGAAATCGAACGGCTCGTAGTAGTCGTCGATGGTCGGCAGGTCCGGGTTGGCGAAGATGTTCGCCAACACGCGGAACTTGCCGCCGATCTTCGGGTTGATCGAGCCGTCCTTGTTGCGGATCCAGCCGCCGCGCCATTTGTCCTGGTTTTCCCATTCCTTGGGGTAGCCGATCCCGGGCTTGGTCTCGACGTTGTTGAACCAGGCGTATTCCATGCCTTCGCGGCTGGTCCAGACGTTCTTGCAGGTGATCGAACAGGTATGGCAACCGATGCACTTGTCCAGATTGAGGACCATGCCGACTTGCGAACGAATTTTCATGGCAGAGCTCCTCAAATGTCTTGTGGCAGGGGTTGTGGCAGGGCTTCGTCGTCTGTGCCGTCAAGCCAGTCGACCTTGTCCATCTTGCGCACCACGACGAACTCGTCGCGGTTGCAACCGACCGTGCCGTAATAGTTGAAACCGTAGGCCTGCTGGGCGTAGCCACCGATCATGTGGGTCGGCTTGAGCACCACGCGGGTCACCGAGTTGTGGTGGCCGCCGCGAGTCTTGGTGGTCTCGCTGCCGGGCACGTTCACGATGCGTTCCTGGGCGTGGTACATCATCACCATGCCGTCCTTGACCCGCTGGCTGACCACCGCGCGGGCAGTCAGGGCGCCGTTGGCGTTGAAGCACTCGACCCAGTCGTTGTCCTCGATNCCGGCGCGCTTGGCGTCGGTTTCCGAGAGCCAGACAATCGGCCCGCCACGGCTCAGGGTGAGCATGATCAGGTTGTCGGTGTAGGTGCTGTGGATGCCCCACTTCTGGTGCGGGGTGATCCAGTTCAGCACGATCTCGGTGTTGCCGTTCGGCCGCTTGCCTTTGACGTAGTCGATGGTGCGGGTGTTGATCGGCGGCCGGTAGCTCATCATCTGCTCGCCAAACGCCTGCATCCACGGGTGATCCTGGTAGAACTGCTGGCGGCCGGTGATGGTGCGCCACGGGATGTACTCATGGACGTTGGTGTAGCCGGCGTTGTAGCTGACCTTCTCGTCTTCCAGGCCCGACCAGGTCGGACTGGAGATGATCTTGCGCGGCTGCGCCTGGATGTCGCGGAAGCGGATCGCCTCGTGCGCCTTGGAAATCGCCAGGTGGCTGTGATCCAGGCCGGTGAACTCGGACAACGCCGCCCAGGCCTTGAGCGCCACGTGACCGTTGGTTTCCGGGGCCAGGGTGAGGATCACCTCGCAGGCATCGATGGCCGACTCGATCTGTGGCCGGCCCTTGCTGACGCCCTCGGCACGCACCTTGTGGTTCAGCTCGCCGAGGAATTCGACCTCATGCTCGGTGTTCCAGTTGATGCCCTTGCCGCCATTGCCCAGCTTGTCGAGCAACGGGCCGAGGGAGCTGAACTTCTTGTAGACGTTCGGGTAGTCGCGCTCGACCACGGTCATGTTCGGGCAGTTCTTGCCNGGTACCGGNGCCTCGCCGGCGGTTTTCCAGTCGATGCCGCCGAACGGCTGGGCCAGTTCGCCGGGGCTGTCGTGCATCATCGGCACGGTGACCAGATCCTGCTCGACCCCCAGTTGGCCGACCGACATCTCGGAGAAGGCCTTGGCGATGCCCTTGTAGATTTCCCAGTCGGAACGCGATTCCCAGGCCGGATCGATGGCCGCGGACAGCGGGTGGATGAANGGGTGCATGTCCGAGGTGTTCATGTCGTCCTTCTCGTACCAGGTCGCCGTCGGCAGAACTATGTCCGAGTAGACGCAGGTAGAGGACATGCGGAAGTCCAGGGTGGTGACCAGATCGAGCTTGCCGATCGCGCCTTCGTCCACCCACTCGACGTCGTTCGGCTTGAAGCCGCCACGCTTGCCGAGGTCTTCGTTCATCACGCCGTTCTTGGTGCCGAGCAGGTACTTGAGCATGTACTCGTGGCCCTTGCCCGAGCTGCCCAGCAGGTTGGAGCGCCAGATAAACATGTTGCGCGGGAAGTTGACCGGGTTGTCCGGCTGCTCGCAGGCGAAACGCAGGGAATCGTCCTGCAGCGACTTGAGCACGTAATCCACTGGCGACATGCCGGCGGCCTTGGCGTCACGGGTGATCTGCAGCGGGTTGCGGTTCATCTGCGGGGCGCTCGGCAACCAGCCGGCGCGTTCGGCGCGGATGTTGTAGTCCAGTGCGTGCTCGGGGAACTGCGACTTGTCGGCCAGCGGCGAGAGCACTTCGTGCATGCTCATCTTCTCGTGACGCCACTGCGAACTGTGGGCATAGAAGAAGCTGGTGCCGTTCATCTGCCGCGGCGGACGGCTCCAGTCCAGGCCGAAGGCCAGGGGCAGCCAGCCGCACTGCGGACGCAGTTTTTCCTGGCCGACGTAGTGGGCCCAACCGCCGCCAGTCTGACCGACGCAACCGCAGAGCATGAGCATGTTGATCAGCCCNCGGTAGTTCATGTCCATGTGGTACCAGTGGTTCATCGCCGCACCGACGATGATCATGGAACGGCCCTTGGTCTTGTCGGCGTTGTCGGCGAACTCGCGGGCGATCTGGATCGCCTTCTCGCGGCTGACACCGGTGATCAGCTCCTGCCAGGCCGGGGTGCCCGGCACAGTGGCGTCGTCGTAGTCCTTGGCGACGTTGCCGCCACCCAGGCCACGGTCGATCGCCAGGTTGGCTGCCGACAGGTCGAACACGGTGGCGACCTTGGCTTGCGTGCCGTCGGCCAGGGTGATGCTNCNNACCGGGACGCGGCGCAGTTGCACGGCTTCGCCGGCGACATGCTGGAAGTGCTCGTGGGTCTGGCCGCCGAAGTACGGGAAGGCCACCTCGGCCACTTCCTCGCCGATCAGGCTCAGTTGCAGCTTGACCTCGCGACCGTCACCACCTTCGCGGGCCTCGATGTTCCACTTGCCCTTCTCGCCCCAGCGGTAGCCGATCGAACCCAGCGGCGAGACCAGTTGATTGGTTTCGCTGTCGAGGGCGATGGTTTTCCATTCGGGGTTGTTGTCCTGGCCGAGGTTATCGGCCAGGTCGGCGGCGCGCAGGAAGCGGTCCGGCTGGTAGCCATTGAGTTCCGGGGTNGCGCCGACGTGATCCTTGAGCAGCACCAGCACCGGNAAGTCGGTGTAGCGGCGCACGTAGTCGGTGAANTAGGCGCTCGGCTTGTCGAGGTGGAACTCCTTGAAGATGACGTGGTTGAACGCCTGGGCCAGCGCCGCATCGGTGCCCTGCTTGGGGTTCAGCCAGAGGTCGGTNAGCTTGGCCACCTCGGAGTAGTCCGGGGTGATGGAGACGGTCTTGGTGCCCTTGTAGCGGACTTCGGTGAAGAAGTGCGCGTCCGGCGTGCGCGTCTGCGGCACGTTGGAGCCCCAGGCGATGATGTAGTTGGAGTTGTACCAGTCGGCCGATTCCGGCACGTCGGTCTGCTCGCCCCACACCTGCGGCGAGGACGGCGGCAGGTCGCAGTACCAGTCGTAGAAGCTCAGGCACACGCCACCGATCAGCGACAGGTAACGCGAACCGGCGGCGTAGCTGACCATCGACATGGCCGGGATCGGCGAGAAGCCGACCACGCGGTCCGGGCCGTGCTCCTTGACGGTGTAGACGTTGGCCGCGGCGATGATCTCGTTGACTTCGTTCCAGCTGGAGCGGATGAAGCCGCCCATGCCGCGCTTGCTCTTGTAGGACTCGGCCTTGACCGGGTCCGTGACTATGCTCGCCCAGGCCTCGACCGGATTCAGGGTCGCCCGCGCCTCGCGCCANAGNTTGAGAAGGGGTTTACGCACCTTGGGGTACTTGAGGCGGTTGGCGCTGTAGATGTACCAGCTGTAGCTGGCACCACGCGGACAGCCGCGCGGCTCATGGTTGGGCAGGTCGTTGCGGGTACGCGGGTAGTCGGTCTGCTGGGTTTCCCAGGTGATCAGGCCGTTCTTCACGTAGATCTTCCACGAGCAGGAGCCGGTGCAGTTCACCCCGTGGGTGGAACGCACGATCTTGTCGTACTGCCAGCGCGAACGGTAGACGTTCTCCCAATCGCGGGACTCGATGCGGGTTTCGCCATGACCATCGGCGAACTCACCCTGCTTACGGTTGAAGAAACGCAATTGGTCGAGTAGATGACTCATCTCTTTTTTCCTCTCAGGCTTGCTGCGGGATCTGCGTCCCGCACACGCAATGATTCGATTCGTTACCGCGCCGCCCTCAGCCGCCGCCAAGCACCGGCTGAGGGCGGCGTCATGCCCGTCAGCAGGGGGTTTCCGCGCCTTTGCGCGAGTACCACCACCAGGTCACCAGGATGCAGCTGACGTAGTAGCCGATGAACACGTACAGGGCCATTTGCGGGCCGCCAGTCAGGGCCATCGANGTNCCGAAGGACTTGGGAATGAAGAAGGCGCCGTAGGCCGCCACCGCCGAACTGAAGCCGAGCACCGCGGCCGCTTCCTTGCCGGCGTTCTTGATCGCCTGCTCCTTGATCGCCGCCGTTTTGCCGATGCTGCTGCGCTCGTGCAGGGTGCGGAAGATCACCGGAATCATGCGGAAGGTGGAGCCGTTGCCAATGCCGGTGGTGACGAACAGCAACATGAACATGGCCAGGAAGCCGTAGAAGTTGCCCTCGGAACCGGCCACCGGGATGAAGGCGAGTACGCCGAACACTGCCGCGATCATCAGCACGAAGTTCCACAGGGTGACGCGCGCACCACCCAGCTTGTCGGCCAGCCAGCCACCCAGCGGACGCACCAGGGCGCCGACCAAGGGACCGAGGAAGGCGAACTGCAGTGGATCGACGCCNGGGAACTGGGTCTTGATCAGCATCGGGAAGCCGGCGGCGAAGCCGATGAAGGAGCCGAAGGTGGCCAGGTACAGCCAGCACATCAACCAGTTGTGCTTGCGCTTGAAGATCACCGCCTGCTCGCTGAAGGACGCCTTGGCGCTGCTCAGGTCGTTCATGCCGAACCAGGCCGCCACGGCCACCGCAAGGATGAACGGCACCCAGATGAAGCCGGCGTTCTGCAGCCACAATTGGCTACCTTCGCCGAGTTCCTGGGCCTGGCCGCCGACCGCGCCGAACAGGCCGACACCGATCACCAGCGGCACGCTGAACTGCATCACCGAGACGCCGAGGTTGCCCAGGCCGGCATTCAGGCCCAGTGCGGTGCCCTGCTGCGACTTGGGATAGAAGAAGCTGATATTGGCCATGCTCGAGGCGAAGTTGCCGCCGCCGAAGCCGCACAGCAGCGCGATGATCACGAACACGCTGTAGGTGGTGTTGGTGTCCTGCACGGCGAAGCCCATCCACATTGCCGGCAGCAGCAGCGAGGCGGTGCTCAGGGCGGTCCATCTACGCCCACCGAAGATCGGCACCATGAACGAGTAGAAGATCCGCAGGGTGGCGCCGGACAAGCCCGGCAGGGCCGCCAACCAGAACAACTGGTCGTTGCTGAAGGTGAAGCCGATGCTGTTCAGGCGCACGGTCACCGCGCTCCAGACCATCCACACGGCGAAGGCCAGGAGCAGCGCGGGGATCGAGATCCACAGGTTGCGGGTGGCGATCTGCTTGCCGATGCTGCCCCAGAAGTGTGGGTCTTCCGGCCGCCAGTCGTGAATGACCGGCCCCAGGACAGGCTGTCCGGCTATTGGGGGGTTCTTGGTTGCGGACATGCTCATTCTCCTTCAAGCGGCAGGAAAGCAGGAGCCGTGGCCTTTTCGGAGGCCAGGCCCATAACGGGAGTTTTGCGAACTTCGCTGAANTACATCCAGATCAGGGAGACCCAGACCACGCCGTACATCAGCATGAAACTGGAGGAGCGCACGCCGGTCAGGTCGACCAGGGCGCCGAACATGATCGGCAGGACGAAGCCGCCGAGGCCGCCGGCCAGGCCGACGATGCCGGAGATNGCGCCCATGTTGNNNGGGTAGTCATCGGAGATGTACTTGAACACCGAGGCCTTGCCGAAGGCGAAGGCGATGCCGACGACGAACAGCAGCGCGGTGAAGGTCCAGGCATTGAGACCGATGTTGTAGGTCTGCGGACCATTGACGGTCTGCACGATCAGTTCGGTCTGCGGGTAGGACAGCAGGAACAGGCACACCCAGCTCACCCACATCACCCACCAGGTCACGCTCTGCGCGCCCCATTTGTCCGACATCCAGCCACCCATGGCGCGCAGCACACCGCCCGGCAGGGAGAAGCAGGCGGCCAGCAAGGCGGCGCTCTGCAGGTTGAAGCCGTATTCCTCGACGTAGTACTTGGTCATCCACAGGGCCAGGGCCACATAGCCGCCGAAGACGATCGAGTAGTACTGGCAGTAGCGCATCACCTTGGGGTCTTTCAGAGTGCGCAGCTGATCGGCCAGGGACACGTTGCTGCGCACCCGATGGCCCTTGTTCTCGTAGGTGCAGAACCAGAACAGCAGCGCGGTGATGAACATGATCGCCGAGTAGACCTTGGGCACCATCTGCCAGCTGGCCGCGGCGATGATTGCCGGGGCGACGAACTTGGTCAGCGCGGAGCCGGCGTTACCGGCGCCGAAGATGCCCATGGCGAAGCCCTGGTTCTGCTTTTCGAACCACTTGGCGACATAGGCGATGCCGACCGAGAAGGAACCGCCGGCGAGGCCGACGAACAGGCCCAGGACCAGGAAGTGCCAGTACTCGGTGGCCAGGCTGATCATGTAGATCGGCAACACGCAGACCAGCATCAGCAG
>C687J26845_10002360_pt1 | contig 10960 bp, 11 predicted proteins | sample RifCSPlowO2_12_FD_26845 | JGI IMG/M metagenome (IMG submission 26845) | reverse complement strand
CACGCCATATTGGTCCTCGTAGAAGCGGGCGATAGCCTCCCGGAGTTCCGGCAGGCCCAGGCTGTCGGAGTAGTGGTAGCCCCTGACGAAATCGAGCTTGGCGAAATCGAACATGGGAATGTCGAAAAAAGCTTCGCCCAGGGAGAGGGTGATGATGTCCTTGCCGCACCTCCGCAGGTTGTAGACCAGTTCGTTGATGTAGATGGATAGGGCACCCGGAATCGCCCGGACCCTCTCGCCGACGGCAATCACGATCAAAGGCCCCCTGTCTGCTTCAAGACGAACTTGCGTATCTTGCCGCTCCCCGTCTGCGGAAATGCTTCGACGAGTTCAACGTGCTCCGGCCATTTATGCCTGGCGAGGTTCTCGTACAGGAACCTGCGCAAGTTGTCCACCGTCGGGAAGGCTCCTCGTGACGCGGGCTGCACGAAAAGGGTGTAGCTTTCGCCGTAGAAAGCGTGGGCGACCGGCACGGCGGCGGCATAGGCGACTCCCGGATGCCGCATCGCGAGGAGTTCGACCTCCCGCAGTGAAACGAACTGCCCTCCCTTCTTGATGATGTCCTTGCAGCGCCCTGTCACTACGAGCTGGCCTCGTTCGTCGACGTACCCAAGGTCGCCGGTCGCGAAAAAGCCCTCCTGCTCCTCCCGGACGAGGTTGCCCTCGGCTTCGAGATAGCCGTCGAACATGAACGGCGTTCGCACCAGTATTTCTCGGAATGAAGGGTCGCTTTCGGCGGCAACGGCCCTGAATCGCAGATCCACATACGGCAGCACGGCGCCGACGCTCCCCTCGACCCGCCCGGAGACGCTTTCCCGGGATTCGCTGGTCAGGAAAGTCGTCTCGGAAAGCGCATAGTTCTCGAGCAAACGAATCCCATATAGCTCCTCGAACCTCTGCTTCGTGCTGAGTTCGATGGGCGCCGTTCCGAGGAATGCAATCCTTATTGCATCGCGGTACGACTTGGTTTCGTAGCGCCGTGTCCGCTCTCCCAGCGCCAGCAAGCCACGTACGATCGTGGGCACCAGCCACAACGCGCTTATGTCGTAGCGGTCCACGGTCTGCCAGAAACCCAGGAACGTCCTTCCGCTAAAAGGCTCGTCGATCACCGACGATCCCGCCACACTCAGGGGAATGAGATAGAGATTGAAAAGCCCACCGAGGTAGGACTGCGGCAGGTAGTTCCAGATCCTGAAAGGGGTGTCGAAGCCGAGCATATGATGCCGTGCGTACGCATACCCGGACGACCACAGCCGATCGCCGTCAATCACGATGGCTTTGGGTCGGCCCGTGGTCCCGCTCGTATAGAGATAGATCTTCGCGGCGGCAGAGGCCCGAGGCACCGCATCGGTCTCGGGCAAGTACGAGAAGCTGCCGTTGGTTTCTATGGCGATGCGACGCGTTGGCGATGCGTCCAGCACCGCCTGTACCGGATCCGGCAATATGTCGCCGACGATGATGCGCGCGGGCTGGATGAGGGCGATCCATGCTTGTGCTTCGCAGGCCGAAGTGTCGCAGGCGAGCGGTGCAAAGCCGTAGCCACCGCGAAGGCAGGCCGTGAAGATCGCCAGCAGTTCGAGGGAGTTGGGAAGCAGCACGCCGATGCGGTCCCCGGCCCGCAGACCGAGCGTCCCAAACCAGGCGAGATGGCGGCGCACAAGCCGGTCCAGTTGGTAATAGGACAGGGATCGCTGCCGTTCGAAAGCGGGCACAAGCGCCGTGCGATCGCCGTAGATCGTCACCATGGCATCAAAGTCTCGATCGAAGCTGCGCACTTGCTCGTTCATTGGATGTGCCTCATATGCACGGCCTGCCGGCGTCAATTATTCGACGATCGTCGATCCAGAGGTTCGCGTTCCTGATCACGAAGTCGACGTGGAACGGCACGTCGTTGAGCCCTCCGACCGTGATGTTCGAGCCGAAGCCGAAATGCACGCACCCGAGCGCTCCCTCGTCGGTCAGCATGTTCCCAGTCAGCACGGCGAGCGGGTTGAGACCCACTCCGCATTCCGCAAGCACATAGCTCTTGGGGTCATCGACGGCAGCAAACAACTCGTTCACTCCTGCAACGTAATCCGAGCGCACGCTCGTCACGCTGACGATTCGTCCGCGGTCGATCTCCAATCTGATCGGAACCTCGAGAAGCCCAATCGCGTCGCACGCCACCGACCCGTCGATGACCGCCACGCCCTCGGATTCGTCCTCAACGGGGGACACGTTTGCTTCTATGTCGGGGGGCGAGCCAAGCCGGCAATGAGCGTCCACGAAACCGGGACAGCAGTTCCCCACGCGGCCCGCGATGCCGAGGCGCAGATCGGTACCACCCGGCGCGGCCACACGCACGCTCGATCCGGCCGTAAACGCCTCAGCGACCGCTCGAGTAAGCCGGTATTGGCCGCGGTAATCCGCGAGCAGGCATGGATCCCGAAGCAGGTTTTCGGAATACCCCGCCAGACTGAGGTAGCGGCCTCCCGCGGCGCATAGGGCTTGGCGCGCGCGCGTGTGCGCGAGGGACATCCTGGTAAGGCCGGCGACGAGATCCGCATGCTGCATTCGGCTCGCCACTGCCGTCGGCGGCTCCACTCCATGTCGATCAGCAAGACCGATCTCGATAACCTCTGCCACAGCCGATAGCGCCTCTGCGGCTCGCAGAAACCTGGCGGCGAGATGTTTGGTCGTAGGGTCGACAACCAGAAGGAACCGCTCCCCTGACGCCAGGTTGCCGCAGTGGCCTAGGAGATGCTCCACAGCGTTCGACATCTCATGTCCAGCAGCGTTCACACCAGAAGCTCCTACGTCATCGGCGTACTGCGCTTGACATCGCAGTTCACCCGGTGGCCCAGTAGCGGGTCCTAATACTTGGGCGGCAATCCCCTGCCCGGCCTGATGCAGCGGAGATTGTCGGCCCTCAGTACGTCGCCAGCTTTACCAATTGCCGGCAAACTATCGAGGTCGATCACGCTGCGCAGTACTTTCAAGGCCGTTCAGACTTTCTGCCAGCGACCAAGGTGGCGAGAGCTGCGATGGTCCGCAGGTCTTCTTCAGAAAACTCCTGCCCGCTCCACTCAATATCGAACCTCTCTTCGCAGAACGACACCAACGAAACGACCATGAGAGAGTCAAGAATGCCATTACGAAAAAGGTCCACATCATCGCCCAGCAAGCTGACGTCGGCGATTTTACTCTCGCTAGCTACGAACTGCCGGATCTGAGCCGCGATTTCTGTCTTATCCATGTCCATGAAAGAAGTGTTTTTTTGTACACCAGTACAATAGCACTTTACCCCTACGCCGCTTCCGAGTCGCGGCGTTTCAAAGGGGGACGGTTCTTGCAGGCGAAATCCGCGCGTCAATACTGCCGGGCCGTGCAACCACCCGCGACTTCTTGGCCGCTTCGGCCATGCCCAGCCCCACGCCGGTCATGACCCAAAAGTAACCAAATGGCGGAGAGCCTGGTGCCACCCACCAGGCTTCGAATATGGAGTAAAGCAGCAGGCCGACAACGGTGCCAATCACCACGCCGAGCAAGACCCTCGCCTCACCCTTTCCCGTCGCCCTGAAGCCCACCAGAAGTTCCGCTAGGATCGCGGCAATCAATATCGCATAGAGCACCAGCCCACCCACCCCAGTCTCCTCGACAATAGCGAGTTGGGCATTACCCTTCTCCCGTCCATAACTTGTGGCAGTAAGTTCGCCGCCAACAAAGTCAGACTCGTCTGCTCCTGCGCTGACCCCGTAACCCACCCCGATCCAGCCTCCGAGAACTGCCGCATCGTAGGAATCTTCAAAAGGCTGTTGCCGGGTATAAAAAATCTCCCCGTCTCCGCCGTACTGCTTGTAGACATTGCGCTGGACCATGGAATCACTGAATTCGGGCGCGACCAGTACAACCAGGACTAACATGAAGGCGGAGGCCAACGCCGCCATCACCGCGCGGTGCAACCCCATAGCCACCACGAACCCTGAACCGATCGTGAAGGCGAGCAGATACGCGGCCCGGGAGACTGAGAGGTATAGAAATGCGACGTAAGCCCCCAACAGAGCCAGCCAGAGTAGTCGCTTTCGTACGTTAGCCCAGTCCCGGTACAGGCGCCAAAGAATGACCGGAATGGATGTCGCCATCAGCACGCCAAGGAAGTTCGGCCCCCCGGCGGCCCCCGAAAGCAGCACAATTTCCTGCGTTTCGTAGATAGGCTCGGGAAATCCACCCCATAGGCCGGCAAGCAGCGAAAGGATGGTATAGGGCCAGAGAAAATCCAGGCCTTCCGCGCGCTCATGGTGGGTAACCCAGTGATAGCCTCCCGACAATCCCCAAAAGACCATCAAAGTTAGCGCAACCGCCTTCATTAGACTCAGCGTAGGCACCTCCGACCAACCAATGGTCATGAAGCACCATCCGACGTAAGCGAGCAGCGCCAGTGCGATCGTGGGACTGAACACTCGGAGTGCGCCCCTCGACAGCAATAGATATATTAGGAATATCGCGGGCGACGCCCAGCGGGTGGCATAGCCAAACACGGGTTCAAGGAAACTGACGCCCGGCCCCATAAGGCTCACCAACACAAGCGGTAGCAAAAAATTCTGCGGCTTAAGAAAGTTCACGAATATGCTCCGAGCTGCCAAGCCTCCCATACAATTCTAGCCTGATCCTCCAGGGTCCAGCCGGAGATCAGACGCCGTCCTGCCTGGCCCATCTCGATACGCCTCCCGGGATTTTCCAGGAGATACAACATCGACTCCCGAAGCCTCTCTGACGAGCCTGCGGCAAACACCAGCCCAGTGACACCGTGTTTGACAAGGTCATCCACGCATCCCACCCGGTCCGATGCGATAACCGGCAGGCCGCAAGCCATCGCTTCATTGACGACGAGCCCCCAGGGTTCGAAAGCGGAAGGCACCAACGCAACGTCGGCGCAGTTATACGCTCGAATCACGCCGTCCATGTCCAACCGGCCTGCATACTTTACGGCATGGTTCGCCCTCACGGCAGCCTCGACACGCGGCCGTTGGCGTCCGTCTCCGACGATAAGCAAATCCGCATCCGCGCGCGTTTGAATCAGCGCCTCAAATGCCTCCAGCAGGCCTCCTATGCCCTTGTGGGCCTCAAGTCGTCCTACGTATATGAACACGGTCTGGCTTTCGGCAAGACCGAATTCCCGGCGTATCGCGGGCCTGGCCCCCTCCATCCGGATCGCCTCGCTGCGCCGCATGATCTCAGCGACGTCCACCGTCAATTGCAGCTTTACGATGCGGTCATCGTCGACACCGTAGTGACGAAAGTATTCCGCCTGCCTGCTGCCCGCCGCGAGCACTTTCTCGGGGATCCCGAAAAGTACCGGATAGAACAGTCGCTTGACCACACGTTTCCAGATCGGAGACCTCACGGGCAACGGGGTGTCCGAATTCATGAATACGGGAATTCGATGGAGCCATCCCAGCAGCAATGCCGAAATCAGCACTGGATGCCCCCATCCCGCCAAGTGCAGTCGGCCGTAGCGCCCGCTCGAAAGTCTTTTCGCCAATGCCATCCCGGCGGCAAAGGTGCCCTTAGGCAAGCGGGATGCAGGAGCCTCCCGCAACGCAAGATTCCAGGGTTGCGAAACATTCTCGGCAATAAAGGCCACTTCCACGGGGGCTTTGTGGAGTTCCGCGATCCGACGAATGAATCCCAGCACATAGGGAGTCGGTTCGATATAGATGAACAGGGTTGCCCGAAGATGCAAACCATCATCGCCCATCGAGCGCCTCCCGGTACACGGCAATCAGTTTCTCCGCGTGCCGTGCCCAGGTGAATTCCGAATGGACGAAACGCTTGCCGGCCGCTGCAATCCGTTGCACGTCTTGCCCATTCTCGAATACCGACGTCATGGCTTGGTACAGAGAGTCGGCATCGTTGGGCCGCACCAACAGTCCCGTCCTGCCATGCGCAATAAATGCCTCAGGACCTTGCCCCGAGACCCCTACGGTCAGCAGGCCCAAGCCCATCGCCTCAAGATAAGCCACTCCAAATGCTTCCCGATACGATGGCAGGACAAACACGTCTGCGTCCGCAAGCAATTGCAGCGCGCGGTCATGCGACACCCGGCCGTGGAATCTGACTTTGTCCCGCAAAGCAAAAGTATCCACCATTGCCTCCAGCCGCGCCTGCTCGGCTCCGCCCCCAACAATCGAATAGGTCCAGTTCCTGATACCGGCTTGCTGCAGCCTCGCAAGTGCCTGCAGGTTCAGGTCAATGCCTTTACCCTCATGCAAATTCGCTAGACTGACAAATCTCAGCACCTCTCCCCACGGTGCGGAATCTCTATCCCAATCCCCACCCGGGAGGAAAAACCCGTTCGGCACGACGCGGAAATTGTCATCCCGCCCGGCCAGCGGGGCAAAATAGGCGCGCAGAGGCTCACCCACTAAAACCACTCGATCGGCCCCATTCAAGGTGTTGCGCAACCTCTGTCGCTTTGCCGCATTGTTCAACAGTCGTGGCGCAGTATTGATGCCGTGGAGGGTGACCACGGCGGGAACGTTGCACTTCCGGGCAACGGCAACAGCCGCATATCCAGCCCCTTCCGTATGGGCGTGAACCAGTTCGATACCCTGCTCATCGATCAAATTGCGCATGGTCGCGGCAGTACCACGCGCATAAAGATGATCCGCAACGCCGGAAAAAATATAGCGCGGAATGCTCAAATAATGGATAACCCGTATATTCAAGGCCGGGTCGAATAGATCCTCTCGCAGCGGCGGCCGAACCCAGTCCGGGTGGAGCAGCCCGAATATTCGAGGTGTCCACGGACGAGTGACCAGGACCGATACCGTAACGCCGGCCTTGACCGTGGCCTCGACAGAACGGAATACAAAATTTCCGAATCGATCCGCGGGCTTGTTTGGGAACCATGGCGTAACCACCAACACCTTCAAGCTCACGGGTTGAGTCCCAACTCCGCGAACAGGGCAGAAAATCTTCTTTCCCACGTGTGCTCCGTCACTGCCCTGAGCTTGCCCGCTGCAGCTATCTGATTGCGCTCCTTTTCGTGGACGAGATAATGGTGAATCTTCGCTATCAACTCACCTGGCGTTTCCCAGGTCTCGACTTCCACGCCGGGTTTGAAGAAATTGTCATAGCCGCCGGCGCGTTCCACCAGGTAGAACCCTCCGGCCATCGGGACCTCGAAGTCTCGCAGCTTGATCATGTAAGTACCGTGAAGATCCAGATTGTCACCGAAGGTCCGCGTCAGTCCAAGATTGATCTTGCTCCGGGCAAAAAGGGCCTGCATCCCGCCGTCCGGGACGAAGCCGTGGCAAAGCTCCCTCGGTACCGTTCCGCCTGCGCCTGCCCGCTGCCGCCACAACCGCCGACCGAGTGCGCGGGCGAGGCCGGCAAACCCCTCGGAGCGCAACTTGGGCCAGGTGTAGCGGGAAATATCGGCAAGGGTCTTTTCCAGTCCTGCCGGCGCCGAAGCCTGCCGTCCATCGAGCCAGTATTTGCCATACACCGCAAGCGGCACCCCCGACTGGTGCAGCAACGACAAGAGAGCAACCCGAAACGGCATCGGCGTGCCGACAAATGTCACCGGCGCAGAGGGGTGGAATGCAGACTCTCCTTCTGGCGCAGGCGCAGGAGGTCGCGCCGCCATGGGAAAGTGCAGCACGCGCGGATTGTAGCGAGCCAGGAGAGGCATGTTAACCGGCTCCGCGCACAACATGCGATCAAAGTAGCGTGCAATGCGAATCTGACGATACCACTGGGTCGCCATGTCGACATTGTAGTTAACCAGCGGCACACCCAGACGGCGTAGCGAACGGGCAGTCTCGGGCTGCAGAAAATCGTCGTAGACGTAGCAGAATATCAGGTCAAGCCCGCTTCTACGGGACAGGTCGTCAGCCATATCCACCAGCGCGCGGTTCTTCGCGTTCCGCTCTACGTGCCGCGCCCGAGGGTAGAACTCGCCCACTGCCGGACCATAGCGATACACGGAGACGGTATGCCCGGAATCCATCAACGAGCCGACAATCTGGTGCTCGACCCAGGTGCCGCTTTCGATCACGCAAAGAATCTTCATGCTCTTGGTCGAAGAGATGTTCACGGAATTGCCGCGTGTTTCCGCAAACGTTGCCGGCCGAGCGTCGCACCCAAGATCACTCGGGGACCCACAGAAAATCGTCATGTCGATAATCAGGGAAGCAACGAACCGGATTCTTGAGGTCTCTTGCGAGGTAACACCGATAACGTAGCGCAGTAAGCAACTCCCATGCAGCGCTACGGCCATTATCAGAGCATTCTGTAAATATCGTGGGACGATCTCGCGTGATTAATTGACGCATGCCCGTAAGCACATCACCTTCCGCCCCTTCCACGTCGATCTTGACAAAATCAATTCTTCTGGCTGTTAGTTCCTCGTGTTGATCGACGCACATCGCGAAAACCCGGTGCTCGATTACATCCGTTGATTCCGCATGCCAAACATAGCTCGCCATCGAAGGAGTGTCCCTTGGTTCGCGGAAAACCACCTCCCGCTCCTCATTTGACAGCCCAACATCAAGCGCAGAGACGTTCTCGATCGAGTTCAGTTCGAGATTCCTACGGAGAGTCGCATAGGTAGTCGGTATCGGCTCAAAAGCAAATACACGCCCTCTCTGGCCAACCGCCCGCGAGAGCATAAGCGTAAAGAAGCCAACATTCGCACCGACATCAAATAGGCGATGTCCCGCTCACAGTTGAAGGTTAAGCCGGTGGCGGAAATGATTATGCGACCTTTTTCAATTGAACTGAAGCAGGTCGAATGGCAAGGATGAGCGAAGGCAAGCTTTGCTGACCCCGCAGCCTGGGGAATGCCTTCTCGGCTTCCAGGAATCCCGCGGCAACCCAGCGCATGGCCATCTCCGCATTGCGATAGCGGGTGACACGACCGCTCACACGTCGGACCACGGAATTCGGACTCTCGATGACATTGGTGGTCGCCAGGCAGCGTGCCAGCTCGCCAGTCACGCCAAGCCGATTAATGGTGAACAAATCCTCCAGTCCTTCGAGCAGGCTGGCGGCGGCATCAGGATGCTGGGCCTTGAGATGCTTGGCATGGGCTTTGAGCTTCTGGATGCCGGCATCGGCATCGCCCTTGAGCGCCTGGGTCATCACCCATCGAGTCTGGGCGGCCTTGGCCTTGGGCAGACGCTCGGTGAGGTTGCGGATCTTGTGAATCCGGCTGCGCCGCACAGTTGGTCGATGGCAGAACGCAATGCCTTGGAGCCGTCGATCACCCACAGGCGAGGAACGTTCAAATCCACCCCGCGCTCGGCCAGGGAACCCAGCAGGTCTTTGACCACCTTGGCGTTCTCGCTGGAACCCGGGGCAATTCCGAGCATGTGCTTGGCTCCAGTCGCGTCGACCCCGATGGCGGCAATGATGTGGTGCCGGGCGACGATGATGCCGTCAACGTAAATTGCCACCAGGTCGGTCTTGGCGAAATCACGGCTCATCAGCTTGGCCAGCGCCTGGGCGCTGTCCTTGACGAAATGACGCGAGACTGCGCTTTTGGAAATGCCCATCTCGTCGGCGCAGCGGTACATCACCCGCGTGTATTTGCGGGTGCTCACGTTGCAGGCCAGCACGTCGGCGATCCGGCGCGACAGATTGCCATCACTGGCAAGTTCGGCATAGCCGGGCAGTGCCACCTCGCCCACCGGGCCGCGCAGGCGCGGACGTGTGATCTTGAGCTTGGAGGTGCCCAGATTGACCAGACCGCCCTGGCGGCCGTGCCAGCGCACCTCCCCGGCTGCACGGCCAGGGTGCTTGGGTCCGGCGACCGATTCGGCGGCCATCATCAGCAGTTGTTCGACGAATTGCCGCGACATACGGCCCAGCAGGTCTTCGATCGACAACTGTGCTTGCCCGATCATCGACAGCAACGGCAGCGCCGCTTGCCGGTTGGCTTGCAGCAGCGGCTGCGCATCCAGCGCTGCCCAGTTCTTGTTGACGACTTGCAGCTTCAGGGACTGCCTCTTGCGAGTAGACTTCTTCATGGTGGTTGAGCTTTCATGGTTTCAGGTTGAGGATGTCGAGAACCCGCATTCTGGGCCCACGACTGCTTCAACCACCAACTCAACCTTCAACTACATTCGGGACATCGCCATCAAATACCACCATCCCCTGTCTCAGTCTTGCAGAGATTATTTTCTGCAGATGGGGTTCTGCAGTCGAGAATGCGTGGGAAAGCGATGCTCCAACCATTCGCAATCCCCGGTTGGGCCCACGTAAGATGCGCAGGCTCGAGTCGGGACGACTAAGCAGCCTCCGGATAATAGTCTTCGCCAGACGTTGCATTGCCATCATGTACCTACTCCCTTCCGCACTCTCACGTCATACCCCAAGTTGGTGCTCTCAAAACGATTGCCGCACCGATTGCAGGCTGCCAAGACACTCGCTAAGCATAGTCGATACCTGACGCGCACCGCCGTCGCTAAAATGGCAGTCGTCGTAAGAACCACCTATCGCGCCGTGGAAGCGCCGTAGCGCACGTTCATAACTCCCCGTGGCATCGGGAAAGGGTGTATCTGCATAAACCATGCGACCAGGTGTGGAGGAGCGGCTGCTGTTCTGCGGGCCCGGCGAAGTAGTCCTTTCCGAGTTGAAAGAAAAAGATGTTCGAGACAAACAGCGCTGCCGCGATGGCTGATTTGGCAAGGTCCTGCTGTTCGCCATTGGCCAGCAGAAATACTCGCCCGATGATCAGCGTTGTGCATGTAACGACCACCAGTGATGGCAGAATTCGGCGCGCGCGTCGGGCATAGAAATCGACAAGCATTGGACGCAATCCCACATCCCTCGCAGCCAGCAGATTCGAAGTAATGAGAAAACCGGAGATGACGAAAAATACATCCACCCCGACGAACCCTCCGGAAACACCCGTGGCGCCGACGTGATACAGGACGACGGCAAGAACGGCCACTGCACGCAGGCCATCGATGTC
>C687J26845_10002359_pt1 | contig 10969 bp, 10 predicted proteins | sample RifCSPlowO2_12_FD_26845 | JGI IMG/M metagenome (IMG submission 26845) | reverse complement strand
CCCGCCGCTCATCGCCAACACCACGAGTTGCGCTATGCCTGCGGTGACAACGCAGGTGAAGTAGTAGACAAGGTAGCGCCGCTGCCCGAACACTCGCTCGATGTCCGAACCGAACATGTAGAGCCCCAGCATGTTGAACAACAGGTGCACGATGCTGCCGTGCAGGAAGCCGTAGCTGATCAACTGCCAGGGCTGGAATACCGCCGGAACGGGTCCGGCAGCCAGCGAGTGGAGCGGCCACAACGCGAACCATATGAGCAGCGCATCGCCCACCACCTCCTGCAGCAGGAAGACCGCAAGATTGACGATGATCAGCGTGCGCGTGACGGGCGGTATCGATAAAAACATGAGCGGTACGGTGGTCGCGCTGCCACGGCGGTCGTCACGCAAGGACCGGCGGCAACTGCTGCGCGAGCCTGGCGCGCTCCGCAGCCGCGCTACCGTTCAATGCGAACCCGAGCAGCCTGCCTGTGGCGTCGATGAATAACGATTTTACGCTATCGGCGTGCTGCTCGACGCGCCATTCGCCGACGGCGCCATTTGCCGGCGGCGCGACGATGGTCGGGCAGGCCGGCGTCTTCACCAGCACCGGCATCGCCGGATAGGACACCGCGGTGCGATTTCCGGCGAGCGTGGCAGCGAGCGCACGCGCGGCGTGCATGATCGGCATCACGAAGGGCAGCACGAGTCCTTCGACTTCGGCGCAATCGCCGATTGCGAAAACATCCGCTGCGCTGGTTTCCAGATAGCGATTGACGACGATGCCGCGGTTGATTGTCAGTCCGGCGGCGCGCGCGAGCTCCAGTTTCGCCTTCAAGCCGACCGCCGAGAGCACGACATCAGCCACGATCGCTTCCCCGTTGACAAGCGTGACCTTGATGGCGTCCGGTTCGCGATCGACCGCCTTCACACTGGCGCCGAGATGCCAGGTTACGCCCAGCGCAGCGAGCTTTTCCTTGAGCAGCGCGGCGCCGGCGGGCGGCAGCAGGCGCGGCAGCGGCTGATCGGCGATATCGACGACGTCGACCTTGTAGCCCGTGGAGGAAAGGTCGTTCGCGAATTCGCAGCCGATGAGTCCAGCGCCGATGACGGCAACGTTTTTCTTGCTCTCGATCGCGGCACGGAAGCGCGCGTAATCGTCGAGGCTATTGACCGACAAGACCGCGTCGGTGGCGTTGCCGGCGAGCGGCACGCGGATCTGATCGGCGCCGAGCGCGAGCACAAGCTTCGAATAGGGCAGCGTCTCTTCGCTGATCTTGACCTGATGCGCGTCGGTTCGGATTGCAGTCACGCGCGTGTGCGTGCGCACCGTCGCATTGAGTTGGGCCGCCATCTGCTCGGGCGTGTTGAGCGGAATTGCCGCCGGTGTCTTGTTGGCCGCCAGCGCGTTGGACAGCGTCGGCTTGGAGTAGAACTCGCCGCCGTCGGCGGTGACGATGGCAAGCGGCGCCTCTTTGTCGAGCTTGCGCAGCTCCCTGGCGACGTTGTACCCCGCAAGTCCGCTGCCGATGATGACCACAGGTTGCATGTCTTGTCCCACCAGGTAACGCAGAAAAAAATCCCGCCGCGGGCGTGCGGCGGGACTGGTGCCGCTATTGTACTGCAAGTCCGCCGTTATTTTTCGAGCAGGCTGCGCAGCATCCACGCGGTTTTTTCGTGGACTTGCATTCTCTGGGTCAGCAGATCGGCGGTGGGCTCGTCGTTCACCTTCTCGACAAGCGGGAAGATTGAGCGCGCGGTGCGCACGACGGCTTCCTGGCCTGCGACCAGCAGCTCGATCATCTTGACGGCCTTGGGCACGCCGGCCGTTTCCTGGATCGAAGAAAGCTTCGCGTACTCGGCGTAGGTGCCAGGTGCGGGATAGCCCAGCGCGCGTATGCGTTCAGCGATGAGGTCCACGGCGAGCGCGAGTTCGTTGTACTGCTGCTCGAACATGAGATGCAGCGTCTGGAACATCGGACCCGCCACGTTCCAATGGAAGTTGTGGGTCTTGAGATACAGCGTGTAGGTGTCGGCCAGCAGACGCGACAATCCGTCCGCAATGGCCTTGCGGTCCTGATCCTTAATGCCGATGTTGATGTCCATTTGCTTCTCCTTTACGCAGCGAGTTTTATCATGTCGAAGTCGGCCTTGGCGATACCGCAATCCGGGCACGCCCAGTCTTCCGGGATATCTTCCCAGCGCGTGCCTGCCGCGATGCCGTCCTCAGGCAGTCCTTTGGCTTCGTCGTAAATGAAGCCGCATACAATGCATTGCCATTTACTCATCTGAATCTCCTTTCCTAGCAAAAAGTATTCAACTGCCGATAAGAGCCGATAGCTCGGGTAAGCGGTGAGCTGTGAGCGGTAAGCCGTCAAATGCAAACCCGGCTATCGTGGTTACCGCTTACTGCTTGCCGTTCACGTCCGCAGCACTCAGCTGCGGACGTTCGCGAGCGTCGCGCGGTAGCGGTTGGCGTGCCGCTCTTCGACCCTGGCGAGCGCGGCGAAGCGCCTGGCCGCCTTTGCGAGCGTGTCCCGGAAGCGCGCGGCGTGTTGCTTCGACTCCGCGATCTGCTCGTCCATCTCGGCAACGGCGGCATGGTGGCCTTCCTGCTCGGCGAGGTGGCGGAAATTGGGATACATCTCGGTGTATTCGTAGGTCTCGCCCGCGATCGCCATTTCCAGGCATCCGGCCGGGTTCATTTCCGCCGGCGGATAGAGCAGGTCGAGATGGCCGAAAGCGTGCTGCACTTCCTGCGCCGCGGTGTCCTCGAACACCCTGGCCGTTTCCACGTCGCCCTGCGCGCGGCAGATCTTTGCGAAGTACATGTATTTGATATGCGCCATCGATTCGCCGGCAAACGCCGCNTCGATGTTTTTNACGGTTACCGATTCCGGTTTCATGTGNTTTCTCCTGTCGTGTGTGTTTCGCGTTTGCATCACGCTTGGACACATCTTAGGCAACCGCGGAGAANCAATCCAATGGATTGTTGATATCAATCCGATAGTGTATGGCTATCGAGAAACCGGGCCGGAATGGCGACCGGGACGAGCCGATCAATCGGCGACGGGGGCAGCCCGGGCGATCAGGGTCACGCCGGGCAGCCTGCAGGCGAGTATCGCCTCGCGCACGGCGGCGACGGCGCGCGGCCGCGGAAAGCTCCGGCGCCAGGCGAGGGCGATGCGCCGGGTCGGCACGGGCGGGGCGAAGGGGCGCACCGCGACCAGCCCGGTTTGCGCGGCTTTCGCTTCCGCCGCGGTCGTGGGCAGCACCGTGATGCCGGCGCCGGAGGCGACCATGTGGCGGATGGTCTCCAGCGAACTGCCTTCGAGGGTCTGCTGCATGCCGCCGTTTGTGGATCGCTTTACGCCCGAGCAGGTTTGCAGAACCTGATCGCGGAAACAGTTACCGCTCGACAGCAACAGCAGATTCTCGCTGCACAGATCCGCTGCGGGAATTTTCGTCTTCTTCACCCACGGGTGCCCGGCGGGGATGACGACGCGGAACGGCTCGTCGTAAACGGCCTGGGTCACGATGCCCGGCTCGCTGAAAGGCAGCGACAGGATGATGAGATCGAGCTCGCCGTTCTTCAGCAGCTCCGCAAGCTTGGCGGTGAAGTTCTCCTGGATCAGCAGCGGCATCTTCGGCGCGCGCTTGTGCAGCAGCGGGATGAGCTGCGGCATGAGGTAGGGACCGACGGTATAGATCGCGCCCAGCCGCAGCGGCCCCACGAGCTCGTCCTTTCCCGCTGCCGCGATCTGCTCGATCGCCGCGGTTTCTTCCAGCACGCGCTGCGCCTGCTCGACGATGCACGCGCCCACCGGCGTTACCGTGACTTCGGATGCGCCGCGCTCGAACAGCGTTACGCCGAGTTCGTCCTCAAGCTTCTTGATCGCCACCGAGAGCGTTGGCTGACTTACAAAACATTTTTCGGCAGCACGGCCAAAGTGCCGTTCACGCGCAACTGCGAGGACGTATCTCAGTTCGGTGAGCGTCATGCCGGGGATTCTACCGCGTCTGCGATCGAGCGCGATGTGACGCCGCCGCGGCTTGGCAACGAGTCGCCCATGTCAATCCCGCCCGTGCCGCGAGGCGTGCTTGCCGATCGGGGTCTTGGGCATCATCACTCCCCGGCCATGGACCCCGCGCGGCGATAACCCGCCAGCGCCTCGGCGATCTTCAGGCGCGCCACGCTGTTGGTGCTTTCCGAGTGCAGGAAGATCAGCGCGTCGCGCACGTACTTCTGCATCGGCAGCTCCCGCATCACGCCCATGCCCCCGAAGATCTGCGCCGCATCGAGGACCACCTGCTGGACGGTCTCGGAGGTGAAGACCTTGGCGATGATCTGCAGCGGAAGATCGGGAAGGCTGCCGTCGGCGTAGGCCTGCGGGTGGTCCGAGGCCCAGGCCACCTGCCAGATCATGTTGCGCGCCATTTCCAGCCTGATTGCCATCTCGGCGAGCGCCAGTCCCACCGACTGGTGCTCGATGATGGGCCTGCCGCCCTGCACCCGCAGCTTCGCGTACTCCAGCGCGGCCTCGTAGGCGGCGCGCCCGATGCCCAAGTTCATCGCCTGGAACCGCGGCATGCGACGGCCCATGTTGGGGACGGCCCAATGGCTCTTGCCCTCCTCGCCGAGCAGATTCGCGCCGGGCACGCGGCAGTCCTGGAACACCAGTTCGCCGTTGGAACCCAGCCGGCGTCCGACTTTGTCGTGCTCGCGTATCGTGAGGCCGGGCGCAGGGTGCGGCACCAGCAGCGAGGTTACGCCGCCGGTCTCGGATTTCTTCGTTCCCGTGCGCACGTGCACCGCGATCAGCTTGGCGATCGGGGCGCTGGTGATAAAGTTCTTGACGCCGTTGATCACCCAGTCACCATTGCTGTCGCGCACCGCAGTGGTCTTGTAGCCGGCGCCCGGCGCCGGCGGCCGATGGTAAGACCAACCCAGATCGGTATCGGGCTCATGCCCCGCGGTCGCGAGATGGAAGCGGTCGTCGGCCAGAAACTGCGGCAGAAAGCGGGCGCGCTGCTCGGCATTCATTAACCGATCGAACCAGGCGTGAGCAAGCGCCGAGGTTTGTCCCAGCGTGGCGGAAATGCCCACGTCACCGACCGCCAGCTCTTCGGTCACGATGCAGGAGGTCAGGTTATCGGCGCCGGTGCCGCCGAGTTCCTCGGACAGGGCCAGCGTGCGCAATCCCATCTGCGAGGCCTTGTCGAGCACTTCCCAGGGGAAACGCTCGTCGAAATTCTCGAGACGATCCCGTTCCAGCGCGATGGGCCTGATTTCCCGCTGAACGAAATCGCGGACGGTTTCGCGGATTTCGCGTTGTTCCGGGGTAAGATGAAGGTTGTACATGGACGGCCTCCCGAATTTCTCGTTCTCAGGATGTGAGACTGAACTGGAACACGACGGCCAAGTCCCGAAGGCGGACCGGGACCGGGCTTACCTGGCCCGCTGCGCGACCGCGCCCGCGCAGCGAAGGAATGATAGGGGCGGAGTGACTTTCGCGGCAAGCTTTTTCCTCGCGCCTCCCTACCAGGATCGCGCCGCGCCTGACCCTTGACACCTTGTTGCGTTTCCTCTGTAATCCCGGCTGATGCGACACGCGTCGCGCGGACCTGTTTGAGCGTTCATCACCGCGCTCCGGAATGCGCGATGGTATCCCGGAAAATAAAGCGTGGGCTTCCAGACAGCAGATCTTCCACAGAACTTGCAACGTTCTTCAGTCACCCAGAAAGGAAAATTCATGCGTTATCGGAAATCCGAAGCCAAGGCATTCGGAAGGGCTAATTTGCACGGCATCTGGGCCGCGATCCCGTACCCCTTCACGGCAAAGGGGGACCTCGACGAGGCGGGTCTGCGCAGGGACGTTCGCAAATACGTCGACGTGCTCAAGCTCGACGGGCTTTTCTTCGGCGGTCTGGTCGGCGAGTACTGGTCCCTGACGATGGAAGATCGCCGGCGCGGACAACAAATCGTGGTCGAGGAAGTCGGCGACAAGGCCCAGACTCTGGCGCACACCGGCTGCATGAGCCTGCGCGACACCATCGCGCTGACCCAGCACGCGCAGCAGATCGGGTCGACTTACGTCATCGTCGGCAATCCGGCGGTGAGCACGCACGAACCCGACGACCTTTACGAATTTTTCAACGGCCTGTGCGCTGAGGTCGACATCGCCGTGTCGCTGTTCAACACCCCGATCTGCGGCTACTCGCTCTCGCCGGAAATGGTGGCGCGCATCGCCGAGATCGAGAACATTTTCTGCATCAAGAACCCTCTGCCGCCCGCGCATACCGACGAGGTGCGGCGCCTGGCCGGCAAGAAAATCGTTGTGTGCGATCCCAACGAGGGGCGTTGGCTCGACAACATCATCAAACACAAGGACCCGTTGTTCATGTCCAGTCCCGATCCCTATCTGCTGCAGGTCGCGGGGCGGCAAACCATGCGCGAGTACACGCAGAAAGCGATGGCCGGAGACGTGGCCGGCGCGCGCGCCGTCTCCAAGACCATGGATCCGGTGCGCCGCATCGCTGATCGCTGGATGAACAGCAAGTGGTCGGCGCCGAGCGTTCCGATCAGCGCCATCAAGTACTGGAGTGAGTTGCTGGGATTCACCGGCGGCGCGCCGCGCGCGCCGATGCAGCCGCTCACGGCCGACGAGAAACGCACGCTGAAACAGGAGCTCCAGTCCGTCGGTTTGTTGTCCTGACCTTAAAAGGAGTGCGCCATGACGATGTTCCGAGCCTCTGTCGTATCCCTCTGGCTGGCGGTTATGCTGGGTGCCGGCGCCGTGCATGCACAGCCCGTGCGCATCGGCGTTATCGGGATTCTGCCCGATGCCGGCATCTTCGTTGCGCTGGAGAAGGGCTATTTCCGCGAGGCGGGGGTCGATCTGAAGCTTGAGCCCTTCGTTTCCTCGGTCAAGATGCTGCCGGCGCTCTCGACGGGAGATCTCGAAATCGCCACCGGCGGCGTCGCCGCCAGTCTGTTCAACGGTATCGCGCGCGGCCTGCCCATCATCACCGTCGCTGACAAAGGCTCCAATATCATCGGCCTTTCCACCAATGCGGTGCTGCTCGCGAAGGCGGCATCGGACCGCGGCGAAGTGCGCAGCGTCAAGGACTTGCGCGGCAAGCCGATTGCGATCATGGGGGGGCCGGGCGCGCTTTCCGAGTACCAGTGGGCCCGCGTGCTCGAGCGCGAGGGCCTCACGCTCAAGGACGTCGATCAGAAGTACATGTCGTTTCCGGACATGATCACCGCGCTCGGCACGGGCGCCATCGTGGCCGGGATGTCGAGCGAGCCGAATATCACGCTCGCCGTCAAGAAGGGCATCGCCCTCAAGTGGATCAGCTGGGCGGAAGTGCAGCCGAACCACCAGGCGGGCGTCATCTTCTACAACCTCGACTTTGCGCGCAAGCGGCCCGAGGCGGCCCGCGGCTTCATGGTCGCGTACGTGCGCGGCATCCGCGCCTTCCACGACGCGCTGCGCGAAGGCGGCGAGAAGAAGGCCGAGCTCGTGCGCATCATGATCAAGCACACCAACCTCAAGGACCCCGAGGTCTATCGCGACATCGAGTGGTCGAACCTCAATCCCGACGGCGCGGTCATCGTCAAGAGCGTGGCGGATCAGCAGGATTTCTTCGTGAAGATGGGCCGCGTTGAAAAACCCGTGCCGATCGAGAAGGTGGTCGACAACTCGTTTGCCGACCATGCGGCGAAGGTGCTGGGCCCATACCGCCGTTAGGCGGGCGCCGTGGCCGAGATCGTCGCGCAGCGGCTCAGCAAGCGTTTTGAGGACGGCGCACGGCCGGTCGAGGCGCTCACCGATTTCACACTCAAGGTCAAGCAAGGTGAGTTCTGCTGTCTCGTCGGGCCGAGCGGCTGCGGCAAGACCACGTTTCTGCGCATGCTCGCCGGCCTGGAGACGCCTACCGGCGGGACGCTGGAGGTCCGTGTCCTTGACGCGACGCGGCCGGCAACGGCGGTCGTGTTCCAGGAGACCAGCATTTTCCCCTGGATGAGCGTGATCGAGAACGCGGCCTTCGGCCTGGAGACGCGCGGTGTCCCCAAGCAGGAGCGCGAGCGGCGGGCGTTGCCGATGCTGCGCAAGGTCGGGCTCGGCCAGTTCACGGATGCCTACCCGCACCAACTCTCGGGTGGCATGAAGCAGCGCGTCTCCATCGCGCGCGCCTTCGTCACCGAGCCCCAGATCCTGCTGATGGACGAGCCCTTCGCCGCGCTGGACGCCCAGAACCGCATGCTGCTGCAGGAGGAGCTCGTCACGCTGTGGGAGGAGACGCGCACGACCGTTGTTTTCATCACCCATTCGCTCGAGGAGGCGCTGCTGCTCGGCGACCGCGTGGTGGCGATGACCGCGCGGCCCGGCCGCATCAAGCAAATCGTCGACGTGCCGTTCGCCCGGCCGCGCAATACGCGCAGCGTGCGGGCGAGCGAGACCTACGGCCGCCTCGTGGTCGATCTGTGGAACATTCTGGAAGAGGAAGTGATGCGGGCGCGGGCCGGGGAGCAGGGGGCATGAAGGGCCGCGAGCGCATGCTCTCGATCCTCTCGCCCCTGCTGCTGCTCGCCGCGTGGGAACTCTCGGTGCGCGCCGGGCTGGTCGACCGCCGTTTCATCGCCGCACCGTCGATCATCCTCATCGCGCTGTGGGAAATGCTCGTTTCGGGAGAGCTGCCCCGTCACCTTGGCGCTTCCCTCGGACGCATCATCGCCGGCTTCGCGATCGGCGTGGTGCCCGCAGTGCTGCTTGGCCTGTGGATGGGGCTGTCGCGTCCGGTGCGCGCGGTCGTCGACCCGCTCATCGCCGCGGTCTACCCGATCCCGAAGATCGCGATCCTGCCGCTGCTGATGGTATTTTTCGGCATCGGCGAATGGTCCAAAATCGCGGTCGTGGCGATTTCCGCCTTCTTCCCGATCGTCATCAACACCTACACGGGCGTTGCCACCGTGGATCGCGTCTACCTCGACGTCGCGCAAAGTTTCGGCGCCAGCCGCGCGCTCGTTTTCCGCCGCGTCGTGTTCCCGGGCGCGCTGCCGGTGATATTCGCCGGCGTCCGTTTGGCGCTCGGCGTGTGCCTGATCGTGATCGTGTCCGCCGAGTTCGTGGCCGCGCGCAGCGGGATCGGCTTCCTGATCTGGAGCTCATGGGAGATGCTCCTGATCGATAAGATGTTCGTGGGGCTGCTGGTCATCGCCGCGATCGGCACCCTCATGACCATCCTGTTGAAGGAAATCCAGCGGCGCGCGATTCCCTGGCAATCCGAGTAGTTTCTGTTCTATCGAGCTTTACATAACGTCGTTACGTCGCTCGATCCCTCACCCCCAACCCCTCTCCCGAGGGGCGAGGGGAGCGTCGAGCGAGTCCGGATTTGTCATCCGGTTTCGAAACGATCAATAGGAGGCCTTGATTTATCATGACTGATCGAAAACGCGGCATGCGCCGCGGACTCACCGCCTATGGCGACGAAGAGTTTTCGCTGTTCCTGCGCAAGGCCTTCATCAAGGCGATGGGCTACTCGGACGACGCGCTCGAGCGGCCCATCATCGGCATCACCAATACCTACAGCGGCTTCAACGCCTGTCATCGCACCGTGCCCGAACTGATCGAGGCCGTGAAGCGCGGCGTCATGCTCGCGGGCGGGCTGCCGGTCGAATTCCCGACCATCACGCTGCACGAGTCGTTCGCGCACCCGACCAGCATGTATCTCAGGAACCTGATGGCGATCGACACCGAGGAAATGATCCGCGCGCAGCCGGTCGATGCGGTGGTGCTGATCGGCGGCTGCGACAAGACGGTGCCGGCGCTGTTGATGGGCGCGGCGAGCGCCAACGTGCCGGCGATCATGCTGGTGACCGGGCCGATGCTGACCGGTGACCACCGCGGCGAGCGGCTCGGCGCGTGCACCGACTGCCGGCGTTTCTGGGCGCGATACCGCGCCGGCGAGATCGACGAGCGGGAGATCAATGCGGTCAACGCCAAGCTCGCGCCTTCCGCGGGCACCTGCATGGTGATGGGCACCGCCAGCACCATGGCGCTCGTCACCGAGGCGCTCGGCATGATGCTGCCGGGCGGGGCGTGCATCCCGGCGGTGATGTCGGAGCGTTTGCGCAATGCGGAAGCGACCGGCGCGCGCGCCGTGGCGCTGGCGAAGGAGCGGTTGACGCCGGACCAGATCATGACGCCCGATGCGTTCGAGAATTCGCTCAGGGTGCTGCTCGCGATCGGCGGCTCGACCAACGCCATCGTGCACCTCGCCGCGATGGCGGGGCGGCTCGGCATCGAGATCGACCTCGGCGGCTTCGACCGCATGGGGCGCGAAACGCCGGTGCTGGTCGACCTGAAGCCCACGGGCCAGCACTATATGGAGGACCTCGAGAAAGCGGGCGGGTTGACGGTCATCCTGCGCGAATTAAAGCCCCTGCTCAGGCTCAAGGCATTGACGGTGAGCGGGAGGACGCTCGGAGAGAACATCTCCGCCGCGCCGCCGGCGTGGAAGCAGGATGTGGTGCGGCCGTTCAAGAACCCGATTTTCAAGGAAGGCGGTGTCGCGGTGCTGCGCGGCAATCTCGCACCCGGCGGCGCCATCATCAAGCAGTCGGCGGCGAGCAGTAAGCTGATGCGGCATACCGGCAGGGCGGTCGTGTTTGAGTCGCTGGAAGACATGGCAAAGCGCATCGATGACCCCCGGCTCGACGTCAATGCCGACGATATTCTGGTGCTCAAGAGCGCCGGCCCCAAGGGCGCGCCGGGAATGCCCGAGGCGGGCTACATTCCGATTCCGAAGAAGCTCGCGCAGAAGGGCGTGAAAGACATGGTTCGCATATCGGATGCACGCATGAGCGGCACGGCGTTCGGCTCGATCGTGCTGCACGTCACGCCCGAGTCCGCGATCGGCGGGCCGCTCGCGCTGGTGAAAACCGGCGACCGCATCCGGCTTGATGTCCCCGCACGCAAGCTCG
>C687J26845_10002355_pt1 | contig 10990 bp, 9 predicted proteins | sample RifCSPlowO2_12_FD_26845 | JGI IMG/M metagenome (IMG submission 26845) | reverse complement strand
GCAAACTCGTGGTAATCCAGCCCGGCGCGGATGAGTTGCTTGTCTTCCAGCGTGAAGCCGAGCGGCCTGATCAAATGCAACTGGCAGCCGGTGTTGGCGCACAGGCGGATGATGTTGCCGGTATTCGGCGGAATTTCCGGCTGATACAGAATCACATGGAACATAAATACCCGGTAAGTTCTTGTCAGTGTCGGGAAAAACGGCTAACTTCCGCCCCTGTCGAGGTTGGTTCATAACAAAAGCATTCAGGGGAAGAATTATGGCGCGTCCGGAGAAAGTTCGCTTGGGCGATTTGCTGGTTCAGCAGAAGCTCATATCGCTAGATCAACTCAAAATCGCGCTTGAGCAGCAAAAAAGCAGCGGGCGCAAGCTGGGGCGCGTGCTGACGGACAATGCCTTCGTCACCGGGGAGCAGATTTCCGAGGCGCTCGCCAAGCAACTCAATATCCCCTATATCAATCTCAAGTACTACAACATCGATCCGGAGCGGGTCCGGCTGCTGCCGGAAAACCAGGCGCGGCGCTTCCGCGCAATCGCGCTGGAGGAGCGCAACGGCGCGTTGCTGATCGGCATGGCCGACCCGACCGATTTGTTTGCCTTCGATGAAATAACGCGCATCGTCAAGCGCGACATCGACGTGGCGGTGGTCACCGAAGAGCAGTTGCTGGAAAGCATCGATCGGGGCTACCGGCGCACCGAAGAAATCACCGGACTGGCGCGTGAGCTCAGCGCGGATCTGGGCGACAGCTATGTGGATTTTGGCAAGCTGACCGATTCCGTCGGCACCGAAGAGGCGCCGGTGGTGAAGTTGCTGCAGAACATCTTTGACGATGCCACGCAGATCCGCGCGTCGGACATTCATGTCGAGCCGCAGGAAGGGAAGCTGATGGTCCGCTTCCGCATTGACGGCTCGCTGCACCTGCAAATGGAAGCCGACAGCAAGATTGCTCCCGCGCTGGTGTTGCGCCTCAAGCTGATGTCCGGCCTGGATATTTCCGAGAAACGCCTGCCGCAGGATGGGCGCTTCCATGTGCGGGTGCGCGAGCAAGGTGTGGATGTGCGTATCGCCACCTGCCCGACGCAATACGGCGAAGCGGTGGTGATGCGCTTGCTGCGCCAGGAGGGCGGCATGATCAGCCTGGAAAAACTGGGGATGCCGGCCGAAATGCTGAAGCGCTTCCGCGAAATCATCCGGCGCAGCAACGGCATGGTGCTGGTGACCGGGCCGACCGGCAGCGGCAAGACCACCACGNTGTATGCCGCGTTGGCCGAAATCAACACCATCGANCAGAAGATCATCACCGTGGAAGATCCGGTGGAATACCGCCTGCCCGGCATCAATCAGGTGCAGGTGAACGAGAAGATCGAACTGACCTTTTCGCGGGTGCTGCGATCCGCGTTGCGCCAGGATCCGGATGCGATCCTGATCGGCGAAATGCGCGATGCGGAAACCGCGCAAATCGGCCTGCGCGCCGCGATGACCGGCCACCTGGTATTTTCCACCCTGCACACCCGCGATGCCGCCGGCACGCTGTTCCGCCTGGTGGATATGGGCACGCCGCGCTTCATGGTGGCCTCCTCGGTGCAGGTCGTCATCGCGCAGCGCTTGTTGCGGCGCGTCTGCGGAAGCTGCAGCGAAGCGCATCTTCCCACNCCGCAGGAAGGCGAGTGGCTGAAGATCGAAGGCGTGCCGCCCGAACAATGGGGGGGCTTGCTGCACGGGCGGGGCTGCTCGCATTGCAACGGCACCGGCTATCGCGGCCGCTTGGGCGTGTATGAAATGCTGGAAATGAACCGCGAATTGGTCGAGGCGGCCTCGCACGAAAGCGTCAATATTTTTATGCAGGCCGCAAGGCAGCATATGCAAGGCAAAACCATGCTCGATCACGCGCTGGAGCAAATGAAACAAGGCAGCACCACGGTCGCCGAGGTGATGCGCATCAGTAACCAGGTGGAGGAGTGATCATAGTGCTTTACTTCGAAATAGCCGGAATCGTTCTATCCATAGGTAGCGAATCTGTAGGGGCGGATTTATCCGCCCGCGGGCGAATGAATCCGCACCTACAGCGGCTTCGATAATGGGCGTTTTCGCCTATAAGGGCCGCAACGGGCGCGGCGATCTGGTGGAAGGCACGCTGGAGGGCGATGATAGCGGGGCTGTCGCTGATCGGCTGATGAAAGACGGCATTACGCCCACTGAAATCAGGCCGTCCCGCGCTCTGTCGGGCAGCACAACCGGCGGCACAACCGGCGGCACGGCGGGCAAGCCGGACTGGTTCAAACGGCTGTTCGTCGAGAAACCCATCACCCCGATGGATCTGCTACTGTTCAGCCGCCAGATGTACACCCTGCTCAAGGCCGGCGTGCCGATCATGCGCGCGCTGGCGGGCTTGCAGGAATCCACCCAGAACCCGCTTTTTGCGGCGATGATTCAGGACTTGCGCGAAAGCCTGGACAGCGGACGCGAGCTCAGTGCTGCAATGCGCCGCCATCCCAAGGTTTTTGCGCCGTTCTACGTCAGCATGGTGCAGGTGGGCGAAATGACCGGCATGCTGGATGAAACCTTTATCCGCCTGTATGACCATCTTGAGTTCGAGCGCGACATGCGCGAACGCATCAAGACCGCGATGCGTTATCCCAGCTTCGTGATGCTGGCCATGGCGATCGCCATCGTGATCGTCAACCTGTTTGTGATTCCTGCGTTTGCCAAGGTGTTTGCAGGCTTTCAAGCCGAGCTGCCGCTCATGACCAAAATATTGTTCGGTTTTTCCAACTTCATGCTGAACTACTGGATGCTGATGCTGGCCGTGGCAATTGCCGCAGTGCTGGGTTTCCGCTCCTATATCAACACGTCGGTTGGGCGCTACGAATGGGACAGATACAAACTCAAATTGCCGATTGCCGGAAAGATCATCCTCAAATCCACCCTGGCGCGGTTCGCGCGCAGTTTGGCACTTTCCTTCAAGAGCGGGATGCCGATCCTGCAAGGGCTGAGCGTCGTCAGCATGGTGGTGGATAATGAATTCATGCGTGGCCGCATCGAGCAGATGCGCGAAGGCGTGGAGCGCGGCGAGAGCATCCTGCGCACCGCGGTCGCCGCCGGCGTGTTCAATCCGGTGGTGTTGCAGATGATTGCGGTGGGCGAAGAAACCGGCGATATGGACGGGCTGATGTTCGAGGTTGCCGACATGTACCAGCGCGAGGTCGAATACGAGGTCAAGACTCTGAGCTCGCAAATCGAACCGATCCTGATCGTGTTCCTCGGCATATTGGTGCTGATCCTCGCTCTCGGCATATTCCTGCCGATGTGGGATCTCGGCAAGGCGGCAATGCACCGATGATACAGAGGGCTGAGGTTCGAGGACTGAGGACTGAGGAACGAGGCACCCCCCCGATCCTGCCTTTGCCTTTACCCAGCCCTCAGTCCTCAGTCCTCAGCCATCAGCCATCAAAAGGTTTCACCCTCATCGAACTGATCGTAGTGATCATCATCGTTGTAGTGATGATGGGCGTGTTTCTCGAGCGCATGCTGTATTACGTGGAGCAGGCCGAGAAGACCGCCATGGTGGAAGTGGCCAACGCGATACAAAGCGCGCTGGTCATGCAATACGGGCAGATCCTGACGCGCGGTCAGGCGTCCGACGTGCCGCTATTGACGCAGGATAACCCGATGAACTGGTTGCAAAAAAAGCCGCGCAATTACGCCGGAGAATTTTTTGATCCCACCCCGCTGACCGTGGAATCCGGCAACTGGATATTTGACCTCAAGACACGCGACCTGATTTATGTCGTGCGCAATGCCCATTACTTCAAGCCGGGCAAGGACGGCAAGAAATGGATACGTTTTCATGTCGTCATAAGCTACGAAGTCTCATCTCTGCCCTCAATGCAAAACACACCTGCCACGCTGACCGGCACGCTGTTTGAACCGGTTGAGCCATATTCGTGGTTTTGATAAATAGGCGAGCACAGATGGTTCATTCGCTGGTGCAGCGCCAACAAAATAAATGGATGGTAGGCCGGGTCAGCATCGCATAGCTAGCTGGCAAACAGCTTTGCATAGCCATTCGGCTAAGTCACCAGAGTACGGTGACATAAGCCGCTGGTTAACGCTCGGTAAATTGCTGGTTAAAGCCCGGCCTGCGCACAATGGACAATCCGGGATGAACAGGCATAGTGAAATATCAATTGTCCACCTTGTGTCCTTTTGTTATGCTCAATTTGTGGGGAGGGTGCGTGCGTTTGCTCCGGTTTACTAGGTAGCAAACGGTCTGCTTTTGGTGCAGGTCAGAGTAAAAGGATTTAGCATGTCGATTGATATTTTTTTATGGCGCGCCCTGGCTATTTTCTTGCTGATTGGCGCGACAGTGGGCATTGCGGTTTCCCTGTTGCTCATCTTCAAGCCGCATCTCATGGCGCGTACCAGCCGCATGGCCAACCGCTGGATTTCCATGAGCCGTATGGATCAATTGCTGAATCGCAGCATCGGCATTGAGCAGTGGTTTTACCAACATCATCGCCTGCTCGGCATATTGATCACCTTCGGGGCGTGCTACATCATCGTGTACTTTGGCTTGCTGTTCGACAAGCACACCACCCTGCAAAGCCTGACCGGTTATGCGCCGAACTGGCAGCGGGACATCTTGCTGGATGCACTGGTGCTCGTCGCGCTGACCGGTGCGGTGGTTGCGCTGTTTGTCGGTTTGTTCCTGTGGTTGCGCCCCAGCCTGTTGCGCGGCATCGAAGCATCGGCCAATCAATGGATATCCTCGGACCGTGCCGTCAGGGTGCTGGAGGTGCCGCATGATCAGGTGGAACGGTTTGTTGCAAGACATTTCCAACGGATTGGCTGGCTGCTGCTGGTGGCTAGTGTTTACTTGTTTTTCGTGCTGGTACGTTGGCTGGTGTAGCCCCGATGAAGCGAAGCTGAATCTGGGGGGCAGCGGGCATACCATCCCGTAGGCCGGAGTAGATGGCAGTTGCGCGCAAATCAAATTTCGCTTACAGTGCGCACTGCTTGTGAAATTCTTGTTGCGGCAAGGACTTAGCAGGAAAACTGAAAGTTCTTGATAATTTGGGCTGCGGCCCCGTATTTTAAGGAGAATGAAAATGAAACAACAATCTGGTTTTACCCTGATCGAACTGATCATGGTGATCGTGATTCTGGGCATCTTGGCGGCGACCGCGTTGCCGAAGTTTATCGATTTGCGTACCGATGCGGAAGTAGCTGCTGTCAAAGGAGTGGCCGGTGGTTTGAGTTCGGCTTCCGCAATAAACTACGGTGGTTGTTCGATAACCGGGAACTCTGCCGTGACTGGCAAGTGTGCCCAGGTTGCCAAGTGTTCTGATGCCGGGACTCTGATGGTACCAACGATGGCGCTTAGCACAACACCCTCGACGACAACTTACTATATTGCGGCAGATACTGCTGTAACGACGAATGGCAACGCACAGGAGTGCTCCTTGAGAAAGAACGAAGGATCTACAGTACACGCCGCGAGTTATGTAGCCGTTGGCGCTGCGAACTAACCTGAGTAGGGCGCAATAACCAACAGTCATTGCGCCATATGTTGTATATAAAACACGGGGAGGCTTCGGCCTCCCCGGTTTTTTGTGCGCCGCTTGCGCTTTTTGCTACACTGCGATCTCCTGTTTTTGCTATGGTACAACCGGCTGAACCCGATGCGATTGACTATCCGCCAAATCGAAATACATCTAGTCCGTGCGTTGGCTCGACGTATCCGGTTAAGGCACGGCCTGCCTACTATCAGGCTGCACAAGCCGCGTGCTCCGTCTTGTCAGCACGGCTTCACCCTGGTCGAACTGGTCATGGTGATGATCATCGTTGGCATCCTTGCGGTATTCGCCGCGCCGCGCTTTTTTGACGCCGATATCTTCAAGTCCCGCGGCTTCGCCGACCAGGTGCAGGCCTCGTTGCGCTACGCGCAAAAAATCGCGATCGCACAGCGGCGCAATGTTTGTGTAGCGATGACTGCTGGCGGTATCACCTTGACCATCGCCAGCGCCAGCGGCGCGGCGAGTGCCTGCGATACCAACCTGATTTCGCCCACGGGGGAATCGCCTTATAAAATCAGCACCCCCTCTGCGGCGATTACGCTTTCTCCGGTGCAAACTTTTATTTTTAACGCATTGGGCAAGCCTTTTGATACATTGGGCAATCCCAGCGTTGCTCAGAAGACCATTACTATCAGCGGTGCTACGAACCCGATTATTGTGGAAGCCGAGACGGGTTATGTGCATCAGTAAAACAGGATCGAGGAGCGCGGTGCGGCGGCCCGCTCTTCAGCGCGGCATCAGCCTGGTCGAGCTGATCATGTTCATCGTGATCGTCAGCGTCGCGCTGGCTGGCATCTTGCTGGTGATGGATACAGTTACCAAAGGCAGCGCCGATCCGCTGATCCACAAGCAATCCCTGGCGATTGCCGAGTCGCTGCTGGAGGAGGTGGAACTGATGCCGTTCACCTATTGCGATCCGGATGATCCAACAGCGGCGACGGCGAATAGCGCGGCAGACTGCTCGGCGGGGACGGATCAGAACAAGGGCGGTGCGGCATTGACGACCCCAACTCCCGCAACGGAGAACCGCTGGTCTGCGTCCGATCCGTTTGACAACGTGGCCGACTATGGCGGGTTTGTCATGAATTCGGGAATTTGTGACATTACCAATACAACGCCAACATGCACCACCCCGATTGCCGGGTTGAGTGCCTATAAGGCAGCGGTGGATGTGTCGCGGGCAGGGGCAGCGCTGGGATTGGCCAGCAATGATCTTGCGCTGCGCATTACCGTCACCGTCACCGGTCCGGATGGTACGCCGGTGGTAGTCGAGGGCATCCGCACCCGCTACGCGCCGAGGATGCTGCCATGATCGGGATTCGGGATTCAGGATTCAGGATTCAGGGGGGCGGTGATGTGCGCCAGGTGGCGGGGTTGGCTGACTCCTGTATCCGGAATCCTGCATCCTCAAAGGGTTTCACCTTGGTCGAGATGATCATGGTGATCGTCATCACCGGCATCATCGGTGGCATCGTTGCGGTGTTTCTGAAAGCGCCAATTCAGCAATACACCGATGTCGCGCGCCGCGCCGACATGAGCGACATCGCCGATACCGCGTTGCGCCGCATTGGCCGCGACTTGCGGCTGGCGCTGCCGAACAGCGTGCGCGTGGCGGGCCCCTGCAACGGCACCGCCGCTTGTTTCATCGAGTTTCTGCCGACCAAAGGGGGCGGGCGCTATCGCGCGGGGATGGGCGGGGATGAGCTGGACTTTTCCGTGGCGGATAATTCTTTCGAGGTGCTGGGGCAGATGCCAACGGGTCTGGTCGTCGGTACGGATCAGATCGTGGTGTACAACCTCGGCATATCGGGCGCGGATGCTTATGAGGGCAATACAGCAGCAACGCATAACCGCCGTGAGGTAAGCGGGGCGGGCGCGAATAGTGTGAGTATCACGTCGGCCAATGCATTGCCATTCGATTCGCCGGGGCGCCGCTTTCATGTGATTTCTGCCCCGGTGGCCTATGCATGCGATGGCGCGGGCACGCTCTGGCGGTATTGGGGCTATGCTATAAAGCCGTTGCAGGCAGATACGGATACGATTGCGGAGTTGGATGCGCTCATTGCCGTTCAGGGGGCACGCGCCCGGCTGGCGACCCATGTCAGCAGTTGCCGTTTCAGTTACGATGCCTTCGTGGTCGCGCAGCGTTCCGGCCTGGTGACGATAAATCTCGGCATCACCGAAGAAGGCGAAACCGTCACGCTTTATAGCGCGGTGCATGTGAGCAATCAGCCATGATGATGCATAAGATACAACGCGGATTCAGCCTGGTTTCCGCCATCTTCCTGCTGGTGGTGATCGCCGCGCTCGGCACATTTGCGGTGACCCTTTCCACCACGCAGCAGCAGAGTGCCGCGCTGGATGTGATGGGCGCACGGGCGTATCAGGCGGCGCGCGCCGGGGTGGAGTGGGGCGCGTATCAGTTGTTGCAGAATTCTGCGGTGGCGGGCGGCTTTGCCGAACATTGTCGCCTTGATTCCCATCCTCCTTCGACCAGTTCATCGGTTGCCTTGACGAACACACTGGCCGCCTTCAACGTCAACGTGGAATGCACGGCGACTTCGCACGGCGGGGGGCCGGCGACATTGTGGGTTTACAGCCTGACCTCGACCGCGACGCAGGGCACGGTGGCCACACCGAGTTACGTCGAGCGGCAGATGATGGTTACAATTGCGCAGTAATTATTGAGATCGCCAGGACAAATGCGGGAATTTTTTATACAAATGTGGATTCAAAATCCCGCGTTGCCCAGGCAAGGCGGGAGCAAAGTGCATAACCTGCTGTCCCAGCTTGCGATCGCCGATGCGGCGATTTCTCCCGGTTCCCCAGCCGGCTTTACGGTTGATATCGAAGGAGACAGGAAATGAACGGCATTCTGAATTGGGGAAAATGCAGCCGGACTGTGTTTTTTTATACAGTGTTTATTGCGCTGTTATCCAGCGTTTTTTCGGCGCAGGCGGCAACTTGTACTAGCAAGGCATCGGGCAACTGGAATTCAGCTGGTACTTGGAATTGTACGGCGGGAACTAGTCCTGCCGCAGGCGATACCGTGATTATTGCCAGTCCGTACACGGTTACGCTCAACAACAATTATTCTGCAACGAATTTGACCATCAATGCTGGTGGAACATTGGCGGATGATGGCAACGATCTGACGCTTTCCGGGAATGCGGTGATTAACGGGGCGTATGACGGAACGGGCAATAACGGCCAACTCAATATGACGGGAGCCGGAAAAACACTGTCCGGGACTGGAACGTTCATCGACATCAAGCGCATCCAGATCGACGGCAGTGTCACGATTCCGGCCGGGTCAAGTTTCGAGCTGACGTTACAAAGCGAGATCCGTGTCGCTGGAACGCTGACAATTAACGGTGCGATTACAGGTGCGGGACAAACGGCAGGCAATCGAATCTTGCGGGTTGATAGTGGCGGAACGCTCACAGTTGGCGCGACGGGTTCAATTAACGCGCCCAACTCGGTGGGTGAAATAAGAAGTGGCGGGGCTGCGACCAATAATGGCAGTGTGACGTTGCAGGGTCTAACAACTCAAGGCACAGGAACATGGACAAACTCGGGCGGAGCGACTTGTTCTGCTCCACCAACTTGTCCTGCACAGCCCACCGTTACTTCGATTAATCTGGCCAGCGCAAACCCGACCAATGCAGCCAGCGTTTCCTGGACGGTGACATTCAGCGCGAGTGTAACCGGGGTGAGCAGCAGCAATTTCACCCTCGTCAATTCCGGGCTGGGCGGCACGCCGGCGATCACTTCGGTCACCGGCAGCGGCAATACGAGGACGGTCACGGCCAGCACCGGGACGGGCAGCGGCACGCTGGGCTTGAATATGACCAACACCACCGGCGTCAGCCCTGCATTAACCAATTTGCCATTCACCACTGGGCAGGTGTACACCATGGACGGGACTGCGCCGGTCGTTTCTTCCCTCGCGCGCGTCAATCCAACGCCAACCGCCTTGGCGAGCGTTTCCTGGACGGTGACGTTCAGCGAGAGCGTGACCGGCGTCAATGCGGCCGATTTCGCGCTGGTACAGGCGGGCGGGGTGAGCGGTGCGCTCATTACATCGGTGACAGGCAGCGGGACGAGTTGGACCGTCACGGCAAGCACCGGCAGCGGCAATGGCACTCTGGGTCTTAACCTGGCAGACGATGATTCCATCATCGATAGCGCGGGCAATCCGCTGGGCGGTATTGGTGCCGGCAACGGCAGCTTCACCGGAGAGGTTTACACCGTCACAAGACCCGTGGCTTACTACCACGATACGACCAATGGCGTGAATATCGGATTCGACGGGACGACTAATGTAACGTCCGGAACCAATCAAACTATCCCACCCATCATCACCGCGTTATTGACTACCGCGAATACCTGCACGGGCAGTGCCAGGTCGCAAAATCACCCCACGGGGTTGTACACTCACTCAAGATGGTATCTCAACACCAACTACGCGGTCGCCACGAATATCGCTGCCAACCCCAGCGGTAGCGCATTCCTCCGTGGGCAGGCAACCACTAACACCGTTATTGTAAGCCTGTATGACTACGACCCCGTATTGGGAACCAAGACGCTGATCGGCTCAAGTCCGGCCATCACGCTGACGGGCGGGGGAACAACGACCGCGTACCCCTATACGATCAGCAGTCCGCTCTATACCGTGCCTGCCGGCCATCGGCTGATGCTGGAATATAACTTCAATCAACCCGGCGCGACGAATAGAGCCAGGGTTTATTGTTCTGCGGCCAGTGCATATATCGCGGTGACAGAAACCGCAGTCCCGCTGGTGGTCAGTGCATCGGCGTCAACGGTGGTGGCCAACCCGACTTCGGTGGCAGCAGACAATGTCACCACGTCGACGATCACGGTGACTTTGAAAACCGGTTCGGGTCTGCCGGTTCCCGGAAAAACCGTGACGCTGGCGGCGGGCTCGGGCAGTTCGGTCATCACCACGGTGAGCGGTACCACCGATGCCAGCGGCGTGGCAACGTTCACCGTCAAGGATGGCACGGTCGAAGGGCCGATCACCTACACCGCCACCGATACCACCGATTCAATCGTCATCACGCAAACCGCACAGGTAACGTTTACCGCGCCGTCGCTGTGCTTTGCCGATTCTTTCGCGGGAACTCTTGGAGCTAGCTGGTCGGTGGGAAGCCAGTCAGGGAGCTTTACCCCGGCGATTGTTTCAGGCCGTCTCAGATTGACGGATGCGACAAACGGACAGGCCACCTGGGCGACCTTGCAGCGGCTTTTACCTGCAGCGGGCAACAAGGTGACGGTGGAGTTCGAGCACTTTGCTTATGGCGGCAGCGGTGCTGACGGCGTGGCGGTGGTTTTTTCCGATGCCTCGGAGGCGCCTGTAGCCGGCGCTTTCGGGGGGTCTCTGGGCTATGCC
>C687J26845_10002352_pt1 | contig 10999 bp, 14 predicted proteins | sample RifCSPlowO2_12_FD_26845 | JGI IMG/M metagenome (IMG submission 26845) | reverse complement strand
CTCGAAAGCGGCACGAGCCGGGCCGAAATCGGTCCCGGCGGTGCCAAGTCGTTCCGAAGAGGCAGTTGCCGCAGCGGATGCGAAAGGCGGCGCGCCGCGAGCGGGAACGCACGCCTGATGGCGGTATCTCACACGGCAGTGTAACGGTGCCCGCCGCGACCATACTCGTACGAGCGCGCAGGCGTCGCTGCGTCCCGCGGCGCGACCGGCCGATCCGATGCGCCTGCGGATCCGATTTGCATTTCAGAGCAGCGGCGCTTTACCTGCCCTGGCTCATCATGTACTCGACGGCGGCTTTGACGTCGGCCTCGGATGCGGCCGTGCCCTTCGATGGCAACGCCCTGACCTTCAGTATTTTCGTGCGCCCGGGCATCCCTCCATGTCGGGACGTGACAGGGCGAAACGCGCGCCGCGGAAGAACCGGCCGCTTTGTGTGCTTGCGCACAGATCGGCGCCGGATTCGAGTACATGCTGAACCAATGTTGGCAAACCGTACCGGAGGGAAAACCATGAAACACCACGCGATTCGCAGCCGCAAATCACCGCAATTTCCGATCGCCTGGCGCGAGGCCGAATATGCCGCGCTGCGCGCCGACGCCACCGACACCTTTGACGATCGCGTGAGCGAGAATATTTTCGACGTCGAGGACGAGCGTGCCGAAGTCGACATCATTGTCCACGGAATGAAGCACGACGCGAACTGAGTGCTGCGTCCCGCGCCTGCGCCGCTGGTCCAGTGGCGTTCCTCGCGCTCCGTGCCCCGCGACCCCGCCGACGCCCGCTATCCGCCGGCCGACCTGGCGATAGCGCGGATCGGCGATCTGCTCTACTACGATCTTCCCGCTTTGTTCGGGCCTGCCAGGGCTGTCGGCGGGACACAGGAGACGACATGAACGTGACACGGCGGCTTCACGATCTGGGCCAAAGCCTCTGGCTCGACAACATAACGCGCGAGCTATTGACGAGCGGAACGCTCAGCCGCTATATCAGGGAGTTCGCGGTGACCGGGCTCACCTCGAATCCGACCATCTTCGATCACGCCATCAAGAATGGCGATTTCTACCATGCCGCCATCCGCAAGAAAGCGCTCGCGGGTGAGTCGGGCGAGGCATTGTTCTTCGAGCTCGCCCTGGAGGACTTGACTCAGGCCGCCGATCTTTTCCGGCCGATCCACGACGCCACCGGCGGTGTCGACGGCTGGGTGTCGCTGGAGGTATCGCCGTTGCTCGCGGACGACACCACAGCCACTATAAAGGCGGCGGCGCAACTGCATGCGCGCGCGCAGCGTCCCAATCTGTTCATCAAGATCCCGGGTACCGGCGCAGGAATTCCGGCGATTGAGGAGACGATCTTCGCCGGCGTTCCGGTCAACGTCACGCTGCTGTTCTCGCGCGAGCACTACATCGCGGCCGCCGAGGCGTATATGCGCGGCATTGAACGGCGCATCGCCGCCGGCCTCGATCCGAAGGTCGCGTCAGTGGCATCGATTTTCGTCAGCCGCTGGGACGTGGCGGTCAAGGACAGGGTTTCAGACGGGTTTCGCAACCGCCTCGGCATTGCCGTCGCCATGCGCACGTACAACGCTTACCGCGATCTGCTGGCATTGAAGCGCTGGCAGAAACTGGCCGCTTCCGGGGCCCGGCCCCAACGGCTGCTGTGGGCCAGCACCGGGACCAAGGATCCCGCAGCCCCGGGCGTTCTATACGTCGAAGCGCTTGTGGCTCCGGACACCGTCAACACCATGCCGGAAAAGACGCTGCTCGCCTTCGCCGATCACGGGAACGTGAAGGACGTCATGCGCTCCGACGGCGGAAATGCCGAAGCGGTGCTGGCGGAATTTGCGCGCGAGGGCATCAACGATGAGGCGCTTGCCGCAGACCTCCAGCGCGAAGGTGCCGCAGCTTTTTCCGAGTCATGGCGCGATCTGATGCACTGCATCGCATCAAAGGCGGAAGTGCTGACGAAGCCCACGCGGGCGTGAGCGGCGCGAAGCTAACCGCCGCTATGACCGCGTACCTGATGTCCACGCGATTCGTGTTCGATCCTGCGAATCTGGTAAAGAAGCGCCTGGCCTATGGTCGGGACTATTGTTAGCGCAACCAATCAGAGGCCATTTCAAAACACGCGGGCGGATACATGTAGCGGAACGCCCCGCCCGATGCCGAACCGAATGTTCTCGTAGTGCAGCCGGCGTTCTGGATCCTCAATCCTCGTCAACCGTTTTTGCCGGACGGCCGGCGCTTGTGGGCAATGACGACGATGGTAGGTGCGCGCGAAACCGCCTCCACACACTCGTGCGCCGTGTCGGGATTCGACATTCCAACCTTACCGGGCGGAGGTGCGCCCTCCGCGGTGCAATCGGATTTCTGCTGTGCCAAGGTCTTGACCTTGGGAGGAAGCGTGAGAACGGGTCGGCCCATGTTGGAACCTTTGGTGAGGTGGGTCAATGCGGCAGGGCGCTGCAGTTGCGTTCGGGCGCTGCGACCGGGAACAAGGTTTCCCGTTACGCCCTGGCCCCATTTAGCCAGAGCGAGAGCGATACGTCTGTGCGGCGTCGAACACAAAAATGCCGGGATCGCTCGATCAAGGCAAGGTCAGGTGACCGTGCCTCGCTTGACCTTAACGGCACGTTCAGGAAAGAGAAAGACGACGATTCAGTTGAGCGGTTTCGTCAGTCCTGCCCCGATTCGCAGCAGACGTGGCGTTGCCGGCTATGTATGCCAGCGCACAGATGCGACCCGGTGCGGATGATAGTGTTCACGTCAGTTGTGCGCTTGCACCCGGATTGTGCGACGCCTCCCAAGACCCGGCGACCGAAGACATAAACCGGTTCGACAAGAAGCATCTCGCGGAGCCGGCTCTGTGACAGGGCACGGCCATCCTTCAACCTAAAGGAAACCAACATGAACAAGCTCTCCACCACCGCAATCGCAGCAGCAATCAGTCTCGCATTCAGCGCCGGCGCGCTGGCCGCGCAAGGCATGTCCAAGGACGACTACAAGGCCGGCAAGGACAAGATCGCGGCCGAATACAAGTCGGCCAAAACAGCCTGCGACTCGCTTTCGGCCAATGCGAAAGACGTGTGCATCGCAGAAGCCAACGGCAAGCAGACGGTTGCCAAGGCCGAGCTCGAAGCCAGCAACAAGCCCAGCGACAAAACCCGCTACGCCGTGAGCATCGCCAAGGCCAAAGCCGATTACTCGGTAGCCAAGGAAAAGTGCGACGACAAGGCCGGCAATGACAAGACGGCCTGCGTGAAGGACGCCAAGGCCGCGGAAGCCCGCGCCAAGGCGGACGCGAAGGCGCAGATGAAGACCGCGGATGCGGGCAAACCCGCCAAGAACATGTCCAGCGCATCGACGTCCAAGAAGCAATCCCCCGGAGAATATCTCGACGACGCCGTCATAACTACCAAAGTGAAGGCTGCAGTGTTGGAAGAACCTACGCTCAAGTCGGCGGAAATCAACGTCGAAACCTCCAAGGGCAGGGTTCAGTTGAGTGGCTTTGTCAGGTCTCGCGCCGATATCAACAAGGCCGTCGAAGTTGCCAGGGGCGTCAAGGGCGTGAAGTCGGTCAAAAACGACATGATCGTCAAAGGCCAGCAGTAAAGCCGCTCGTCTCGAGCGTGGCAGTGTGAGCCCAAAGCAAGGAGAAGCGTCATGAGCGTTGGAATGATCATTCTGATCGTGCTGGTTCTGATGCTGTTGGGTGTGATTCCGACCTGGCCCCACAGCAGGCAATGGGGTTATTACCCCAGCGGTGGTATCGGATTGGTGTTGTTGATAATCGTGATATTGCTTTTGCTGGGCAGGATATAGGCGGTCGAGCTCCAGAAGTCCGCCTTTCTGCGATGGGACACACAAGACACTCCCTTGAGCCACTTCAGCAGCGAATAATCCGTTTCTCGCGGGCTTCCTCCTCATTCCTCCTCTGAGCCCGCGCTTTGGCCTGGCCAATTCTCCATGAGAGTTCGCCAGGCCTGTTCTTTTTGTCCTCGCCGCCTGAAGTTCGATTCGTACGTGGTAGCAAAGTGCCCCGGACAGGGCAAAGGCGAATGGACAGGCATTGGCCCTAATGACGCGTCCGCGCGATTCGTTCCGCGGGTCGCCGAGGCCGCGCCCTGGTATCAGAACCCACCGACGGGCAGAGGCCAAACCGGCCGGTCAACGTTTCTTGTAGCTGGCATCCAAGGTGGGTTTCAACCGCGCGCTTTCGCGCGTCGGGTGCACCAGCAGGGGGTTGCGTGCATTATAGATTGCTCAAGCGACAGGATGCTTCCATTCGATGATTTGAAGCCTGAACGCATCGAGCTCTGTGACTACCTCAGCGATTTGCTGGAAATAGGGCTCGAAGGACTCCACCGACAGATCATCCCGGACAACTCGCCTGCGAGACCCACCTTTGAACTCCAGTGCGGCCCCTTCCTGCACAAGCGCAGCGACGTCGCCCGCGCTTTCAAGAAGCGCATACGTGGAGTGAACAAGCCTGTTTCGAAGTACCCCAACGTCCAGACACCTTTGCATCAATTCATGAAACCGCGTTTTCGCCTCCAAGTCCGGCTGGCGCAGCGAATCAACAAAGTGGGACAATAAAAGGTCGGTCGACTCAACGAGCCGGTGGTAAGCAATCTCCGCCGGCAATATTTCTACCGCGGAATTCTCATCGGCGATTACGCTCTTGACGTCGATGAGCAAACTCTCCAGCCCTTGGTACAACACCACTACTTTACCGAGCATCTGTTCGTACGCACTCTCAACCATTCCATGTCCCGTTCTTCTCGACCGCCAGTTCCAGTTGATGTCAGTTCCTAAATCGACAATTCAGATTTGAGTCGTCCCGGAACCAGCGCCCGTCCTCACAAAGTTACTTGGCCGAACACTCGCATGCAGTTGCCGAATGCCTTTGTGCCGTATTGCAACTGTCCATCGCGCTCGTGGAGCTGCCCTTAGCATCACTGAGCTTGTTCTGATCGTGACAGTCCGCCGCTTTGCGATGGTGTTTGGCTGCTGCTTCATGATCGCTCGCAGCCTGTTTATGGAGATCACTCGCCTCATTGGTATTTGACATGATGTATTTTCCTTTGGTAGAGAATACTGCGGAATTGCAATCCAACGTCCATGACCCAGAGTTGATTTGAGCGTCACAGCACATCACCATAAGCATTCGAGCGCGGTTGATCGGTGCGCCAGCACACATAGAGCAATATGCCGCCGTTATGCGTGCCTGCGCACATATCTCCGCCGGATTCGAGCACATGCTGCCGCTATGCTGGCAAACCGTACGAAGGAGACAAATCATGAAATGCAGCGCATTTCGCATCCGGAAATTACGCGAAAGTCCGATCGCCCGGTGCGAGACTAACTACGCCGCGCTTGCGGCCAATGCCGAAGACACTGACGATGATCGCATTAGCGAGCGCATATTTGACATCGAGGACGAGCGCGCGGAAGTTGACGTCATTGTCCACGGGATGATCCACGGCGAGAACTGAGTATCGCGTTCTGCGTGTGTCCCGGTGGCCGTCAGCAGCGTCCGTAAAGAGTTTCAGAGCTCAGTCTGCCGCCTAAATTCGCTACTGGTAAGAACCGGATTGTATGGGCTCATACAATCCGGTTCTCAAACCGAGCGTGGAGCCTGATGCGCTGGGAACAGTCACCTGCAGACCCTTCAACCCCCCCGGGATCACCTTCAACTTATGCCGGGATTCATCCGCAACATAGCACCCGCATTGCACCGGGGAAATGAAAAAGGGCCTACGTCTCCGTAAGCCCTTGATCTGGTGGCGCGCCAGACAGGATGAATCTGGGCGCTAGATGGAAGCTCTGACGCTGCCCTCGGTCGCTAGGCTCACATCTCGCGAACGTCTGCTGACGGCCCTGACCGCGTCAAAACGCGATACCCGACGTAAACGGGAATCTGCCCGTACACGTTGATTCGGATATGTGCGCTGGCGTACTGACGGCGTCGGTGAGAAGGAGATAATCAGCGCGAAGACGGAGGGCTTGGGAAACCGTGTTGTAGCCGCGACCGCTTATCGGCCGACGGCAAGGAGAGCGAAATGAACCGGGACCGAGTAGAGAACAACTGGAAGCAATTCAAGGACAACGCCGATGAGCGGCCTTGGGACGAATTAGCATTCGATGACCTGCTCGTCAACAGTATCCGTAAGACCTACGGAAGTGCGGACGACGAAACAGAACGCCAGCTTACCGAGTGGCAGGCGCGTCTGAAGTAAATGGGGCGGCGCCAGTTGGGTATTATCAAGTTAATGCTCGTCAATGTATCGATCGGCCCCCTGTCATCCTGACGAGGGCAAGAAAGTCTCCAGGAAACCCGTAACCAAAAGGAGGAAAACATGTCCAGTGTTGGTTATCACGAACCCATAGAGGAACTGTCTGACGAAACGCGCGACATGCACAGGGCAATTGTTTCCCTGATGGAGGAGTTGGAAGCCGTTGATTGGTACAACCAACGTGTTGATGCGTGCAAGGATATGGAACTCAAGGCAATCCTTGCGCACAATCGAGACGAGGAGAAAGAGCACGCGTCCATGGTGCTGGAGTGGATTCGGCGCAGAGACCCCAAGTTTTCCAGCGAACTGAAGGACCATTTGTTCACCAAGAAACCTATTACATAGTAAGGGAGTATTCAGAATGGAACACAAATTGCCGCCGCTGCCTTATGCGATGGATGCATTGCAGCCGCATATCTCCAAGGAAACGCTCGAATTCCACTATGGCAAGCATCACCAGGCGTACGTCACGAATCTCAACAACCTCATCAAGGGCACCGAATTCGAAAACGCAAGCATTGAGGACATAATCAGGAAAGCCTCGGGCGGCATTTTCAACAACGCGGCCCAAGTGTGGAACCATACCTTCTACTGGAACTGCCTGTCGCCCAAGGGAGGCGGCGCGCCCTCGGGTGCGCTCGGCGAGGCGATCAACAGGAAATGGGGTTCGTTCGCCGCGTTCAAGGAAGCCTTCTCCAAATCGGCGGTCGGCAATTTCGGATCGGGCTGGACCTGGCTGGTGAAAAAGCCCGACGCCTCGGTTGACATCGCGAACACCGGCAATGCGGCCACTCCGCTGACCGGAGCGGACAAGCCGCTGATGACCTGCGATGTCTGGGAACACGCGTATTACATCGACTATCGGAACGCGCGGCCGAAGTACGTGGAATCGTTCTGGAACCTGGTGAACTGGGATTTCGTGTCGAAGAACTATGCCGGCTGATGCAATGAGGCGCGCGGGCTACCGTCTCAACACGCGCGCCCGATAGCGATGGAAGAACCGCTCAATTCGCGCCCGGCTACAGGATTGACCGAGCGTCTGACGCCGCACACGCTGGGATTGCTGGTCGCGATGTACGAACACAGCGTCTTCACTCAAGGGACCATCTGGAATGTCGATTCGTTCGATCAATGGGGCGCGGAACTGGGCGAGGTGCTGGCGCAGCGGACGGTTCCCGAACTGGAAAGCGCAGACGAACCGCAGCTCGAGCATGACAGTTCGACCAACGCGCTTATCCGGCGCTACCGCAGGCTGCGGGATGCACGCACATGAGTACCGCGGCCAGTCCATTGGCCGGCAAGCCGGCGCCGCAGGCGCTGCTGGTCGATGTAACGAACCGGAAATGGTTGAGGAGCTCCCGCGCCGCTACGAGACGCTAGGGCTGCGGCGCTACGGCTTTCACGGGCTGTCGTATGCGTTTCTGATGGAAGAGCTGGCCCGTCAGGCGGGAGCCGAAGCGGCACAAGGCCGGGTCATCCTCGCCCACCTCGGCAATGGCGCGAGCCTCGCGGCTGTGCGTNACGGCAAACCCGTGGACACCAGNATGGGATTCACCCCGGCAGCCGGGGTGCCGATGAGCACACGCTCCGGCGATCTCGATCCCGGACTGGTTTGGTATCTGGCGCGCACTGAAAAAATGAGCGCAAAGCAATTCAACGAAATGGTCAATTTCCAGTCCGGACTGCTGGGCGTATCGGAGACCAGTTCGGACATGCGCGACCTGCTGCAGTGCGAAGCGCAGGATGTGCGCGCGGCCGAGGCGGTGGCCCTCTTTTGCTACCAGGTCAGGAAATGGATAGGCGCATTCGCGGCGCCGCTGGGTGGTCTGGACACGCTGGTGTTCGCCGGCGGCATCGGCGAGAACGCGCCGATCGTTCGCGAGCGGACTTGCGCCGGGCTCGAATTTCTTGGCATCGACCTCGAGGAAAAGCGCAACGCCGCCAACGAGGACGTGATTTCCGCAGCCGCCGGCAGAGTCTCGGTCCGCGTCATTCCCACGAACGAAGAGCTGACGATTGCAGGCTCCGTGTGCCGGGTTCTTGGACTCGACGTGAACGCTTGAAAGGAATCCATGCCATGAATGAACAGACACCAAAGGACAAACATCCGGCCAAAGACGTGCCGGCCACCAAGCCAACCCATGACGAGGTAGCGAAAAAGGCCTATTCCCTTTCGCTGAAGGAAGGCCGTCCGCAAACAAGCGCCGACGAGAACTGGCTGGAGGCGGAAGCGCAATTGCAGCACGCAGGTTCCGAACATTCTGAGCATTCGGCGCATCCTGAACGTCAGGAGCACCAAGACCACCACGCGCACATGGCGGCGGATTTCCGCAAGCGCTTCTGGATCTCGCTGGTCCTGACACTGCCGATACTCGTCCTCTCGCCGCTGCTGCAATCGCTGGTGGGCCTGCGCGAAGTCATTCGCTTCCCCGGCGACGCCTATGTTCTGTTCGGCCTTTCTTCCGCAGTGTTCTGGTACGGCGGCTGGCCGTTCCTCAAAGGTTTGGTCGAGGAGCTCAAGTCCCAGCGACCCGGAATGATGACTCTGGTCGCGGTCGCCATCGGCACCGCCTATCTATATAGCAGCGCCGTGGTGTTCGGCCTCGCCGGCAAGGTGTTCTTCTGGGAGCTGGCCACCCTGGTCGACATCATGCTGCTGGGGCACTGGATCGAGATGAAGTCGGTGATGGGCGCCTCGAAGGCGCTGGAGGCGCTGGCCCAACTCATGCCCTCCGACGCGCACAAGCTCATGCCCGACGGCAGCGTGAAAGACGTGCCCCTGGGCGAACTGGCGCTGGATGACAAAGTCCTGATCAAGCCGGGCGAGAAAATCCCCGCGGACGGTGTCGTCGTCGAGGGCGAGAGCTCGGTCAACGAGGCGATGCTCACCGGGGAATCGACTCCGGTCNCGAGGAAGACCGGCGGCAANGTCATCGGCGGTTCCATCAATGGCGAAGGCGCGCTCACCATCGAGGTCAAAGGCACCGGCAAGGATTCGTTCCTATCCCAGGTCATCGACCTGGTCAAACAGGCCCAGGAAAGCAAGTCGAAGACCCAGAAACTCGCCGACACCGCAGCCATGTGGCTCACCCTAGTAGCGCTGGGCGGCGGCGCCATTACCTTCCTCATCTGGCTGGTGTTCATGGACCGGGAAATCGCTTTCGCCATCGAACGCGCCGTGACCGTGATGGTGATCGCCTGTCCGCATGCGCTCGGGCTGGCCGTGCCCCTGGTCGTGGCCGTCTCCACGGCCTTGGCCGCAAGCAACGGCCTGCTGATTCGCAATCGCATTGCTTTCGAGCGCGCCCGAAAACTGCAGGCCGTCATTTTCGACAAAACCGGCACCCTCACCGAGGGCCGCTTCGGCGTGACCGACACATTGGTACTTGCCGATGACATCAACGAGAAAACGCTGCGCAAATACGCGGCCTCCGTGGACGCGAATTCCGAACACCCCATCGCCAAGGCGATCGCCGCTGCTTCGGAAAACAAGCTGCCGGTGGAAAATTTCAGGAGCATCCCGGGCAACGGCGCCGAAGGCCGGGTCGATGGCAAAGAGGTCAAAGTGGTCAGCCCGGGCTATTTGCGCGAGCAGAACATCGATTTCGGCGACCAGCGCGTCGAGCCGCTGCAGGCTCAGGGCAAGACGGTGGTGTTTGTGCTCGTCGACGGGAAGCTGAAAGGCGCGATGGCCCTGGCCGATATCGTCCGGCCCGAGGCGAAGCGAGCCATCGATGCGCTCAAGGCACTGAACATCCGCTGCATGATGCTTACTGGCGATAACAGAGCCACGGCCAAATGGGTCTCGGACCAGGTCGGACTGGATGAATACTTCGCCGAAGTCCTGCCGCGGGACAAGGCCGCCAAAGTGAAACAGGTTCAATCCCGGGGCGTATTGGTGGCCATGACCGGCGACGGCGTGAACGATGCCCCGGCGCTGGCGCAGGCCGATGTGGGCATTGCCATTGGAGCCGGTTCCGACGTGGCGGTGGAAACCGCCGACATTATTCTGGTACGCAGCAACCCGCTCGATGTCGTGGCCATCGTGCAGCTCTCCCGCGCCACCTATAGCAAGATGATACAGAACCTGGTCTGGGCCACGGGCTACAACGTCGTTGCCATTCCGCTGGCGGCCGGCGCGCTCTACGCCTGGGGCGTGGTGCTCACGCCCGCCCTGGGCGCGGCGCTGATGGCAGCGAGCACGGTGATCGTGGCCATCAACGCGCGGCTGCTGCGGCTGAAGAAATCGTAATAACAGACCATAAAGGCACTGTGTGCGGTGACGTACAGACGGTGAAAACGCATGTGTCTATAAGTGATATTCGCGCAATTGCTAATGCGGACTCCGCCAGTGAGCACTGTGGCCAGCGGCGTAAGCCTTGGCGACCAGTAGCTACCGGTAACAGAAACATACATTTGATTTCCCCTGAATGGAATATAACCATGAAACGCATGAATCTTCGTAAGAACCTGAGCGCCACCGCATTGATAGGCGCGACGATCGTCACAACAACAGCACTGGCCCAACCGTCGCAAGGCGGAAACGGCCCCGGCTACGGCATGATGGGCGGCAATGGCCCCGGTTGGATGGACGGCTATGGCTTCGGCGGGATGGGTGGATACGGCGGGATGTGGTTGCCGATCGTCGTTGTCATCGCGGTGGCCGGCCTCGTGGCATGGATCGTCAGCCAAAAGAGAAAGTGAACG
>C687J26845_10002349_pt1 | contig 11005 bp, 13 predicted proteins | sample RifCSPlowO2_12_FD_26845 | JGI IMG/M metagenome (IMG submission 26845) | reverse complement strand
CGGGCAATGGCCGCCGTGTCGCCACGGGCGGCGGGGCCGGTGAGGGCGGCGGCTGGCCCCAGGGTGGTGATGTTGGCCACGGCCTTGGCCAGCAGCGAGGCGCGCAAGCCGGGAATCAGCGGGGCGGGCACACCGGTGGCCTGCCAGGCCTCCTCGGCCACGGTTTGCAGCACGGGTAAAAAGTTGGTGGCGAACACGGCGGCGGCGTGGTAGAGCAGCTTGTGCTCGCTTGCCAGGTCAAAGCATTGCGCGCCGATGGCGGTGAAGGCCGGGCGCAGGGTGTTGCAGGCGCCCGCGTCGCCTTCCAGCGCGCAGGGGGTTCCGGCAAACTGCGCCACGGCCGTTGCGGCCTGGGCAAAACTCAAAATGCAGTGGGCGCTGGCGGTGTGCCAGCCCAGGGCGGCCAGCGGCGCCAGTTGCCCGGCGTCCAACGCGCCGCTGCAGTGAAAAACCACGGGGACCACCGCGCGGGGCGCAGTGCGCAGTGCGCTGGCGCAGGCGCCGTGCCGGGACTGGGGCGTTCGCTGTTGTGCGATCGCCTGTGCCAAGGACTGTGCCATGTGTGCCAGCTGCGCATCCGGCACCGCCAGCATCCAGACATCGGCCGCTCGCAGGGCCTGCAGCGTGTCCACCGCCGTTCCGCCGCCGATGAAGCCACAGGCGGCCTGGGCACTGCTTAGGGAGGTGGTCAGCACATCCTGGATGGCGAACGTGCCTTGTTGCTGCCACAGCCGCGCCAGGGTTTGCCCGACGCGTCCCGCGCCGACCAGGTTGAGGGTTGGCCGTGCCATGGTTCGGCCTACACCGCCTTGCGGCCCAGCACCCCGCCGATGTGGCGCACCAGCCACTTGGGCGTGCCGCGCGAGGCGATCATGGCGGCGCGGTTCAGGGCGCCGGGCACGCAGATGGCGTCGCCCTTCATGCAGGCCTCAAACCCCAGGCGGGCCACGTCGTCCACGGCGCCAATCAAAAAGCCGGGAATTTGCGACACTTTGGCGTTGGCATCCTTGGCGCTGGTGAGCATGGGCGTGGCGGTGATGCCGGGGCACAGCGCCGTGACGGTGACGCCGCTGCCCTTGAGCTCTTCGGCCAGCGATTCGCTCAGCGACAGCACATAGGCTTTGCTGGCGGCGTAGGTGGCCAGCGTGGGCACCGGCTGAAAAGCCGCAATGGAGGCCACATTGAGCACCCGCCCATGGCCCCGCTGCACCATGGGCGCCACAAAGTGGGCCAGCATGGCGGTCAGCCCAGAAATATTGAGGTCGATGATCTGCCGGTGCTGCGCCGGGGTCATCGTGGCAAAGGCGCTTTGCTCCAGCACACCAGCGCAGTTGACCAGCACATCGACCGCAAGGCGCTCTTGCTGGAGCGTGGCAAACAGCGTGGCGGCGGCGTCGGGCTGGGCCAGGTCGGCGGGCTCCACCCACACCCGCACCCCATGGCGGGCCTGCAGCTCGGTGGCCAGCGCCTGCAGCTTGTCGACGCTACGGGCCACCAGCACCAGGTTGTGGCCGGCACCGGCAAAACACGCGGCCAGGGACTGGCCAATACCGGACGAGGCACCGGTCACCAGGGCAAGGGGCTGGGCGGGAGACGCTAGGGGCATGGTTTCTTTCTGAAAAATTGGTTGAGAAATAGGGTTCTAGCCCTTATTGCTCGTGCGCAGGAAGCTCTCATTTTAGGAGCAAAACGCCGGTCAATCCAAGCCGCAAACGTGCCAATGCTTGGGGGTATTTGCGGCGGGCGTATAGTGGCCCGCATGCCATTTCAAAACCCTTCGTTGCTCATTGGTGTGTCTGCCCGTATCTACCATCCCGCAGGGCCGGTGCTGGATCTGGGGGGGGTCTGGACCAAGACCTTGCATTACCTGGAGCAGTCCGTGGCGCACTGGCTGATTGCTGGCGGGGCCTTGCCGGTGATGATTCCGGCCGTCGACGCACAAAGCGTTGTGCAGCGCAAAGAGCTTCACCTGGGGCATTACGCCAACGCGCTGGACGCCTTGGTGCTGCAAGGCGGCAACGACGTGGCGCCCCAGACCTATGGCCAATCCCCGCTGGACCCCGCCTGGGCCGGGGATGCCGTGCGCGACGCCTATGAGATGGCGCTGATTCGCGCCTTTGTGCGGGCTGGCAAGCCGGTGTTTGGCATTTGCCGGGGCCTGCAAATGCTCAATGTCGCCTTTGGCGGCACGCTGTGGCAAGACATCCAGACCCAGCAGCCCCAGGCGCTGGCGCATATCAAGACCGACTTGTACGAGCGCAATGTCCACCCGATGGAGATCACGCCAAACTCCCGCCTCGCGTCGCTGTACCCGGCGCTGCGGCACACGCGCATCAACAGCATCCACCACCAGGCCATACGCGACCTGGCGCCCGGTTTTGTGGTCGAGGCGCGCTGCCCCGAGGACGGCATCATCGAGGCCATCCGCAGAGACGGGCCGGGCTATGTCGCTGGCGTGCAATGGCATCCCGAGTTTCGCCACACTGTCGATCCGGTCATCTTTGACGACACCCCTCTGTTGCAAGACTTTCTGGAGTTTGCACGCGCCCAAAAAATGGCAAAAACCATGCCGAACCCAAGGAGATAACCATGCAATTCAGTCAATCGGAAGCTTTAACCTTTGGAATGGAGCTTGAGTTCCAACTCGTGAGCGCCAGCACCGGCGCCCTGTCGCCCGCCAGCATGGGGTTCTGGGAGGTTGTGAAAGAGCGGGTGGACGTTGCGCGTTTTTCGCTGGAGGCGACACTTTCCACCATGGAGATCAACACCTCCGTGCACACGGACGCGGATGCCATGCTCACGCAGACGATGGCGCTGACCCAGACGCTGTGCGACATCGCGCAACCCATTGGGCTTTGGGTTCGGGGGGGAGGCACGCAGCTCACCCAATTCTGGAACGAGCGCATCATGGCGCCCACTGATCGCGCGCAAGAGCTCACCCAGCGCTTTGGATTCCTGCCCAAACGGTTTTCCACCTATGGCATGCATGTGCATATCGGGGCTGCGAGCGCGGACAGTGCCATCCACATGGGCAATGTGCTGCAAGCCCTGGGGCCGCTTTTTATTGCCATGTCGGCGGCGTCCCCCTTTTTGCAGATGTCCGATACCGGGTTCTGCGCCTCGCGGCCCCTGGAGCCCTTGATCTACCCCCATGGGGGGCCCATGCCCAGGCTTAAAAACTGGCACGCGTTTGAGCAACTGGCGGACGAGATTTTTTCCACCCAGTTGGCCCATTCGCTCAAGGACATCTACTGGGACGTGCGGCCCAAGCCCGAGTTCGGCACCATCGAGGTACGGGTGTTTGACACCCCGCTGTCCGTGCACAAGGCGGTTGGCCTGGCGGCGTTCACCCGTGCTTGCGCGGCACTGGCACTGAAGGGCACGCTGGCCTTGCCCACCGCCCCCCCGCCGCCCACTGCGGAGCGCGTGAGCCGCTTCCTGGCGTGCCGCGATGGACTGGATGCCAAGCTGTTTGATCCATTTTCCCAACAGTGGCGGCCCGCGCGTGAGTGGCTCAAGGCCTTGGTGGACGCCATTGCCCTCTCCCCGGTATGCGCCGCCGACCTGCGCCACATTCAGGCACTGCATGCCAATTGCCTGATCGAACAAGACGCCACGGTCATGCGCAATACCTGGGAGTCCGCGCTGAACCAGGACTTTGATGTCCAAAGCCGCGATGTTGCGCAGGCCAAATATTCCCGGGAACTGAGTCTGCGCCTGATGGTGCCCGCAGCCCAAAGCAAACGGCCAGCCCCCGCAACAAGGGCTGGCCGCAAGAGTGACGTCGAAAAGCGCGCCGGAAATCAGCCTACGCCGGTCAGACCAGGGNGATGCTCACTTCGATGTTGCCGCGCGTGGCGTTGGAGTAGGGGCACACCGCATGGGCCTTGTCCACCAGGGCCTGGGCGGCGCTGCTTTCCATACCGGGGATGCTCACCGCCAACTGCACTTCAATACCAAAGCCGGCGGGAATCTGGCCAATGCCCACGGTGGCGGCGATGCTGGTGTCGGCGGGCAGGGCAATCTTTTGCATACCGGCCACAAACTTCATGGCGCCGATGAAACAGGCGCTGTAGCCGGCGGCAAACAACTGCTCGGGGTTCACACCGTTGCCAGCGCCGCCCATTTCCTTGGGCACGGCGAGTTTCAGGTCCAGCAGGCCGTCCGAGGTGCGGGTGCTGCCGTCACGGCCGCCGGTGGATTGGGCGTGGGCTTGGTAAATGACTTTTTCGACTTTGGTGCTCATGGTTGGCTTTCGGGGGGGGGCTCCGGGAAGGGAGCGGGTTAAAAATCGGGAGGATCGGCGCCTGGGATCAGGGGGCCAGGCGGGTGCGCAGGCCCTGCAATTGCCGGGTCAGGGCCATCAGTTCGGGAATCGGGCGGCCGGTTTGGGCCACCACACAGGCGGGAACGGTGGCGGCCCGGGTTTTGAGCTGCACACCCCGGGAGGTGAGCGACACCTGCACCCGGCGTTCGTCTTCGGCCGAGCGCTGGCGTACCAGCAAACCGGCTTGCTCCATGCGTTTGAGCAAAGGCGTTAGCGTGCCAGAGTCCAAACTCAGGCGTTCGCCCAAGGCTGTGACGCCCAGCTTGTCCTGCTCCCACAGCACCAGCATCACCAGGTACTGGGGGTAGGTGAGGTCCAGCGCGTCCAGCAGGGGCTTGTACAGCTTGGTCATGGCCAGCGAGGCGGAATACAGCGCAAAACACAGCTGGTTGTCCAGCAGCAGGGCCGGGTTGGACGGGGCGGGCGTGGTTTGCGGTTGGGAGGATTGGGTAGGCATGGTGTGAATTGTAGCTGGCAATTAAATTGTGTGCAATTCAATTGGTGAAAAACGGAGTCGCCACGGGGACAGGGGTAAACCGGGCTTGGCAGTCCACGGACCCTGGGCTACCGTTCCCGCCAGCAAGGCATACGACAATGGTTCAACGGCATCAGGAGGAAGAAGCAAACATGTTCGACTACATCATCATTGGCGGCGGTTCGGCGGGCTGTGTGCTGGCAGGGCGTCTTTCTGAAAACCCCGACATCAACGTGGCGCTGCTGGAGGCCGGGCCGGTGGACAGCAGTGTGCTGATCCACTGCCCCGCAGGCCTGGCGGTGATTGCCAAGAATGGCCAGTCCAACTGGAAGTTCGAGACCACCGTGCAGCCGGGCCTCAACGGCCGCCGGGGCTACCAGCCACGGGGCAAGGTACTGGGCGGCTCCAGCTCGGTCAACGCCATGGTCTACATCCGCGGCCAGCGCGAAGACTACGACCACTGGGCCGCCCAGGGCAACCCCGGCTGGTCCTATGACGAGGTGCTGCCCTACTTCAAACGCTCCGAAGACAACGCACGCGGGGCCGACGCCTTCCACGGCACCGGCGGCCCCCTGCACGCCATGGACCTGACCAGCCCCAACCGCCTGGGGCCGGTGTTTGTCGAGGCCGGGCGGCAAGCCGGGTTGGTGGTCAACCCCGACTTCAACGCCGCCAGCCAGGAGGGCGTGGGCATGTACCAGGTCACCCACAAAAACGGCGAACGCCACAGCGCCGCCAAAGCCTACCTCACCCCCCACCTGGACCGCCCCAACCTGCGCGTGTTCACCGGCGCGCACACCACCCGCATCCTGATGGAGCAAAAACGCGCGGTGGGGGTGGAGTTTGTCCACGAAGGGCAGACCAAGCAGCTGCGCGCCAGGCGCGAGGTGCTGCTGTGCGCGGGGGCCCTGCAGTCACCGCAAATTTTGATGCTCTCTGGGCTAGGCCCGCACCAACATTTGGTGGAGAAGGGCATTGCCACCGTGCACGACCTGCCCGGTGTGGGGCAAAACCTGCATGACCACATCGACGTGGTGCAGGTGGTCAATGCGCCCCGACTCAAGGAAACTTTCGGCATCTCGCTGGCGGGCATGGCTGCCGCCATCCAGGGCATTTTTGAGTGGCGCAAGCAGCGCACCGGCATCCTGACCAGCAACTTTGCCGAGGCCGGGGGCTTTGTCAAAAGCCAGGCCGACGAGCGCACGCCGGACTTGCAGTTCCACTTTGCCGTGGCCAAGCTGGTCAACCATGGCCGCGCCACCGTGTTCGGACATGGCTACTCCTGCCATGTGTGCCTGCTGCGGCCCCTGAGCCGGGGCAGCCTCACGCTGGCCAGCAATGACCCGTTTGCCGCGCCGCTGATCGACCCCAACTTTTTGGACGAGCGCGACGACATGGAACGCCTGATGCGCGGATTCAAGATCATGCGCAATCTCTTGCAGCAGCCCGCGCTGACCCGTCTGGGCGGACAGGAGATAGCAGAATCCGCGCAGGCCACCACCGACCTGCAGATCGAGCAGTTCATCCGCGACAAAGCCGATACCGTGTACCACCCGGTGGGCACCTGCCGCATGGGCACGGGGCCGTTGGCGGTGGTGGACCACGAACTGCGGGTGCATGGCCTGCAAGGCCTGCGCGTGGTGGACGCCTCCATCATGCCGCGCGTGGTCAGCGGCAACACCAACGCCCCCACCATCATGATCGCCGAGAAGGCGGCCGACATGGTCAAAGCGGCGCAACTGTGATGCGGCGCAGCCAGGCCAACAACCTGCCCTGGTTTGCCCGCCAGTTGGCGCGGCTGTCCTTTGACTTGGAAGCGCTGGAGCCGCCCGAGTTGCGCGGGGCGCAGGAGGACTGCGCGAGGTGGTTGCTGCGGTTGGCGGGGGTGGTTGTGGAATAGTGGTCGTTTTTGGCTGTAGCCCGCGTGTGTATTGCGCAAGCAGCTACTAAATAAATAGCATTTTTGGCATCATGACTGTAGACGCGTGGACGAGGCAGGCGCACAACGCACGCCAACGTACCAGAACGCAAGAGCGCCAAATGCTGCACTGGCGACACACGGCAGCCAAAATCCCACGAAGAACGCCCATTCAGAAAGCGGGCTGGGAAAACCCGAAAGCACCCACAGCGCACCACCCGAAAGAACGCACGAAGCCAAAACGTATGACCACCACTGGCGAAGAGCCAGCCGCGTGAGAAGCCAGTGGGTGGGCAACCCCAACACGAACACTGCGAAGAGAAAGAACAAAAAGAAAATGCCGGCCGTTTCCGCTCTTGTGTGAATGGAGGGGTCGGCTTGTACGCCCAGAGCAGCAAAGAACACGAACCACATGAGCGTTGTCGTCGTGGCGGCAAGAAGAAGCGCAAAGATGGTTCGTTTCATGCGAAGACCTCCAAAGGCGCCCAACGTTGGAGGCCACCGGCACGCAGCAAGCGCCGCGAAGCGGCATCGTGCTGCTGTGTGTCCGCGTGGGCCGACCAGTTCGACGTCATGCGGCTTTGTGAGGTACAAGCTTTACCTGCAGATCACAGCCAACCGCAGCGGCGTACCTTTTCAACGTCGCCAACGACGGCGCGTGCCGACCGGCAGCCTCCAAGCGCGAAATTGCACTCTTTGTCGTACCCATGCGCTCTGCAACTGCGTCTTGCGTCAGACCAGCCTTAGCACGTGCCCTGAGCATTTGACTTGCAACTGTGTATTCGAGTTCAAGGCTGTCGTATGCATCATTGAACCCAGGGCGTTGCCTCGCGGCCGCCAAAAATTCAGTGTGATTGTGAGAAACTGGTTTGTACTTCAAGTCAGCCATGCATCACCTCCTTTAGGCGCTTTCGCGCCATCTTCAATTCGTTGTCCGGGGTCTGCTGCGATTTCTTAATAAACGCATGCAGAACGACCACTCTCTTCCCCAGCAAAAAACAATAAAACGCCCGACCAATGCCCGCTCGACCACGCGGCCGTAGTTCAAACAATCCGTCACCAAAGGCGCGTGAATGTGGCAAGCGAAGGCTTGGCCCGTGCTCCGTGAGAAGTTCCACCAATCGCGCGTAGTCGGCAAGGACGTCAACAGGCCATGACTGCACCTCTGCGTAAACGCGCTCGTGGAAGTAGTTGATTTCAAACGCCATGTATCATGTTAGCAAAAACGCTAACAGAGAACAAGTGTTTTTTATGCCGTCGAACGTCGGCCGTGAATGGGCCGCAACGGCGCACTCAGCATTGAAGAATGGCCACCAAGCTGGCCGCCGTTGTGGGTCCATTCGACGAACCTGTTACACCGCATATGGAGACTCTCCCGAGTGAAAGATATGGCCCTGCGCGGAAGCTCCATCAAAGCATGCGTCAGTCGTTTCAGCGCCAGAGAAGTCAGCGGCATCTACAGCCGCTTCTCGAAAAGACGCCCCACGCAGATTGGCACCTCGGAAGTCGCATGTCTTTACGTTAGCTCGTTCAAAGACGCAGCGCTCCAAATTGGCACCGCGAAAATCCGCGACGATGAATGATTCCGAAAAATCAGCGCCTGCCAAGTTGCTGTCGCGCAGGTCCAAAGTCTCACCGTCAAGGTCCAGCCCACGAAAGCTGCGTTCACCAGCTTTGTAGTGAGCAGTAAGTTCATTGCTGGTGGTAGTCATAGGTCTACTTGGATGCTGTGTAACGATTAGCGTTTATCAGCCGCGCTGCAATGTTTGTAGAAACCAAGAACACCTCCCGCGGCTGATAAACCATGTTGGACTGAACCGCCCGCTGAGGCAGTCGCGACAAGGGGATTGAAAGCTTCACCCCATTGATTTGATCGAATTATGACCGGGCTTGAGGTGTCGGCGCCCTGCAATCGGCACAGCAACTGTACATAAAGGACTCTCCCACGGTGTCGTCCAGATATTTCTTGCTGGCGGTGCGGGACTTGTCCAACACAGCGCGCAGCGCCACCCCCAGCCACTGGTGCTGCGATGCCAATCCGTGCACATCCCTACGCCTCACGGCGGCCCCCGGCTCTGTTGCGCCACGGCGCAAGTTGGTGAGGGCAAGCGGGCTTGCCCCTGTAGCACGGCGGTGACGTGCAAATATCCGACCTTGCAACACGGACACAAGCCCACGTCGATCTTGGCCACCCGCGCCATGAACCCTTGGGCAGACTCCATGGCCTGGGGATTGGACTGGGGCATCTGCAACGCGGTCCGTGCGGCCTTGAGCTTGACCCCTTTGCAGCTTGATGCCAGCACCCCGTAGTGGCGGATGCGCTTGACACCCGTGGGCAACACATGCAACAGGAAGCGGCGTACAAACTCGTCTCCCGGCAATCGCTCCTGGCGTTTGCCACCCTTGTCATTGGCGCGCACGGAGAACACCACCTCTTCGTCGGTGACGGCACGGATGCGCTCATTGCTGATGGCCGTGCGGTGTGTGTAGCGGCTCAGGTACTCCAGCACCTGGGCTGGTCCACCCAGCGGGGTCTTGGCATACACCACCCAGTCGTGCTTGTAGAGTTGGCGCTGTCGCGCGCACCAGGCCTTGGTATCGCCTTGCGGGTCGTGCGCGATATCGCCCTTGTGGTGGGCGCGCGCCAGTGCCGCCAGAAACTTGCCACGAAACACCTTGGACAAGGCCTCTACCGGAAACAGGAAGTCCGGCTTGCGCGTTGGAGTTTTCCACTGACCGTCTTGGTCCAGCACCCCACAGGCCATCACCGCATGCAGGTGGATGTGCAGGCGCAAGTCCTGTGTCCAAGTGTGCAAGACCAAGCTGAACGCCGGTGTGCCGCCCGTGGCGCCCATCCATTGGGGGTTGGCGGCAAACTCCGTCAGCGTTTGCGCGGTGCAGCTAAACAAGGTGTCGATCAACCAACGCGGGTGCGCACCATACAAACCGTTGAGGCTGTGCGGCAGTGTGAACACCAAATGCGCGTAGGGTACGGGCAATACCTCGGCCAAGCGCCCTTGCAGCCAGGCATCCTTGGCCCGCGCACCGCACTGCGGGCAGTGGCGGTTGCGGCACGAGTGGTATTGCCAGTGGTTGTGGCCGCAGGCATCACAGGCCAGTAGTTGCCCACCCAGCGCGCCCGTGCGACAGGCAACAATGCCCCGCCAGGCCTTGGCCTGGGGTGTGCTTAGCGCGTGGGTTGCCAGATACGTCCGGCCAAACTGGCGCAACGCATCGGCCAGGGTGGCCATGCGGGGGGCTACAAGGAAGGCCTGGCGGGTCTACAGCTTGGGCAGGCCCGCCAGCAGGTCCAGCGGATCAACGTCCTTAGGCGGGCGGAACTGCGGACTGATGAGGTGCAGGTAGCGTGCCGTGGTACTGATGTGTCCGTGGCCCAGCAGTTTTTGGATGGTGAAGAGGTCCACGCCGCCTTCGAGCAAGTGGGTGGCGAAACCATGACGCAGCGTGTGCGGGCCACCGCTCTTGGTGATGCCCGCGTGCTGGCGTGCTCCCATGTAGGCGCGTTGGGCCATGTCGATGCTGATGGGTTGGGTGCCAGTGGTGGCGTTGCAAAATAACCAGAGCTTGGGGCGAAAGGTACGCATATAGGTGCGCAGCAGGCCCAGCAAGGTTGGACTGAGCAGGGTGTAGCGACCCTTGCCACCTTTGCCACACACCACGCGAATGCACATGCGGTCGCTGTGGCTATCGATATCGCCCACGCGCAGGGCGCAGACCTCGGACACCCGCAGTCCCGTGGCGTACATGGTTTGCAGCAGCATGCGGTGCATGGGGTGCCAACACGTCGCAAACAGGCGGGCGATTTCTTCGCGCGCCAGTAGCTCGGGTTGTTTGTCCGGTGTCTTGGCCATCGGGATGTGAAACTGGGTGCGTTCATGGCCCAGTACTTTTTCGTAGAGGANCCGCGCGGCGCTGGCGGCCTGGTTCATGCTGCTGTAGGAGAGGTGACGCTCCTGGACCATGTGCAGCAAGTAGGCGTCAACCTCCTGGGCGGTGTACTCGGCGGGGTCGCGTCGGTAGTGTTTGGCCATGGCGTAAATGGCTTTGACGTAGCAGTCCTGGGTGCTGGGACTGAAGCCACGTACCACCATGGCGTCGATCATGCTTTGGCGTAGAGGTCTCATGCGATATCTCCTTCAAATCCGGGGAATATTCCCCAGTTCGAAGGCTTCTCCTACATCGCTCCGAATGCAAGCCATCCACCCATAAAAAAGCGGTGGGGGCCTGTGAGGACCAACCACCGCGTCAGCGGTTTAGTTCAACG
>C687J26845_10002344_pt1 | contig 11020 bp, 10 predicted proteins | sample RifCSPlowO2_12_FD_26845 | JGI IMG/M metagenome (IMG submission 26845) | reverse complement strand
GTCCTGCGGCGGGTTCGCCCGCCGGAAAACCGGATGTAAGTCCGTCGCTTTTTCTCCGGCTATCAACGGAACAAAGGAAAGATCTGCGTTCGGCTGTCCCGCGTTATCCTCAGAAAAGGTTTGCGTCCCGTTTATTCTTTCGTTTATTCTTTGGAAAGAATCAGGGGCAGACGCGATAGATCTCATGGGCGCAAGAGAAAGCAGGAAATTCATCGAGGCTAAGCACCGGGAAATCTCAGCGATTCTGAAGGAGATCGGCCTGGCGCGGTGATGTGCGGCTGACGATCATGGCGAAAGCAAGCTTTCTCACTGGTGGAGATGTTGCGCCCATCCGCAAGACCGGCCTGGGAATGTTCGGAGACATTGCACCGCTGTTCCAGCGGGCGGATGTTTCTTTCTTCAATCTGGAACTCCCTTTATCCGATCGGGGCGAGTTGGCTCGTGGCAAAGCGATATGTCATCGCGGCATGCCGGTAAACGTCGACGGTATTGTTGAAGCCGGCGTTTCATGCGTGAACCTTGCCAATAACCACGTCCTCGACTACGGCGATGTTGCGATGTTCGACACGATCGATCTGCTGGATCGAAAAGCGATCGGCCATTTCGGCGCCGGACGGAATATCGATGAAGCCCGCAAAGGCCATATCGTCGAGAAAAACGGCATGCGGATCGGTTTCCTCGGCTATACCACCACGTTGCCCACCGGCTTTGCGGCCACTGCTGAATGCCCGGGTGTCAATCCGCTCCAGGCCTATACTGCATACCAGCCACGGGGCAGCCTGCTCGAGTATCCCGGAACTGCGCCCCAGATTGCCAGCTGGATCGATCCCGCTCATCTGCAAAGACTGCGGGGCGATATCGAAACATTCAGAAAGCAGGTGAACGTCCTGGTCGTCTACGTGCATTGGGGTACCAGCATGTCGCCCCAGGTTCACGACTTCCAGCGCGAGATCGGGAAAGCGGCGATCGATGCCGGCGCTCATGCCGTGTTTGGCGGGCACCAGCATGTCATATCGGCGATCGAGTTCTATCGCGGTTGCCCCATCGTGCACGGCTCCGGAAACCTCCTGTTCGACACCTGGACTTCGTTTTTTACCGAAGAAACGCTGAAGACTTTTCTGTTCGGTGCCACGATTGAAGCGGATGGATTACGGGATTGCCATCTGCTGCCGGTGAAGACCGGGGTCGGCGTACCTCCTCGCCTAATTTCCTGCCGCGACCCGCTGTGGAAAGTGATTTACGACGATCTGGAGAGGCATAGTCGCGCTTTCGGAACGCAACTCATGGCGCGCGAAGATGCGATCGAAGTGCGCTGCAATTAGGTTTCCGGAATCAATTCAAGCCGGCCGTTGAACGTTCGCGATGACACGCGCGAGCAAGTGCGCGATTCCCGACGGGGATTTCTCGGGAGAGCGTGTCGGAACTGCCTCCGGGCGGTGAAGACTAGACCATGCGAATGGGCTTGTTCGGATAATCCTGGCCAGACACCACACCCGCCCCCAGAACCATCGGGCCAACCGACAACATCCCGGCGACAAACGTGTCACTGACATGAATCCTTCCCGCCTTTCAATGCGCCGACCATGTCCCCGGGGTTCTTGATGCAGGCATCTCTGCATGCCGTTTATTGCTAGAATCTTGTCAGTCAAGACTCGGGGGGCGACTGACATGGCATCCATCTGGTTCACAGGGAATTACGACGATTTGTCCACGGACCGCGGCTACCAGTTTAAATTCTGCTGCGAAAAGTGCGGCAACGGATATATGTCGACGTTCAAAATGTCGACGCTGGGCATGGCCTCTTCCGCGTTTCGCGCCGCCGGCAACCTCTTCGGCGGCATCCTGGGCAGCGCCGCGAACAGCGCGTACGAGATTCAACGCGCGGTCGGCAGCACCGCGCACGACGCGGCGCTCAAGGAAGCGGCAGAGGAGATCTCGAAGCAGTTCAAGCAGTGCACCCGCTGCGGAAAATGGGTCTGCGAGCCGGTCTGCTGGAACAAGAAGATGCAGCTCTGCGAAGGGTGCGCGCCCGATCTTGACGAAGAGATGGCGGTGGCGCAGGCCGAGGCTGCGAAGGAACAGATCCGCGAGAAGGCGAAAAGCGTCGACTGGGTGGCGCAGCGCGACGTCGCCACCGTAACCGGGGTGGTCTGCCCGGCGTGCGGCGCGAAGACCCAGGGTGGCAAGTTTTGTCCGGAGTGCGGCGCAGCCGTGTCGGCAAAGAAGCGCTGCGGCAAATGCGGCGCCGAAGCCGACGGGAATCCGAAGTTTTGCCCTGAGTGCGGGCAGAAGTACTCGTGATCTCGTCTGACTCCGAGGCACGCCGGGCGACCGGCTCCCGGAGTCTTGCCGGAGCGGACATTCCCGCTGATTGTTAATCCAGGCCCTGCGTCCGAGCCCTGATTGGCGAGCCGAGCGGGGCTCGAACCCCTCAGCCGATCCGATTTTGTTTTGACCTCTCGCCAGTGTTCGGTCCTGGCCGTTTTCAGCCCTTAACAGGCGCATTATTGATAGCCCTGCCATTCGCAGGTCTTCCGTCCGCCTCTTCGAGCATCCTCACTTCGTCGCAGTAAAGATAAAGCGGTTCAGACAGAAAAACCATTCTCCATCTGCATGACGCGCGCGAAGATCCTGTTCCCAGGCAGCGACATCGGCGGCAGGCACGCCGTCCTCCAGGGCGGCCTCGCATGTGCCCTGGATGCTCTCGACCCCGAACAAGTCCGGGTCGTAACGGGTCTCGATCATGGAAAAGACCTGCGCGTCGGCGAGCGTCAATCCAGCGCCGAGGAATAACCCGTGTAACTCGCGAGGGAGATGGGGGTGGGCAAACTGCCTCGCTCCCCGCGCGGCAACCATGCGGCGCGTAAGCGCGGCATCGCTGGATCGCCAGGCGCAATAGTCCCAGTCTGTATCGAGCACCACGAGACGTCCGCCTTTGCGCAGAACGCGCGCGGCCTCCCGGATTGCACGTCCCACGTCGGAAACATAGCAATAGACCTGTGTCCCGACGACGAAATCAAACGTGTCGTCCGGGAATTCGAGGCTCGCTGCGTCACCAACCTGAACTTTGACTATTCCGGCGAGCCCACGCTTTTCGGCGCGGGCAGCCGTCGCGTCTACGGAATGGGAACTCGTGTCAGTGGCAACAATCCGTCCCGCAGGCGCCACTTCAGCGGCGAGTTCACACGCAAGGAAACCCGGCCCGCAACCGACATCCAGGCCCGCTTCTCCGGTGCGAGCCCCGATGATCTCGCGAACCCGCCTTCTCTGATCGACAAGCTGAGCGGTCGAATAGCGCCTGTCGAGGTCCGCCACCGCCTTGGCGTCATCATAGGTGCGCACTGACGATCTCGCTTTTCCCCGAGAACCAACGCAGTTTCGGTCAATCCGAAGCAGCTTCTCAATCGATCCTGAGCCCGATCGCCTTCACCACTTTGGCATACTTCTCGGTCTCGCTCCTGAGATACGCGCCCGCCCGCTCCGGCGTGGACCCGGCCGGCTCGACGCCCATCCCGGCGTAGCGCTCGCGCACGTCGGCGGCCTCGAGCGCTTTCACCGCTTCGCGGTTGAGCCGCGCCACGACATCCTTCGGCGTCGCGGCGGGGACGAGCAGCATGCCCCACAGGATGTGCTCGTAGCCGGCGACGCCGGCCTCCGCGATCGCGGGCACTTCGGGCAGAACCGCCGCGCGTTTCGCGCCGGTCACCCCCAGCGCCCTCACCCTGCCGGCCTTGACGAGCGGCAATGCCACCGGCACGCCCGCAAAGTACAGCGCGACCTGCCCGGACATCACGTCGCCCAGCGCCTGCGGCCCGCCCTTGTAGGTCACATGCACCATCTTGAGCCCGGTCATGTAACTGAACAGCTCCGCCGCGAGGTGGTCCGAATTGCCGTGGCCGGTAGAGGAGAAATTGAGCTCGCCCGGACGCGCCCGGGTGAATGCGACCAGTTCCTTCACCGATTTCGGCGGCAGCGAGGGATGCGTCACCAGGATGTGCGGGGTCGCGCTCACCTGTGACACCGGCGCGAAATCGCGCAGCGCATTGAAGTTGAGCTTGACGTAGGCGGTCGCGCCGGTCGCGATCCCGGCGTTGGCGAGCAGCACCGCGTAGCCGTCGGGAGGCGTGCCAGAGCGAGGAGCAGGGGCCCCATTTATGGGGATGCGACCGCAAAGGCACGCATGAAGACCGCGGTTCATACCGGCACGCTATAGCCCGCTCCCGGGTCGCATCCACGCGCCAAGGCGCGCAGAACCTGCTCCGCCGTCCGCGGTCTCCTTCGCGACCAGCTCCGCCGCGATATTCGCCCCCGCGCCCGGCCGGTTGTCCACCACCACCGGCTGGCCGAGGCCGTCACCCATTTTCGTCGCGAGCACGCGCCCGATGAGATCGGTGGTGCTGCCGGCGGAAAAGCCGACCACGATGCGCACCGGCTTCGCCGGGTAGCCTTGAGTCCAGCCTGGCGTCACACACAGGGTGCAGGCTCCAAACATGACGATACGTGCGGCGTTCTTCACCATTGTTCCCCCTTCCTGTTCTTGGATAGCGTCAACAGCGGCAAGACTAGCACACCGTCGCCGAGTCTTACCAAGCGGCGTCGAGGATCCGGGAGTCATCCGGCGCATCCTGGAGCACCTGGGGCTGTGGGCGCCGTCCGCCGCCGAGCGAACTCCGCCGCTCGGTGCCGCGAGTTGGCCCCGGTACGCCAGCCTGCCGCTGACCTGCCTGTTCCCGACATCGCCTGAGTTCGAGCGCGCGCGCCGGCGCTTGACCCGCTTCGTGCGCCGGGCGCATGATCTGCCGTAAAGCGTGACGCCGTATCTCGCGTTGATCGGCAAACAGCAACGCCTCGGAAAGCCGGGGAATCCGGGCACTTATGCGTGCCTTACACCTAAGGAGAGTGTCGATGAATTACCGCAAGGCGGAAGCGAAAGAAGCTTCGAAGGCGCAGTTCCGCGGAGTGTGGGCTGCCATCACCACACCGTTCACGCCCGATCTGGAGATCGACGAGGCGGGCTTGAGAAGCAACATGAAGCGCATCGCGGATCTCAAGATCCAGGGCGTTTTCTGCACGGGCGTGATGGGCGAGTTCTGGTCGCTCAAGAAGGAAGAGCGCAAGCGCGTCGTGGAGATCGTGGTCGAAGAAGCGCATCGCCGGGGTGTCAAGGTGATCGCGCATACCGCGCACCATTCGGCGCACGAAACGATCGAGCTCACGCGTCACGCCGAGCAGGCCGGCGCCGATTTCGCGATTCTCATGAACCCATACTACCCGCCGCAGAGCGAGCAGACGATTTACGAATGGTTCGAGTACGTCGCGTCTCGCGTGAACATCGGCATCTGGATGTTCGATGCCGAGTACGCCGGCTACGGCCTGTCGCCCGAATTGACCGCGCGCATCGCCGGCATCGAGAACGTCTGCGGCATCAAGATACCGCGGCCGCTCGAGCACTACGCGAAAGTGCAAGCGCTGCTCGGCGGCAAGATCGTGATGAGCGAGCCTTCGGAAGGCCAGTGGATCAAGATGATGCGCGATTACGGGCAGAAAGTGTTCCAGTCATCGCCCGCGCCGTACCTGTTCCAGACGCCGACTTCCATGCCGATGCACGAGTACACCGAGCTCGGGCTGCAAGGCCGCTACGCGGAAGCGGAAAAGATCGCAGCCCCCATGCAGCCGCTGCGTGAGATGGCCGGCAAGTGGATGCGCTCGAAATGGGTCAACGAGAAGCTCGTCCCGATCGCCTACATCAAGGCGTGGAGTGAGTTGATGGGCATGGCGGGTGGACCGGTGCGCCCGGGCTTGCCGCAGATCACCGAGAAGGAGCGTCAGGCCCTGCGCCTCGATCTCGAGCGCACCGGATTGCTCGCTCACGTCCCCACCGCGAAAGCCGCGTAACGCGAGCCGCCGCTGGCCGGTCGTCTGTACTGCTGCGGCGTTGTTCGTGTTCTCGTCCTCCGCTCTGGCGAGCGCAGGCAAGCTGCGCGTGGCGTGGCTCGGGCGCTGCGAATCCCTGCCGGGTTGGTTGAAGCTCGAATAACAGGAGTTCTTTCTGGAGACCTGAACATGCGTCAATCCGGCGTCGCGCCCCGCATGCGCGCAATCGGCTGGATCTTCGCTGCCGCAGCCGCAGTGTTTTCCTATACGGCCGATGCGCAGGTCACCTATCCTGCCAGACCGGTGCGCATGATCGTGCCGTTTACACCGGGCAGTCCGATCGAGATTCCTGCACGCGCAGTTGGCCAGCGGCTCGCCGATACGATGGGCCAGCAGTTCTTGATCGACAACCGTCCGGGCGCGAGCGGAACGATCGGCACGGAGCTGGTCGCCAAGGCGCCGCGCGACGGCTACACCATCATGGTCACCAATTGTTCGCACTCGTCAAACCCGTCCCAATACAAGAAGCTGCCGTACGACTCCTTGGCCGACTTTGCGCCGATCACGCAGATCAACGCGACATACGGGAACCTGCTGGTCGTTCATCCGTCGGTTCCGGCGCGCTCGGTGAAAGAGTTCATCGCGCTCGCCAAGGCGATGCCCGGCAGACTCAACTACGCCTCGGCCGGCATCGGCAGCCCGCCGCATATTACCGGCGCGGTGTTTGCCTCGATGGCCGGCATCAAACTCACGCACGTGCCATACAAGGGTGCCATACAAGGGCACCTCGGTGGCGTTTAACGACGTGCTCAGCGGGTATATCGAAGTGATGTTCGCAAGCCCGACGTTCACCCGCTCGTTCATCCTGGCGGGCCGCGTTCGCGCGCTCGGCATCGGCGGTCCGCGCCGCACGCCCATGTTTCCCGAGGTGCCGACGTTCAACGAAGCGGGACTGACGGGGTTCGACGTAACGTGCTATCACGGCATGTGGTTCCCGGCCGGTGTGCCGGCGGAAATCGTGCGCCGCGTGCACGCGGAGGCAGCCAAGGCCATCGCCCTGCCGGAGGTGCGCAAACATCTCATGGATAACGGCCTCGTTCCGGTCGGCAGCTCGCCGGAAGAGTTCGCCGATTTTCTCCGGAAGGACATCGCGCGACAGGCGAGCATCGCCAGCAAGATCGGCATTACGCCGCAGTGACGAAGACCTTGCCGCGCGCGCGAGTGAGGCAACGCGGCCCGTGCTTGCGGATGCCGCTCTCTCCCGCCCTGACGCTCTCCCGATCTCCCGACTTCACTACTCACTCTTTTTTCCGTCGGCCTTCATCTCCACGATCCCCATCCAGAACTGGGTCTTGTTGCCCGTTTCGACGTCATATTTCCGCACGAAGTCGAGTTTTCCGTCGTTGCCGATCCGGAACACGCGCTTGCCTTCGAATTCCACGGTGCTGTCGGCGCGGTTCGGTACATAGACGAATCTGCCGTTGGGGTGCACGTGTATGGCGCCCCCCAGTTGCCGTGGCCGCTCGTTATGCGGCTCGGCCAAGGTGTCCTTCACGAATTCCGGTTCGCGGGCGAGGCCATCGCCCTGCAGCCGGTAGACATGGAGCTTGTTCTGCCGCTCGATCGACGCGTACACCCACGGCTGCGTCGGGTGGAAATCCAGGTGCCGTGGCCCGAAGCCGTAGCCTCCGCCGGGCGCGATCGACGCCAGGTTCGTCAACTCGCCGTCCTTGAAGCGGAACAGCTTCAGCGCGCCCGGGTCCTCGGCCTTGCCGCCGGCGGCGTCGTTGCCTCGCGTGACGAGGATCGCCATCCGGTTGGATGGGGTCATGAGCACCTGGTGCGCGAAGATGCCGCTATCGAGCGGCCCCGGCTGGTTCACCTGCGCCCCGATGGTCCCGTCCCGATTGATCCGGTGAACGGTGACGCCGCTCGGGTTGTTGTAGGCGATCAACGCATACGCGCCGGTGGCGTCGAGGCTGATGTGTATCGGGCGTGAAGGCAGCGGTTGCGGCTGGCCGTGCGGTTGCAGCGCCCCAGTGGCTGCATCGATGCGGAAAGCGCTGACGCGGTGTATATCGCCCTTGATGCCGCTCGACCCGGGCCCGCTGTTGCTCGACGCGACGTAGAGGTACTGCCCTGAAGGATGAGGCCACGCATACTGGACGTTGGCCGGAAGCATCACCGCAGCCCGTTTGACGAGCGCTCCGCCATCCACGTCAACCTCGTAGTGGGCAAGCTCCTCGCCTACGCTGCGGTAGAGCGCTATGCCCGAGCGCCGCGAGGCGCTGGAGGTTGTCTCAACGCTCTCCGGATCAGTTGCGGGTTTCATTCTTCATTCCTGCGCATGCGAGAATCGATGCCGCGGTAGTGCCTGCGAGCATTCCGGCAAAAGTTCTGCGGTTCATCATGGCGTTCTCCTGCCGTACGGCAAATCCATCACTTCGACCCATTTTACTCAAGGATGAGGGCGGACGGATGAAGGATGAAGGTTTGATTCCACTTGTTTCGGTGTCCTGGATATATATACAGGTGTCCGTCATAATGCCGTAGATGACGACAACCATTCCCGAGCCTCTCAACGCCGCACAACGGACCGCGGCAACTTACGGTTCAAATGATGAACAGGGCCGGTGGACGGCCGGCCCGCTGCTGGTCATCGCGGGAGCGGGCACCGGCAAGACGAACACGCTCGCACACCGCGTGGCTCACTTGGTTCTCAACGGCGTCCCGCCTGAGAGACTGCTGCTGCTGACATTTACGCGGCGTGCGGCACAGGAGATGATCCGCCGTGCCCGACGGATCGTCGCCGGCGCAATGAGCAGCGCCGACGGCGTGGCCCCGGACAGCGCACGGGTGGTTTCGCGGCTCACATGGGCGGGCACGTTCCATTCGGTCGCGAACCGCTTGCTGCGTCGCTACGCCGCGCATGCCGGTCTCCATAGCGCGTTCAGCGTGATGGACCGCGGCGATTCGGCCGACCTCATGGATATCGCCCGTCAGGAGCTTGGTCTTTCCGCCAAAGAGCGGCGCTTTCCCCGCAAGGACACCTGTTTGGCGATTTACTCCCACTGCGTCAATACCCGGCTGCCGCTCGAGCGCGTGCTGGCGGAGGTTTTTCCCTGGTGCAGTCCCTGGCGGGACGACCTCCGGCGCCTGTTCCGGCGCTACGTCGAAGTCAAGCTCGAACAGCAGGTGCTCGATTTCGACGATCTGCTGCTGTACTGGCACGCGCTCATGCAGGATCCGGCGCTGGCGCAAGACGTGGGATCGCTTTACGACCACGTGCTCGTGGACGAGTATCAGGATACCAACACGCTGCAAGCCGAGATCCTGCTCGCGCTCAAGCCGACGGGCGCCGGTCTCTGTGTCGTGGGGGACGACGCACAATCCATTTACTCGTTTCGGGCGGCGACCGTGGAGAACATCCTCGAGTTCCCGACGCGATTCTCACCCGCGGCACACGTAGTGACGCTCGAGGAGAACTACCGTTCCGCGCAGCCTATCCTCGATGCCGCCAACCGGCTGATCGCGGAGGCCACGAGGCAGTATCAAAAGCAGCTGCGTTCGCAACGCGTGTCCGCGACGCGGCCGCGCCACGTGACCGTGGCGGACGATCAGGCGCAGGCGGAGTACGTGGTCGCCCGCATCCTCCAGGCTCGCGAGCAGGGCGTGCTCCTGCGGCGCCAGGCCGTGCTCTTTCGCAGCTCCCACCACAGCGACGTGCTCGAGCTCGAACTGGTACGCCGCGATATTCCGTACGTGAAGTATGGTGGGCTCAAGTTTCTGGAGGCTGCGCACGTCAAGGATCTGCTCGCGGTGCTGCGCTGGGCTGACAATCCGCGAAACCGCATGGCGGCCTTTCGCGTGCTGCAGCTGCTGCCCGGAATGGGGCCTGCGAACGCGGATCGGTGCCTGAGGGCCTTCGAAGCTTCCTCGTATTCCTGGAGCACGCTCGCGGCGTATCCGGTGCCTGCGGCAACGCGCGACGACTGGACGCCGCTCGTCGACTTGTTGGTTACGATCGCTTCGCTCACCAGCGCGTGGGAAGGGCAGGCCGGTCTCGTCAGGCGCTGGTATGAGCCGCATCTCGCGCGCCTATATGACGCGGCGGGGGCAAGGGCAGGCGACCTGGAGCAATTGGAACGGATCGCCACGCAGTTCCCGACGCGCGAGCGGTTCCTCAGCGAACTGACACTCGATCCGCCGCAGGCGACCGGCGACCTGGCCGGGCCGCCATCGCTGGATGAAGATTATCTGGTGCTCTCCACGGTCCACTCGGCAAAAGGTCAGGAGTGGGACCGCGTTTACATCCTGCACGTGGCCGACGGCGCCTTCCCTTCGGAGTTCGCGACAGGAAAACCGGAAATGGTCGAGGAAGAAAGGCGCCTGCTCTATGTCGCGATGACGCGCGCAAAGCATGAGCTCGATGTCGTGGCGCCGCTCAAATACTACCTCACGCAGCAGCCGCGATTGGGGGATGGACATGTTTACGGAACGCGCAGCCGCTTCCTTACGCCGCGGGTGATGGATTGCTTCGAAGCGATAGCATGGCCGCCGGCAGCAGAGGGAGCAGCGGAGTCGTCCGCGTCGCGCGAGTTGCCGCGGATCGACGTCGCCGCGAAGCTGCGCGACTTGTGGGCATAGTCACGCAAAGCGACTCGTCATTCCGGAGGAGCCTGTCCCGGCACGTCTTGAGCCGCGGGCCGGAATCCAGAAAACGCAGGCCGGTAAATCTGCTACTTCCCGATCCCCCGGTCTCTCGACTTCCCGACTCCTCCGCAACTTCGCGCTCTACCTCGTTGCGAAACGCCGGCCCGTTGGAGCCTCATGCAAGACGCGGGAAGGAAGCACGGTACGAGTGGGCGCGGTGGCGGAGTTTCCCGGAATGAAGCCGTTCATTCCCACGACATTTCCCGCGGTCGCGCCCAGCGGCAGTTGTATCTGATTGATCCTTCGGAGTCGATGGCGGGTCGGGACGAACACGAAGCCGGGATCGTACGGGTAGGAACTGCCGTAGATCCCGTTGCAGTTGATTCCCTGGCTCAAGCACGGGTCGTAGGCGGCCTGCGCCGCCGCGGCGATTGCATGCTGCCGCGCCCGGCGCTCGGCCTCGAGTTCGCGCTCGAGGCTGGCAATTCTCTCG
>C687J26845_10002341_pt1 | contig 11033 bp, 9 predicted proteins | sample RifCSPlowO2_12_FD_26845 | JGI IMG/M metagenome (IMG submission 26845) | reverse complement strand
CCTCAAGGGCTGGGAGCACCACACCCCCGCCGAGCTGTCGGGCGGTCAGCAGCAGCGCGTGGCCATCGCGCGCGCCATCGTCACCGAGCCTGCCGTGCTGCTGGCCGACGAACCTACGGGCAACCTCGACACGCACCGCAGCCTGGAGATCATGGAACTGATCTGGCGCCTGAACCAGGAGCACGGCATCACCGTCATCATGGTCACGCACGAGGCCGACATGGCCGCGTACGCCCGGCGCATCGTGCGCTTTGTCGATGGTGTGGTCGACAGCGACACCCCCAACCCGCACCCGGCGGGTCAGCACGCAGCGCCTTTGGTGGCCACGGAGGCCCACTGATGCTGCTCAACACCCTGCTGCTGGCGCTGCGCTCCATCCGGCGCAACCTCATGCGCTCGTTCCTCACCATCCTGGGCATCGTGATCGGTGTCAGCGCCGTCATCACCATGGTCACGCTGGGCAACGGCGCCACCATGGCGGTGCAGAACCAGATCTCCGGCCTGGGCACCAACCTGCTGCAGGTGCGTCCCGGCCAGCGCATGGGTCCGGGCAGCGGTGGCGCCCCGGCCTTCAAGGACACCGATGCCGACGCCATTGCGCAGCAGATCGGCGGCATCCTGGCCGTGGCGCCCGAGGGGCGCACCGGCGCCACCGTGGTGGCCGGCGGGCGCAACTGGACCACCAGCGTCATCGGCAGCACCAATGCCTGGTTGCAGACCGGCAACTGGACGGTGCGCAGCGGGCGCGAGTTCACCGACGACGAACTGCGCGCCGGCGCGGCGGTGTGCATGATCGGCGCCACCGTGCAGCGCGAGCTGTTCGGCAGCGCCGACGCCGTGGGCCAGCAACTGCGCGTCAAGGCATTTTCGTGCGAGGTCAAGGGCGTGCTCGGCTCGAAAGGGCAGGGCGCCTTTGGCAACGACCAGGACGACGTGGTGCTGGTGCCCCTCAAGACCCTGCAGCGCCGCGTGACCGGCAGCACGCGGGTGCAGACACTGCTGGTGTCGATGCAGGACGGCAGCGACCCCGAGCGCGTCAAGGCCAGCCTGACCGAGCTGCTGCGCGAGCGGCGCAAGCTGGCCCAGGCGGATGAAAACAACTTCAACGTCCTCGACACCAAGCAACTGGCCGACACCCTCTCGGGCACCACCAAGGTCATGACCATGCTGCTGGGCGCCGTGGCCGCCGTGAGCCTGCTGGTGGGCGGCATCGGCATCATGAACATCATGCTGGTGAGTGTGACCGAGCGCACGCGCGAGATCGGCCTGCGCCTGGCCATCGGCGCGCTGGAGCGCGAGGTGCTGCTGCAGTTCCTGATCGAGGCCGTGGTGCTGGCGGCGCTGGGCGGGCTGATCGGCATCGTGCTGGCCACAGGCGCATCCATGCTGCTGGCCAATGTGATGAAGGTTCCCTACGTGTTCAACCTGGGCGTGAACCTGATGTCGTTTGTGTTCTCGGCCGGCATTGGCGTGCTGTTTGGTTACTTCCCGGCCCGCCGCGCTGCACGCATGGACCCGATCGATGCGCTGCGGCACGAATGACGCACGGTGCACGCTATGCATGCCATGGTTTTGCTACATAAATAGTAGCTGCTGACGCTTGATGGGTGGGCGCTGGGGGCTTATTTTCCTTCAAGTGCCTGCTGCGCTGTCGTCGGCCAGTCGCACGCAGTTGCGGCCGCTGTTCTTGGCCTGGTAGAGGGCCCCATCGGCGTGGGCGATCAGTGTGTTGGCATGGAAGTCGCCGCTGCTCCAGGTGGCAGCGCCAATGCTGACGGTAACGGGCACGGTCTTTTGCTGCCAGACGAAGGGAGCGCTTTGCACCGCCTGCCGCAGCTGTTCGCCCAGTTCGTGGGCGCCCGTGGGGGGCGTGTCGGGCAGCAACACCAGAAATTCCTCGCCACCCCAGCGCGACACCAGGTCGGTGGCGCGGGCGCGCTCTTGCAGCAGCCGGGCCAGCGTCTGCAGCACATGGTCGCCTGCGGCATGGCCGTGCTGGTCGTTGACCTTCTTGAAGAAGTCGATGTCCACCATCAGTGCGGACAGGGGAGTTCCCTGCCGCTGTGCGCGCAGTGCCTCCTGGGCCATGAAGTCGTCTGCCGCGCGGCGGTTGGGCAGGCCGGTGAGCGCGTCGTGTGTGGCCGCCTCGCTGAGCTTGTGTTGCAGCTTGTACAGCACCACGCCCATCAGTGCCAGGGCCATGCTCAGCGAAAGAAACAGCCAGCCCAGGGCGGCCAGCATGCCGATGGACTGGTCGAGCCTGTCGTCGCGAATGATCTGTGCAGGGTCCAGCAGCACAAAAAGGGCGCGCAGAACCAGCAGCGTGCAACCGAAGACCGCAGGCGCGCTCATCAAGAGCCCCAGAAGTCGGTGCGACCGGGCGTTTTCCTGTCGAATGCAGTGCAGCAGGGCCACCGCATTCCAGGCACACAGTCCACCCGTCAACACAGAGACGGCGGCGATGCGCCACATGGCCTGTTCTGGCGCCAGCCAGATCCACTGCACCAGACCGGTGAGAACCAGCAAGGTGAGAAACACCAGGTCTGCCGGAGGCCGCCCGGTCATCAGGTGCAGCCCGCGCAACTGCAACAAGAGGGCAGAAACCAGCAGCATGTTGGAGGCTGCCAGAACAGAAAAACCGGGCCAGTTGGCGCTGTTGAGGTAGAGGAAGAAGGCGCCACCTTGCAGCAATGCAAACCCCGCCCAGTGCAGGGCGGCCGCGCGCATGGGCGGCAGCAGGGCCGCCGCGATGAGCCAGCCCAGTGCCAGAAAGCATTCCAGCAGGATGCCGACCAGCAAGGTGGCATGCGCTGCGGAGAGGGTTTCCAGTGAGGCCATGGCGGTCGGGCGGGCAGGCGCCAGCCGGTCTCCGGCAAGCACCGCTCTCTACCCGCTGTGTGGAGGATGTGCCTTCATGGTATCGGGTGAGCGGGTTCTGTGCCACGCGTCGTTACAGACCCCGCAAGGCGAATGTTTCAAGCAAAAACCGCCCGCAGCGCTTGCTGTACGGGCGGTTTAAGCTATCTTAAAAGTAGCGTTGCGGATTTCAGTGCACAACGATTTCCACCGCCTTGGCGGCCGGGGGCTGCTTGGCCAGGGTCAGTGTGAGCACGCCATTCTCCAGGCGGGCGGTGCTGGTGGCGGTGTCGATGTCCTCGGGCAGCTCCCAGGCGCGGTGCACATGGCGCGGGGCGCCTTCGATGCTCTTGAGCACCACCCGTTTGCCTTCCAGCGTGATCTGGAGCTGCTCGCGGGCCAGCCCTGGCACGTCGAGCTGCAGCGTGGTGGCCTTGTCGTCCTGAGTCACCGTGTAGTCGGCCGGGCGCGCAGCCGCCGGGCCCGCCAGGGTGCCCAGCAGAAAGCGTTGCAGTGCCACATCGGAAGGGCGGGGCGCGCGGGTGGCGCGGCGGGTGGTCAGGGGGGTGAAAATCATCAGGGTTAACTCCTATACACTGCGCGGCTGCCGTTGTGTTGACCGCATGCCCTGCAGTTAGGTGTGCCTTTACCGATTTCAAGGATAAAAAACCATGCTGAATTTTCACCTTGCCCCGTTGAAATTCGCCGTCCAGGCTCCATGGCGCCTGGCGCTGGGGGTGGCGCTGTCCGTGGCGGCGGCCATTCCGGTGGGCCACGCCCAGACAGCGGTGCAGGGCACCAGCGCCCCGGCAGCACCTGCGGCCGCCCCCTTCAAGGTGGCGCTGATCGAGAGCCTTTCGGGGGCTTTCGCCAACACGGGCGAGGCGGTGTTCCGCAATATCTTCTGGGCCGTGGACCGCGTGAATGCGCGCGGTGGTGTGTTGCTGCCGGCAGCGGCGGGCGGTGCCCGTCCGTTGGCGCTGGCGCGCTACGACAGCAAGGGCCAGAACGAAGAAGCGCTGTCGGCCCTGCGCGCGGCCATTGACGATGGTGCCCGGGTGGTCATGCAGGGCAATTCGTCGGCCACGGCAGCGGTGCTGATTGACGCCATCAACAAACACAACGAGCGCGAGCCTGGCAAGCGCGTGCTGTTTCTGAACTACTCGGCCGTGGACCCCATCCTGACGAACGAAAAGTGCAGTTTCTGGCATTTCCGGTTTGATGCCCATGCCGACATGCGCATGGCCGCCCTCATGGACGTGCTGCGCGCCGACAATGCGCTCAAGAGCGTCTATCTGATCGGGCAGGACTACAGCTTTGGCCAGGCCGTGCTGCGCGAGGCGAAGAAGCAGCTGTCTGCCCAGCGCCCCGATGTGGCCGTGGTGGGCGATGAGCTGCACCCCGTGGGCCGCGTGAAGGATTTCGCACCCTACGCCGTCAAGATCAAGACCAGTGGTGCGCAGGCCGTCATCACCGGCAACTGGGGCAACGACCTGACGCTGCTGGTCAAGGCCGCACGCGAAGTGGGTTTCACCGGCAGCTTCTACACCTTCTACGGCAATGCGCTGGGGGCACCCGCTGCCATCGGCGACGCGGGCCTGGGCAAGGTGGTGGCCGTGGCCGACTGGCTGCCCAACGTGCCGGGTGCGCAGAGCGAGGCGTTCTACCAGGCGTTCCGCGAGCGCTTCCCCAAGCCACAGGACGACTACGTGCACATGCGCATGCAGCTCATGGTGGAGGCATTGGCCCAATCCATCGAGGCGGCGGGCAGCGTGGACGTGACGGCCGTGGCACGCCAGATGGAAAAAGCCAGCGTGCAGCTGGCCGGGCGCCGTGGCACCATGCGCGCGGCCGACCACCAGTTCCAGCAGCCACTGGTGGTGGGCGTGATGGACAAGCAGGGCCAGCCCGGCGTGAAGTTCGATGTCGAAGGTTCGGGCTACGGCTTCCGCGTGGTGCGCGATATTCCGGCCGACAAGGCACAGCAGCCGCACAGCTGCACCATGCAGCGTTTCTGACGATTTTGCTCTTTTAATGATAGCTGCAAGCGCAATCCAGAAAAGCGCTCGCAGCTATTTTTTTATAGGTGGCATCAAACGGCGGAATGGGTGTCTGTGCGCTCCGCGCGGCGCGCGATACCCTGCGCGAACCGCTCCAGCAAGGCGTCGGGCAGGTCATGCCCCATGCCGGGAATGAAGTCGGTTTCTGCGCCAGGAATGTGCCGTGCCAGATGCTGGCCACAGGCCAGGGGCACCAGCGGGTCGGCCATACCGTGCACGATGCGCGTGGGCGCCGTGATGCGCGCAAGCAGTGGCGTACGGTCACCATCGGCCACGATGGCCAGCAACTGGCGCATCGAACCTGCAGGGTGCCAGGCGCGCTGCACCGATTCGAGGGCGCGCTCGCGCAGGGCTTCGGCATCGGCCGGGTAGCCGGGGCTGCCGATGGTGCGCAGCATGTGAACGATCCATTCGACCGCGGCTTCCTGGCCCGGGCCCCGGGGGCGTGACAGCAGCGTGTGCTGCACTGCCCAGGAGGGCCGGGGCAGCGAGCGAGCGCCGCTGGTGGTCATCATCAGCGTCAGGCTGGCCACCCGCTGCGGCGCGCTGGCCGCCAGGTGCTGCGCGATCATGCCGCCCATCGAGGCGCCGCACACATGGGCTTGTGCAATGCCCAGGGCATCGAGCACGCCCATTGCGTCCTGCGCCATGTCGCTCAGCCGGTAAGGGGCGCGCACTGGCAGGTGCATTGCGTGGCGGAGCCCTGCCAAGGCCAGGTTCGGCACCCCGGCGTGGTCAAAACCCTGGCTCAGGCCGATATCCCGGTTGTCGAAGCGCACCACCCGAAAGCCCCGGTCCCGCAGCTCTCGCACCAGCGGCTGGGGCCAGGCGATGAGCTGCATGCCCAGGCCCATGATGAGCAGTACCACCGGGGCGGTGGGCGGCCCCTGGTCGTCCACCGCGATGCGCAGCCCGTTGGCCTGAACGTGCATGGGGGTCAGGAGGTTTGCCAATCAGCAACCCCTTGCCTGCGCACGATTCGCGGCGCATGCAATGGGCGCGGCCCAGGCCAGCGGCCCCGCGCAAGGGCCGCCCCGCCGCGCTGGGGGCGTCCCCCTGGGGGGAAGACGCGCAGCGGCTCAGGGGGGGNCAATACCACTCTGTGACCATCTCGGGCTGGTGCGCCACCTTGAAGAACCAGCGGCGTGCACCCTGGGCATCGAAGCGTTTCCAGTGCGCCGGGTCCTGGCGCAGACGGTCGGCAATGGCGTACATGGCCAGCGGGTTCATGCCCATGCCGATGTGGCTGGCGTGCACCTCGATGTTCTCGGTGTGGGCGTGCCGTGGCGGGTTGATGCTGCATTGCCAGGCCACGATGCCGTCGGTCTTGCTGTAGATGGAGGTGGTGGGCACGGGGGGCGGCTTGCGCACCTCGGCCAGCAGCTCCTCGTCGTGGGCCTGCTGCTTGCTGACCCACTGGTAAAAGCGCCAGGCATTGGTTGCCTTAGGGTGGCCGGTGAACGGCGTGCCCAGCGTGATGACGCTGCGCACCATGTCGGGCATTTCCTTGGCCATTTCGCGGGCGTAAATGCCGCCCAGGCTCCAGCCGATCAGGCTGATCTTGCCGCCGTGTTGCGCGTGCAGCTGCTCGATGCGCTCGCGGCAGCCTTCCAGCACGCCGTCGCGCGGGCCGAGGTTCAGGCCCTGTTTCCAGCCATGGGCCTGGTAGCCATGCTGCTTGAGGAAGCGGCGCAGTGCCAGCGTGCTGATGTCCGACGCGCCCAGGCCGGGGAAGACCAGCACGGCATGGCCGTCGCCCGATGGCATGCGCGAGAGCCAGGGTGACACTGCCGCCATTGCCATGGCCTCCCAGGGTGCACGGGCCTCCAGCATGACCAGCCCCAGGCCGGGTGGCACCAGGTGCAGGCCGGTGTCGTCGCGGCAGGCGGGTTCTGGCCGGGTCTTGCGGTGAGATCGGGAAGTCATGCGTGCGCCAAGGTTGAAAGCCATGCAAACATGCTAGCGACTGCGTGCGCGGGGGCCGGGCGTGCTAACCCTAGAGACCAGTCGCTTGCGCGACACCTTGCCTGCAGGCGCCGTCGCCTGGGCCGCAGCGCTCTTGCGGGCGATGCGCCGGGGCTTGGTGGTCTCGGCGGCTGCAGGCATGGGGAGTGCTTGCAGTTCGTCAAAGGCGCCATCCAGCGCCGCTGCCAGGGCCTTCACGTCGGGCAGGGCAGCCGCGTCGGCCATGAGGCCGAAGTCCATGTGGGCGTCGAAGCTCTGCACCGTGATGTTCAGTGCCAGCCCATGCACCACGATGCTGGTGGGGCAGCTGGCGCGCACGCGCGCACCGGCCAGATAGATCGGTACCTGCGGGCCGGGCACGTTGGAGATCACCACGTTGGCCACCTGCGGCAGGCGGTCGGCCACCCGGGCCTTGCCGTAGAGAGAGGCCGCCGCTTCCATCAGCCAGGGCACGCCAATGGATGGAAAATCGGTGGGCAGGATGCTTTTCATCTGGCCCATGGTCGTCTTCATGGCGCTGCTGGCTGCACGGATGTGCGCCAGGCGCCGGGCTGGATCGGCCAGGTGCGTGCCCAGGCTGATCAGGCTCATCGAGGCCTGGTTGTCGGGCCGCGTGTCGCCCGACGGGCGCAGCGAGATCGGCACTGCGGCCACCAGGCTTTTGCGCGGGAGTTGCTGGCGTTGCTGCAGGTAACGGCGCAGCGCGCCCGCGCAGAGCATGAGCACCAGGTCGTTGAGCGTGGCCTCATGCGCCTTGGCCAGCGCCTTGAGTTCCTTCAGCGGCACGCTGGCCGAGGCAAACGCCCGGGTGCAGCCGACCGTGACGTTCATCGGCGTGGCGGGCGCCAGCGTGACATTGCCGCTGCCCTTGCCGAGCAGGGTCCTGATGCTGAACGTGCCCCTGGCGGTGCGGGCCACTGTGCCCAACGCGGCGGGGAGCGCGCGCGCCATGCGCACCACCTGGTCCACTTCGTTGCCGAGGGCGCCGCGCAGCATCTCCGCCATGCCGATCTCGAAGGTCTTGCGCCGCGTGGAGGGTCGCAGCGCGATGTCGCGCGGCTCGGGGCTCAGGTCAAACAGCACGTTGGCCAGTGCCACTGCGGCCTGGCCGTCCACCGCCGCATGGTGTACCTGTGTGTACACCCCCACCTGTTTGTGTCCGCTGGCGCTGCGCGGCAGGCCCTCGATGACATACAGGCGCCACAGGGGCTTGCTGCGGTCGAGCAGTTGCGGATGCAGGGCCGAGATGGCTTCTTCCAGCAGCGTGCGGGCGTCCGGTGTTGCCGTTTCCTTGCGGGGGCGGCTGGGGAGCTTGTGTTCAACGATGTGGTAGGCCAGATCGGGCTCGGCATCCACCCAGGCCGGGTTGGCCAGGTTCAGCGGCATCCACCACAGGCGCCGGCGCAGGGCCGGGGTGGCGGGCATGCGCGCGGCGTAGTGCCTTCGCAGGTCGGTCACATAGCGGCCCCGGTAGCCTGCAGGCAGCTCCAGCAGGACCATGGCGCCCACGTGCATGGGCATTTCGGGTTTCTCCAGGTAGAGAAAGCTGGCGTCCAGGCCTGATAGCTGCTTCAGTGGCATGCGGGTCTCCTTCGGGGCGTTCCGGCGTTACACAGGTGCTGTGGGCTGGAAAGCGATTGTGGAGGAGCGCACCGTGTTTGCGTGGTGCCTGCGCGACCGAGTCCCTCAGGGTATGCACCGGGGGCATGCCCCGTTCACACAACGAAATCAGATGGAATGGGCCCTGCCTTCGGCCGCAGTCAGCTGGCAAACCCGTACGCAGCCCCTTCATGCTTGGCCTTGTACATGGCCGTATCGGCCTGTTTGACCAGAGCCTCTGCCGAGTCGCCATCTTGCGGAAAGCGCGCAATGCCGATGCTGAGCTTGATGCTGACCTGGCCGACGAAAAGCTGGCAAGGCGCTTGAATGTGGCTGGCAATCTTTTGGGCCAGATGGCTCACCGACTGCTTGTCGCGCACACCCATGACAAGGACCAGGAACTCGTCGCCCCCGATCCGGCTGACCGTATCGTCGTCACGGGTGTTCTCCTTGAGGCGATCGGCCACCGTCTGCAGCACGGCATCGCCTGCGTCGTGTCCATGCTGGTCATTGATGGCTTTGAATCCATTCAGATCCAGAAAAAACACGGCCAAGGTCAGCCCGTGCCGCCGGGCCTGGGCCAAGCCGTGCTCCAGCCGGTCGTTGAACAGGGAGCGATTCGCCAGGCCGGTGAGGTTGTCATGGAGCGCCGCCCGGCGCGCCACCAGCTCCTGTTCGGTGACCACGGCCAGCTGCACTTCCAGGTCCTGGCGTTCACTCACCTCTGCTTTCAGCGCCTGCGTTACGGCCGCCAGCTTCCCTGAGGCGTCCTGCACTTTTTCCTCCACCGCCTGGCTTTTTTGCAAGGCTGCATGCAGCTGGGCGGACAGGCCTTCCCGCCCCACCTCGTGCTTGAGTGAGGAGTTGATCGCGGAAAGCTCTGAAGCGCTTTGTTCCACCAGGTCTTTGACATGTTCAGTCGTTCCCAGGACTTTCGTCAGGGTGCGGGCGGCGGCCGCACCCGGGGGAGCGTTGGAGTTGGGGGTCATGACGGGGCCCGTGCTACGAGAATCAGCGCAGATTAGGCGCAGTCGAGACAGCCGTCAGTGCGCCAGCGCACGCAACGGCAGGCACCCCCGGATCGCGTCCACGGTTTGCAGACCGCAGTTGCCAAGGCTGAACGATATCGCGCCGCGGCGGTAGGGACGACAGCCCGCGGCAAACCGCCATCGGGCGGGTGACTCTCCGGGCGCGATCGCCCGTTTACTGCGCCGCTTCGCGCGCCGCCTTCACGGCGTTCCCCAGTTCGATCACTGCCATGGCGTAGTAGCTGGACCAGTTGTAGCGGGTCACCGCATAAAAGTTTTCGGTTCCGGCCACGTAGCTTGGAGACTCGTTGCCGTTCTGCAGCTCGACCAGGGCCAGCGGGCCGGGGTGGCGGGTGCCGGTTTCTCCGAGTGCGGCGCCGCGCGCCTGCATGCTGGCGGCGCTGAAGGTGGGCAGGATGTCGGGCGCCAACAGCTCATCTTGCTGCGCGGGCGTGCCCTCCAGCCGCACTTCGAAATGCGTGGGCATGCCCGGTTGCCAGCCGTGGCCGATGAAGTAATTGGCGACCGAGCCGATGGCGTCCTGCGGGCTGCCAAACAGGTCCACCCGGCCGTCGCCGTCAAAGTCCACCGCGTGCCGTACCCAGCTCGACGGCATGAACTGTGGCCAGCCCATGGCCCCGGCGAAGCTGCCGCGCGGCGTGAACGGGTCCGTGTTGGTGCGGTGCATCAGGCTGAGGAACTGTTCCAGCTCGCGCCGGAAGAAGGCGGTGCGCTCGGCCGCGCGCGGGTGCGCCGAGGGGAAGTCGAAGGCCAGCGTGGCCAGGGCGTCCATCACGCGGAAGTTGCCCATGTGCTGGCCGTAGAGGGTTTCGACGCCCAGGATGCCGACGATGATCTCGGCCGGAACGCCGTATTCGCGCTCGGCCTGCGCCAGCGTGTCGGCATGCTCCTGCCAGAAACGCACGCCGGCGCGGATGCGCACGGGTTCGATGAAGCGGGCGCGGTAGGCCTGCCAGTTCTTCGCCGTGCCCTTCGGGGGCGGCAGCACCAGGCGCGGCACCTGCGGCAGAAAGCGCGCCTGGCCGATGGCCTGGCGCACCCATTCACGGTCCAGGTCGCGGCGCTGGGCCAGGTCGTCGGCAAACAGCAGGGCCTCGGGGCGGCTGGCATAGGCCGTGCTGCCTTGCGGGGCCGACGGCGCGGAGGCCCGCAGGGCAGGTTTTTTGGAGTGTTTTTGGGCTATTGCGCTTGTGGATATTGCGCTGGTAGCTACCAATAAAAGAGCAAAAGAAACGGTCTTGAAGATCATGGAGCAGCGGGGGGCCGGGGCCAGCGCAGCCTGCGCAGATCGCTCCGCAGGTGGCGCAGGGCCTGGCCCTGGTGGGGGGATTCGGGTGCGTAGCGCACTTCTTCAAGGCGCACCAGCCAGGCACTCACGGCCTCGGCGTCGTCGCCAAAGTGGGCCCGGGCCTGGGCGGCCAGCGTGCGGGGGGGGGTGCTGGGCGCGCTGGGCAGGCCGGCACGCGCCAGCCGGGCACGCGCCTGGTGGAGCAGGCGCAGCCAG
>C687J26845_10002334_pt1 | contig 11062 bp, 8 predicted proteins | sample RifCSPlowO2_12_FD_26845 | JGI IMG/M metagenome (IMG submission 26845) | reverse complement strand
GCTGGTGTGTACTCTTATAGCGCTCTCCTGCTGGGCCTTCACCATTGGATATTTTGAGCTCTTTATGCAGACCCAGTTGTTCAAGGGAATCTTCTTTGGCGCTACGTTGCCTCTTTTTTAAGGATTAGAAACGGAAAACATATTACCTAAAGGGAAAAATATGCGGGAGCTGGCATATTACGAAGCGAAGCTGGAGGCGTTGCGTGAGCTCCTCGCCGCCGATGAGAGAGTGCACCTTATTTCGGATACCATTACGGGATTTTTAGGTCTAAGCCCGCATCGGGTTTTGTTTGCGGAGATTGCCAAGAACTTCCCCGACAGAGTCGTTTCTCCTCCGATTTCAGAACTTGCGTTTTGTGGACTTGCCATTGGGGCGGCTATGGCCGGTCTCAGGCCGGTTGTCGATCTCATCACTGCCAGTTTTGTTTTGAGGCGTGGCCCCAGGTGGTTAACGAGGCGGCGAATGCTTACTATATGTCGGGCGGGCGGACCAAGGTGCCGGCGGTTTTCCATCTGCTGCACGGTCTGCGCCGCGGAGGCGGGGCCCAGCATTCGCACAGCCCTCAGGCCATGCTTTGGAACTGTCCGGGATTGGAAATCGTTCTTCCCTCCTCGCCGCGCGACGTCAAAGGACTGCTCAAGACCGCCGTGAATAGCGATAACCCGACAGTTTTCATCGATCACGTGCTTCTTTTCGATCTCAAAGGAGCTGTTCCCGAGACCGACGAGGCGATCCCTTTTGGTCAGGCGGAGATCAAACGAGCAGGCAGCGACGTTACCGTGGTCGCCACTTCTCTAATGGTGCAACGCTCGCTTGCCGTTGCGCAAAGTCTGGCTAAAGAAGGGATCCAGGTAGAGGTGGTGGATCCTCGCACCCTCGTTCCCTTGGACTTTGAGACCATTATGGCCTCATTGGAAAAAACCGGACGGATGGTGGTTGTGGACGAGTGCCGCGCGAGTTGTGGAGTTGCCGCTGAGTTGATGGCGCGTGTCGCCGAGACCGGGTTTGACAAGCTCAAGGCGCCAATGCAAAGGGTTACGACGCTCGATGTGCCCATTCCCTACAGTCCTCCATTGGAAGACTTCATCAGCCCCTCTGAGGCCCGCATCGCCGGCGCAATCCGCGCTTTGGTCCGCTGAGCTCGGAATGGTATTTGGGGAAGCGCTATTTGAGTTTTGCTCGTTAGAAGAACAGTAGATGGACGTACCAAATCAAGCGGAGCTGCTCTCATTGCTGCGGAAGATGTGGATTATCCGCTCCTTCGAGGAGAAGGTTTCGGAGATGTGCGCGCGCCGCCAGATCACAGGGTTGATCCATTTGGGCATAGGACAGGAGGCAGTGGCCGTGGGCGTATGCAGCTTACTGCAAGCGGACGACTATATCTTCGGCGGCCATCGGTCCCACGGCCATGCCATAGCCAAGGGCGCCGAATTAGGGCGGCTCATGGCAGAGCTGGCCGGACGGTCAACCGGTTACTGTGGGGGAAAAGGCGGCTCCATGCACCTGGTTGCGATGGAGAGCGGTTTCGTTACCGCCACGGGTGTTGTCGGGGGCACTATTCCTCTTGCCCTGGGCGCAGCGTTTGTCTGCAAGGAGAAAGGAAGAGGGCAGGTCGCTGTGGTGTTTTTTGGCGATGGCGCAGGCCAGGCAGGCGCCTTTCACGAGTCTCTCAATATCGCCAGCTTGTGGAAATTGCCGGTCATCTTTGTGTGCGAAAACAACGGCTATGCTGAGTTTACGCCCCTCTCTGCTCACACTTTGGTCTCCCGCCTTGCCAACCATGCGCAAACTTATTCCATCCCAAACGTTACCGTAGACGGAAACGAAATTTTAGCTGTGCGCGAATCAGTTCATGAGGCGGTCAGAAAAGCCCGGGCGGGGGAAGGCCCCGGCTTCATAGAATGCTTGACCTATCGTCTGCGGGGACATTACGAGGGTGACCCGGGAAAGTACCGGGAGCTCTCTGAGCTCGCCGAATGGAAAGAAAAAGACCCCATCGCCCGCCTGACCCGTGTGCTGAAGAAAGAGCATAGCATCTCAGACGAGGCATTAAAGCAGGCGGAGAGCGAGGCTCGGGATCTGGTGGATCGGGCCTCTCAGTTTGCCCTGTCATCTCCCTGGCCGGCTGCGGGAGAAGTGGACAGTCTGGTTTACGCTTGAGATTCGAGATGGCAGAGCGCACCTACATAGAGGCCATTCGCGAGGGTTTGAGCGAAGAAATGACCCGGGACTCCGACGTCTACGTTCTTGGCGAGGATGTGGCGGTGGGCGGGCCCTTTGGTGTTACCAAGGGGTTGGCTGAGCAATTTGGCGAGAATCGAGTCGTCAACACCCCGATAAGCGAGGGGACGGTCGTTGGACTGGCGGTTGGCGCCGCAGTGCTGGGATTCCGCCCTGTGGTAGAAGTGATGTTCATTGATTTCATTACTTTGGCCATGGATCAACTGGTAAACCATGGGGCCAAACTGCATTATATGTCCGGCGGACAATTGCGCGTCCGGCTTACCATTCGGGTGCAGGGCGGCGCGTTGGGAAACTGGGGCGCGCATCACTCGCAGAGCCTCGAGGCGTGGTTCCTTCATGTGCCGGGCCTGAAGGTGGTTGCGCCTTCTAATCCTGCGGATGCTAAGGGTCTCTTAAAAGCGGCTATTCGCGACGACAATCCGGTCCTCTTTATAGAACACCGCGGGCTCTACTGGTCGAGCGGAGAGGTCCCCGAAGGGGACCACGTCGTGCCGATTGGCAAGGCCGCGCTCCGTAGGAGCGGCCGAGACGTGACCGTTCTGGCATTTTCAAAGATGGTAAGCGTCGCCCTGGAGGCTGCTGAAGAGCTGGCCGCTGAAGGCATCTCGGTTGAGGTGATAGACCCGCGCAGTCTCTGTCCGCTGGATCTTGAGGCCATCGAGACCTCGGTGCGCAAGACGAGCAGGCTTGTCATTGTTCATGAGGCCGTGCTAAGGGGCGGGATAGGGGCGGAGCTGGCGGCGCAGATCCAGGAGGCGGTCTTTTACTATTTGGACAGCCCGATCCTGCGGGTCGGCGCACCTTTCGCTCCAGTGCCCTCGAGCGGGGCATTGGAGAATCATTTTGTTCCCGGTAAAGAGCAAATAGTTCACGCGGTGCGCAAAGCGATGGGGCACACAACTGCAAAGCAGTGAGGGCTCCGGCCGGGTAGGAGCAAGAGAATGGAGTTTGTATGGTAGTTAAAAAGAAAGCTGCTTCAAAGCGGGCTGGAAAGAGGTTGCCGGCTCGAATGGAGATCGATCCTCTTACGTTGTCCACGGTGTGGCACTCTTTGCAGAGGATTTGCCGAGAGATGCGCCGCGTGATCGAGCGGACCTCTCAGAGCTTCCTTATCTCCCAGCTAAAAGACATCTCGGTGGGGATCTGGGATGGCGAGGGAAACACCATTGCGATTCCGGTCGGCCTGCCCATCCAGTTTGTCGGCGCGAAGTTTTCGGTGCAATACATTCTCAACGAATATCGGGACAATGTTTATCCGGGGGATGTCTTTTTGGCGAACGATCCTTACAAGGGTTATTCTTGCCACCCGCCGGATTGGGGTTTTTTCCGGCCTATCTTTTATAAGAAAAAACTTGTCTTCTGGACTTTGGCGCGCGCTCATGTGGAGGACACCGGGGCGGCGTTTCCCGGCGCTTATTTTTCCGATCCCTACGACGTCCACTCCGAGGGGATTCTCATCCCGGGCGTGAAGGTGATGGAGAAGGGTAAGGAGCAGCGCGACGTCTTGAGGCTCATCTGGAACAATGTCCGGCTTTCCGAGGGGGTTCGGATTGATTCTTATTCGATGATCGCGGCTACCCAGCTTGCCGAGTTGCGGTTGGGAGCTCTGGTTGAGAGATACGGTATCGGTACGGTCCAGAGGTGCGTCTCGGTCATGCAGGATCGCACCGAGCGCGCGATCAGGGCCTGCATCAAGCAAATGAAGGATGGGACCTATTATGGTGAGTCCTCAACCGATGATGACGGTTATGAGCTGGACGTTCCGGTGACGGTTCGTTGCGAAGTTACCGTAAAGGGCGATGAGCTCACGATTGATTTTTCCANGAGCGACAAGCAGCGGCGCGGATTCGTCAACTGCAGCTATCCGAGCACGTACAGCAATGCCGTGGCGGCGTCGATTCTTTTCTTCGACCCGGCGCTGGCGGAGTATCACAATGAGGGGACGATGCGCGCGATCCAGGTGATTGCGCCTGAGGGGCTGGTGGTGAACGCGAAGTATCCTGCGCCGATGGGCGGGGCGCCGGTCAGCATGGGAGGAAATATTCTCGAGGCGGTGATGATGGCTATGTCCGAGGCGGTGCCGGGTCGGGCGGCGGCTGGTTGGGGCCGGCGCTACGGGCAGTACATCTATGGAATAAACCCTCGCACAGAGGGTCTTTATGTTTTTCCCGGATACCACGCGGAGGGTGGCGCAGGCGCGGTGGCGGGGTACGACGGCTACCAGGGATCCGCATCGATTGGCACGTTAGGGGAGATTTCCCGGCCGAACACGGAAGACGTTGAGATCAGATATCCCTGGAAGGTCATCAGCCGGCAGTTTCGCATGGACTCATCCGGCGCAGGCAAATGGCGGGGTGGTCCGGGATTTCACTGGGAGGCGCTAAATCTTGGCGGTGAGGCGGGGATGCACACGGGCGCCGGTCAGGGCGAGACGACATTTAGTCACGGCGCGCTCGGGGGCAAACAATCGCCGCCCAATACCTGCTATATCCTCCGCAATCAGGAAAGGATTCGCGCCAAGGTCCATCGCCTGCATCAGCTTCGTGGTGGCGATCATGTGGTCAAGGACACGGGCGGGGGTGGCGGCATAGGGCGACCGGAGGAACGGGATCCGCAGGCGGTGTGGGAGGATGTCTATATCAACGAGCTGGTGACGCTGGAGACAGCGCGGGAGATTTATAAGGTTGCGATTGACCCTGCGACCCGGCAGATTGATTGGAATCAGACCAAATCGCTGCGCGCCGCTGCGGGCCCGGAAAGAGAGGTGTGACTGTGGCTCAAGAGAAAAATGGCTATCAATTGACTGATCTGCGCGGCTGGATCCGCGCCGCTGGCGAGATGGGGGAGCTCCAGCTCGTTGAGGGCGCGGACTGGAATCTTGAGCTTGGCGCCATCTCGGAGCTAAACTGCCGGCTCAAGCCCACCCCCGCGCTGCTCTTCGATAAAATCAAAAACTACCCTGCCGGCTATCGTGTTTTGACCGGTTCCACTGCGAGTCGGCGGCGCCTGCTGCTGACGTTGCGAATGTCGACCGATCTCGACGAGCGCGCGCTTGCCGAGGCGCTGGCAGGAAAGCCGAATTACTGGGAGCAAGAGGCGGCCCGCTTCGCGCCTGAGTTCGTCAGCGATGGCCCGGTGCTCGAAAATATCATCAACTCAGACATCGATCTGGAGTCGTTTCCAGCGCCGTTCTGGCACAGCGAGGACGGCGGCCGGTTCATTGGAACCGGCTCGGCGATTGTCACTTCGGACCCTGAAAGCGGGTGGATCAACATTGGCGCCTATCGCATGATGACGCTTGGCGGCAAGGAATGTTTCCTTAGCGATCACCAAAGGCAAGCATGGCCGCCAGCACTACGAGAAGTGGTGGAAGCGGGAGGGTCGTTGTCCGGTTTTAGCCTCCCTTGGTCATGACCCGCTTTTCTTGATCCTTGGAGGTCTGGAAGTTCCCACGGGTATCGGAGAGTACAACTACGGCGGTGCGATGGTCGGCGCGCCCATCCCCGTGATCCGCGAAGAGATCACCGGATTGCCAATGCCGGCTTTTGCCGAGATCGTGCTGGCTGGGTGGATCCGGCCTGGTCACGAGTCGAAGGAAGGCCCCTTCGGCGAGGCCACCGGTTACTATTCAGCGACGCCCGCTCCGGTGCCAGTGCTCGAGGTGGAGAGGGTTTATCACCGCAATGACCCGATCCTGCTGGGCGCGCCTACGGCGAAGCCGCCGCACGACTTCTCCTATATGAGGAGCGTTCTCAAGTCAGCGATGATTTTCGACGCTCTGGTTAAAGCCGGCATACCCGACGTGCGTGGGGTCTGGACTCCCGAATCGGCGGCCGGAAGAATGATTATCGTCGTCAGCATCAAGCAAGGCTACTGCGGCCACTCCCGCCAGGCGGGGTACATTGCCTCGCAGTGCCAGGCGGGAGCCTACCTAAACCGCTACGTCATCGTTGTGGACGAAGACATTGATCCCACGAACATGGACGAGGTCATGTGGGCGGTGGCGACCCGATCCGACCCGGCAACCGACATAGATATCATGCGCAAGGGCTGGAGCGGGCCGATCGATCCCCTGGTGCGGGACCGGCGCAATGCCTACAACTCGCGCGCGATTATCGACGCCTGCCGTCCGTTCGAATGGATCGACGAGTTCCCGCGGGTGGCGGAAGCGGACCCCGCATACTTACGAGAGATTCAAGCAAAATGGCCGGCAGTATTTGCAGGGCGTGCCGGGAATTCTCCCCCTTCGAGTGGGGGTGGTGACCAGTCTCGGCAGCAGCAACGGCAGCCCAGGGCGGGCAAGAATTCCATCATGGGATAAAGGATAAGGAGGTATGCAATGACGCGAGTGGCAATTGACGTCGGTGGGACCTTTACCGATTGCCTGGTCCTTGATAACAGGGGCCGGCTTAAACAGTTCAAGGCGCCGACTACGCCGGAGGACCCGAGCCAGGGCCTCATGGATTCTCTCGAAAAGGCGGCAAAGTCGGAGGGGCAAACCCTCAGTGAATTTATCGGCGAGTTGGAATTTATCATCCATGGCACGACCCTGGCGACCAACGCTTTGCTCACCGAACGCGGCGCCAAGGTTGGGATGCTCACAACCGATGGCTTTCGCGACGAGCTCGAAATCCGGCGCGGTTTTAAAAATATCCGCACTTCCATGTACAACCTCGGGGTTCCCCCTTACAAACCGCTGGTGCCCCGATATCTCAGGCTTCCCGTTCGAGAACGAACACTCTTTACCGGCGAGATCGAGACAGCGCTGGATCCTGCAAGCGTTGAAGCGGCGCTGGACAAGTTATCCTCTGAGAACGTCAAATCCATCGCCGTCTGCTTTTTGCATTCCTATATCAACCCGGAAAACGAGCGGCGGGCGGCGGAAATCTGCCGGCAGCGGTTCGATGGGAATGTCTATGTGACCACCTCGCACGAGATCTTGCCGGTGTGGGGAGAGTACGAACGATTCAGCACGACGGTGGTGAGCGCCTACATCGGACCGATTGTCGCCGATTATCTCATGGCCCTGGAAAAACGACTTGCCGGGCTCGGCTTCAAAGGAAGTCTTCTCATCGTGCGCGCCGACGGGCTGGTCCAATCCGCTTCCCACTCGCGTCGCCAGGCGGTCACGGTTATCAACTCCGGACCGGCGGCGGGTCCCACCGCGGCGCTCTTTTGGGGACGTTCCTCGCGTCACAACAACCTGATCTCGATCGATATGGGGGGCACCAGTCTGGACGTCTCTCTGATTCGGAAAGGTGAAATCCCCACGACCACCGAAAGCTGGGTGGGTGATGAGCGGGTGGCCATCAAGATGGTCGATATTCACTCGATCGGCGCCGGCGGCGGAAGTCTTGCTTGGATCGATTCACTCGGTCTGCTGCGCGTTGGGCCGCAGAGCGCGGGCGCGGTCCCGGGCCCGGCTTGTTACGGCCGGGGCGGCGATAGACCCACGGTAACGGACGCCGATGTGCTCCTCGGCTATGTCCCGACAGATTACTTTCTCGGCGGCGAGATTCCGTTGGACGCCGAGCGATCCCGGGAGGCGATCCGGCGCGTCTCCGAGCCTCTTAAGATGAGTGAGAGCGAGGCCGCCCGGTCGATTTTCCAAAGCGTCAACTCGCTGATGGCGGATCAAGTCATCGAGCTTTCCACCAAGCGCGGCTTGGATGTGCGTGACTTCGCCTTGCTTGTCGGTGGCGGCGCGGGCGCCGTCCATGGCGCCAATGTTGCCGAGTTGCTGCGCATCCCGCTCGTTGTCATTCCGAAGTACGCAGCCCTCTACAGCGCCTTCGGGATGTTTGCCATGGATATAGGGCGAGAGTACTCCCGGACCCACATCATGCGCGCCGACAAGATGGATTTAAAGATGATCGAAGGTCTTTATCGCGATCTCGCCAAGCAAGCGATTGCCGACTTCAAGGAAAGTCATTTCAAGACAAGGATCTGGTCTTTACCCGAACAGCGCAGGTGCGCTACGCGGGACAGTTCCACGAGATTGAGGTCCCACTTCCGAGCGTCCTCAAATCGCCCGGCGACCTCGAGGATGTGCTCAAGGCATTCCATGCCCGGCACAAAGAGCTCTACACTTTTCACTTGCCTTATCGGCAGGTCGAGTTCCTGACCTTTTGGCTCAAAGCCACGGCCGGTCGGGGGCTTCACCTGAAAATTATCCCGATCGCGCGGGGGAAAGCCAACCCTAAGGCGGCGCTGAAGCGCAAGAGGCGCTGTCTGTTCGGGAAAAATTGGGTTGAAACACCCTGCTACGATGGCGAACGGCTCCTCGCCGGCAATGTCATCGCCGGGCCGTCCATCATAGAAGAGAGGGCGACCACGGTAGTGGTCCCGCCCGGCTTCACCTGCGCCGTGGACGCTTCCGGGACCTACCTGTTGAAAAGGAGCTAGGACCATGGATCAAACGTTGATCGATAAGCTGACTCGGCCGCTACGGTCGCGCACGCCCGTGAAAGCCGCGAGGGAGGTAGATCCCCTAACCCTGTCGACCGTTTGGCACGGCCTGCAAAGGATCTGCCGGGAGATGCGCCGCGTCATTGAGCGCACCTCGCAGAGCTACCTGATCTCCCAGCTCAAAGACATCTCGGTCGGCATCTGGGACGGCGAGGGACACACCGTCGCCATTCCGGTCGGTCTCGCGACCCAATTTGTCGGGGGGAAGTTCTCGGTCCGTTACATTCTGAACGAGTACAGGAACAACGTTTATCCCGGCGATATTTTTTTAGCCAACGATCCCTACAACGGCTACTCCTGCCACCCCCCCGACTGGGGCTTTTTCCGCCCCATCTTCCACCAGGGAAAGGTGGCCTTCTGGACTCTGGCCCGCGCCCACGTGGAGGACACCGGCGCGGCCTTCCCCGGCGCCTACTTTTCCGATCCCTACGATATCCACTCCGAGGGCATTCTGATCCCCGGGGTAAAAGTGGTTGAGAAGGGCAAGGAGCAGCGCGATATCTTGAGGCTGATCTGGAACAATGTGCGGCTGGCCGAAGGGGTGAAAATTGACTGCTATGCGATGATTGCGGCCACTGAGGTGGCCCACAACCGGCTGACCGAACTGGTCGGCAGGTACGGTATCAAAACGGTGATGAACTGCATTGCAGTCATGCAGCAGCGCACCGAGCGCGCCGTGCGTGCCTGCATCAAGGAAATGAAGGATGGGACCTACTACGGGGAGTCCTCGACCGACGATGATGGCTACGAGTTGGACGTGCCGGTGACGGTGCGTTGCGAAGCCACGATCAAAGGAGATGAGCTGACGATCGATTTTTCCAAGAGTGACAAGCAGCGCCGGGGCTTCATCAACTCCAGCTACCCCAGCACCTACAGCATCGCGGTTGCCGGGGCGATCCTTTTTCTCGATCCGGCGTTGGCGGACTATCACAACGAGGGGACAATGCGGGCGCTTGATATTATCGCGCCTGAAGGGCTGGTAGTGAACGCGAAGTATCCCGCGCCGATGGGTGGGGCGCCGGTCAATGTGGGGCATAATATCATTGAGGCGGTGATGATGGCGATGTCGGAGGCGCTACCGGGCCGGGCAGCGGCTGGCTGGGGACGCCGCTATGGGCAGTACATCTACGGGACCAATCCCCGCACTGGAGGGCTCTACATCATGCCGGGGTATCATGCCGAGGGCGGTGCCGGCGCTGTGGCGGGTTACGATGGCTACCAGGGCGCTGCTTCTATAGGCACGCTCGGGGAAATCTCCCGGCCGAACACCGAGGATGTGGAGATTAAGTATCCCTGGAAGGTCATCAGCCGGGAGTTTCGCATGGACTCCTCCGGCGCCGGCAAGTGGCGCGGCGGACCGGGATTCCACTGGGAGGTGGTCAACCTGGGGGGCGAGGCGGGGATGCACACCGGCGCCGGCCAGGGCGAGACCACCTTCAGCCACGGCGCGCTCGGGGGCAAACCGACCCCACCCAACACGTGCCACATCCTGCGCAACGGAGAGAGAATTCAGGCTAAGGTCCATCGGCTCCACCAACTCAAGCCTGGCGATCATATCGTCAAGGACAGCGGTGGTGGGGGTGGCGTGGGACGACCCGAGGCGCGTGATCCCCAGGCCGTGTGGGACGATGTCTATATCAACGAGCTGGTGACGCTGGAGACAGCGCGGGAGATTTACCAAGTGGTGATTGATCCGGCCACGCGGCAAATCGATTGGGATCAGACAAGGTCGTTGCGCGCTGGCGCGACAGCAGCGCTGGGGAAGAATTAATTCGAATAGGAGGTGAACCATGAGGCGAATAAAATGTTTTGTAACCTGCTTGCTGGGATTAATAGCATTTTTGGGATCGGCGGACTGGGTTCAGGCCGCTGCTATAGATCAACTGGTGGCTTCGGCCAAGAAGGAAGGGACCATCGATTTTCTTGCTCCCTCCTCTTGGCCCCCAAAGGGAGTTGGTATCCTGGGCGAGGCCTTCAACAANAAGTACGGAGTCAATATCAAGCTTCGTCACAACCCCTCGGAGGAGATGGCCCGAGACGTGGCGAAGATTATAACGCTTGCGGCCACTGGAGCAGAGCCGGAATGGGACGTGATGGTGGTGACCGATGCCCATCACGCCACGTTGTGGCTTAAAAAGGCTCATCAGCCGTTTGACTATGCCAGTCTGGGCGTTGATCCCAAAGTGATCTACTATGATAAAGGTACCGTCTCCTTTGCCAACCAGTTGGTTCTCCCTGCCTACAACAAGAAGACCCTGCCGTCCCAGGATGTTCCCAAGAAATGGGAGGATCTCCTCGATCCCAAGTGGAAGGGTGGCAAGCTAGGCGTTTCCGTTGCGACCCATCACC
>C687J26845_10002330_pt1 | contig 11080 bp, 15 predicted proteins | sample RifCSPlowO2_12_FD_26845 | JGI IMG/M metagenome (IMG submission 26845) | reverse complement strand
AGCTGCCGTCTGACAGGAAATTGCACCATGAAACGAAGCCAACTCACCCGCGCGCAAAGCTGGTCCATCCTCGGCGGTGCGGCCGTGATGCTGAGCCTCGCGATGGGAATGCGCCAGAGCTGGGGGCTGTTCCAGCCGCACATGATCCGCGATCTGGGCATCACCGCCGCGGATTTCTCGCTGGCGATCGCGATCCAGAACATAGTATGGGGCGCGACGCAGCCTTTCGTCGGCGCGCTCGCCGATCGCCATGGCGCGCGCCGGGTCATGCTGGGCGGCGCGCTGATCTACGCCTTGGGCACCGTGGTCAGCCTGCTCGCGCCCTCCGCGCTGGTGCTCACGCTCGGCGCGGGAATCTGCATCGGGATCGCGCTATCGTGCACGGCCGCGACCGTCGCGATGAACGTCACTTCGCGCACCGTCTCCCCGCTCAAGCAGAGCGTCGCGATGGGCAGCGTGTCGGCGATCGGCTCGCTCGGCCTGACGCTGATCTCGCCGCTCGCACAGTCGCTGATCACNAACTCCGGCTGGCAGGTGGCCATGGTTGCGTTCGTNGGCCTGGCCGTGGTCATGCTGCCGGTCGCGTATCTGGCAGGCGGCGTCGACAAGCTCGAAATCGAATCGGCGGCCGGNCNGGCGCAGTCGATCGCCCAGGCGGTGCGCGAAGCGGCGGGTCATCGCGGCTATGTGGTCATGGCGATCGCGTTTTTCGTCTGCGGGCTGCAGCTGGTGTTTCTCACCACCCACCTGCCCACGTATCTGGAAATCTGCGGCATGAACCCGACGGTGGGTTCCACCGCATTGGCGCTGATCGGGCTGTTCAACGTGATCGGTTCGTANCTTTTCGGCTGGCTCGGCGGGCGCTATTCCAAGCGCGTGCTGCTCGGGGGCATCTACCTGCTGCGCTCGCTCNNCATCACCGCCTATTTCCTGGCGACGCCCACGCCGACGACCACCTTCGTCTTCGCCGCCGCGATGGGCACGCTCTGGCTGGGCGTGATACCGCTGATGAGCGGGCTCATCATCCATCTGTTCGGGCTGCGTTACATGGCCACGCTGTCGGGCATCGCCTTCTTCAGCCACCAGGTCGGTTCCTTCGTCGGGGCCTGGGGCGGCGGCCTGATCTACAGCCTGCTCGGGTCCTATGACCTGGCCTGGAAAGGGGCAGTCACGATCGGCCTGCTCGCCGGTGTTTTCCAGATGACCATGAACGTGCGCCCGACGCCGCGCATGCTGGCGGAACGATCGGGCAATCTCCTGCCGACGGCATAGCCTGCGGGCTGACCGGGCTGAGTGCGTTTAGGGAACCGCTTGGTTGGATGCCCTATGCGCCGACCAGATCGGGCAGAACCGAAAGCGTCTCGATCTCCCCGTCGGGGGCTTCCGGAATCCTTTCCGGCGGTTGGCCGAAGCGGTTGCACCACAGGACCCTGAAGCCGCAGGCCTTGGCCGCATGCGCATCCCATGCGTTCGAGGACAGGAAGCACATTTCGCCCGGAGAAAGCTTGAATCGTTCACCCGGCAGCCGGTAGACCGAAGGATGCGGCTTGAACACCTTGACTTCCTCGACCGANAAAACGGCATCCAGCAGATCGGCGATGCCGGAATTCTCTGCCGCCGACGCCAGCATCTTCGGCGCGCCGTTGGAAAGAATGGCCAGTTTCATCCCCTTCGCCTTGAGCCGGGTCAGCGCGTCCTTCACCTCGGGATAGGCCTGCAATCTGAGGTACAGACCCATCAGGCGCTCGCGCAATGCGCGGTCATCGATCTTATGGCTCGCCATCGCGAACTCGAGCGCATCTTCGGTGACCTGCCAAAAATCCGCGTGGCGCCCCATCAGACCGCGCAGCCAGGTGTACTGCAGCTGCTTGGCCCGCCACGTATCGGCAAGCGGCTGCCATTTTTCGCCCAGCGCATCCTTGGCCTGCGCGGCCGCGCTGTTGACGTCGAACAGCGTGCCGTAGGCGTCGAATACGCACGCGTGAATTCCGGTCAGACGTGCTGGTGTCACAGTCCCTCCTGTGGCTTCGGATGCATTAACAATCGACTGATGTCCGTCGCGAAACTCAAGCCGAGTTGATGGAACCCTGCCGCGGGCCGCGACGCGCGCCCATTGCAATGAAAGCCGCCCGCCGGAATCAACCCCGGTCGGCAACATCCTTGTCGACGGGCGAGTCCAGCCACTGCGACATGGCGCGCCTGAGGAACTGAAACTGCGTGGAGACCCGAGTGCACCCTTTGCAAAGCGCCAGGTGCATGCGTAGCGCCAGCCATTCACGCACGCCGAGCTTCCTGTCAAGCGCTTCGGAGCTGAGCCGGCTTGCTTCTTTGCACGTAAGCATTAGCAATGACATGGGTCCATTCTATCGGTTTGCGCCGAACCAGCGCTCGTCCAGACATAGACGCAGAGCCGTTCGGGCGCGATACAGCAATACTCCACAGTTAGTCGCGCTGATGCCGGTTTCCTTACAGATCTCATCGGTATCCAGGCCCATGACTTCCCGCATCGCAAAGACCCGTGCCGTGTTCTTGGGCAATCCCTCCATGCATCGTTCGAGGACCTCGAAAAATTTCTTCTGCGAGAACGCCGCTTCCGGGCTGCCCCATTCCGCCGGTTTTTCGACATACGAACCACTCTCGTTGAACAGGGTATCGAAGTCGCCAGAGGAATCCTCGTCGTTATCGACGTCGGAGGCGCGTTCACGCGACGACTTGCGGATCTGGTCGAGGATCTTGTGCTTCAGAATCCCGGTCAACCATGTACGAACCGAAGAGTTGCCGGAAAACCCATCGGCTCCCTGCATAGCGGCGAGCATCGTTTCCTGCACGACATCCTCCGCCTGCGCCTCGTTGCGAAGCTGCAACATGGCGAACTTGAACAGCGACGCGCGATGTCCCTCGAGTTCATGAGATCTAACCTGGGTGGCGGACGCCGAGAGCTTCGTCAATGACATCCCCTAGACGCAATCGGAGCGGCAACGCAACCCCGGTGCAAAGATCGCAAGCAGCGCAAGTAGCGATTGCGCCAGTCAATTGTAGACTATATAGTACGCAATGTTAATCGCCCTTTTCAACCTGTGTAAATGGCCCGTCCCCGCGAATTTGACGTTGATTCCGCGCTTGAATCGGCGATGCAGACGTTCTGGGTCAAGGGTTATGAGGCGACCTCCGTGGACGACTTGTGCGAATCCACCGGTCTGGGTCGATCGAGCCTCTATGCGGCCTTCGGCGATAAGAGGCAGTTGTACCTTCGCGCACTGGACCGCTACGAGGACACCGCCGCCACGCGCCTTGCCACTGCGCTTAACGGACCCCGTCCGATACGCGAATCCATTGCGGCGTTCCTGGATCGAATCATAGGCGACATCGTCTCGGGACCGGGCCGGCGCGGCTGTTTCATCGGCAATTGCGCCGCTGAACTTGCCCGAGGCGACCGCGAGGCTGCAAACCAGGTGCGCCGCAGCCTCGCTCGTGTGGAGATGGCCTTCTGCGAAGCCCTGACGCGCGCCAGGGCCCGAGGCGAAATCGATGCAAAATCCGACGTGACTGCGCTCTCGCGCCACTTCACGGCGGGCATCCAGGGCCTGCGCCTGGTAGGCAAAGCGAATCCCGACCGCGAAGTGCTCGGTGACATCGCGAGAGTGATGCTCCGCGCACTCGAGCTGTAATTTTTTTCGCCGATTATCGACTAACCGGTACACAACAGGCCGCGATCCGACCCGATCGATGGCGCGAGCGGCCATTTCCTCGATTTTGCCGCCCCGAATTTCACAGACCCCGACAGGAGACTTTCATGACCATCAAACCCAGACAACCTGCTCCTGCGCTCGAAGCCGATATCGTCGGCGGAGGCCGCTGGTCGCTTGCGGCGCAGAACCCCGAGCACTTCACCATGATCGTGTTCTACCGGGGCCTGCACTGCCCGATCTGCCGGAAATACACGGCGGAACTGAACGGCATGATCGAAGAGTTCAACAAGCGCGGCGTGTCGATTCTCGTGGTCAGCACCGATCCGAAAGCGCGCGCCGAGGAAGCGAAGAGCAAATGGGGTCTGCCGAACCTCACCGTCGGCTACGGCGTGTCGATCGAAGCCGCGCGCCAGTGGGGTCTGTATATCTCGGCGGGACACGGACCGACCTCCGCCGGCGTCGAGGAACCGGCGCTGTTCGCCGAGCCGGGCCTCTTTCTCGTCAAGCCTGACGGCACCCTTTATTGGGGCTCGACGTCGACCATGCCTTTCGCGAGGCCGCATTTCAGCGAAATCCTTCAGGGAATCGACTTCGCGATCGCGAAGAATTACCCCGCGCGCGGCGAAGCGTAACTTGGCGCGGATTTCGCATCGGAAAGATTTCGGACCCTTACCATTTCACGAGAGACAACCCATGAGCCCACCCGCACGACCCGCGCCACGGCTGGCACCCCTGCCTGTCGACCACACGCCCGAACTCAAGGAACAGTTCGAGGGCAGTAGGAAGTCACTGGGATTCGTTCCGAACAGCGCGCTGATCATGCAGCGAAAGCCGAAATTGGTGAAAGCGTTTTCTCAGCTTTCTGCGGCGGTCTGGGATCCGGAAGGAGAGGTTGATCGCGGCTTCAAGCGCCTTCTCGCGCACGTGGCGAGCCGTGCGGCAGGCTGCCGGTATTGCATGGCCCATACCGCCGGCGGCGCGCTGCATTTAGGTGTCGCGGAGCAGCGGCTTGCGGCCATATGGGAATATCGATCGAGCCCGCTGTTCACGGAAGCGGAGCGCGTCGCTCTCGATTTTTCACTGGCGGCTGCCGCGGTTCCCAATGACGTCACCGATGAAATGTTCGCCGACATGCGCAAACACTGGACCGAAGGTCAGATCGTCGAAATCGTCGCCGTGATTGCGCTGTTCGGGTTCCTCAATCGCTGGAACGACACCATGGCGACCCCCTTGGAGGATGAACCGATCGAGGTGGGCGAGAAATTCCTGGCACCACATGGTTGGCAGGCAGGTAAGCACGCGCGATAAGGTGCGCGTCGGACGCCATGTCCGGTCCTCCCGGATCGCGTCCGCTATCGCTGCCCAGGCCGGCAGAAACCCTGTGGCGGTACCGCGAGCGCCGCATTGAATTTGCTCGACATGTTTTGAAAGGCGATCAGCGCGGTCAATTCGACCAGACCGTCGTCGTCGAAGTGCTGGCGCAGCCGGGCGAACCGGGCATCGTCCACGCTCTGCAGGCTGTCGGTCATCGACTCGGCATAGGCCAACACGAGGCGCTCCTGCTCGGTAAAACCAGTGGCCTCGCGCCACTCAGCCAGTCCAAGCAGCTTGTCTGCGTGCGCGCCCCCCGCCGCCAAGTAGCTCGCACCGTTGATGTCGATGCAGAACGGACAGTCGTTGATCTGGGATACGCGCACACAGACCATCGCGCGCAAGGCCGGCGTCAGGGCGGATTTCCGCCGGCTCAGCCCGCCGAGCAGAAACGCCACGCCGAAGAGCAGGCCCGGATGCCGCCCCCAGAGCAGTCCGGGCTGAAGGACTTGGCCGTAGTGTCGCCGTTGCAGCCAGACCAGCGGCCTCAGATACCAGGGATAGTCACCAAGAGTGCGTGGCTGAATACGCATCACCTCTCCATCAGATTGAACGCAACGACGACAAAGCCCCGCAAGCGTGCGCGCAACAATTGGACCGGCCAGACAGGCGTACGTTCCGAGGTTACGTCCGGCCTCGTGCGCCGATGCCGCCTTCTTCGCTTATTGGTTACCCTCCCGTCAAGGAATATCGGGACTCAAAAAGCGTGTATTGGGAGGCGATGGAATTCTCCAGCGCCTGCTGGATAAGACGCTTGCCTTTGCCGGTCGAGCCGCTCGCGAGCAGGTCGCGGTAAAGCCCGGTGTAAAGCGCGTCGGGCTCGACTCGCACCCGAAGCACCAGGGTACGAGTGCCGGGCGCCAAAGGGGCGCGGTAATTGAAAGTCACAGTCTCGTCCGGAGCAAGCCGCGTGTCCGACAACTCCGCGCTCAGATCGGGTGTTATCCGCCGCTCGATAAATAATTGCCGCAGCGTCCCCGGAAGGATCTTACCCTGGGCGCTTTCCTGTACGCCTTCAACCACGACTTTCGGCGTGACGTAGGTCGGGAAATGATGGCCCGTGCCGGAATTGCGGATGCTGAGGGCCGCAAGAATGCGGCCGGAGTCTATCGTTGGCTTGACCGCGTCGATGGTGATCCCTGCCCGGGTCGTCTGGGGATCGTGGATGCCGCGCCACAGGTGCTGACGATCCGGCATATGGCAGGTCTGGCAGGTCCTGCCATCGCGCGCATAGCGGCTCGCTTTCCATTCCTCGTAGGTGTTCTCGAGCAACTTGCCGTTCAGCGCGTACTGGTCGGATTCAAACTGGTGGCAGGCGGCACAAAAGCGCGAATCCTCGAACGCGCGGCTGGCGGTCCACCCGCCGTGGGGAAGACCGGCGCGGTCCGTGGGGGAGGAACCGTCGCGGCGCGGCGGCCCGTACCGCTGGTAACCGCGGACATGGCAGGCCGCGCAGCTCATACCATGGAGATGCAACGGCTTTGCGCCGCCCGACGACGATTCTGCGAGGTTCCGCCCGGACGCCAGGGCGGCGGCGAGGCTGTCCGCCTGCTCAGCCAGCGGCGCGTGACAACGAATGCAGTCCTGGTGCTCGTCCCGTGCGCCGGCATCCATTTCAGCCAGCTGACCGAGAAGCCCGGGACCCATGGCTGCCGCGTGCAGGCTGCCGCGCCAGGCCTCGAACTGGGCAGCGTGGCAGGTGCCACAGATTCCAGGATCGAGCGCAATGTCGGTCGCGGTGAAGCCTGCCGGTGGGCGTCCTTGCGGCGCCAGTGGGCGCGCCCAGTGTGCAGCGAGGAATTTGTCCACGTCCGCCATGTCCGGCCGCGCGGAACTCGACGCTGAATTGGCCGGAGCGGCCGGCTGACCGGAATCGCCGCAACCCAGAAGCGCCGCTGCAGTGGCGACGACAAACGCGCACCATAGCCGGCCGAGGCCACGCCGCTTTCCATCCACGAAGTACATGCCGGGCACCTCCCCTGGGCAGATCTTCGCCCTTATCACGTCGACGCCCCCTTTGTCGGGCACAGTTTCCGCAAGCCCGCGGCCGACTGCGGCACGAGCAGCCGATCGCACTGATACCGCGCGGTCATTTCCACGGCGGGAGGACTGCCGGAACGCATTCCGACCTCGGCGGCGGCGCAGTCAGGCATTACAGTCATTAGTCGGGGCCACACGCCGGACCTTACAGAAAGATCCGCGTGGTCGAAACCGTTGCTGGCCGAATCCGATCGGCGTTCCTTCGCATCGGGTATGTAAGGATTCCCCGGCCCGTCCGACTAAGCCTTACGCGGGATAGCGATCAGCTCCCGCCTATCAACAATCACCAACGGAGGATTCACCATGAATATTCGCAATAAGTCGCTGCAAGTCGCCCTCGTCAGCGCGTTGGCTCTGGGCCTTGCCGGTCCGGCCCTGGCGCAAAGCAACCCTTGCGCGCCGAAATCGGCCAATCCCTGCGCCGCAAAGGCAAAACCGACCGCAAAGAAAGCCGCCGCAAAGAAGAATCCCTGCGCCGCCGGTAATCCCTGCGCTGCAAAAAACCCCTGCGCCGCAAAAAATCCCTGCGCCGCCAAGAAATAGCAGTCCAGCCCCACCGGTCATCGTTGCGCCATCGCGCGACGATGATTTCTGTCATCCCGTCACAGAATCATAGAACTCGGAGGAGCAAACGATGAAACTGCACCAGAGACCGCTGCAAGCCGCCATTATGGGGGTGTTTGTATTGGGCATGGGCGGCACGGCATTCGCGCAAAACCCATGCTCCCCGAAGGGGAAAAATCCTTGCGCAGCCAAGGCGAACCCCTGCGCGGCCAAGAATCCCTGCGCCGCGGCGAGCAAGTTTGACCCCAAGCGCGTCACCCGGCCCAAAGGCACCAAACTGGCCACGGGAGATCGTGCGGAAATGCTGAAACTCGGCGAAGCGCTCTGGAAAGATACCAAGCTGAGCACCAATAACATGTCCTGCAACAGCTGCCACCAGGGCGGGGCGTCCTTTCAGGCAACATTCGCCAAGCCTTATCCGCACTATGTCGCCATGGCGAAGGATCAAGGCGGATTCAAGCGCATCAATCTCGACGAGATGAACCAGTTTTGCCTGATCGTGCCGATGGCCGGCAAAACACTCGGCTGGGAGTCCAAGGAACTCGCGGCGCTGACGGCCTACACGGCCCAGGTGCAGAAATCCTTTAAGCCTGCCGGAGCTGGAAAAGCGAATCCCTGCGCGGCGAAGAACCCTTGCGCGGCGAAGAAGTAGTAATCGGGGACGGGCGCCCACGGGGTGTTCCTAACCGGCATCGGGTAGCATGAGCGCCATGTCCACGGACGATCAGTTCAGGCCTCAAGCGCCAGAACTGGTCGTTCCGGGTTTCAAACACCTGCCGCGGCCCAGGCTCGAGTCCATGGCCGCCGCAGGCCTGGAAGTCAGGGAATGTCTGCGGGTGCTGGAGAAGGCTGACTTGAATCCCGTTGGCGAAGTGCTGCGGGGTCACGGCACCTTCACGGAACTCGATCACTATCCCCCCGACGACGTCTTCGACCGGGATACGCACGCGCAGTACTACTACCACGCGCATCGCGGAATGCCGGGGGAGCATGGCCACTTTCACACCTTTTTGCGCGCACCGGGCATGCCACCAGGCATGAAACCGGTTGCGTATTCCGGCAGCGAACCGTGGCCGACGGGCGACGAGGCGCTATCCCACCTCATCGCAATATCCATGGATGCGTACGGCCTGCCTTTTGGGCTGTTCGCGGTGAACCGCTGGGTGACCGCCGAGGCGTGGTACGACGCCGAAGACGTCATCCGGATGCTTGACCGTTTCGTCATCGACCATGCCTTCCCCTCCTGGCCCGTCAATCGCTGGATCGGCGCCATGATCAAACTGTTCCGCCCGCAGATCGAAACCCTGATTCGTCATCGGGACGCATCGGTAGCCGCGTGGACGCATACGTTTCCCGGAATCGATGTTTTCGAAGACCGGCAGCTCGAGGTGACTGGGGAACTTCACATCAGCATTGACGATCAGATCTCGTCGGTGCAGTCGGCACTTGCCCGGTGACCACTTCGATCCGCTCAACAACCTGAATCATTTCAACCCCAATCAAGGATTCTCATAATGAAACGACTTATTCTTGCAACAGTTATCACGGCCGGATTATTCGGTATTCCTGCAATGGCCATGGCGGCCAATATCGGAATCAAGGCCGTAATGACCCCAAAGGAGCAGATGCGGCTTGACTTCGCAGACGGAAGCAAGCATTTCCTGTTGATGGTCAGGCGCGAAGGCAAGGCCGCCGGAACAGGGCCCCTGGCGGGCGCGAGCGTCACAGAGTACGGCTACCACGACATCGTTCCCGGGGACAGCGGCGATCCGCGTGGCTACCTCGTGTTCGCTCTTCCAAACGGTGATGCCGCCTATGTCAAGTGGCAGGTGCGTGCCGTATTTGTCCCGGGCGAAGGCGGCAAGCCAAAACTACTGGACAATGGCTACTGGGAAATCGCCGGTGCAACCGGCGGACTGAAGGGGCTGAAAGGCGCGGGTACGCTGCATATTCGCGCGGTCTCGCCGTCGGATCGCGAATTCGAATTGACTGGTGAATTGGTACAGAAATGACCCGCCGTCGAGCCGGCTGGTTGGTGGAATGGGCGCGAGCAGTTGCGTGCGCCTGCGCGGGGGCCGCCCTTTTACTTGCTGCACCCGCGCAGGCCGCCCCCGCCGACAATGCCGGTCCGCCCGCGGTGGTCACGCTGACGCAGGTGCCATGCCAGTTCGTCGAGAGTGAGAGCGGGGGCGACCGAGGATTCAAGAGCCGCCGCAAGGAAGATTGCGAGCGCATCAATGGCAGGACAGGTGCCGAGCGTCTTACCATCGCAAAGCCGCTGGAACTCAAACCCGGACGTTACATTTTCAGGGTTTCGAACCGGAGCGTGCCGTACGAAGTCGGATTCTGGTTGCGCGGCGCTGGTGTCATCGGCCGCGCCCGGCTGCCGAGCGTTTCCGGCGGCGAGCTTGCGCCCGGCGCGACCAAGGACTACCAAATCGAATTGGTTCCGGGGGAATACGTCTATTCCTGCCCGCTGAACACCACGCCGGACTACCGTCTGGTCGTAAAGAATTGACAAAGAACTCTTGAGGAGCACGACATGTTTGAAAGAATCAGCCGCCGTATCGCTCTGGCCGCGATACTGGCGATCGTCGTAGCGGTCGCCGCCAACGCGCAGATAGGCGACGCCGGATACCCGTTTTCCGGGACCCGAACGGTGACCTCCAGCCAAGCCTTCGACGCCGTGGTGACTCGGCTGGAAAAGGCGATCGAGGCAAACAAGATGGGGCTGGTTGCGCAGGCAAGCGCGAGCCGTGGCGCGGCCGGCAGAGGTGTCAAGATCCGGGGCAATATGGTACTCATGGTGTTTCGAAACGATTACGCGGTGCGCATGCTCGCGGCCAGCGTCCCCGCCGGCATCGAGGCGCCGCTCAGACTCTACATAACGGAAGGGCAGGACGGCAGGACGAGCGTGACCTGGCGCTCGCCCAGCGCCACGTTTGCGCCCTATGCCAGCGCCGATCTGGATGCTATGGCCCGAGAGCTTGACCCGATTTTCGAAAAGATTGTCCGCGACGCCACCGCTAATTGATCCGGCTCGAGCCGGCATTGCGCCGGTGGCTTTGCCGCGAGTCTGCACATGGCCGCATGGCAGGAATTGCCCGACGCGGGCGAGGTGGTTCTCGGTGAGCTGCTCGGCTGGCCCGGTGCAGTCGCCGTTCAACTCGCCGTGCTGGCCGGTCTTTATGCCCTCGTTCTGGCATGGGAACGCTCGGGTAACTCATCGTCGCCTTCAACTGCGCCTGCGGTATTCCGACAGCTCTCCGGTCCATGGCCCCTGATGGCGGCGGCGGTGATACTTGCGCTGCTCAATTTCGCCACGCCATCGGTGGCCGGACATCCGTGGAGCATTACCTGGGGAATGACGCTCTGGGCTGCGAAAGCCGCCCTCGCTTTCGGCTGGGATCCGTCCA
>C687J26845_10002315_pt1 | contig 11121 bp, 8 predicted proteins | sample RifCSPlowO2_12_FD_26845 | JGI IMG/M metagenome (IMG submission 26845) | reverse complement strand
CATCATCTTCGTGGTGGTGGTGGTGGGTGGCATGGGCTCGCTCGCGGGGGCCTTCCTGGCCTCGCTGCTCATCGGCCTGGTGCAGACCTTTGCGGTGGCCATCGACCATTCGCTGGCCACCGGCCTGCAGGCCCTTGGCATGACGGTGACCGAAGAAACCTTTGGCTGGCCGCTGCTCAAGCTCACCGTTTCGCAGGTGGCTCCCATCCTGCCGTACCTGTTCCTGGTACTGATCCTGATCTTCCGCCCCAAGGGCCTGCTGGGCACGCGGGAGGACTGAAGCAATGACCACCACCACATCCTCCACCACGTCGTACCACCGGTTCAAGCCCTGGAACGTCGGCCGCATCGTCATCTGGAGCCTGTTCGCGCTGATGCTCATCGTTGCGCCCATGCTGTTCAAGAGCAGCCTGGCGCTGACCATGCTCTCGCAGATCGGCTACCTCATCATCATCTGCCTGAGCTACAACATGCTGCTGGGGCAGGGCGGCATGCTCAGCTTCGGCCACGCCGTCTATACCGGGCTGGGCTCTTTCATCGCCATCCATGCCATGAACCTGGCCAGCAAGGGCTCGCTGCCGATTCCCCTGGTGTTCATTCCGCTCGTGGGCGGCCTGGCGGGCATGATGTTTGCCGTGTTGCTGGGCTACGTCACGACCAAGAAGGCCGGTACCACCTTTGCCATGATCACCCTGGGCATTGGCGAGCTGGTGGCCTCGATGGCGCTGATGTTCCCCGAGTTCTTCGGCGGCGAGGGCGGCATCACCACCGACCGCGTCTACGGAGGCTCGTTTCTGGGCATCAACTTCGGCCCGGCCATCCAGGTGTATTACCTGATCGCGGCCTACTGCTTCGTCTGCACCGCCGCCATGTTCGCCTTCACGGGCACCCCGCTGGGGCGCATTCTGAATGCGGTGCGTGACAACCCCGAGCGCGTGGAGTTCATCGGCTACAACACGCAGCGCGTGCGCTATTTCGCCTTCATCATCGCGGGCTTCTTTGCCGGCATTGGCGGGGGGCTGACGGCCATCAACTTCGAAATCATCACCGCTGCCGACAGCGTCAGCGTGATCCGTTCGGGCGGCTACCTGCTGTTCACCTTCCTGGGCGGCGCCACGTTCTTCTTCGGCCCGATCATCGGCGCCGTGCTGCTGGTCTTTGCGTCGGTGCTGCTGTCCGAGCTGTCCAAGGCATGGCTGCTGTACCTGGGCCTGGTGTTCCTGTTCATGGTGATGTATGCACCCGGCGGCGTGGCCAGCCTGATCATGATGAACCTGCGCCTGGCCAAGTTTGGCAAGCTGCGCAGCCTGTGGCCGTCCTACCTGGGGCTGGCGGGCACAGGGCTGGTGGCGGTGCTGGGCGCGGCCTGCATGGTCGAGATGACCTACCACCTGCAGCTCAATGCAGCGCTCGGACCGGTCATGTCGTTCATGGGGGCTTCCCTGGACACCACGGCCCTGTCGAGCTGGTTTGGTTCCGTCTTCGTGCTGCTGACCGGCCTGGGCCTGTTCGAGCTGTGCCGCCGCCAGTTCCGGCAACAGTGGAGCCAGATCCAGGAAGAGATCGAACACCAGATCAAGCGTGGGGAGGCGCTGTAAACCATGGCGCAAAACGCTACTTATGCACTGGAGCTGCGCGATCTGCGCAAAAGCTTCGGCAAGACAGAAATCATTCGGGGCGCCAATCTGGCGGTCAATGCGGGCGAGCGGGTGGCCATCATCGGCCCCAACGGCGCCGGCAAGTCCACGCTCTTCAACCTGATCAGCGGGCGCTTCGCGCCCACCAGCGGCGAGGTGATCCTCAACGGCCAGCGCATCGACGGCAAAAAGCCCTTTGAAATCAACCGCATGGGGCTGAGCCGGAGCTTTCAGATCACGAACATCTTTCCCAACCTCAGCGTGTTCGAGAACCTGCGCTGCGGTGTGCTCTGGAGCATGGGCTACAAGTACACCTTCCTGCGCTTTCTCTCGGGGCTTCATGACGCCAACGAGCGTGCCAAGCAGCTCATGGAGATGATCAAGCTGGACAAAAAACGCGACACGCTGGCGGTGAACCTCACCTATGCCGAGCAGCGCGCGTTGGAGATCGGCATCACCATTGCCGGGGGCGCCAACGTCATCCTGCTCGACGAACCCACCGCCGGCATGAGCCGCAGCGAGACGACGCGCTTCATCCACCTCATCAAGGAAGTGACCGAAGGGCGCACCCTGCTGACGGTGGAGCACGACATGGGCGTGGTGTTCGGCCTGGCCGACAAGATCGCCGTGGTGGTGTATGGCGAGGTGATCGCTTTCGACACCCCCGACAAGGTGCGCGCCAATGCGCGCGTGCAAGAGGCCTACCTGGGCTCCGCCGTGGCCGATGCACAGGCGGAGGGACACTGACATGCTGCATATCAACAACCTTCATGCCTACTATGGCAAAAGCCATGTGCTGCACGGCGTCTCGTTCGACGTGCAGCCCGGCGAAATCGTCGCGCTGCTGGGCCGCAACGGCTCGGGCCGCTCCACCACGGCCAAGGCCATCATGGGCCTGGTGGACTGGGAGGGCACGCTGCAATGGAAGGGACAGAACCTCAACGGCAAGAAGGCCTACGAGATCGCCCACCTGGGCCTGGGCTATGTGCCTGAAAGCCGCGACGTGTTTCCCAACCTCACCGTCCACCAGAACCTGCTGCTGGGCCAGAAAGGCAGCGGCAAGGGCAGCCGCTGGTCGTTTGACGACATGTATGCACTGTTCCCGCGCCTGCACGAACGCCGCAACATCGAGGCGGGCGTGATGTCGGGCGGCGAGCAGCAGATGCTCACGCTGTGCCGCACCCTCATGGGCGACCCCGACCTCATCATCATCGACGAACCCACCGAAGGCCTGGCGCCCAAGATCGTCGAACTGGTCGGACAGTACCTCAAGACGATCAAGGAGCGCGGCATTTCCGTGCTGCTGATCGAGCAGAAACTGACCATTGCCATGGACATCTCCGATCGCGCCCTCGTCATGGGCCACGGCTCGATCGTGTTCCAGGGCACGCCCGACAGCCTGCGCGCCGACAACTACGTGCGCAAGGAGTGGCTGGAGGTCTGATCCGGCGCCACCGCATTGCCCGTCCAGGCGCCTTGCGCAAGCGTGCAGGGCGCCTTTTTTTCGCCTTTGTCCCAGGCGAGACAAAGCCCTACTGGCAAAGCGGACAGAAGTCTTTACAATCAAAATCGCACGACCGTTCGTTTTCTACTTTCCAAGGAACAACAGCATGACCGCTGAATACAAAGTCCACGGCAATGTCGCCGTGATCACGCTGGCCAACCCGCCTGTGAACGGACTGGGCCTGTCCACCCGCCAGGGCATCGTCGAAGGCCTGAACCAGGCCAATGCCGACGCTGCCGTCAAGGCCATCGTCATCACCGGTGCCGGGGGCGCGTTCTCCGGCGGTGCCGACATCAAGGAATTCGGCACCGACCGTGCCATGCAGGAGCCCAACCTCAATTCGGTCATCGCGGCCCTGGAAAACTCGGACAAGCCCGTCGTCGCGGCCATCCACAGCGTGGTGATGGGCGGCGGCCTGGAGCTGGCCCTGGGCTGCCACTACCGCGTGGCCGCCCCCGGCTGCAGCGTGGCCCTGCCTGAAGTCAAGCTGGGCATCTTGCCCGGCGCTGGCGGCACGCAGCGCCTGCCGCGCGTGATTGGCGTCGAGCCCGCCCTGAACATGATCGTGAGCGGCGAAGCCATCAAGAGCGAGATGCTCGCCATGCTGCCCGGCCAGAAGCTGTTCGACAAGCTGGTGGCCTCGCCCGAGGTGCTGGCCGCCGAGGCCCTGGCCTTTGCGCAGAGCGTGGCCGACGTGCGCCCGATGCCGCTGGTGCGCAACCTGCCGTGCAAGCACCCCGAGGGTGATGCGTACTTCCAGTTCGCCCGCAACATGGTCAAGGGCATGGCCAAGAATTTCCCGGCGCCCGCCAAGTGCGTGGACGCTGTCGAGGCCGCCACCAAGAAGAAGTTCGCCGATGGCCTGGCCACCGAGCGCGAGATTTTCATCAACCTGATGTGGACGGCCGAGTCGCGCTCGCTGCGCCACCTGTTCCTGGCCGAGCGCGCTGCGAGCAAGATCCCCGATGTGCCTTCGGACACCCCCAAGCGCGATATCAAGGCCGTGGCCGTGATCGGCGCCGGCACCATGGGTGGCGGCATCGCCATGAACTTCCTGAATGCCGGCATCCCCGTGAAAATGCTGGAGATGAAGCAGGAGGCGCTGGACCGTGGCATCGCCACCATCCGCAAGAACTACGAAGCCCAGGTGGCCAAGAAAAAGCTCAAGCAGGACAAGTACGAGCAGCGTATGGCGCTGCTGAGCACTACGCTGAGCTACGACGACCTCAAGGACGCCGACCTCGTGATCGAGGCCGTGTTTGAAGAAATCGGCGTCAAGGAAGCCGTGTTCAAGGAACTCGACCGCGTGATGAAGCCCGGCGCCATCCTGGCCTCCAACACCTCCACGCTGGACGTGAACAAGATTGCCAACTTCACGAAGCGCCCGCAGGACGTGGTGGGCCTGCACTTCTTCAGCCCCGCCAACGTGATGAAGCTGCTCGAAGTGGTGCGCGGCGATGCCACCGCCAAGGACGTGCTCGCCACCGTGATGGCGATCGCCAAGAAGATCAAGAAGACCGCCGTGGTCTCCGGCGTGTGCGATGGCTTCATTGGCAACCGCATGATCGAGCAATACGGCCGCCAGGGCGGCTTCCTGCTCGACGAAGGCTGCACGCCCGAGCAGGTGGACAAGGCGATGGAAAAATTCGGCATGGCCATGGGCCCGTTCCGCATGGGCGACCTGGCGGGCAACGACATCGGCTGGGCCATCCGCAAGCGCCGCTACACCGAGAAGCCCGACATGAAGTACAGCAAGACCGCTGACCTGCTGTGCGAGAAGGGCCGTTTCGGCCAGAAGACCGGTGCGGGCTGGTACGACTACGTGCCCGGCAAGCGCGACGCCATCCCGAACGCCGAAGTGGTCAAGATGATCGAGGACCACCGCGCCTCGCTCGGCATCACGCCCCGCAAGATCTCCGACGAAGAAATCGTGCAGCGCCTGGTGTTCGCCCTGGTCAACGAAGCCGCCTACATCCTCGAAGAAGGCATTGCCAACAAGGCCAGCGACATCGACGTGGTCTACATCTTCGGCTACGGCTTCCCGGTGTACCGTGGCGGCCCGCTGAACTACGCCAACGAAGTCGGTCTGTTCAACGTGGTGCAGGCCATGAACCGCTTTGCCAAGAACCCGCTGGACGACGCTGCGTTCTGGAAGCCCGCCCCGCTGCTGGCCAAGCTGGCCGCTGAAGGCAAGACCTTCCAGTAAGCGCCCAGCCACACCACCGAACAAGGATCCAACATGACATCCGCAGTAATCGTATCGACCGCACGCACCCCCCTGACGAAGAGCTGGAAGGGTGCCTTCAACATGACCCACGGCGCCACACTGGGTGGCCACGTGATCGAGCACGCCATCCAGCGCGCCGGCATTGACGCCGCCGAAGTGGACGACGTCATCATGGGCTGCGGCACCCCCGAAGGTGCCAGCGGCGCGAACATCGCCCGCCAGGCCGCCCTGCGCGCCGGCTGCCCCATCACCGTGTCGGGCATGACGGTGAACCGTTTTTGCTCGTCCGGCCTGCAGACCATTGCCCTGGCGGCGCAGCGCATCATCGCCAACGAAGGCGATGTGTACGTGGCCGGTGGCCTGGAAACCATCTCCTGCACCGCGCAGGAGATGAACCACCACATGCTGCAGGAAACCTGGCTGATGAAGAACAAGCCCGAGGTGTACTGGCCCATGCTGCAAACGGCCGAACAGGTCGCCAAGCGCTACAACATCAGCCGTGAAGCCATGGACGAATACGGCGCCGCCAGCCAGCAAAAGGCCAGCGCCGCGCTGGAAGCCGGCCTGTTCACCGCTGAAATCGCCCCCATCACCGTGACCATGGGCGTGGCCGACAAGGTCATGGGCCTGACCACCAAGCAGGTGACCGTGAGCGTGGACGAAGGCATCCGTGCCGGCACCACCTATGACGGCATCAAGGGCCTGCGCTCGGCGCTGCCGGGTGGCCTGGTTTCCGCCGGCAATGCCAGCCAACTGTCGGACGGCGCCGGTGCCGTGGTTGTCATGCACGAAGACCTGGCCGCGAAGAAGGGCCTCAAGCCCCTGGGCCGCTTCCTGGGCTTTGCCGTGGCCGGTTGCGAGCCTGATGAAATGGGCATCGGCCCCGTGTTCGCCATCCCCAAGGTGCTCAAGCGTCTGGGCCTGACCATCAACGACATCGATCTGTGGGAGCTGAACGAAGCCTTCGCCGTGCAGGTGCTCTACTGCCGCGACAAGCTGGGCATCCCTGCCGACAAGCTCAACGTCAACGGCGGTGCCATCGCCGTGGGCCACCCCTTCGGCATGAGCGGCCAGCGCCTCACCGGCCACGCCCTCATCGAAGGCAAGCGCCGCGGTGCCAAGAAAGTCTGCGTCACCATGTGCATTGGCGGCGGCATGGGTGCCGCAGGCATTTTTGAAGTGCTGTAAGCGCTGACGACCCACTGAAGATCAACGCCCCGCGCAGACCGCAAGGTTTGCGCGGGGCGTTTGCTATTGTGTTGATAGCTGATGACGCTTGTGTGGCGGGCTTTTGAGGCTAAAAATTCTTGGGATCTGTTGATGTGGATGTCTACCGCAGCCGCAGGCACCGGTTGCCAAGGCATGAATGACAACCGCCATGGGGCTCTATGAGCGTTAGCGTACAGAGCAATTGCAGCGCGCCCGCTAAGGTGAGGGTTGCGAGTCAGCGCCGTCTCGGCGCTGCACCGCCACTGATCTCATTCAAGCGAAGGAAAACCCCATGAACAGCATCATATACATCGTCGGCCTGGTCGTTGTCGTCTTTTTCGTCCTGTCCTTTTTCGGCCTGCGCTGACCCATCGACAGGCTGGCCGCGGCACCTGCCCTGAAGTGCCTGGTGGATGCTATCCGGCGCTGGCGGCAACCTGACTTGCGAAGGGACCACAGCCCATCGCAGCCCATGCCAGGCTGAACCACCGGCATTCTCTGTGGCTGACAAACAATAGGCAAAACACCATTTTGCGCATATGGGGTCTGCGCTGGCAGCTATGAAGACGGGAGCACAATGGTGTCCCGTGCGCCGTGGGATCCATGTGCGCAGGGGCGTCGCAACCCATCTGCCTTTGCTCCATGACCCACCTGCGCACCCGCGCTGTCCACGCTGGCCAGCACCCCGACCCCACCACCGGCGCCATTGCCACACCCATCAGCCAGACCACGGCCTTTGGCTACGGCACGCTGGAGCGGGGCGCCGCCATCTTTGCGGGGGAAGAACCCGGCTACCGCTACAGCCGCTTCGCCAACCCCACCGTGGCCGCGCTGGAGGCCAAGATGGCCGACCTGGAAGGGGCCGCAGCCGCCGTGGCGTTTGCCAGCGGCACGGCGGCGTCGTCGTCGGTGCTGCTGGGGCTGCTGAACCCGGGGGATGAACTGGTGTTTCTGGGCCCGCTGTATGGTGGCACCGAAGGCCTGCTGCGCAATCTGGGTGAGCGCTGGGGCATCACGGTGGTGGACGCCACCACGCGCGGCCTGCAAGACGGCCTGACACCGGCCACCCGCATGGTCTGGGTGGAAACCCTCACCAACCCCACGCTGCGCCTGCACGACCTGGCCCAGGTGGCCGCCGTGGCGAGCGCGCATGGCGCCATCACCGTGGCCGACAACACCTTCTGCACACCCTGCCTGGTGCGCCCGCTGGAGTTGGGCATCGACCTGGTGCTGCACTCCATGACCAAATACCTCGGCGGGCACGGCGACGCCACGGGCGGCCTGGTGGCCGGTTCCGAGGCCCTGGTGGGCGCTGTGCGCAAGACCGGCCTGGGCCATGTGGGCGGCAGCCTCTCGCCGCAAGAGGCCTTCCTGTTTCTGCGCGGCATCAAGACCCTGCCATTGCGCATGGCCGCCCACTGCGAAGGAGCAGCTGCGGTGGCGCACTATCTGGCCACGCACCCCGCCGTGCGCGCCGTGCACTACCCCGGCCTGCCGGGCCACCCCCAGCATGCGCTGGCACAGCGCCAGTTGCAGGGCGGGTTTGGCGGCATGGTGTCGTTCGAGCTGGCACGCAGCGAGCGCGCCGCCGCCGCGCAGGTGCTCAACCGCCTGGCGCTGTTCACCCAGGCCGTGTCCCTGGGCGATGTGGACAGCCTGGCCTGCCACCCGGCCAGCACCACGCACAGCTTTGTCTCGGCCGAGGCCCGGGCTGCCAATGGCGTGACCGAGGGGCTGATCCGCCTGAGTGTGGGGATTGAGTACCCTGAGGATTTGATTGCCGACCTGAATCGGGCCCTGGCTCCGTGAATCTGAGAAAACAGCGGTACGGGAGTGCCTGATTGGCCCGCAGCGGCCAGCGACCTTTTTTGGGCCAGCGAGCACGAGCGACTATTCAAGGCTGGATGTCCACCACCGTGCCTTGAGGCTAAAGGAGCGCTTCGAGGTCACCGATTTCCTCAAAGTCCCGTGCTGGACAAATAATAGACGGCAAATTCGTTGGAGATTTCAGGAGCAGCACTTGGGATTGGGAGGTCCAATTTTCGGGGGTTGCTCAAGCCCTATCAAGTAACTCACCCATGGCGCGCGAATTTCTGCACCGGCCGGCACTGCGAGGTGGCTTGCTGGCCTTGCTGGCGGCAGCCTTGTTCGGTATCAGCACCCCGCTGGTGCAGCGTTTGGGTGCAGGACTCGGCGCATTCACGACAGCTGCGCTGCTGTACGCGGGGGCCGCCGTCGTAGGGGCCTTGTCATTGCGGACTGCCGCGCATGAAGCGCGCTTGCGTCCATCCGACACCCTGCGTCTTCTGGCCATGGCAGGGTTTGGCGCGGCGCTGGGGCCGGTCGCTCTGGCCTGGGGGCTACAGCACACCAGCGGCGCCAGTGCTTCGCTCATGCTCACCCTGGAAGCGCTGTTCACCGCCACGCTGGCGTGGTGGCTGTACGGCGAAACCATGGACCGCCGGGTATGGGCCGCCATGCTCTTGCTGTTGGCGGGTGGCATGGCTCTCGTGCTGGATCAGGGCCTGCAAAGCGGAGTGCAGTTGTTGGGGCTGCTTGCCGTGTTGCTGGCCACCATAGCCTGGGGAGTGGACAACACCTTGTCCCGAAAACTGGCAGAGCGTGACCCGAGCCAGGTAGTGATGGCCAAGGCTGCGCTGGGCGCTGCCGCCACCGCAGCCTTGGCCTTTTCAACGGGGGAACCCTTGCCTTCTTTGTCTGCAGCGCTGGGGCTTCTCGCCATTGGAGCCACAGGCTACGGGCTGAGCCTGCGTTTCTATCTGCTGGCCCAACGGGCATTCGGCGCCGCGCGGACGGGCTCGGTGTTCGCCTTCGCACCTTTCATTGGTGCGGCATTGGCTTTTGGACTCGGGGAACGCTCTGCGGGATGGTTGATGTTGCTGGGCGGCTTGCTCATGCTTGCAGGCGTGGTGCTGCACCTGGCCGAGAGCCACGGGCACGAGCACACGCATGAGGCGCTGGAACACGAGCATGCCCACCGCCATGACGATGGACACCATTCACACGCGCACGAAGTCATGCCAAAGGGTAGCCACAGCCATTGGCACGTGCACGAACCGACGACACACGTCCACGCGCACGCTCCCGACGCGCATCATCAGCACCGGCATTGACGCACTCCAACTGCGCACCCTGGAAACCATAGACGGGTCACCAGTAGCCCGGCGGAAGCTACTCCACCAGAGCGCACTGCACGGGCGTGGCACCCAGCAGCCGCACGCAGGCCTGCGGGTCGATCTGCACCAGAAAGCCGCGACGCCCACCGTTGATGGCGATGCGCGGCAGTTGCAGGATGCTTTCCTCGATGTAGACCGGCATGTCGCGGCGCGTGCCGAACGGCGAGGTGCCGCCCACCAGGTAGCCGCTGTGCCGGTTGGCCACCTCGGGCGTGCACGGCTCGACCGACTTGGCGCCGATCTGGCGCGCCAGGTTCTTGGTCGAGACCTTGCGGTCGCCGTGCATGAGCACGATGAGCGGCTTGGCATCCTGGTCCTGCATCACCAGGGTCTTGACCACATGGTGTTCGTCCAGCCCGAGCTGGCGCGCCGACTCGGCCGTGCCGCCGTGCTCCACGTACTCGTAGGGGTGGCCGGTGAACTCCACCTTGTGCGCCTTGAGCATCTGCGTGGCCGGGGTTTCGCTCACATGCGCAGTCTTGCCTTCTTTTTTGGCCATATTACTATGATTTTTATAGCTATTAGCGCTTTACCAATAAGCGCTTGAGGCCTATTTTGCCTTAAATAGCATTCAAAGTGCCGGGTCTCCCAGCTCCCAGCGGACGGCGTCGATCTGCGCCAACAATTCGGGCGCAAGCTGCGTGCCCCAGGCGTCCAGGTTCTCGTCGAGCTGCGCCAGCGAGGTCACGCCGATGATGGTGCTGGCCACCTGCCACTTGGTGTAACAGAACGCCAGCGCCATCTGCGTGGGCGTGAGGCCATGGTCGCGCGCGAGCTGGTTGTAGCGGCGTGCGGCGGCCAGCGCCTCGGGCCTACCCCAGCGCTGCTTGCGCACCGACTCGTAACGCGCCATGCGCGCGCCCTGAGGTGCGTCCGGGCCCGTGGTGCCACTCTGGTCGAACTTGCCCGTCAGCAAGCCAAAGGCCAGCGGCGAATAGGCCAGCAGCGACACGCCCAGGCGGTGGCAGGTTTCGTCGAGCGCGTTCTCCCAGGTGCGGTTGAGCAGACAGTAAGGGTTCTGCACCGAGGCCACGCGCGGCAGGCCGTGCTGCTCGGCCAGGCGCACGAATTCGTGCACGCCGTAGGGCGTTTCGTTCGACAGCCCGATGGCGCGCACCTTGCCCGCCTTCACCAGGCCCGCCAGCGCCTCCAGTTGCTCCTGGATCGGCGTTTGCGAAGTCTCCTTGGATGGGTCGTAGTACTTGATGCCAAAGGCCGGTACATGGCGCTCGGGCCAGTGGATCTGGTAGAGGTCGATCACATCGGTCTGCAGGCGGCGCAGGCTCCCTTCGCACGAAGCCACGATATCGGCCGCCGTCATCCCCTTGCCCTCCCGAATCCACGGCA
>C687J26845_10002314_pt1 | contig 11122 bp, 9 predicted proteins | sample RifCSPlowO2_12_FD_26845 | JGI IMG/M metagenome (IMG submission 26845) | reverse complement strand
GGGCCGAGAACGGCGTCTGCGGCGCCGGCTTGAGCACCATGGCGCAACCCACCGCCAGGGCTGGACCGGCCTTGCGGGTGATCATGGCGCTGGGGAAATTCCACGGCGTGATGGCCGCGGTGACGCCCACCGGCTCCTTCTGCACCAGGATGCGCTTGTCCATGGNATGCGCCGGAATCAGATCGCCGTAGGCGCGCTTGGCCTCCTCGGCGAACCACTCGATAAAGGAGGCGGCGTAGGCGATCTCGCCGCGGGCCTCGGCCAGCGGCTTGCCCTGCTCGGCGGTCATGATCCGCGCCAGGTCTTCCTGGTTGGCCATGATCAGCTCGAACCACTGACGCAGGTGACCCGCCCGCTCCTTGGCGGTCAGCGCGCGCCAGGCCGGCTGGGCGGCTTGCGCGGCCTCGATGGCGCGACGGGTTTCGTCACGGCCCATGTTCGGCACGCTGCCGATCGGCTCGCCACTGGCCGGATTGAAGATCTCGGTACGCGCGCCGCTGTCGGCTTCGCACCACTGGCCGTTCACATAGGCCTGCTGACGCAGCAGGCTGGGGTCCTTCAACTCAAGGCTCATGCGGGCTCTCTTGTTCGTTNGGCGATCAGGTGGGTTGCTGGGTGCGCAGTTTCTCGCTGCGNCCGCGCAGCCATTCCAGGGTCAGCAGCAGCAGGATGGAGAAGCCGATCAGCAGGGTCGCCGCCGCGGCGATGGTCGGCGACAGGTTCTCGCGGATACCGCTGAACATCTGCCGCGGCAAGGTGGCCTGCTCGGGGCCGGCGAGGAACAGGGTCACCACCACTTCGTCGAAGGAGGTGGCGAAGGCGAACAGCGCGCCACTGATCACCCCCGGGGCGATCAGCGGCAGGGTCACCCGGCGGAACGCGGTCAGCGGCGAGGCGCCGAGGCTGGCCGCGGCACGCACCAGGTTCTGGTTGAAACCCTGCAGGGTGGCCGACACCGTGATGATGACGAAGGGCACGCCCAACACCGCATGCACCACGATCAGCGACAGGTAGCTGTTGCCCAGGCCCAGCGGAGCGAAGAACAGGTAGCTGGCCACCCCGACGATCACCACCGGCACCACCATGGGCGAGATCAGCAGGCTCATCACCAGCGCCTTGCCGCGGAACTCGCCGCGGGTCAGGCCGATCGCCGCCAGGGTGCCGAAGACCATGGCCAGCACGGTGGCGGCCGGGGCGATGATCAGGCTGTTCTTCAGCGAGCGCATCCAGTCGGCGGACATGAAGAAGTCTTCATACCAGCGCAGGGAAAAGCCCTGCAGCGGGTAGACCAGGAAGCTGCCGGAGTTGAACGACAGCGGGATGATCACCAGCACCGGCAGGATCAGAAACAGCAGCACCAGCGCGCAGAGGCTGCGCAGGCTGTAGTACCAGATGCGCTCGACGGGTGACAGGTAGGGGCTCAGCATAGATCTCTCTCCATCCTAAGGTTGCCCTCGCCCAGCGGACGAGGATGACGGGGGTCAGAGGCTGTGAAAAAAACCGAAGGCCGTCGCGAGGACGCCGCCGGGCGAGCGACTTTTTCACAGCCTCTCATGCCAGGCGCAACCGGCTGGCGCCGACCAGCCAGCTGTACACCACGTAAAGCACCAGGGTGGCGCCCAGCAGCAGGCCGCCAAGGGCCGTGGCCATGCCCCAGTTGATCGTGGTGTTGGTATAGAAGGCGACGAAATAGCTGATCATCTGGTCGCTCGGGCTGCCCAGCAGCGCCGGGGTGATGTAGTAGCCGATCGACAGGATGAACACCAGCAGGCAGCCGGCGCCGACCCCGGCCAGGGTCTGCGGGAAGTACACCCGCCAGAAGCTGGCGAAGGGATGGCAGCCCAGCGACACCGCCGCGCGCATGTAGGTGGGCGAGATGCCCTTCATCACGCTGTAGATCGGCAGGATCATGAACGGCAGCATGATGTGGACCATGGCGATGTACACCCCGCTGCGGTTGAACACCAGCTGCAAGGGTTCGTCGATGATGCCCAGCGACAGCAGTGCGCCATTGATCAGGCCGCCGGACTGCAACAGCACGATCCAGGCCGCCACCCGCACCAGGATCGAGGTCCAGAACGGCAGCAGCACCAGGATCATCAGCAGGTTGCTCTGCCGGGTCGGCAGGTTGGCCAGCAGATAGGCCAGGGGGTAGGCCAGCACCAGGCAGATGGCGGTGATCACCAGGCTCATCCAGAAGGTGCGCACGAAAATGTCCAGGTAGATGGCCTGGTCCGGGGTGGCGCTGGCCAGCTCGCCGAGATCGTCGATGCGATGGTCGAGGGCCGCCAGCAGGTAATAGGGGGTGACGCTCGAACTGTTGCGCCGGATCACCTGCCAATAGGCCGGGTCGCCCCAACGCTCGTCCAGGCTTTCCAGGGCGTCCTTGTAGGACGCCGGTTCGCTGGCGAAGGGCAGCGCACGGGCGGTGCTGCTGATCAGGCTGCGAAAGCCGGCCAGNTCCATGTTCAGCCGCTTGGACAGATCACCCAGGCTGCGCTGCTTGCGNGCCTCGACGATATCCAGAGTCACGGCGCGATANACCGCCTCGCTCGGCAGTGCCTTGCCGTTCCACTCGGCGATGGCCTCGACGGTAAGCGGCAGGCTGGCGACCACTTCCGGGTTGTCCACGCTGCGCCAGAGCAAGGCGCCGATGGGCACCAGGAAGGTCAGCAGGAGAAACACCAGCAGGGGCAGGATCAGCGCCTTGGACTTCAGCCGNTTGAAGCGTTCGGCGCGGGCCAGACGCTGCTTGAGACTGGGGCTGGTGATGGGCAGGTCGGTGACAGGCATTACGCTGGCCATGGAAAACTCCGCATGCAACGGCCGCACTAGGCGACGGGTAAACACAGGCAAAGCCCCGGCCTTGCGGCCGGGGTCAGGGTGGCTTTAGTTGCGCGCAGCCCAGGCGTTGAAGCGCTGTTCCAGCTGCTCGCCGTAGTCGGCCCAGAAGGTCACGTCGATGGCTACCTGATCCTTGATGTTTTCAGGCGTGGTCGGCATCACGTTCAGGCGCTCGGGCGCCAGCAGGTCGATGGCCTGTTTCTTGGCCGGGCCGTAGGCGATGTTTTCGGCGAAGACTTTCTGCGGCTCCGCTTGCACCGCGAAGGCGATGAACTGCTTGGCTTCTTCCTGATTCTTCGCGCCACGCGGGATGGCCCAGGAATCGAAGTCGTAGATGCCGCCGTTCCACACCACCTGCAGGTTGCTCTCGGCCTGCACCGCGGCGATCCGACCGTTGTAGGCCGAACTCATGACCACGTCGCCCGAGGCCAGGTACTGCGGCGGCTGGGCGCCGGCTTCCCACCACTGGATATGCGGCTTGAGCTCATCCAGCTTGCGGAAGGCCCGGTCGACGCCCTCGCGGGTGGCCAGCACCTTGTACACCTCGGTCGGCGCCACGCCATCGGCCATCAGGGCGAATTCCAGGGTGTACTTGGCGCCCTTGCGCAGGCCGCGCTTNCCGGGGAATTTCTTCACGTCCCAGAAATCGACCCAACCGGTCGGTGCGCCGCTGAGCTTGTCGGCGTTGTAGGCGAGCACCGTCGACCAGACGAAGAAGCCCACGCCACAGGGCTGGATAGCGCCGTCGATGAAATCGTCCGGGTTGCCGAACAGCGCCGGATCGAGCGGCTCGAACAAGCCCTCGTCACAACCGCGGGCCAGCTCGGGCGACTCCACTTCGATCAGGTTCCAGTTCACGCTGTTGGTGTCGACCATGGCCTTGACCTTGGCCATCTCGCCGTTGTACTCGCCGGCCAGGATCTTGTTGCCGGTTTCTTTCTCGAAGGGCTCGTAGAAGGCCTTGACCTGCGCCTCCTTGCTCGCGCCGCCGAACGAAATCGCAGTCAGATCGGCCGCCATCGCCGGAACTGCAAGGGCCACCCCAACGGCCAGGGCCGCCAACTTCAGGGATCTCGACATTGTTGTTATCTCCTCTGTGTCACATGGGTAAGGATGAAGCACTGTTTGTAGGGTCAGTCCGGCTGCTGTGGATCGAGGGCGCGGACGTGCTCGACCTGCCAGCCGAGCGGCACCAGATCGCCAACGGCCAGGGCGGAATCCAGCTCGGCCACCGGCTGCTTGATGTAGAAATCGCTTTTGCCGCAGACCTCCATGCGAATGCGCACGTGGTCGCCCAGGTAGATGAATTCGGCGACGCGCCCGGAGAAGCGGTTCGGGCAGGCCTCGCTGTGGCCGTTCAGGCGAATCCGCTCGGGACGTACCGACAGGGTCACCGCCTCGCCCGGCTGGCCGACATTGACCGCCAGCGCCTCGACCCGCTCGCCACGGGCCAGGCCGACCACGCAGCGCTCGCCATCACGGCTGATCAGGTGACCGCTGAGGCGGTTGTTTTCGCCGATGAAGTTGGCGACGAAGGTATTGCTCGGCTGTTCATAGAGGGTGCGCGGATCGGCGATCTGCTGGATCTCGCCCTGGTGGAATACCGCGACCCGATCGGACATGGTCAGCGCCTCGCCCTGGTCNTGGGTGACGTAGACCACGGTCACGCCCAGACGCTGGTGCAGGTGCTTGATCTCCATCTGCATGTGCTCGCGCAACTGCTTGTCGAGGGCGCCCAAGGGTTCGTCCATCAGCACCAGTTGCGGCTCGAACACCAGGGCGCGGGCCAGGGCCACACGCTGCTGCTGGCCGCCGGAAAGTTGCCCGGGGTAGCGGTTGCGGAAGCTGTCCAGTTGCACCATCGACAGCGCACGCTTGACCCGCTCGCTGGTGTCGGTGCGCGACAGGCCGCGCACGGTCAGGGGAAAGGCCAGGTTCTCGGCCACCGTCATGTGCGGGAACAACGCATAGTTCTGGAACACCATGCCGATGTCGCGCTTGTGCGGCGGCAGCTTGGTCAGCGAGCGACCGCCGAGGAGGATTTCCCCGGCGGTGGGGGTTTCGAAACCGGCCAGCATCATCAAGCTGGTGGTCTTGCCCGAGCCGGACGGCCCGAGCAGGGTGAGGAACTCGCCCTTGCGGATGTCCAGATTGAGATCCTTGACGATCAGATTCTCGCCGTCATAGCTCTTCTGCACACCGCGAAAACTCACCAACACATCGTTTGCCTGAGACTCGGACATCACCGCACCCTTTGTTGTTGTCTGTACCTCGTTGGCTACAGACTAGGGGCAGCGCGGCAGTGAAAGAATCGGGCAGGATGACGACCTGTCATCAGATCGACGGAGAGTTTCGTGTAGGAATCGCCCTACAAAGGCCAAGGGCATCCGTCGGCCAGCGGAGGCTCGGCCGGCGGCTCAGACCAGGCGGTGCTCCATGGCATAGCGCACCAGATCGGCCATCGAGTGCACCCCGAGCTTCTGCATCAGTCGCGCCTTGTGGGTACTCACGGTCTTGTTGCTGATCGCCAGGTGCAGGGCGATGTCGTTGACCCCTTCGCCGCGCACCAGGCGCTCGAACACCGAGAATTCGCGCTCGGAGAGCTGGGCATGGGGCGGTCGCGAATCGGTCAGGCCGACTTCGAAGACCATGCGGTCGGCCAGGTCGGGATCGATGTAGCGGCCACCGCCGGCCACCTTGCGAATGGCGGTGATCAGCAGTGCCGGGTCGCTGTCCTTGGTCGCATAACCGGCAGCGCCGATCTTCAGCGCGCGGGCGGCCATCTGCGCCTCGTTGTGCATCGACAGCACCAGGATCGCCGGCCCACTGGCCAGCGCGCGGATCCGTGGAATCGCCTCCAGNCCATTGACCCCGGGCATGCTGATATCCAGCAGCACCACGTCGCAGGCGGTCTTGCGCAGGCACTCGAGCAACTGCTCGCCATTGCCGGCCTCGCCCACCACCTCGAGGTCGCGGGCCATGCCGATCAACTGCTTGATGCCCTCACGCACTATGGCGTGATCCTCAGCCACCATTACCCGAATCACGCCACTTCCTCCTCGGTCACCGCCACTCGTGCGCACAGCGTAGTGCCTTCGCCGGGCTGGCTGTCAATCTGCAACTGGCCGCCGAGCATCAATACCCGCTCCTGCATGCCGACCAGGCCGAACGACTGCCCCGGCTTGCGCTGCTCGGGCGCGAAGCCTTTGCCGTCGTCGCTGACGCACAGGCACAGCTCGCCGTCCTCCAGGCGCAGGCTCACCTGGACGCTGTGCGCGCCGGCGTGGCGCATGATGTTGGTCAGCGCCTCCTGNAGAATGCGAAACAGGCCGATGGCCTTGGCATCGCTGAGTTTCGGCAGGTTCTCCGGCACCTCGACCATGCACGGGATCTGGGTGCGCGCCTCGAAGCGGCGTACCTGCCACTCGATGGCCGAGGCGATGCCGGCATCGAGAATGGGCGGGCGCAGGGCGGTGGCCACATCGCGCACCAGCTGAAACAGCTGGGCGATCAGGCGCTTCATGTTCTGCAGGTGCCGATCCAGCTCCGGCATCTGGCCGGAGCAGACCAACTCGCACATGGCGGTTTCCAGCTTGAGCACGGTGAGCACCTGGCCCAGCTCGTCGTGTACCTCGCGGGCGATGCGCGCCTTTTCCTCCTCGCGCACGCTTTCCAGATGCGCCGACAGCTCACGCAGGCGCGCCCGCGACTCGCCCAGCGCCAACTCCACCTGCTTGTTCTCGGTGATGTCCCAGACGATCCCGTCCCACACCACCCGGCCCTCGCCCAGGCGCCGCGCGGTGGCCTTGATATCGGCCCAGCGCAACTGGCCGGCGCGGGTGAGAATGCGCCCCTGCCACTGCCAGTCGCTGTCGCCGGCCAGGGCCGCGTCCTGGGTTAGCCGNTAGCTGGCCTGATCGTCGGGNTGCACCAGGCTGCGAATCCCGCGGTCGGCGCGCTGCAACTCGACGGCCGGATAACCGACCAGTTCGGCGCTGGCCTCGCTGATGTAGGCGAACACCACCGGCTGCTCGACGGCAGCGCGTTCCAGGCGAAACACCAGCCCGGGCACATTGCCGGCGATGCCCTTGAGTCGCGCCTCGCTCTCCTGCAGGGCGGCGCGGGCACGGCGGCGCTCGGTGACATCGGCGAGGAACACCACCAGGTATTCCGCCCGGTCGAAGCGCAGGAAGCTCAGCGACACGTCCACCGGCAAGCCGCTGCCATCGGCACGCCGGCACTCGGTCTCGAAACCCGGCAGGGCCTCGTCGCTGCTGCGCGCCAGCTTCCACAGGCTCAGCCAGCGGTCCATATGCAGACTGGGTTCCAGCGCCTGCAACGGCAGGTCCACCAGTGCCCCGCCGGCATAGCCGAGCATGTCCTCGGCGGCGCGGTTGGCGTAACGCACATGGCTGTCCCAATTGACCCAGAGAATGCCCACGGTGCTGTGGTCGATGGAGAACTGGCTGAGGCGCAGGGCCTGCTCGGCCACCTCGCGCTGGCTCAATTCCTGGCGCACGCCGAGCAGTTGACGCTCCAGGCCGCGGCGCTGCTGGCGCAGGTGCAGGACAATGGCCGCGGCGCTGAGCAAGGCCAGCAACAGCAACAATGCGAGACCGCGCCAGAAGGCCAGGGATTCGCCGATCTGCGGGTATTTCAAGGGCAACCAGCGCTCGCGCAGACGCTCGATCTCGCGCCCGGGCATGGCCTCCAGGGTCCGTTCGACGATCTCCGCCAGCAGCGGCTCGTCGCGCCGACTGGCGATGCGCAGCAACTGCGGCAGACCGATATCGCCGACGATGCTCAGGGCCGCGAACTGCGGCTCGCGCAGCAGCAGGCTGAGCCGCGCCTCGTCGACCACCGCGTAGCTGACCTCCTGGCGCAACAGGCGCAGCAGGCCCACCCGCTCCGAACTCACCGCCTGCAGCTGCAGGTTGTTGTGGGTCTTGTACAGGTACTCGAACACCGGGCTCGGCTCGCGCACCGCGACCAGCTCATCGTGCCCCAGGCGATCGAGGTCGACCGCACTGATGCCGCGCTGCTCACTCACCACCAGATGCGGCACTCGCATATAGGGCGCGGAGTAGAGCCACAGCCGCAGGCCACGCGGGGTCTGCTGCAGTCCCGGCGCGAGGTCGACCTCGCCGCGGCGCAGCGCGTTATCCAGCTCGTCCTGGTCGGCGTAGCGCAACCATACCGGCTGCGCGCCCATGCCCTGCAGCACGCGGGTCATCAGCTCGACGTTGGCCCCGGAAAGCCGCTGCAGACGCCGGTCGTACAAGGCCCAGGGCGCCTGCATGAGCAGGCCCACGCGCAGCTGCCGATGCTCGGCGAGCCAGGCCTGCTGCTCGGCCGTATAGAGCGGCCGCAGGGTCACCGCCGAGCCTTCAGCCCAGGCAAACAGCGGCCACACCAGCAATAGAACGAGGATGCGCGACCAGATAGGACTCATTGCCAACATTACTCTGCCGGGGCAGCGGGATAGGATTGATACATTACTCCAGTCCAGGCCCGGCTCGCCAAGGGATAGCGCTGACAAAGCGCCATGCAAGCAGTAGGCTGAGGCGCTCATCGTTCCGCCCCGGAGTCGTCCATGCCCCGCGCCATCCTCCCCCTGCTGGCAGCCCTGAGCCTGAGCCTGCTATTGCCGATCAGCGCATCGCTGCAGGCCGAAGAGCCCGGCACCACGGACGAGGCCGCAAGCGACCAGGGCGCAGCGCTTGATCCGCCCGCGGCCGATCTGGCTCGCCCGCCACAAACCGAGCGCAGTGCGGATGCCGCCAGCGCGCTGAGCCGCCATCTACCCAGCCAGGAGCAACAGCTGCTGCAGGCCGGGGATGAGTCTTTCCTGGCCCTGTGGCTTCCCGCCAATACGGCCGAAGCCCACGGCGTGGTGGTGCTGGTCGCCGGCGCTGGCGAAACAGCCGACTGGCCCAGGGTGCTCGGCCCGCTGCGGCGCAGGCTGCCGGATGCCGGCTGGCACAGCCTGACCCTGAGCTTGCCCGACCCGCAGGATGTCCTGCCGCCAGCGCCCGGCGTCAACGCGGCAAACACGGCAACGGCGGCCGCTGCGCCGGCAGCGCTCGACGCCACCCCGGCCAGCGCCGACGAGCCGCCGCCAGTCGCCGACGCCCCACAAGCCGACCCGAGCCTGCAGGCCGACCAACCCATGCCTGCCCCCGGCGAACGCCACGCCCGGCGCATCAAGCAGCGCATCACGGCGGCGCTGGAACTGGCCCGCCAGCAACAGGCCAAACACATCGTGCTGCTCGGCCATGGCAGCGGCGGCTACTGGAGCACGCGCTATCTCAGTGAAGAGCAACCCGCCGATGTGCGCAGCCTGCTGCTGGTGGACGTCAAGCCGGCAGCCGATGCCAGCCCGGGGCTGGACGAACTGCAAACCAGCCTCAAGCTGGCCACCGGCGACTTCTACTACCAGGATCGACAGCTCGAACGCGACGCAGCCGCCAGACGCCTCCTGGCCAGCAAGCGCCAGGAGCATCCGGCCTATACCCAGGTGGCACTCAAGGCCTTGCCGGGCAACCCCGACGTCGAACAGGAGCAGCTGTACCGCCGACTGCGCGGCTGGCTCACGCTGCAACTGAAGGCGCGCTGAACTGCCCTAACGAAAGCCGCGATGCTGGCGCACCAGCCCGTAGGCCTGGTGCAGTTCGCGGGTCTTTTCCGTGGCTTCGCGCAGCCGCTCAGGCGTTACTCCGCTGCCGGCCAGCTTGTCCGGGTGGTGGCGGCTCAACAGCCGTCGGTAGGCGCGCTTGATCTGCGCCGGCTCGCTATCGGCGGTCACGCCGAGCAACCGTAGCGCCTGCTGATAGCTACCGCCGCTGGCCGCGATCGACGCTTGCTTAGGCGCATAGGCCGCACTCAGCACTTGCTGGGTCGCCATCGACACGGCCAGCCACTTGCCCCAGAGCAGAATCAACTCGCGCTCGGCCTGGCTGACCCGACCGTCCACCCAGGCCATGCGCCAGCACGCACGCAACAGGGCTTCGGCCTGTGCACGCTGGCGGCGCAAGGGCGCACGCAGGCCATCGCATCCGGTCTTGCCGCGTGCGAAGGCCGCGACTGCGCGCTGCTGGCCCGCGGTATCCAGGCCCAGGCGCTGCATTTCGGCCCGCGCCTGGAGGATATGCGCCTGCAGCACCCGGCCATCGCACTTGGCCAGGCGACCGAGCAGGACAAACAGCAACTCCTCGTCACCCGGATGCGGCCTGCCACCCAGCCGCTCGCGCAACGCCGCCCAGCTGTGCAAGCGCAGGCGCCGATCCACGACCTGGCCGAGCAACCCGCCGAGCAGGGCGCCGGGGATGCTGGCCAGGGCCAGGCCGCCAACGGCTCCGAGCAGCGTCGCCGGCCAGAGCACCTCAGTGCCCCGCGGCGAGCAGACGCTCGACTTCGGCCAGGCGCTCATGGGTGCCGACATCGACCCAGCGCCCGGCGAAACGCTCGCCACTGACCAGGCCTTCGCCCATGGCCCGGCGCAACAGCGGAGCCAGCTTGAAGGCGCCCGGCTGGCAACCGGCAAACAAGGCCGGGGCCAGCACGGCGATGCCGCTGTAGGTCAGACTCGGCTGCTCCGCGTGCACCTCGCCGACCCGCTCGGCGCACAAGGCAAAATCGCCGGTGCGGTGATGCGGCGGATTATCCACCAGCACCAGATGAGCCAGCCCCGCCAAGGGTCGACGCAGCTGGGCAAAGGGGTAATCGGTGAAGATGTCGCCATTGACCAGCACAAAGGGCTGATCGCCCAGCAGCGGCAGCGCGCGAAAAATTCCGCCGCCGGTTTCCAGCGGCTCGCCTTCGGCCGAATAGGCGATGCTCAGGCCGAACTCCGCGCCATCGCCCAGGTAGTCTTCGATCTGCTGACCGAGCCAGGCATGGTTGATCACCAGTTCGCGGAAACCCGCAGCGGCCAGGGCGCGCACGTGGTACTCGATCAAGGGTACGCCGGCGGCCTGCACCAGCGGCTTGGGTGTATGCAGGGTCAGGGGCCGCAGGCGTTCGCCCTTGCCGGCCGCCAGGATCATCGCCTTCATGCCGGCACCGCGGCGGCCTGCGGCAGGCTGGCGAACAGCTCCGCCAGCTCGGCCAACTCCGGCCGGCGCGCCAGCACGGCGTCTATATAGGCGAAGAAGCGCGGCACATCGCCGAGATAACGGGGCTTGCCATCGCGGTGGCAGATCCGCGCGAAGATGCCGATCACCTTGAGATGCCGCTGCACGCCCATCAGGTCGCTGGCACGCAGGAACTCGTCCAGTTC
>C687J26845_10002310_pt1 | contig 11137 bp, 5 predicted proteins | sample RifCSPlowO2_12_FD_26845 | JGI IMG/M metagenome (IMG submission 26845) | reverse complement strand
TCTTTTGCATTACGTTGGAATTGACTATAGTATTGCCACTGTATAATCAGGCAAGACATCATGCAAGAGAAATTTTGATTTGGAATATGCAAATTTAATCTTTACACATATTTTATAATTGACTTGAATAAGCAAAGTGCTATCATACTTAGCCATCTGCCCTTGAAAAGGGATTTTCCTGTCTATGGTACAAACCTAGTGAAACTCATTTTCACAGTTATCATGCTAAACCGAACGAATAAGTGGTAAGGATTTTCTATCATAGAAAATGGGGAATCCCGAACACTTTACTTAATGCATGAATTAAAATTATATATGGTGTCCCCTTAATTGCATCCGCAAAAAGAACCTTTTGTGAATATCACTAATTATCACGCAAAATATTACGCTCATGATTTGCTAAGGTCTTCTACCGAAGACGGGATTGAAAAAATATCCCGGTCGCTTTTTGATGCAGCGGTTGATTTAAATCCCCACCAGATAGAAGCAGCGCTTTTTGCCTTAAAATCTCCCTTGTCAAAGGGGGTTGTATTAGCTGATGAAGTTGGCTTGGGAAAGACCATTGAGGCTTCCATTGCTCTTTGTCAGTACTGGGCAGAACGTAAACGGAAACTACTCATTATTTGCCCGGCATCCATCCGTAAACAATGGAGTATTGAGCTTGAGGAAAAATTCAATATACCTTCTGTAATTCTTGAAGCAAAGACATATATCCACTATATTGACCAGGGGCATGATAACCCATTTGCTCAGGATTGCGTAGTTATTTGTTCCTACCAGTTTATAAATAGCAAGAAAGAATTAGTAAAATTAGTGCCCTGGGATTTGGCAATTATTGATGAAGCACATAAACTTAGGAATGCCTATCGATCTTCAAATGTTCTCGGACAAGCTATTAAATGGGTTTTGGAAGATACGAAGAAAATTCTCTTAACCGCCACACCTTTGCAGAATTCTTTGATGGAACTTTTTGGATTATCAACAATTATCGATGATTATATTTTTGGCGATAGCAGAAGTTTCCGTCAGTTGTATGTCAATGATACAGATTTAGAAAGTTTAAAGACACGACTAAATGGCTTTTGTAAGCGCACATTGCGACAACAGGTATTACAATATATCCCTTATACGAATCGTAAAGCAATAACCATTCGTTTTGCACAAACAGATCAAGAGGTAGCATTATACCAGGATATAACTGCCTTTCTCCAGCAGCCGGATACGTATGCTATACCGACCAGCCAGAAATCGCTCATTACCTTAGTAATACGAAAAATACTGGCATCATCATCGTATGCGCTTATATCAACATTGAGAACCATAAAAAGCCGTTTGGAGAAATTAAAAGATGAACAGATGGTAGAAGAAGATATTATTCAGCAATTGGTTGATGACGAATCTCTGGATGATGAGGAAATGGAAGAACTAGAAATACCCCCGGTAGAAAATAATGAGACGGGAGGTAATCAGAACGAAGACACTATCGATAAAGAACAAGTAAATCAGGAAATTACATTACTGGAAAGCTTTATTGAGAAAGCATGGAATATCAAAATCGATTCAAAGACAAAAAGACTCAAAGAAGGTATTGAACGAGGCTTTACGGAAGCTGAGAAAATGGGGGCACAACGAAAAGTTATTGTATTTACTGAATCCCGAAGGACTCAGCAATATTTAAAAGATTATCTTGATGCTAATGGCTATACCGGTAAGGTCGTTACTTTTAATGGAACAAATACGGATAAAGATTCCAAAATAATATATGAAGCCTGGCTTGAACGCAACAAAGACACTGGCCGTATCAGTGGATCGAAGAGTTCGGATATGCGTATTGCCATTGTAGAACATTTTCGGGATACGGCAGATATCCTTGTTGCAACTGAATTAGCGGCAGAGGGTATTAATCTGCAATTTTGTTCACTGGTGATTAATTACGACCTACCCTGGAACCCGCAGCGTATAGAACAGCGAATTGGCAGATGTCATCGTTACGGGCAGAAATTTGATGTTGTTGTAATTAATTTCCTAAACGAACGGAATGACGTTGACCGCCAGGTCTATGATCTTTTGGAATATAAATTTAACCTCTTTAGCGGAGTCTTTGGCGCATCAGACGAAGTGCTTGGTTCGCTTGAGTCCGGTGTTGATTTCGAGAGGGAAGTGCTAAAGATTTATCAGCAATGCCGTAAACCCGATGAAATTCAAAAGGCATTTGCCGAATTGCAACAGCGCATGGATGCACAAATTCAATCGAAAATCCAGGAAAGCAAACAGATTCTTTTAGAACATTTTGATGAAGATGTGCATGAACGGTTGAAAGTGCATCTGGAACAAACACAAACGGTTCTTGATAAAATGCAACGCAGATTCTGGGCAATTACAGAACATGTCTTACAGAATAAGGCTGAATTTAATTCAAAAGAACTCTCATTTTATCTTAATGAATCACCAAACAATACATTCCCCATTGGACGTTATTCGCTCATATCAAAAAGAAAGGATAATGTTGAAGGTATATATTTATATCGCATGTCTCATCCTTTAGGTGAGTACGTATTATATGAATCAAAAAAATGTAGTACGCCGAATACAGAGATTGTCTTTGATATCAGCAATCATCCTGTTAAAATTTCGGTCGTAGAGTCGCTCAAAGGAAAGTCAGGGTATTTGATTTTATCTAAACTTACCATCTATAGTTTTGGACAAGACGAATATCTGCTTTTTAATGCCTTTGATGATTTCGGTGCTGTAATCCATCCAGAGATATGTGAAAAAATGTTTGATTGCAGGGCAAATGTTTACAAAGGTGTTAATTTGTCAGATAATAACCTTAAGAGATTACGGGCTGATGCTCAATGTCATATAAATGCTATGATTGATAAGACATTGGAGCGGAACAATTCTTATTATCAGGAAGAATGCGACCGCTTATTTCGCTGGGCGGATGATCTTGTTTCATCGGCGGAAAAGGAATTAAAAGACACCAAGAACAAACTCATGGCTTTAAATCGTCAATTGCGTCAATCGACATCGATGCAAGAAAAACATGACCTTGAGGTGAAGATTAAGGAAACAGAAGTACTTCAGCGCAAACAACGACAAAGGATATTTGACGTAGAGGATGAAATCGAAGAAAAGCGTAATGGTTTGATTGATAAACTCAAAAAGAAATTGGAGCAAAAAACAACGTCTGAAACATTATTTGCGATACAATGGAGGGTTGTTTAAAAGTATAGAGGTAAAGATATGGAAACACAGTATGAGAAGTTAAAGAAAATATTACGACAGATGTTCCAGATGGATCAGGCTGACCTTGATTTTGGCATCTATCGCATTATGAATCAAAAACGTGATGAGATAGAACACTTTCTTGATAAAGAGCTGCTGCCACAAGTAAAACAGGAATTCGGAAAGTACAAAGATGTTGAAGCTGAGAAAAGGCAAAAGGAATTGGAGAAACTCATAAAAACGCTGGAGGATGCAGATGTTGACCCTGACACAAATCCAAAGGTTTTAAAGATAAAAGAAGAAATGGCTGCATACGGTGATGAGGAATCCCTGGCAAGCGAGGTCTTTTCCCATTTAACTACGTTTTTCAGGCGTTACTATGATAACGGCGACTTTTTAAGCCTCAGGCGTTATAAAAAAGATACCTATGCCATTCCCTATGAAGGGGAAGATGTAAAGCTTCACTGGGCAAATGCGGATCAATACTATATAAAGTCATCTGAATATTTGCGTGATTATGTCTTCAAGCTCCCTGGTCAAAAGCGGGTGCATTTTAAGCTTATTGATGCAACGGAGGAAAAAGACAATATTAAACAGGAACAGGGAAAGGAAAGACGTTTTCGTCTTTGCGATAGTGAACCGATAAAAATAGAAGCCGATGATCTTTATGTTCAATTTACCTATCTCCCCGACAATACAAAGCAGGCTGATCTCAATAAAGAAACGTTGGAATACATTATCAGCGTCCAAAACAAGACTAAAGAGATTGATAACTTTCATAAATTGTTTGAACTGATGCCAACGCCAAAAAATCCCAATCGCACACTTCTTGAAAAACATTTAAACAACTATACCGCCCGATTTAATTTTGACTTTTTCATCCACAAAGACCTCAGTGGTTTCCTGCGTCGTGAGCTTGATTTCTATATCAAAAATGAGGTGCTTTTTATTGATGATTTGGACGAACAGGACGAGAGAAAGGTTATCCAGTCTGTTGGAAAGGTTAAGGTGCTCAAGCACATTGCACAAAAGATCATATCATTGCTTGCCCAGATTGAAGATTTTCAAAAGAAGTTGTGGCTTAAGAAGAAGTTTGTTGTTGATTGCGGATATTGCGTGACCTTAGACCGTGTGCCTGAAGATCTATATGATGAAATAGCAAAAAATGATGGACAGAGAGAAGAGTGGGTAAGGCTGTTTGCAATTAATGAAATTAAGAAGGATTTAACAAACCCTGGCTATACAAAACCGCTTACCGTGAAATTTTTAAAGGCCAATCCTTTCTTAATTGTGGATACTAATTATTTTAATGACGCATTTACAGAAAAACTATTAGCAAGTATTGATAATATTGATGAGGCATGTGACGGGGTGATTATTAATTCGGAGAATTTTCAGGCGTTGAACCTGCTTCTGGAAAAATACCGCGAGCAGGTGAAATGTGTCTATATTGATCCGCCGTATAATACGGGGAGTGATGGGTTTTGTTATAAGGACGGTTATCAGCATTCAAGCTGGCACACTATGTTGTATGACCGACTATTCTATGCTAAAAAGTTGATGGATTGTTCAGGAATCATTTCTTCATCAATTGATGATCATGAAATGTATCGCCTCGGAATGATTTTTGAGTCTATTTGGGGCGAGAATAATCGTACGGCATGCGCTCCGTGGCGTTCAGAACCAAGCGGAGGGAAAGAGAAGACAGGGCTTAGAACTGGCCATGAATACCTATTGATTTATCATAATGGTGATGCATCGTGTATTTCTCAAGAAGAGAGATCAACAGGAGAATTAAATCTAAAAGATAGATATGGCCCCTATCGCAAAGGACGAGAGCTTCGAAAATGGGGAGGAACATCCCTAAGAAAAGATAGACCTAACCAATTTTATGCATTGCCTGCCCCAGATGGGACAGAAGTATACCCCATTAAGAATGACGGGCAGGAAGGTCATTGGCGTTGGGGTAAGGAAAACCCATATATTTTAAAGGCACTCAAAGACCCAGATTCCTTTCATTGGGAAAAAACTGCATATGACGCAGGAATAGTAATAAATGGGGAGAGTGAAAGATGGACTCCATATGAGAAAATCAGAGATATTAAGAAATCAGTAGGATGGTCTACTTGGCTAGATTCGTTTGGGATAAACGCAGATGCAACTCGGACGCTAAAGGAATTATTTGGGAACAAAGTTTTTGATACTCCCAAACCAGTCCAACTTGTTGAGTGGTTTTGTACACTTCATAGCGATGACGATGGCTTAGCAATTGACTTCTATTCTGGCTCTGGGGTTCTCGCCCATGCAGTCATCAGTCTCAATCGTGAAGATGGAGGTAGGCGCAAATATATCCTCGTGGAAATGGGCGAATATTTTGATACGGTCTTGAAGCCACGCATTCAGAAAGTCGTGTATTCCAAGGATTGGAAAGATGGCAAGCCTGTATCGCGTGAAGGTATAAGCCACATGTTCAAGTATATGAAGCTCGAAAGCTATGAAGATACCTTAGATAACCTTATTATCAAGCGTGACAAGAAACAACAAAAGGTGCTTACAGCAAGCAAGACAGCAAAAGAAGAATATATGCTTGGTTACTGGCTTGATATGGAAACACGGGAAAGTGACAGCCTCCTTAACATTGATAAATTTGAAGACCCTTTCAATTATACATTACAAATCCGCCATGACAATGAACTGAAGACAACGAAGGTAGACCTTGTTGAAACCTTTAACTATTTGATTGGACTCTATGTTGAGCAAACAGAGGTTATTCGTGGATTCAAGGTGATTCGTGGCAGGTTACGCACGGGAGAGAAAACGCTGGTAATCTGGCGAAATACAAAGGAAAAGTCCAATAAGGAATTGGATGTATTCTTCTTAAAACAGGGTTATAACACACAGGATTTTGAATTTGATAAGATTTTTGTGAATGGGGACAATAACCTTGAAAATCTAAAGGTTGCAGAAGATAAGTGGAAGGTGTCGCTTATCGAAGAAGAGTTTAAAAAGCGTATGTTCGATGTGAAGGACGTTTAACTCATTATAATTATAAAATCTGAAAAAAGGGAAAATGAAACCATTTATTCCGGATGTCTTGCCACTACAAAACATTGATTGGGTGAGATTTATAACTCTTATTGGAAAGGCAAACGCTGAGTTAGCGCGTTACGATGGGATATTACAGGGAATTATCAACCCACAAGTTCTCTTATCGCCCCTTACCACTAATGAGGCAGTGCTTTCTTCACGAATTGAAGGGACACAGGCTAGCCTTATAGAGGTTCTTGAATTCGAAGCTTCTGCTCAAGCATTTATACAGACTGAAAAAGAAAAGGATATCCAGGAAATAATAAATTATCGCAAGTCTATTGGTATGGCTCTTGACTGGCTTATAAAAAAACCAATCACATTAAATTTGATAAAAGAAATACACGGTCTGTTGTTAGATAGTGTTAGGGGCAAAGATAAGGGAAGGGGTAGATTTAGAAGCATTCAAAACTGGATTGGTAAAGCAGGAACACCTATAGAACAGGCTTATTACGTGCCACCAGAACCAATGCGCTTAATGGAGTTCTTATCTAATTTTGAGAAGTATATACATCTTGAAGAAAAGGATGCGTTGGTACAGCTTGCCATTATTCATGCTCAATTTGAAATAATTCATCCTTTTGCAGATGGAAATGGAAGGGTTGGAAGGATACTGATTCCATTAGTATTATACGAAAAGAAGGTGCTTAGTACTCCAATGTTTTATATAAGTGAATACCTTGAGGCCAATAGAGAAGAATATTATGAAAGGTTAAAAGCTATTACTCAAAACAAAAGATGGGAAGAATGGATAGAGTTCTTTTTACGCGCTATAGTGGAACAGGCAAAAACAAACAGTAATAAGGCAAGAGAGATATTGGAATTATATGAAATGAAAAAAGAGAGAATCCAAGCCATTACCCGGTCTCAATATGTTATTAAAATCCTTGATACACTTTTTGCCAGGCCAGTCTTTAGCGCCACTGATTTTATTAATAGCTCAGGCATTCCTAAGGCAAGTGCGATGCGTTTTATAAAATTGCTTGAAAATGAAGGCGTAATTTCGGTTTTGCGTAAAGGAGGCGGAAGAAAAGCCTGTATATATATTTTTAATAAGTTACTCCAAATTGTGGAATAACATTTAGTGTTTAACTGATGAGACAAAATTTGCTTTGTGTCTCATTTATGGTTGTATGTGAGACACAAATATGTTTGTATATATTTGGTGAGACACAAAGTATAACTACGGGTAATTTAAGTGATTAAGGCTAAATATGGTAATGTACAGACCATTTTATAAATACTATGGCAAAAAGACGGCAAAATAGACAAAGGCAGGCAACATTTAATTTCGGGAAATCCCTTGTCCTTTTTCAATACATCCTGAGCCTATTTGAAGCAGGCTCTCTTGGTGACTTGTGTGAGGGCATGAAGGCATCCCAGTTGGAAGGGTTTGACGAGGACAACGTGTCTCGTTTCCATAACCATCTGGTGAATAAGCTTTTTGAACGGCAGGCTCTGCCTAATGATATGCTTCTGGAATACGATCAAAATATCGTAAGCCACACCCTGCGTATTTGCAGAAGACGCGAAGGGTTTCGCTGGAAATATTTTCAGTATATGGCGCTCCTTTTTACAGAAATTTATCTGGATAAATATTTTCAGAGTTCTGATAACTTTCTGAAGAACTTGAACGATTTTGTTACGCAATTTAACAGAAATAAAGAGACGGAAGAACACGTGGAACCATACAAACCGGAAGACCTGAATAAAATCGCCTTCTGGCAGGCTACAGGTTCCGGCAAGACGTTGATTATGCACGTCAATATACTCCAGTACCACCATTATCTGAAGAAATATGGCAAGCAGGGTGAGGTGAACAGAACCATTCTCTTAACTCCAAATGAAGGGCTTTCTGAACAGCATAGAAAAGAATTTCGGTTGTCTGGCCTGGACGCAGAGCTATTTAACAAAGACGCAATAGGCCTCTTTCGCAGCAATGCCATTGAAATTATTGATGTGCATAAACTCAAGGAAGAATCAGGGGAAAAGACGGTGGGTGTGGATTGTTTTGAAGGGAATAATCTGGTGCTTGTTGACGAGGGACATCGAGGCGCTGGCGGAGAAGAGTGGATGGATAAGCGTAATCGCTTGTGTGAAGATGGTTTTTCCTTTGAGTACTCGGCTACCTTTGGCCAGGCAATGAAGGCGTCTGGCAAGAAAGACATGCTCCAGCAGTATGCGAAATGTATTGTGTTTGATTATTCCTACAAATATTTTTATCGGGATGGTTATGGTAAGGAATATTCTATCTTAAACCTTGCGGAAGACCGCTACGAAGAACAAAGAAACCTCTATCTTACTGCCTGCCTGTTAAGCTTTTATCAGCAACTTCTCATATATGATGAACACGAAAGGGAAATTTCCCCATTTTTATTGGAAGAACCCTTATGGGTGTTTGTGGGAAGCAAGGTAACTGCCGTTCGCACGGAACGTGGGGATAAGGTATCAGATGTTGTCGATATTTTACTGTTTTTAAATGGTTTTCTGAAGGATGCAGAGCAATCGGTTGAGTACATCGATAGACTTTTAACAGGCACATCCCAACTCAACGATACCCAGGGAAGAGACCTTTTTGCGGGGCGTTTTTCCTATTTGATTGAAAAAAGAATGGGCATTCAGAATATATACGCAGATGTTAGAAGGTTGGTGTTTAATTGTGCCACTCTTGAAGCGCAGATGCATCTGGATAATTTAAAAGGTGTTCAGGGTGAAATTGGTTTAAGACTAGGAGATAATGAGTATTTTGGGGTAATTAATGTTGGTGACGACCGTGATCTGATAAAGCTATGCGAACAGAATGGCCTTTTGGCCTCGGATAAGGATTTTTCCGATTCACTTTTTCATCAACTTTCGGAAAGGCATTCTCCGGTAAAAATACTCATTGGGTCAAAGAAATTTACCGAAGGGTGGAATAGCTGGCGCGTAAGCACTATGGGGCTTATGAACATGGGCAGGTCAGAAGGGTCAGAAATTATTCAATTGTTTGGCCGGGGAGTCCGATTGAAGGGATACGATATGAGTTTAAAACGAAGCTCATATATAAAAACAATGAAAGTACCGAATTACATCGGAACCGTTGAGACACTGAATGTATTTGGAGTTAAGGCTGATTATATGCGTCAATTCAGGGAATATTTAGAAGAAGATGGAGTGAAAGGAAAGGATGATTACGAAGAGATTGTGATACCTGCGATTTCCAACCTGGGCACAAGGAAATTGAAATATCCCCAACTGAAGGAAGGGGTTGATTTTAAAAAGCAAGGCCCAAGACCTACACTGGGAGAACCTGATGAGTATTTGCTTGAACGTCCTATAACCGTTGATTGGTATCCTAAAATAGAAGCAATTCAGAGTCGTTTGGCGCGGTCTACTGCAACCGCTACACTGCACGAAGGAAAGCTGGGAGATGAGCAACTTGCCTTTATCGACTATGAGAAGGTCTGGTTTGAATTACAAAAATATAAGAACGAACGCGCCTACCATAATCTCAATATTAAAAAGGATATACTGCCCGTTTTATTGGAACGGACGGATTGGTATGTCCTCTATATTCCGGAGGAGGAGCTTGTATTTCATTCGTTTGAGCAGGTGCAATTATGGCAAGACATAGCAATAACCATGCTGAAGAAATATTGTGATCATTATTATCATGCAAAGAAGTTAGATTATGAAAAAGACAAGATGGAATATAAGTATTTGGATGAGGTTGAGGCTGCATTAGAGGCACAAAAGAAAAAAGGTAATATCGTTGATGAATATACATTCCTCGTTGAAAAGTCCCGCGAAGACATCATTCTAAAACTGAATGAATTAAAGCAGAAAATTAAGAGCCATGACTTTAGCGATTTTGAATTCAGGTCTCTCCGTTCATTTACATTTGATCAGCATTTATACAAACCTCTGATTTACATAAAAGATAGTGAAATAAAGGTGATACCAGTTGCATTAAATGAAGGGGAAAATCAATTTGTTGCTGATTTAAAACAATATTTTGAAGGTAATACCGACTATTTTAAGGATAAAGAGTTGTATTTATTAAGAAATCTAGGAAGAGGTCGGGGTGTTGGATTTTTTCAGGCACATAATTTTTATCCAGATTTTATTTTGTGGATAGTGTTTGCCGGAAAGCAGTACATAAGCTTTATTGATCCACATGGTATCCGTCATGCCAAAGGATTAGATGATAGAAAAATACGCTTTCATAAAGAGATAAAAACCTTAGAAAACCAAATTGGTGATAGAGATGTTATTTTGAATTCGTTTATTGTTTCTGTCACAGAGTTTTCTCAGATAAAATGGTGGGAAAAAAGATTGAAAAAGGAAGAATTAGAGGCAAATCATGTAGTTTTTCAAAGTGACAATTTAAATTACATCAGAAAAATATTTAATCTTTTGCGTTTTAATTAACCAATAGCGTTGAAACAAGGTTAGTATAAACAAGTGAAAATATTCAGACAGAGAGTCAAGGGGGAATAAAAGGGGATTGTGGATATAAACCTGATATTATTTTGGTTTGCCTGGAAAACAATTTTATCTATATCGTTGTATTCCTTTAAAATTATACAGATTATTTAACCTCTTAATGCATGATTAAGATTGGTACATCAGGTTTTTCCTTTCCGGATTGGATAGGCACTATCTATCCTGCCAATATTAAAAAAGGAGAGATGCTCCCGTATTACGAACAGAATCTCGGCTTTAAGATAACGGAGATTAACTCCACGTATTATACAATATGCACCGAGCAGAGAGGGATTGCGTCCTGATATGTAATACGGTATTCCTGATTGTACATTGCAAACCAGAATAGCTAAACAGA
>C687J26845_10002308_pt1 | contig 11143 bp, 9 predicted proteins | sample RifCSPlowO2_12_FD_26845 | JGI IMG/M metagenome (IMG submission 26845) | reverse complement strand
ATCAAACGCCATGCGCAGGCAGGCGGTATATCCAAGGCACTGTCACCTCATGTACTCCGCCATGCTTTTGCGACCCACTTGCTCAATCACGGTGCGGATTTAAGGGTAGTGCAGATGTTGTTGGGGCACAGTGATATTTCGACCACCCAGATATATACCCATGTGGCCCGCGAAAGACTGAAAAGCCTTCATGCCCAGCATCACCCCAGGGGGTGATATCAGTGAAAAGCAACAAGTGAAAAGTTGAAAGTAGAACCTATCCCAAAATTTAACTTCCTCCCCCTGCGAGGGGGGAGGATTGATGTGGGGGTGAAATCTACGGAATGGCTGAAACTCAACCCCCATCCCGGACTTCCCCCTCCTAGGGGGAAGGAGCATTTAATATGACAGTTAATATGAAATGGATATTTGCAATATTACTTATCCTGGTAACGGTATGGTTACCTTTGAATATACATGCGGAAGTTTATAAATGGGTAGATGAACATGGTTATACCCATTATGGCGAGAAACCACCGGATGCAAATGCACAAAAAATTCAAATCAGGGAAATAACTGTTGACGAATCCATAGAAATACATAATCAGCAACGTGAAAAATTACTCCGAATCTATGAAGAAGAACGCAATTTAAAGAAGGAAGAAAAGCTTAAAGCTGAAAAATTAAAAGCAGAAAAAGAACAACATTGTCAAAATCTGGAAAACGAATTAATAAAATATCAACAAGGAGGTTTCGTTTACTATGACCTGGATGAAAAAGGTGAACGCAAATATTTATCTGAAGCAGAGCTGTCAGCTCATATCAGTAAATTGCAGAAATATTATGACAAGAACTGTAAATAACCGCAGGGGATAGGATGTCTTGCTGCACTTACCCGTTATCATCATCCGCAGGAATGACTGAATATATTTCTTCCAGTGTCGTCAGTCCTTCAGCGATTTTTTGTGCACCGCTGATACGCAGTACCCGCATTCCTTGTTTAAGTGCAGCTGATCTTATCTGTTCCAGGCCTGCATTGACCGAGATTAACTGCCGTATTGTTTTATCAACCGGCAGGGCCTCGTAAATACCGATACGGCCACGATAACCGGTATGACGGCATTCATCACAACCCACCGCTTTAAAGGTGTGTTCCGGCAGTTTCAATCTGGCCGGCGCCACCAGTTTATTCCAGGCCTCTTTTTCCAGTGCNGCNGGTCGTTTGCANTGCGGNCACAGGGTCCGGATTAACCGTTGCGCCATAACCCCAAGCAAGGTGGCGCCGATCAGAAAGGGCTGGGCGCCGATATCAATCAGGCGGGTAATGGACGTGGGGGCATCGTTAGTGTGCAGGCTCGATAACACCAGGTGCCCGGTGAGGGCCGCCTGGATGGCGATTTCAGCGGTTTCATAATCACGAATCTCGCCGACCATGATGATGTCCGGATCCTGTCTCAGCAGGGTCCTGACACCGGCGGCAAAATTGACCCCGATATTCGATTGTACCTGCAGCTGGTTAAACTCCGAATCCACCATTTCTATAGGGTCTTCAATCGTGCAGATATTGAGTTCCGGTCTGGCCAGATATTTCAGTGCAGAATATAAAGTGGTTGTTTTACCGGATCCGGTCGGCCCTGTGACAAGAATGATCCCATGTGGGTGATTAGTCATTTTATTCCAGCATTTTTGATCATATTTTGAAAAACCAAGCTCGGTGAAATTCTTCATCAGCATTTCGGGATTGAATATGCGGATGACCAGTTTTTCACCAAAGGCCGTGGGCATGGTGGAAAGGCGCATTTCCACTTCACCCCCTGATGGGGTCTTGGTTTTGATACGGCCGTCCTGCGGGCGGCGTTTATCAGTGACATCCATGCGGCCCAGTGTTTTCAGCCGGCTGGTAATAGCACCCATGATGACTATCGGAAAGTCATGGACCTGCTGCAATTTGCCATCAATGCGGAAACGGACCTTGCCTTTATCACGCCTGGGTTCAAGGTGGATATCACTGGCACGTTGTTCAAAGGCATACTGCAGTAACCAGTCCACAATGCTGACTATGTGCCGGTCATTGGCATCCGGCTCGCCCATCTTGCCGACTTCGACCAACTGCTCAAAGTTCTGGATTTTGGAGATAGTTTCATTGCCTTTGCTTTTAACAGCGCCGAATATGGATTTGCTGATGCCATAGAATTCAACCAGGTATCGTTCAATATCTTTTGGATTGGCTATTACACGGGAGATATTAAGATTAACGATACGGGAGAGTTCATTCTCCCAGCCGGTGATAAAGGGCTCGCAGGTCGCAACGATAAGTTCCCTGGCATTGATATCAACTGGCAGGATACTCAGATTCGTGGCGTAAGCCTGGGAAACTATCTGGGTGACCTTGTTAACGTCTATTTTCAGCGGATCGATCCGCATGTAGGGGTAGCCGGTCTTTTCTGCCAGCCAATGGGTCAACCGTTCCAGCGATAGGGGATAGGCAGGTTCTGTGTTGCTGCGCAGGTTCTGTTCGGCGATAAGAATAAGGGGGTTGACAGTATTATCCGGTTTGGGGATAAGTTTGATGAGTTGTGCCTGCTGTTGTTCGGATAAAATCCCGTCCTCTACCAGCTGGTTCAGGACATAGGTAAAATCCAGCTTTTCTTCGGCGGCCAGGATGGTTGCAGATCGAGACATAGTGACTTTCAGGGCTATATGATTGCTGAATCTAGCATTGTATCGCCGGTTTTAAAAATTATAAGTAAATTCATTCCGGGAACGTACAAGCGTAGTCTTTGTCTGATAACATACTCAACAGAGTTATGTTTATTCCTGCGGTTTTTAGAGGATTATTGATGAAAAAACAGAATTTCCTGCTGGCAATGGTTCTTTGTTGTTTATCCTTCCCGGTATATGCAGAAACCACTGCTGATGCAGAAAAAAACATCAGGCATACCCTGCAACAACTGGCACCTGACGAAACAATTACAAGGATCAGAACCACACCTTTCGGGAATATGTACGAGGTTTTGCTGGGACCCAGTGTTATCTATATGTCTGGTGATGGCCGGTTCATCCTGAAGGGCGATTTGTTCGATATGCAGGAGCACCAGAATATCAGTGAAAATGAGAGGGCACTGGCACGCAGGGCAATTTTTGCAAGCCTCAGTTCAAATGAATATATTGAATTCAGTCCGGAAATACGAGAACACATAATCTATGTATTCACGGACGTCGACTGCGGTTATTGCCGTAAATTGCATCATGATATGCCCNTACTGAATAAAAATGGTCTGGCTGTCAGATATCTGGCCTATCCCCGGGGTGGAATTGACTCAACCGCTTACAGCAAGCTGGAGGCAGTCTGGTGTGCGGATGATCGCCAACAGGCCATGACTGATGCCAAAAATGGTAAAAATGTGGTTTCCAAACAGTGTTCGAACCCGGTTGCCAATGAATATGAACTGGGACAGAAGTTTGGTGTAAGGGGCACGCCCGCAATCTATAAGGCTAATGGTGAAGCGCTTTCCGGATATATACCNCCGGATGATTTGCTGGATATAGTAAAAAACTGATTCAGTTTTTTATATTTCCGTAAACACCTGGAGAACTGCTGTTGTTACCCGGCCATCTTCTTCGGTATGTTCAATTTTGACCGGCAGATATTTTAATCCGGGGGCACACCAGAAAACCAGTTTCCTTTCGTCATTCGGCTTGATGTGTTGCACTTTTATAGTATCCAGATCACCCAGTGGTGTGTTTATTTTCTCTACACCCATGCGATTGAAATAATAGGTTTGCATCTTCCTGCCATCAGCAATCGTGTAAGTCTCCGGGAATTGGCCGTTTTGCAAGTCACGCATAATCGCATACTGATACAACAGTTTGTCCAGGACGCCAGATTCAAGCGGGATGTTTTTTGTCTTTTTATTATTTATATGGCTGGTAATCAGGTTATTGTCCCAGTCGAAATGAATATTGACCTCGCGGTCCTTTTCACCCCTGTAGCGCACATAGGAATAGTCCAGCGGATACAATTGCCGGTCTATCACCCGCCATTGTGATTGCTCCACAATATGATCGTCACGGAATAGTGCTGCCAGTCCGATCGTCCGGCTCTCNGACCGATATATATACTCATCATTTCCGGCCTTGCTGATACTGCGTTCAGTTTCAGCAATCTCCATGCCNCTGGTATAGAGCTTGTAAGTGGCCTTGAAAGACGATGGCACCTGTTCATCCGCCATNACAGCGCCTGAAGGCAGAAGCATGGTGAAGAGAATATATTGTTTAAATAAGCGCATAGTCAGATTTTTGACATTATCATTATGCTAAGATTCCCTGATAGTATAAATTATCATGCCTCGTATTATTAGGGAAATATAAACAATTAGCCCCATGAAACTGACCTTTGTTCCTGGTAGCCAGGCAAATATATTAGTAGTAGGTGATGTCATCCTGGACCGTTATGTCCATGGGGAAACCACACGCATATCACCGGAAGCACCCGTTCCTATCGTTCTGGTTAATCAAACAGAAGATCGGCCTGGAGGCGCTGGCAATGTAGCCTTGAATATATCCAGACTGGGTCTTGGCGTTTCTCTCGTTGGATTAACAGGAGACGATGCAGCGGCCAATACCCTGAACACATTATTGTCAAAATATGGTGTTGATTGCAAATTCGTAAAACAAACCGGGTTCCCGACAATTACAAAATTGCGCGTTTTGAGTCAACATCAACAACTTATCCGTCTGGATTATGAAGCACATTCAGATCTGGCAGATACCGATTGTTTGTTTGAACATTTCAAAAAATACATAAAGCAGGCAGATACAGTAGTCTTGTCTGATTATGCCAAGGGCAGTCTGAAAAATGTGCAGGCTTTTATTTCAGATTGTAATTCTCTCGGGAAGAAAGTTTTGGTCGATCCGAAAGGAGTCGATTTCACNCGTTATAAAGGAGCAAGTTTACTGACTCCCAACCTCAAGGAATTTGAGACTATAGCAGGGTCTTGTAGTGATATTGCTGACATTGTTAATAAGGGAATGAAATTATGTGATGAACTGGATCTGGACGCATTGTTGATTACCCGGGGTGAACACGGTATGTCATTAATTTGTCCTGATGCNGAACCNTTTCATCTTGCCGCCGAGGCAAGAGAAGTATTTGATGTGACCGGCGCAGGAGATACTGTTATTGCAACCATGGCTGCCGCATTGGCGTCGGGTTATGATTATGCCGAGGCGGCAGAATTCGCAAATCGTGCTGCGGGNCTCGTCGTTGCCAAGCTTGGTGCCGCAAGTGTCACTGTGGACGAACTTAATGATTTTATCGCTGCTGTAAACAGGGGAAAAACNGGGATAGTCGGTAAATCAGAATTGGCGGATATCGTGAAACATATCCAGGCCAAAGGTGAAAAAATTGTTATGACCAACGGTTGTTTTGACATCCTGCATGCCGGTCATGTGAGTTATTTGCAACGGGCCAGACAACTGGGTGATTATCTNATCGTGGCGATNAANGATGATGATTCTGTGAGCCGGCTGAAAGGCAAGGGAAGACCGGTTAATCCGCTTGAACATCGAATGACGGTATTAAATGCGCTTAAACCGGTTGATTGGGTCATCCCCTTCACGGAAGATACTCCCGAACATCTTATTACTGAAATTAATCCGGATATCCTGGTAAAGGGTGGGGACTATCGACCCGACCAGATTGCCGGCGCCAAAGCTGTTCTGGAGAATGGAGGAAGAGTAGAAATCATACCGTTATTGGACGGATGTTCTACATCTCAAATTCTTGATGCTGCAAAATCAAGTGGAAAATCCAGCTAATGATTATTGTCACCGGTGGTGCTGGATTTATAGGCAGTAATCTTGTGCTTGGCCTGAATACCATTGGCCGGGATGATATCCTGGTTATAGACGATCTGACTGATGGCACCAAATTCAGGAATCTGGTGGATTGCCGGATCATGGATTATTGGGATATAGAACAATTAACGACAGCACTATTGAAGAAAGAATCATTCAGGGAAAAGGTTGATATGGTATTTCATCAGGGTGCTTGTTCCACCACGACTGAGTGGAATGGGCGTTATATGATGCAGAACAACTATGAATATTCGAAACAGCTACTGCATTTTTGCCTTGAAAATACAATTCCGTTTATCTATGCATCCAGTGGTTCCGTATACGGGGTAAATGAAAAATTCAAGGAAGTTGAGAGGAACGAGTCTCCGGTCAATGTTTACGGGTATTCAAAATATCTGTTTGATAGCTACGTACGCAGGATCGCAAAAAATACAAACAGCCAGGTTGTTGGATTGCGGTATTTTAACGTGTATGGCCCAAGGGAAGCACATAAACAATCCATGGCCAGCGTGATCTATCATCTTAACCGGCAGTTATTGTCATCCGGAGAAGTAAAAATTTTCCGTGGCAGTGGTCATTATGCTGATGGAGAACAGCGCCGTGACTTCATTCATGTGGATGATGTGGTGGCAGTGAATCTCTGGTTTTTTCAGCAACCAGGAGCGCCAGGTATATATAATGTGGGTACCGGCAAGAGCCGGAGTTTCAATGAAATTGCCAGGACTGTGATCAAATGGCATGGTAAAGGCAAGATAGAATATATTGATTTTCCTGAAAATCTTAAAAACAGCTATCAAAATTTTACCGAGGCAGATATCAGTTCGCTAAGAAATGCCGGTTATCAACAGGGATTTAAAACGTTGGAAGAGGGAATCAATCAATATCTGAATTGGCTGAATAATTGATTAACAAAATTGATAACAAGCAATCTCATTTACGATTGTTATATTCTGCGGTTCTCTACGTATTGACGCCTTTTGTGGTGTTGCGCCTGTTTTTTTTGTCATTGCGCAATCCGGCATATCGTAAACGCCTGCAGGAACGTTTTGGTTATGTTCGAAGACTGGACAGCAGTTCACCGGTCATCTGGATACATGCCGTATCGGTAGGAGAAGTCCATGCTACCAAACCCTTGGTCGACCGGATTATCAAGTCTTATCCGCATTATCAGTTACTGATAACAACCATGACACCGACGGGGGCAGATGCGGTTCATAATCATTTTGGTAATAGAGTTTTCCATTACTTTATACCCTATGATCTGCCCAATGCTGTGCATCGTTTCATCTTACAGATAAAACCGGTTTTATTGATTGTCATGGAAACCGAGATCTGGCCTAACCTGTTTTATAACTGCAGGATAAACAACATTCCTGTTGTTATTGCAAATGCGAGAATGTCGGAAAATTCTTTTGCGGGATATAAGCGTCTGTCCGGATTGGCACGTGATACATTATCGAATGTTTCGTTTGTTATTACACAAGGACAGGCAGATGCGGATCGCATCGTTGCCCTGGGCGCCGACAAGAGCAGGGTTAAAGTATCGGGGAGCATCAAATTTGATATTGAATTTCCAGAAGATATTAATAAAAAGGGTTTGTTATTGCGCCAGAATATATTTCATAACCGGCCTGTCTGGATTGCAGCCAGTACTCATGCAGGTGAAGAACAAATAATCCTTTCTGCTTTTGGCAGTATATTGCAACAGCATCCGGATTGTCTTTTAATCATCGCCCCGCGACATCCGGAGCGTTCAAATACAATTACTGACTTATCAATCAAATCAGGCTTTATCACGGTCAGGAAAAGNCAGGGACAAATAGTCGATGATCAAGTAAAGGTCTATCTTCTCGATACACTGGGAGAATTACCTGAATATTATGCAGCTTCAGATCTGGCATTCGTTGGCGGCAGTCTGATTCCTCACGGTGGGCANAATATGCTGGAGCCTGCATGTCTGGGTGTACCGGTGATTACCGGCCCGAACGATCATAATTTTTCCGAAATTTCCACAATGTTGCAACTTTGTGGGGCCGCATGGACAGTAGTGGATGTCGAAGAACTGGCACAACGGGTTAATCTACTGCTCGCNGACAAGAAATTGCGTCATGATGCCGGTGAAAAAGGCAGAAAACTGGTTGAGGTTAACCGCGGCAGTATTCATCGTTTGATGGAGATACTTCATCCATTTTTGAAAGATAATGCAACTTCCGGGATTAGCTGAATCCAATAAAACAATAAATACAACAATTTCATGATTTCGCAAGCACGCATTCAATGAGAAATTATCACTAAGAAAAATGATTGAATAATGAATTGAAGAATTTACAAAAAACAAAAAANGGCGATTATTAATAATCGCCCTTTTTTTATCAGCGAGATATGCTGGTTTATGATTGTGTTTTTATTTCATGGGTTGAACTGAAGTTATTGTTTTTGGTGTCAATACCCTTGACAGTCATTATGCCCGCCTTGTCAGGGACAAAATAAAACCGGAAGGCCGGGTCCATACTGATACCAAAGGTTAGCAAAGCCTTGAGGACAAGTTCACCATTAAAATCAATTTCCAGTTCTTTAACAAAATGCGGTGGTGGTATCACTCGCGAACCTATCTTCAACGGTGCCATACCGGTGATATTCGGATGACGTATTTTAAGTTGCATAAGGTTTGGTTTGCCGAACTCAACATCACCTATCGTGTTCATCTTCATTGATCCAAGTAGTTTCATTGATTCGCCCATGCTGGCAGGAGGAGGCGCTGAACAGGCGCCTTTTGCGCGCACAAAACTCTTGGTCATATACAGTTCACCTGTATTCATTTCGGCAATGGCCCTCACGTAACTGAAATCATCGACACGTATACGCATCGCCAGATCGGCCTTGCCGCTATGCGGGGTAAATTCAAAGATTCCCACCAGGGGCAGTGGATTCTTGTCCACAAAAATATGGATCTTCTTAATGTAATAATTCGCGGTTTGTGGAATTTTTGTGTGTAGAGAAATAGGGACAATCGTTGCGTCTTCTGCGGCATAAGGGGCCTTGATTTCGATTATGTCCTGGCCGGTGCCTTCAATGATTTCCCTGTCCTGAAAATTGGCTGGTTTCAGGTTCTCAAGCCAGACCTTGTCTGACAGTTGTTCCCGGAAATCAGCAGGGGCAACATCCGCGAGTGTTACTGTTGTAAAAATGGCCAGAAATATAGCTGTTAGCAGGTGATTGAATATCCTGTAATTGAAATACAACCTAATCATAATTACCTCTCTCAGGAACCAGGAACTGACTGGTAACGTAACATTAACATATAAAAACATATAATAGTATTATGATATGTCAATATTTTACTGCCATAGCATTACATATTCACTTACTATTAAGAGAATAAAATGTCTTTTGGGTTCAATACAAAATTAAAGACTGTTCAAAGAGGGCATGCGTATGAACAGATCCGTAATTTTTGTAAGTTACAGCATAAATATCATCTAAATAACGTTATATATGCCATATAATCAACTGATAAATAATAATTTTTTATACTAAAATAATACTGCCATTATCCTGTGTTTGGGGACTGAACTTGCGTGTGGAGATTGAATTGCCTAAAATTTGACATAATGTTTCAGAACATAATTAATATCTTCACGGAAGCGGGTGAAATTTCTACTTCTTTCAAAGTGATAAATATGTTTGAAGTCACCCTGATTACGGATATAATCTTGTGCCAGAATCCGAGTACATCCCTGGTCACAATTTAAGCTTAACTAATTGTTACTATAATGTTACTAATGAATTTCGTAAGGGAATAACAACTCTAGCGATATATCAGGCGATATATTTTAAAGAATAATAAATGAATAAACTAAGCAAACGATATTCTGAATCCGTTTTTCCACTCAGCGCACGGACGTTCGCCTTGATAAATAATATTCCTGTTTCACCTGATTACATTTATTCAAATTCAGTTTCAAACTCTCTGCGGCTTTTTGATCTCGAGGCCTCAGTGGGTTTCCATAAGTAGAAGAGATCAAACACATGATCAACTAATAATAGAGGAGGAGGTCATGAGTAAATTATCATTAAGTAAATGGCTAATAGCCGCTCTGGCCGTAATGGTTTCGGTGCCGTCATTTGCGAACGATGAAGTTCGCAAGCTGACGGAAAATCCGAACTATTGGGCTTATCCTGGCGGCAACTACAACAACTGGCGTTATAGTGAATTGAAACAAATCACTAACCAGAACGCCAGTAGCATTGTTGCAGCATGGACGTTCTCAACCGGACGTCTGCAGGGTCATGAAGGTGGACCGCTGGTCCTGCCGGGTAGTGCAACCGGTTTAGGTTCAGACCACCTGTATATTCACTCATCATTCCCGAATGATGTCTTCGCTGTCGATCTTGATACCTTGAACATCACCTGGTACTACGAGCCACAACAGGACGAGGCTGAAACAGTCCCCGTCATGTGTTGTGACATCGTAAACCGCGGTCTCGGTTACAGCATGGGCCAGATCTATCTGCAGCAGGCAGATACCACGCTGGTTGCGCTGAGTGCCAAAGACGGTAGCGTGAAGTGGAAGGCAGAAAACGGCCGTGACATCGGTTATGGTCCAGCTGCTGGCGATACCACCACCAATGCCCCGCATCCAATCAAGGACAAGGTATTCAGCGGTTGTTCCGGTGCCGAGTTCGGCGTACGTTGCTGGATAGCCGCTTTCTATGCGAAGGATGGCAAACTGGCCTGGCGTGGTTTCAGCATGGGTCCGGACAGCGACATCCTGGTGGATCCCAACAAGACCACATCTTTGGGCAAGCCGGTCGGCAAGGATTCTTCCTTGAAGACCTGGTGCGCTGACAAGGACTGGAAAGCCCCTGCAACTGCTCCGAACTCCTGCAAGACGCTGAGCGATCAGTGGAAAATCGGCGGTGGTTCAACCTGGGGATGGTGGCCGGCTGACTTTAACGAGAACCTGATGTACTACGGTTCCGGTAATCCCGGCACCTGGAACCCGGTTCCGCGTCCTGGCGACAACAAGTGGTCCATGACCACGTGGGCCCGTGACATCGACACCGGTATGGCCCGTTGGGTGTATCAGACGACCCCGCACGATGAGTGGGACTATGACGGCATCAACGAGCATGTCCTGGTCGACATGAATGTGAAGGGTAAAATGACCAAGGCGGTGGTTCACTTCGATCGTAATGGCTACGGTTACACGTGGGACCGCATTACTGGCGAGTTGCTTGTGGCGGAGAAGTTTGATCCGGCTGTGAACTGGTCGACGCATATCGACATGAAGACCGGTTATCC
>C687J26845_10002306_pt1 | contig 11145 bp, 10 predicted proteins | sample RifCSPlowO2_12_FD_26845 | JGI IMG/M metagenome (IMG submission 26845) | reverse complement strand
CCGCCGCCGTTGCTAGTGTGTGACATGCCGCCAGCGATCGAGCCACCGCGCGAGTCGCCCGTGCTCGAACAGCTCGTGTTCGAAACGATCGGGAACGAAGCCGCGCTGCCGCCGCCGATGTTTGTAGTGCAGCAAGCGTTGCCTGATAACTTTTGCGGACTCTCTATGATAGAACACGTCTACATTAAGATGAATACGGCGAATGCGTTGCACTTTCCGCATAGCGATATCGCGCTCTATGCACATGCGTATGTCGCGCGTCAAACTGCATTGTCCCTCTTATCGCAAAAAATCCCGCAAACGCTGCATGAGTGGACCGAACTCGCGCATCAAGTTCTTCTCATGTGTCCGATGTGTGTGCCGAGCGTATAAAAGCGAACGTTTCATATGTACATGTATGCTGCGAATATGAAGCGTCTTTTGATTATCTGCGCCACTGCTATCATTTGTAGCGCTCTCTTGCATCTTGTAAGTGTGCGAACGTTTCTCGTAACTGGCGTTGAACTCTCCGACGACGGTCTAAGCAAGCGAAAAATAAAAGAAGCAAAATGAGTGAAAAGTATGGCTTTGTGTTTCGTCATCCATGTAACATGATAATTGCAGGTCCAACAGGGTGCGGGAAGACACAGTTTGTGACAAACATACTTAGTTACAAAATGCTCGATCCCTTCCCAGAGCGCATACTGGTTGCATATTCCGAAATGCAAAAGTCCTATGTCGAATGGCGGCACCTATTCCCTAAAATCGACTTTGTTAAAGACTTTAGCGCAAGAATAGACGAAGTATACGAATCGTTTAAGCCAACATCCACGAATCTGCTCATAATCGACGACCTAATGCACGAGGCGGGCGCCAACAAGGCCGTAATGGACCTCTTCACAAAGGGATCGCATCATCGTAACCTGACCATTATCTTCCTAGTGCAAAACATCTTTTGCCAAGGCAAGTCGATGCGCACGATAAGTCTTAACACCCAGTACTTTGTGCTGTTCAAGAATGCCCGCGACTGTATGCAATCGGTCACACTTGGCAAGCAAATGTTTCCTGAAAGTGCAAACTTTATTCGCGAAGTGCTTAACGACGTGACCGATCGCGATCCGCATGGATACATTGTCGTCGATATGATGCATGGCACTAACCGTTTCGTCAAAGTGCGCACTGGCATCTTTCCTGAAGAAGACAAGCTCATTTACATGCCTAGTGGACATGTCGAAAGCGTAAAGCGCGATGACGATTCTGATGACAGCGATAGTGACGTACCAGTTGTGCGCTTTGTCCAACTTTAGTGCTTATCGATAATGACCAAATGTGCTTATCGCTAAGCACAAAATGTGCTTAAGCGCGAAATGTTACTAAAAATAGCTCTCGATAATCACCAAATGTGCTTAAGTGCCTATAAAGTACCGAAACGACATAAGCAACATAAAGCAACAAAAATGGAGACTATGCACGATTCGTCGATTGACTTCTTCAAGCAGCAACTGCGTACTTCAGTGTCGTTAATACGAATGCTGGAGTTTAACGGCAGAAGCATCGGACTAACTACCGATCACCGTCTTGGGTATCACGACTCAATGCATCCTCGCNCGTCATGTCCACTCTGCAAAGTAAGGAGTGAAGGCACGACCGAAGTTGCAGATGGACCACCACCNGCGTTGCCGGCATTAGCGGTAATGCCACAATTCGAATTACTGACGACGGCAATCAACCTATCGATCGATACGACAAAGCATCTTCTTGTAGCCTACGAGAAAAGCGTTTACGTTAATGCACTGGCGATCGAACATCGTGTCTCGAATGTGCATAGCAGCCACCCAGTGCGCGATTGTCCCCTCTGCACGCTATAAAAGTCGAAGTTCGCATGTCCTAATGACAAAATTTCGACTATGGGGAAAACGAAGAAGCATAAACGCACAAAGGCGTATCTAAAGTTTCTTAGTGAGTGCGAATCGAAGAAGTGTGCGTGCTCTGTGCTGCGTACGGCGCCTCCGGAGGTTATAAAAAGCATCTGCAACGCCGCTCTAAACGTACAACAAAACAAGAAGCTGCATCTTTCCGATAAGCAAAGGAAGTTTTTCCGAACGCACAAACGCAAAATCAATACGCTTACGAGTGGAAGTAAGTCGATCGAGCAACAGCGTAAAGTACTTCAATCGGGCGGCGCGTTTCCTCTGCTCGGACCTCTACTTAGCATTGCGCTACCTGCGCTAGGCTCGCTACTCTTTGCGCGATGAACTATAAGCGAATGCGACTGCTCGCCGATGACGAATATCGTCGTCTTCGCGATAAGCAAGTGGTCCAGTACGATCCCGAACTACGTGTAGCATCACGAACGCAGGACGAAATAAGGCAACTTCTGTTTGACGATAAGATTGCGAAGTCAATGTCCGTCGAAGATCGAATGGCACTACTGGAGCAAAAGCAAGCGCGACTTCGCGAACTCCTCGGTCACGTTAGGCACTCGGGTGTCGTTATGCCCGAAGCGGCGCCGGACGAGCCGCCTGCACCCGCGCCCGAGCCCGCGCCCGCGCCCGCGCCCGAGCCGCCGTCCGAGAAGCAGCGTATGGCAGACTCGATCGTTAGTGGACTACCGGAGAAGATGCGCAACAAGGCGCGCTCCGTAATGCGTCGTCTGGTCGATAATGCTGATGTGACGTTCGACGCTCGTCATAATCTGGTGCTTGGTGGTAAACGTGTTGAAGGCAGTAACATTAGGGACCTTGTGTCAAGTATGTATGTGCGTCGTAAGCATCTGCCTGCGCATAGCGAAGAGTTTGCTNAAGCACTAGCTGGCATGAATCTACCTCGTTCGCTTGTAAGTCAAGAGCGTTTTGCTAAGATTATGGATACTAGCGTCACTCTTCCTCCTCCACTCGTTGCATCTACTCCGCGTAAGCGTAGTGCTTCGTTTCATACGCCTAAAGTTGAGCAAAAAGGCAAAGGCATTGTGTATGCTGCTCGTGCGAATATGTTCAAGCGTAAACCGCTCATGCATCCGCGTGTAAAAGCACTGAAATTGTATCGCTAAGCGTTTCCGTTGTGCGAAAATAAAGTTCATGTGGTCACTTTATTGTTGAACAATCGAACGTAGAGAACAACACTGACATTTCGTAGTCGCGCAGACACTAGATAGGAGGCAAAGGAGACGCCGAGCAAGGCGAAATACATAATTTTGCACAAACGAATCATTTTCATGCAGAGTACGTGCATAGTAGAGTGAGCGAATGTACGCAGAGCTATAGCCATACGAGCGAGATACGCAAAAGTAGATACAATGATGTCCACAAGCGTCCGAGTTTAGCGCTTGAACGGGACGCGAGAGTACATTAGTGCAGTGCGTTACATGAACAAAGCCATATACAAGCGGTGATTGCGCATAAGAATCAAAGAATTCGCAGACTAAACTACCGCCGCGGTGTGTAAAGTAGAATGCGACCCAATGCATGCCAGGTTTCGTGCTATCTTCAATGTTTGCAATATAGCAAAATTCATTATGTTCGCTAGTCAGAGGCACTTGATCACGAGCGAACACGCCCAAAAAGTGCGCGCGAGACGATATCGCGCGNTTCACCAGCAGGTCGATNTGCGACGTATTCATTGTACGATGACGACTTCGCCGTGCTGGTCCAGTTCGTAGATGCCTTCGCCTTCACTTAGTATGATCAGATTGTACGGTTTNGTNGGCGCCGTGCGAAANTCGATGCGCATACCAATCACGCCTTTGCGAATGCCGTTCGGACACGTTCCAGCCGATCCGTCAGGTGTAATATCGAAACCGAAAATCGTATATCCATGCGCCCAATCCTTGTAGACGACAGGAACGGGGCGGTCTTTATAGAGCTGGTCCATTGCTTCGTAGAGCGTAAGGTAGCCTTCGAGCGTTTGCTTTTTCGGTCCAGTAAAGTCACACTTGATCGTTTGTCCATTGTTGAGTTCGCCATTAACGTAGAGACTTATCTCGCGCACATCACAGTGCTCAAAGTTTAGCGGATTGAGTTGGTAACTTCCATCGCGCGCCTTCTGGTCCACAAAGAAGGCAAGTATGCGATCAGGCAGAATGCCACTAACGATCGGGTCAAACGTTTGCCCCTGATGGTTGGGCACTATCGTGAATTGACGTGGTTCGACGCGACGTACATGAAAGCGCATGTTATTGCCCTTCACAAGTTCCGATATATGCGCAAGTTCGAGCGGTTGTGTCACTTCGCGCGTTTCGACCTTGAAGACACATTCGACGATTTCGAGGTTGAATGAGGAGTTNGGCACATTAACGCCACCAACGACCNCAGCNGANTCGGTTGGGCAGTTAAGCACAAAACTATCGCGCGAAGGGTAGAGTTTCATGCGAAATGCCGCCATCGACGGTATAAGGAGTTGCTGTTGGAAGATTTCGACATGTGGACGGAACGTAAACTCTACTTGCGTACCACTCGCAAACCATGACATGCGTTCCGTAAGGCCCGGGTTTTTGTTACCCGCAACACCATCGTCGACGTTAATGTGCGCAATCTTCGCCGGGTCATCCTTTTTCCAGCCTTCGACACCGTAATACATCTCCTTCGAATCGTCATCGACCGAAAGCAGGGTTTCGACATAGGCACGATAGGGATAGAGTCCGTTTGTCGTTTCGTTAAGCAGCTTACCACCCATTTCGACCAGGATATCGGCCCACATTGTTTGACCGAGCAGGTTAATTGGTCCAACATGATCGGCCAGTATGATTGCAGCGTTAGTTTTCGGGTCGGTAATGCGGAGTGTAACCTTTACACGCGACGAATTTAGGTCAAGATAGAGCTTTGGCGACGGTTCGACTTCAAACTCGATCGGTTGTTGTTTCGCAATCGCCGCACGAGGATAGAAATCACGACGGAACTTGCGCACAATTTGCTTTTGCACTACTTCCTTCCGCCAGTACTCGAACATATGCTTCATAAACTCGTCAGCATCGGCTCCTTCTGGTTCGACCATTGAGCGCATACGTTTCGACATTTTAGAAATTATGCTCGAAAAATTTCTTTTGACGTTTCGAATGAGCTTTTCCCTTGTGCGACTTCTTCTTATATACCCGTCGTTTGTGCTTAAGCGCTTTGCGTGCGCGTTTCGCCGCCTTCCTTACGGACTTGCGCCTTCGCTTACGTCCACCGCCTTGAATGCGCTTAGTCGTTTCGTCGGCAAGTCCATGCATCGCAGCGCCGGTCGATTGCGCTAGTGCCGACTTGGCAATGTCACGAATGGGCGCTCCGGAGACTACGCCTTCGGCCGCCGAGCGTATCGCCTGTGACGCTGCAGCGCCCGCCGCAGGTCGCACAAAGTCCCATATGCCACGAAACATTCGACCAAGAAAGTTACCAAATCCTGCTCCATACTGGTCGCGTTGTCCGCGAAAAACGGGTATGCCCCGTCCTTGCTGATAGTACTGCTGGTAATTACGAACCGCTTGTGAATAGTCCATTTTGCTGATACTTTGCATTAGTGTACTTGGGCGCATTTGCTTTTATACCCATCCCATTCGGCGGAACACTAGTTGCACATCCGTAATTCCCCTTTCGAACTTTATCGATGTGCCCGTAACATCACGAATGTCGATCTGAATGTCACTAAGTGCCGTTAGTCCGAGTCGAAGTGGCTTAAAGTCGATTTCGTTGAAGCGTTCGTGCCCTTGTTCGCCATAGTTGGCACTTACCGATATGCGTTGTAGCAGGGGTGTATACACTCCGCCGACAACCTCATTCTCGATGATGGGCGAGTAGATGTAGAGACTGCGAATCGGAAACGACGATGGTGGTTTGGACGAAAACGTCGTACCCTTGTCTAGGCGATACATCCAGTATCCAGTTCCTGCGTAATCCGCCTTGACTCGTGGAAAGCCAAGCATATTCGCCAGCGTCTCATGTTCTTCATAAAATATCACTTCGTAACCGGGATCGAAGGTTTGAAAATAGGCACGATCAGAGTTTTTGTCATAGGCGCCGTAAATCAACTTATCGCGAGTGTCCCAATTTGAAAGCGAATCGAAGTAATCGTTGATCGTTTTCGCAAATATTAGAACAATCGATTGTGGACGATCGTACACACCAGCGGGGATCTTTAGGTGTGCAGGATGTGCAGATTTCTCTTCACCAGTGAGATAGCGATGATAGCTGTTAAGTCCGATTGGCGTTGGCATTACGATTTGACCAGTCACTTGTTTGCCAGCTTTCATGATAGGCTTCCCAGTTGCCGGTAGGGGAAGTGAACGTAGAGGTCCTGCATTGNTATCGATAATGGCGAGAACCGTAAAGATCGCATCTTTCTCAAAGCTTTTCCACGTATTCTCATAAGTGACCGACCTTATTCCTACGTTCCATCCTGTCCCGGGCAAGTCGATTGTGACCGGCATTTGGTTCGTAAAGTTCGACGGAGTGTTGTCGGGAAAGATGTCCNNTTGGGCACCNCTGTTAACATGAACATTGAAACGGTCATTCATTCTGACGAAGTTGAACTAAGTCTGATTCCTTAAGCCACTGATTGAACTTGTCTGGCCAGCCGCGCCACTTGACTAGTACTTCTTTGCGTTTACCGACGGTTCGATGCTTTACAATATTTTCAATAACGAAAAGGTCGCTAGGTATAACTTTTTGTACTTCGTGTTCGTAAAATTGGCCTTCAATGGGTTCGCCATCCCAGTCAGCGACTTTATATGTCCCATGTCCGCCAGGTGCTCGACTCTTACGCACAACGCGAAACACTTCTTCCGTCCAGTTTGGCTTATCACCCTTTTCGAATGTACGCTTAAGTTTGCTTAGTCGCACCGTTGTGCCCTCTGCCAACGGCTTGTCCATTTTAGGTGCACGCGCCATGTGCTTACCGTAAAGATGTTGCCAAAGTCGATTCTCGTTTTGGGCATCCACATCCTTTGGCGGAATGCCTAACGCACGATGCACATTCGCATTGTAACCATCGACGAGTTGATCAAGTACTTCGATGTACCGAAAGGTGTTGTGTGCACGAAAGTAACGCGCCATTCGCATCTTTAGCGTTCTGTTTAGGCGTTCGACAAGTGCTGCTTTGTGGTCACTATGCGTAGCAAAGTGCTTAATGTGCTTAGTCTCGAGAAAGTCACGTACGTCCTTGTTGAAAAACTCTTTGCCCTTATCGGTTTGTAAGTGCTTTGGCTTTCGCGGTGCACTTTGCTTAAGCAATTGCACAAACGCATTGTGCATAAGTTTTGCGCTCTTATCACGAACGGGCACTACCCAAGCATAACGACTAAACACATCGATGACGGTCATTAAGTAGCGCACTCCGTCATTATGCTTGGCATATTGATTAAGATCGGCCAAATCGGCTTGCCATTGATAGTCGATGCCGTTCGCTAGCGTAGGATTGCGTCCAAACCGCTTTCGATACGGTTTGTGTAATGTATATGCTGGCTGGGAGGCGAGAAATGCCTTAACATCGGCAAGCTTAAGTGCTGGACTTTCTTCTTTTGCACGTTTGAAGAGTTTGTCAACACTACCATACGAGCCCTCNCCTTTCGGGTCGTAGTAGATACGCTTTAAGAGCTTGTCGAATTGTTCGCGTCGCTCCATTCTTTTACTGGAAGTGCATATGCAAGTCCGTGATTAAGTTGGCCTGCTAGTTGGAGAAGGGACTTTATATGCTGTCCAGCATCATCGGGCTGNCCNCTACTAAGCGATCGTATAAAGGAAAACACTATTAGGAGGACCATTAGGGAAAGCAGAGCAATTTCTAGATAAAACTTGAACTGTTTCCTATTTCCATTCTCCTGACTCGGAACACGATTCGCAACCAAAGCGTTTTCTTCAGGCATATTTATTCACACGAGTCGATTCGAACACTACGCACGCAAACGAATGCTTTTATACTAACAAGTCAATTACATGNTCCATATCGTCAGCGATAAGCGCAGCACACATATCATCGACATACGCACGCAAGTTTTCGCAGCGCGCAGCGCGTTCGCGAGCATGTTCCCAAACAATAATAAAGTCATTATCAGAAAGTTCATTCGGCGCAAGTGGCAAATCAGCACGATTCGCGACCAGTTCGACCGCGAACATTACGCGATCGACCATGTCGTGCGGCGGCTCGCGCCCATTCCAGCACGCCGGGTTCGCGGGCACGATCGGCACGTCCTCGTCCTGCTCGGGCGCGTCCGCTGGCGCCGGTAACGCGACGTCGAGCGCGATATTCGCATCGACAACGACAAAGTCCGGAACGTCGGCGTCTTCTTCGACGACGATCGCATCGGCCGGAATGTTATGATGGCCGTATGCAAGCGTCGTGACGTTATCGCCCAAGACGAACCGCTTGTCGTCGTAGGCGCTCAGTCCGCGCTTCTGTACTTGCAGCGTAAATAGCCTGCAAGTCAAAACAGAAAAGGACATGTAGAGATAGACAAGTGCTTATCGTTAAGCACAAATTGTGCTTAGCGAAAGTACATGGTAATTACAGTTACTAAAAATAGCTCTCGATAATCACCAATGCTTAGCGATAATGTCAAATGTAACTAAAAATAGCTCGTTAAGCACAAATTGTGCTTATCGTAAAATGCGCGTACGCATGGTGCTTTGCGTTGATGCGTCGATTTTTCAGCACCTGCACGAACGGATCGGCGAGCATTCGCACAAAGTCCGCGTGCCCCAGTCGCCGCGACGCGGCGTACTGGATGCCTTTCGCGCGATGCTTGTCGCGCACATCGACCAATTCGCCATTTGCGCGCATGTACGTAAAGCTGTACATTTTTGCGCGCAAACCAACGAATTCCACAATAGGCATGCCCGCCGTTTCGTCCTTCAGCAGCCCGATTTTCTTGTTGTTGTCGTTTGAATATGCCGGATGTGCTGGATCGTAGTTGGACGTATCCAGTTCGGCCTTGACTGCTGCGAAATCGGCGTACAGATCCGGCGTCTCGATATGGTACATGAGCGAGTCTGTATCCGTAAACAACAGACTCGCCCGTTCACCATATCGCGCCTTAAAAAAGTCGTAGTGGTGCTGGTACATCAGCAACTTGCTGAGTTCCAGCACCGCGAAGCCGACCTCGAACGGCATCTTGATTTTCGGATATATTTTCGCCATTTCCACTGCCGTCAGGTTGTAGTCGAACTGATGCACCCAACGGCAGTGCGGCTTTTGCATTAGTTCCACGACCTTTTGTTCGTCGAGCAGGAGGTGGACGGTCGTGTGACGGCGTTCGTTTTGCATCGTCTTGCCGTAGATTGTATTGTTTAATTCCTTGCGCAAGTTCTGCTCGAACTTGCTCGCGTTCGGGTCGGCTCGCGCTCTGCTATTCAAGTCGATATAGTCGGCAATCCAGGCGCGCTGCTCGAACTTGAGCGCTCGATGCACCGCCACTAATCGCAAGCCTTTCGCCAAGTAGTACTTGAGCAGGCGATAGTGGACGATGTACTTGCGCTTGTTTAGCAAGTTCGGGCACAACTTCGTGCTTTCCGCGCGCTGAATTCCGCATTGCACGCGCAATTGCTTCTGCTGGCCGCCCAGCATAGTTTCGTCGATTCGTAGACGCTGCGGGGCGAGCGGGTAGTCATTGTGCGAGTCGTGCAATTCGACCGGATAGTCCAAATCGCACTCGACAATGTAACCCGTCGCGCTCTCGTCCGGCAGCGTCGNCCAATCGATGCGCGCGATATCTTCGGGCGANATCCATTCCATTANCCCGAACGGAAGGCGCTGACTCAGCGCCCAGCCGTACAGGTTGTTCGCGTCCAAATACGCGATATAACTTGTCGGCTGCGCCGGATCGAAAAGTGCGCCCATTTGCGGATTGTTCGCGCGCGCGTATCGTTTCGTGATGACAGCGATGCCACCACGCGCGCCAGACGACACCATCCGATACATTTCGCTGTCGTAATTGAGTGGGCGGTCGACATTGCCGTGCAATAGCATGGCCGCCCAACTCGTTTGCGGCGAACTAACGAAATGCGCCGGNTCGAGNCGCACCGATTGCTTCAAATGCGCGCGGAAGCTTTCGAACAGGTCGGCGAGGAGTAGAACGTCCGTCTTCAAGTACAATTCGTGGTAGTCCAAAAACGAATTGCACTTGAACGTCTTCCACACGTCTCGCGCCCGTTCGTAATCGGCGTCGCTGATGTACGCGTCGTGCAACCTGCTCGTAAACGCCTCTTTCACTGGCAGGTACGGCTCGTTGAAGCGCGCCCAGCTATCCATATAATCATATGGATAGACGCCTTTCTTCAACAGCAGCCGCGTAACGTCCGCCAGCGTCCACTTCATCGGCAGCATTACGCCATTATTCCAGAGTGGAAAATTTAGCGGGTCGACTTCGAATTCGCGCAGCAATAAATTGAAATTTTCGGCGCCACCAGTCGATTCGGCAAGACATTGTACCAGTCCATCGAGACTCATTCGCATGAACTGGTACGAGTCTTTGAAGATGATATTGCCGCCCCAACTAATCGACAGGTAGCGCTCGGTTGACTGCGCGATCGGGTTGATTTTTCGTTCAGGAAACATGCGAAGTCCGCGAACGATCAAATGCGAGTCGTAGCCGCGGAAGTTGTGCAAGAAGACGACCAGCTTCTTGTACTGCTGCGTCCTCAAATTGCACTTCGAGTGCGCAGCTCCGCGGTAACGACCCGTCAAATGACAGTGGTCGCGAACTTTCTCGGCGCCCCTCGTCTGCGGGTTCGCGTCGAACGGCTTCTTGCAGAAACGGCATGTAGTTGCTGCCTGAAATGCTACGACGTCTTTCGGTCGCATGCGCAATTCAGCTACATTGTCCATTTTTTCGGCGACGCGCTTTTGCAGATTGACCAGCGCCGTCAAAAACACTTCGACACAGTCGGGGCCTGTGTAGTGCTCGTATGCGCCGGTCGGCTCGACATAGCTGCGCGAGACGAATTTCCAGCCAACCGAACAGGGGACGTGCTCCTGGTAGGTCCGCACATCGCCACGCTGTTCGTTGGCCGGCACCGTCAGGCACTCGAAATCGGCGTACACGACGAACGGCACGAATTCGAGCGCCTTCCAGTCGCGAAATTTCAGCATCGCGCCAGGCTCGGGCATCGTCAGCATTTCGCGCGAAAAATCGTCGCGCGTACAATATTTCGAATGGTCGTCGCGCGCTGCTTCCGTCGGGAAATGTGACATGCAACGGAG
>C687J26845_10002303_pt1 | contig 11147 bp, 12 predicted proteins | sample RifCSPlowO2_12_FD_26845 | JGI IMG/M metagenome (IMG submission 26845) | reverse complement strand
GTTCTGAGAAATCCAAAATATAGTTATAGGGAGGTTGTTTTAAATAACCACCTCTTATACCTCTAAATATTTCAATATCTGGAGCGTCTTCTGCTTTATAAAGGTTATGATTTTCAAAATATTTAGCATGTTTTCTCTTAGATAATATACCCTTGGTATTTTCGTCCGCTTCAGGAGCAACAATAACATCTAACATCCATTTGGCATTTCCTGCCAACTTTTCCCTTTCTTTACTTTCAGAAAGTAACTTTCCACACTCTTCAGTAAGTTTAAAATTTACAATAAATTCACCACCCCAAATTGCGATAGGATTACACCACAACGCATCTTTAATTGACATCTCTGGTGAATTCCAACTGATTGAAAGACCGCAAGGATTACCATGCTTACAGGCAACAGATATATAAGGGGTTTTGCGGTAATATTTTTTAAATGCTTTCGCAATTATATAAAGGGTCTGAAGCATACTATCAATATCAGCCATATTGGTAAAACACGGTTCATCACCAAAAACCCTTTTTAATGACGTTAACGAATAACCGGCATCGCCAGAAGATAAATCTTTCATCACATATGCAGGTATCTGATACGGATTTTCTCCATTCGAAAGTTTAGCTATTTTTTTAAACCCAATATATAAAATTTCGTTGCTTATTGAGCCCAAGATATCCTTGTTATGTTCTATAATTTTGACAATTGCCTTTTCCTGCAGACTTCTTTTAAGCTCTGGAGTTATATTTTCATTGCTTTTTACTTGTTCAATTACGGAAGCCATGTCATCATAATTAGTAACTGGTATTCTATCCCCCTTTACCGCTAAAGCCAAAAGAGTATGTCCACCAACATCAATTCCAATGGACAAAGGGTACGCAATATCAAAAACGAGACATATTCGTTCTTCAGCGTCCTCCATGGTGAGTGAATTCTCTACCTTAGGATGCAATGTTGGAGGAAATGAAAAGCTCCCTTTTGATTTTGTAAAGTCGGAGATATCTATTACATCCATCCCTCTGGATTTTAACACCGATACTGTTTCTTTTGAACCTAAAATCATCCAGCCTTTATTGAGCAAACAGGTTGCAAACTCCACGAGCTCTTTTTCTTTAACTTCATAAAGAGAGAACAATGCATACTTTTTCTTTTTCAATTTCTCCATTTTTGCCAAATTTTCTATCAAGATACTTTTATAAATTTCGAATTAATTCTTCAAATAATTCCTTCGAATATCTATAGTCATAAACTTCCTTAACATTTTGTTTAACATTCTGGATACTTTTCATTCCTGGAATTACAGTTGAAATTGTTTTTTCTCTCAAAACAAATGCCAGTGCTGTCCCGGTCAAAGGAACTTTATACTTCAACAAAACCTTTTTAATTTTCTCGCGCCTTTCTAAAAACAATGAAAAAGTAGAATCGCTTTTTATCCATCTATTCCTAACATCGGAATCATCAAATACCCTTTGTGAAGAAACAGTTTCAGATAAAATTCCCCGACTTAGTGGAGACGCAGCAACTACCCCTACATTGTTTTCTCTAATTTTATTCAGTAATTCCGTTTCATAATCTCTTAACAAAATATTATAAAATATCTCGATAACCTCGATTTCCGGGTATTTTATCCATTCTATCCCTCTTTTAAAATTGGCACCTATTGATATTCCCGAATGTTTTATTATTCCACGATATTTTAAATCTCTTAAAGCTTCACTTGCCTCTTTCCATTGTTCCAAATTCTCAGGTGGCGCATGTAATAAGAAAATATCAATATACTTTCGGTTTAAACGTTCCAAACTTCTTTTTGCAGCAGCCATAATATGGTAATAAGATAAATCAATCTTACTCCCATACTCTCCATCTGGTACATACCCTGCTTTTGTTAAAATAATAACATTATCTATATTGTAAAATTTTTCTCCTAATAAATATTCGCTTCTTCCAAGTCCGTAAAAATCTGCTGTATCAAAAAAATTAATTCCCATTTCATAAGCAATGTCCAAAACATCAAAAGCCGTCTTTTNGGGAACATCGCCATAACTAAATGGTTTGTCGGCTACCCTTAACGTGCCACCTATTGGCCATGTTCCTATCCCAAGTTCAGAAACTCTTAATCCGGTCTTACCAAGAATTCTATATTCCATAATTTTTTCAAAATTTAAAATAGATTAAATAAGATTCACGTGTTGCGGCGGATGTGTTAAATCCCACAAAAATTTGTTAGCACTGTAGTTTCTGCATATACAATAGCAATCCTTATAATCCACTTCCTGTTTTAGCCTTTCTACAATTTTTTTCTTTCTTTCAGAATTCCATATCTCTATAAAAGAACTCTTATGTAAATCCCCATAGCAATACCGATCATCTCTCCAGTGCCCGTTACAACTATACACTTTTCCATCACTATCAACTGCCCCCATGAAATCCAAACTTAAGCAACCCTGTGGTAATTCTGGCCTTTTACTTTCTCCTTTAAATTGATCCAACCTAACGTGAGCTTTAAAACCTCCATCACTTAAATTCTCTATTTCCTTTAATTCATTTATGTAGATACTCTCTAATCCTCTTTCTGGTTTATACTCATTGCGTGGATCATAACCAGGACACTTTACTACAAGATAATCTACTCCTATATCTTTCATACGCTTAGCAAATTCCACTATTTCACAAGCATTTTCTCGAAAAAGAAACATCGCTATGCCCACAGTGGCCTTATATTTATGCATCCTTCTTATCTCTACCGCGTCACTAATGTTTTTCAGCAAAATATTAAATTGTTTCATATTAACCCGATGAAGTAAAGAATATGTCTCTGGTGAACCACCTAAAATACTATAACGAACCCACGTTATTGCCCCTAGTGTTTTTTCAATTAAACTTTTTTTATAAAGTATACCATTGGTGGTTAATGCCACGGATATTTTTCTTTCATATGCCATTTCAATTGCTTTTGGCAAAGACTGGTTCATTAATGGCTCCCCACAACCGGCAAACTGTATCCCTTTAACTCCGATTTTTCCTATGTCATCAATAAGTTTTAAAAATATTTCTTCTTCTAGCATTACCCCTTCAAAACCAAGATGATCAATATAACAATGTATGCATCTTTGATTACAGGTTCTGGCAGGGCCAATTTCTAAATATAAAGGATATATATCCTTTCCTGAGTGCCAATCTTGTAATCTATCTAAATGGTATATAAGCTTATTGCCCCCTAACTGCAATTTCATAACTTACTCATTTCAAATATAATATTCGTTTTTGGATCAGGACAGGCATACTGAGCAACACCACTGCTTTCTTTAGAATATATAAATTCAATAAGATAAGGAAACATTTGATTGAATGCTGCTGGACATATTTCTGGCAAATCTCCTCTGTTAAATTCAAATTCTTTTCCAACTATCATGTTTTCGTATCCTAAGCAATCGGAACAATCGTTTCCTACTCCATTCTTCTCTAACAACTTTATAAATATTTTATAGCGTTCTTCCTCAAATTTTTTAAGTCTCTCCTTATCAATATTTGGATTGGCAATTCTCTTTACCATAAATACCATTTGATTTTTTGGTCTGAGGCATTGCGCTATAACAGAATCCTTATCTGCTTTCTTTCTCCAGCTAAATTCTGCATCATATAGCAAACTTAATGCATATGGATAAGCTGCAACATATATATACGGACACATCCCTTTTGGTAAAGATTCCTTAAGGTTTATTTCTTGTCCTGCTGCAGGATGATAATGACATTTACCATTACTATTTACAACCTTCAGCTTTATAGAGTTTAAATCTTTCGGATATAGTAAATTCACTAAGCTTTTCTCCTTCAAATTAAAAACACTTGACAAAAATTTTAAATTATAGCTTGCAAAATCACATTTATAAATACTACTGAAAACAATATAGGAATGAATAGTAAGATTAGAAAATCACTTCGCTTTTTTTGAGATGTATCCATAAACTTCTTATTTTTTCACTTACATAGGAAGAATGTATTATGGGAAATTTTTTCTTAATCGTTTTCGAATAAAGAGTGTTAGTTAACACTTCTTCTAATGTAAACAGACCAAAGTCAGATCCTTCATTCAGAATAATCTCACTTTCCGAGATCGATAGTTTACAATAATAGGAATACAAAATAACATTGTCTAGTTCCTTTACTTTATCAACTTCCAACTTATGCAATAAATTTGGCATATAAGATGTTTCTTCATACAATTCTCTTCTAGCAGCTTCGTAATATGTTTCTCCTTTTTTTATAGAACCTCCAAAAAATCCCCATACGCCCGGATATGCTATGTTTGGTGTAAAATCCCTTAATTGCAAAAGGACCTTATTTTCTCTATATGGTAATACAACAACAGATTCTTTTTTGCTGTAATTTTTTCCCATAATTCACTTTATCTAAACAAGTCTGGTAATCATTAGCTTTTCAAAATTTTAACTACTTTACTCAAAGACCACAAAATCAAAAGGTGAAAACTGACATGTATCTTCTTCAAAATGCCTCTACTTAATATCGTTTTGCGATTACCTGCAATCTATTCCCTATTTTTAATTTTTCTGCCATCCACCAAATAATTTTTTCTTTCAAAGTAGGACATCCTCTTTCATATACACCTATAACTCCCTGAATTCCTGTATGATAATCCATGACTTTATATCCAGCTTTTTCAAGTAACTTTGTTATTGTTTGAATACTAAATTGCCATAAATGGTGTGGTAAACCATACCCATGTCCAAAAGGAAGCTTGAATCCAATCACATTGGGGACTTGTACATATAATATTCCGTCCTGCTTTAGCATACCCTTGATTTTTTTAAGCTGCTGAAGAGGGTCTTTTAAATGCTCAACAACATCACACATCACTATTAAATCGTAGGTATTCTCAATGTTTAATTCTTCTACGGTTTTTCTCTTAATATTCAAATTATAATTTTGCTTTCCCCAATCAATTGACTCCTGGGAAAGGTCAATGCCGGAAACTCTCAGTCCTTTTTCAAGACAAAATTTTAACCAGAATCCATATCCACACCCTATATCGAACACCGATGAAATATTAGGATTAAACTTTTTTATTTTGATCAACCTGTCTTCAAAATAATATTTAAAAACCTTTTCATGTTTCTTATACAGGGCAGGAAAACTCCAATATTCTATTTTTTCTTTATCCTTATTACTGATATCTTTCTGTGCATCTAAAATAAAATCAATATCAGGAGGAAGACTAGCAAGATACACAAGCCAACAATTTGTACACCTTACTAACTTATACTCTTTTATTTGTTTAAAAGGAACTTCATATTTTTCCCCATTGCAAATACAACATCTATTATTTCCCATTCTAAAAACTTAAATGAAGTTACTATGTGCAGGAGGTTCAAAAAATTGCCATAAAAACATGTTCGTAGAATGATGACGACAATATGTCATACATTTGCTTACATCTATATTTTCTTCAATGTCCTTCATGACCTTTCGTTTTCTTTCGCTTAACCATATTCCCGAGAAAGTATTTTCGTACAAATTTCCCAATGACTTTGAATTATCATCAAAAAATTGGCAACATGGTGATATGTCACCATTTGCCAATATCTGTGTAATGAAAGGTAGACCAATACATTTTTTATAATTTCTAATACATTGAACTTCAAACTGATTCCATCTTATAAGTGATTTAAAATTTTCATCCGTAAGTTTTTCACATTTCTTAAATTGCTCAATTGCTCTTTTGTATAAATCTTCAGGCACATCATACATATTATCAGGATGCTTGCTAAAACGTTTTATAGTAAAGTAATCTACCCCTAAACTTTTTGAGAGCTTGGCATTTCCATAAACATCATTCCAGTTTTCATTTACCAAAATCTGTTGAATGCCCAATGTTACACTAAGTTTTTTTCTTCTTTTGATCGCTACTGCCTTTTGTATATTCTCTTTTACTTTATAAAAATCACTCTCTTTTGCAACATGGATTTTTGCATATTTATCTGGATATGGAGATTGAATTGTAAACCTAGCCCATATTAAATGTGGTAAAATTGCCTCCGATAGTTCTTCTGTTAATAAAACGGCATTAGAATTCAGGGCTATATTAATACCCTTCTCAGAACCTTTGGTAATAAATTCCGCAATATTTTTGTTTAGTAACGGTTCCCCTTCTCCTGCCAATAACACACTTTTTACTCTATTCCTGGATAGTTCACTTACCAAGCTAATTAAAACATCCCTTGAGAGGATTTCTGGTCTATGGCCCTTATAATCAACACAACATAAAATACATCTTTGATTACAAGCACTTGATGGACTAATCTCAACATGTATCGGAAATATTTCTTTCCCTTCAAGCCAATCTTGTACACGATCAAGATGATAAACAAGCTTACTTCCGTCTAAAAATAATTTTGTCATTATTGAATATCTTTGCCTCGAAATATTGTGTTGTTTTTCTTACACCAATAAATTCTAAATATAGTTAACATGTTCTGGGGGATTAGCTAGTTCCCATAAGAAACGATTAATAGCATCATTTCTGCAGTTTGGCATACATTTACTGACATCGAGTTCATTCGTAATATAAGCAATTGTTTTTTTACATCGTTCACTATTCCATAATTCCTCAAAAGTATTACAATTGTAAATATTCCCGTATACCATCTTCTTATTACCTAAAAATGGTCCACATGGATATACATCTCCATGGCAGTCAATTTCTAACATAAACTGCGATGACAGACACTTTGGATAACTTCTTTTTGATATCTTAGCAAAAGAGTCCCTTCGAATTATAACGGAAAATTTATCGCTCGATAGTTTTTCAGCTTCATATAAACATTCTTGGAGTTCTGGATCGTCAAAGGTATATTTAAGCCTGTATGAAATATTTGGATGGGGAAGGAAAGGTTTGACAGATAAATAACCAACTCCGATATCTCTTAATTTCTTTGCCAATTCAGGAACTTCGAATCGATTTTCATTTAATAATAAAAACTGGACACCAATAGTAACATCCAAATTGTCCCGTATCTTTATCTGCACCATATCTGAAAGATTTGAGAGAACAATATCAAAGTCCTTTCCTCTTGTTCCATGTACGCTTGCATATGTTTCTTTTTTCCCGGCGTTAAGACTTACTCTCACGAATGTAAAATTCTTTAATATTTTCTCGGCTATTCCCTTATTAAAAATTATTCCGTTAGTATTTATTGCCATATCAATTCCTGTATCTTTCGATCTTCTAACTATTTCAGGAAGAAATTTATTCAATAATGGTTCTCCCTCCCCCGAAAAAAAAATAGCCTTAGTCCCTAAATTTCTTAGTTCTTTAATTATTTTTATTGTTTTTTCTTTTTCAAGAAATATCGGCTTTTCCTCTATATACTCATACACACAAAAAACACATTTATGATTACACATTCCGCTAGGACTTATTGCTACATAAAGGGGAAAAATGGGCTCGCCCCTTATCCATGCATTAAGTTCTTTCAAATGATAGATAAGTTTATGCGAATCCAAAGACAAAAAATTGCCATCACTTTTTTTATCCCTCGGCTGTTGAAATTTTTTCACTTTTACCCTTTTAAATTAATTCCGGCAGAAACGGTTTATAGCTAGTAATTCCTCTACCGCCACTTCCGCCACTTTTAAAGCACTTATTTCATTTATGCAATTGTTTCCCTGTTTACAAATCGGGAGATAACATGGCATACACTCACGACTATCTGGTTTAATTACCCTTAGACGATTGTACGAATACTCACGGTTTTCAGTTGGTCCAGCAATGGCAACGATTTTTTTCCTTAAGGCAGAAGCTAGATGCAGACCAAGGGTATCGCATGTTATTACTACTTTACAAGAAGAAAGCCAATCTATATATTCATTAATATCGTCTAACCCTCTTTGCCAAGAAACGGTATATGTTTTCCCAATAATTTTTTCAAGTTCTTCCCACTTTGAGTTTGGCCAATGCTTTGATTTCCAGTCTTGATGAACATGCCAATTTAAACCGAAATCTATGGAATCTTTTTCCCCATACCATGGAGTTGCATAGTCCTGTTCTTTCCATAAAAATCCCATACCCTCTACCAAGGCTTGTTGCCACGAGCAACAATTGTTTATCCGCGAATATGAATCCAAACTCTTAATAAGTTCATTTTCTGGAGAGACATTTCCTTCTTCATCAGGTATATATCCATGCCAATTACCTTTCAAAATATCGGCCATTTCCCTTTTATATAGATAATTATCAATGTTGTAAATCTCTAAATTAGAAGAAAGATTACGTATATCAAAATCGTCATTAAATGTGACCACTTTTTCTACAGGTACAAATTTGCCAATCAGTCTTTCACACCTTTTATCTGTAAACCATAAATAATCGAAGCCTATACATTCCAGTAATACAGTACTCCGAACAACGTCTCCATAATTAGACTTAAAATCGCCACTCGGAGTCCTTGTCATAGAACTTTTAATTATAATATTTTTAACCATTCTTATTTTAACAATATGATTTATTTATACTCTTGAAATTTTCTATTCGGATGTCCAATATAATCATAAGCACAGAAAATACATCTGTGATTGCAATTTCCTACCGGGCTTATCTCCATATATATTGGATAAACTACTTTATCGTTTAACCAATCACTCACCCTTGGCATGTGATATAAAAGTTTGTGACCATCTGTTCTATATTTATCCATAGAGTTTCCCTGCAAATTCAGTTTGCATTCCCCTTGTTTTTATTTTGTTTCTTCTTCATTGTATGTTTAAATTTCAAAACCGCAAAATTTAGCTCTATTGTAGTTTCAGATTCATCCGATTCCAAAGCATCGTCAAGTATTTCCGTCATAAGTTCGCCGCTTTTTTGCATGAGAGATTTTTGTTCCTCTTTGTCTTGCTTTGTTGTTAATTCTTTAACAGTTTTTTGTAATGTTCTCAGTTTATAAAATGTTTCTATTATTGCAATAGTCGTTTCTGTTGCTTTTTCGCTCTTAAGTATTGTAGCAAGCATATACAATCCACGCTCTGTAAAAGCTTTTGGCAAAACACGTGTCATTGCAAACTTTGTGGTGGAAAATTTCCACCGCAAATCTTCTAATTCTTCTTCATTCATTCTTAATCTCCTTTCCAATGACTTCTAAAAGGCAAAAATGAGGCAGGCTATTTTTTTTCGATAATCGTCGATGATTTCAATTTTAAATCTCCTTTTTCGAAATGTTTTCGATTGCATCGTAAACATCTTCAGGTTCTATATTATACATGCATGATCTTTCCTGAATACAACTTGAAACTATACATGGCTTGCAATCATAATGAGTTTTTGGCAACAATTTCACACCATTTTGCAGATGGATTTCGGAATCAATGGTTGGGCCAAAAAGCGCAATTACTTTTTTATTTAACGTACTTGCTATGTGTAAACCCAAACTATCATTTGTTATAAAAACACGGCAGGAATTTATCCACTCAATATATTCTTCGATATTACCCAATCCGCTTTGCCACGTAACCGTATATTTATTTCCAATAATTCTTTCAAGTTCCTTCCAATATTCCATGGGCCATGCCTTGTTAGGCCATTTTTTACCTACATCATAATTAAAACCAATATCATAGTTAACACCCGATTTCGGTTTATATCCTAAAATACAACCCTCACCACGCCATTTAGCGCCTACCATTTCAAACAATACTTCTTCCCAATATTTCCCCGACTTTTTTTTATACTCATTATCCATACAAATCTCTAATACGTGTTGCGAGCCATCATAAGCAAGCGCCACGCCATTTTCAGGGTCAAACCGGAAGCCATACCTTCGCCATGCATGAATGGAATCTGAAAAAGCACACAATCCCGCTACCTTTTCCAGGTTAATAACGGTATCAAATCGTTCTGATTGTAACTGTAGTACACTGGTGAGATCATAGGGAAGTATCTTCTGAATAAATGGATTCCCCTTGAGTAAAGGAAATGCCTTTTCATCCACAAGCCAGGTAACATGGGCATTTTTATAAAGATGCAAGAGTACGGTACTCCTGAATACGTCTCCCAGGCTCGATATCACCCCGATCTCTCCATCCAGTGTTTCTGAGTAACCGGGTTTAATGATTAATACTTTTTCTTTAGGCATTGGCATTTTAGCCATTATTTGTTGGGTGCGCTTCGCTTCACCCAACCTACATTTGTTTCTCGTATATTTTTTATTTCTACACTTGTATGACCAAATATCTGGAATCTATTTGTCTTNACCTTGACATCGCAGGGATTNCAATCTCCNTANAAATANCAATCCCAGAATTTATCGATTTCTTCTTCAGTAAAATTTTCATCTAAGATATGAGCTATTGGATTTCTTCCTTGATATAAATCAGCATGACACTTATAGACATACCCTCCTGGATCCACGATAAGCTCGGTCGGTTTACATTCACAATGCGACGTTTGATTGCCATTAACAGAGTTTTCATATTTAAAGGTACCATAAAGTTTACCATTATATTTACCCAGAAATTCTTTCGTCCTGAAATCTATTCCCATTTTTAAGCACATTTCCCGTACTTCTAAAATATGTCTTTCTATTTCTTTATCTGGAATTAGCACGCCATATAATCCCACTCTAAAGCCAGCCTCTTGCATTTTGAAAGTTTTTTTGATCAAATCGTTTATGTCATTTTGTCCCGGATGATAACTAACCCTAATTGCTGCATAAGGTGCTTCTCTCAAAAACCTCCATGAGGGAACATTTTTTATAAAGGCATCTACATCAAAAGCCATATTCGTCAATAAATCCATCTTTATTTCTTTTTTAACTTCATTGACTATTTTATAGAACCCTTTATATAGCGTTGGCTCTCCACCCTGAAATGTAAGGGGTAAATCATCTCTTAAAATCAACCGATTTGCAGCTCGTATCCATTCTTCTGGGGTTAAATGCGGCTTTTTTGCCTTAGTAAATCTTGAACCACCGCCATGCAAATTTATGCAATAAGAACACTGTAAATTGCAGGAAAGTGTTAGAAAAAATGCGACATAATTATGACGGCTTTTAGGTTGTATATATCTCATGTTTTTTATCATAAACAAAGAAAGACAGATAAAACGGACCCGATCTTATTATTCTTAACTAATATTTGCAGACACGACC
>C687J26845_10002300_pt1 | contig 11165 bp, 12 predicted proteins | sample RifCSPlowO2_12_FD_26845 | JGI IMG/M metagenome (IMG submission 26845) | reverse complement strand
CGCTTATCTCCGTTCGCGCAACACTTCCTGTACGACGGTCGCATCGACGACGCGATCCAAGGGCAAATCGGGCTTGCCCTGCTGTTCGAGAACCGTTTTTATCGCTTCCGGCAGAGGGCGCGCGTCTTCGATCAGCAACCGGGAATAGATGGCGTGGGACTCCACCGCAACGCCCTCCTCCAAGCCAAAAACTTTTTGTAGAAAAGGCACCACCTCGGCTTTTTGGCTCTTGATCCACTGCAGCGTATCCAACTGCGCCCGGACCATCTTCTTCACCTGCTCGCGCTCTTGTTGAATTTTACGCGTCGAAGTGCCGATCCCCACCGTCGCCATATCGATCACGTCCGACGCGGAGCCTAGGAGCGTAAAGCCCTGGCGTTTAGCAACCACGAAAAACGGCAAGGAGAGCGCGGTCGCGTGGATGCTCCCCGAGTGCATCGCCGCAAAGCGCGTATCCGATCCGCCCATGTTGACGAAATTCACCTCGCGCGGGTCGAGACCGCCGCGGCGTATCAAGTGGCGCGCGACGAAATCGTCGGCGGCGCCGATGGTGACGGCGATGGTTTTGCCTTTCAAGTCGGCGATGGACTTGATCTCGGGCCGGGCGACCAGGGTGTGAAACGAGGTTCGCAGCGCCAAGGTGACGAGCCTGACCGGCGCTCCGGCGATACTGCCGCGCGAGATTGTGCTGGCGCCGAAGGCGTAATCGATGTCGCCGGATTGCAGCGCGCCGATGGTCAAGGGCGGGCGCATGGCGATGATTTCAGCTTCGATGCCATGCTTGCGGTAAAAGCCGCGCTCCTTGGCGGCCCAGGTGTCGAGAAAGCCGAGCGACTTGGATGANACGGCGATGCGGACTTTCTCCAGGCCGCGCTCAGCCGCAGTGCTCGGCGCGCTCAACGCGAGCAACAGAAGCAGCGACAACAGTTGTTTGAGGGTCATCCGCATATTTGAATTCGTTTTCATTCGATCTTTAATCCGCTGCCCGGCATACTGCAAGAGACCCAGGAGTATTATTTTTGTTTCCCGGCCGTGCCTGTTGAAGCGGCGCGCCGTTCCAGATAGATTCGGGTCGATAAAACATTTTGCGTCCCGCGCCAGGAGGTCTTTATGGTCAATTATTCACCTAAACTCACTTTCGGTCCCGAAGCGGCGGATTGGCAGGAGCGGCTTAACCCCGACCGCATGCGGCGCGGGCGCGTCGAGCGCGCGCAAATGCTCATGCACAAATACGGGATTGCCACGATCCTGGAAGCCAACCACCAGAATATTCGTTATCTCACCGCGCTCAAGGGCTTCGCCTATCCGATGGTCCGCTACGTGCTTTTTTTCGCGGATCAGGAGCCGGTGATGTATGAGCACGACGGCTACTATCACCAGATGCCCGACCAGTGCCCGTGGATCAAAGAATGGCGGCCGGCGCGCTCCTGGCTGACCGGATCTCCCGGCCCGGAAGCCTGCGCGGTGGAGGCGAAGGCGTTCGCCGCTGATATCAAGGCGGAGCTTGAGAAGCGCGGCCTGCTCGGCGAGAAGCTCGGTCTAGGCGGCTTCGACGGCCTCGCCCGGGAGGCGTTGGTCAATGCCGGCGTTAAAAATATCGTCGACACGCGCAATCTCATGCTCGAAACGCGCAAGATCAAGAATCAAGACGAGATCAGTTGTCTTAAAACCTGCGCGGCGATGGTCGACGGTGTGTGGTTCCGTATCTGGGAAAACTTGAAACCCGGCATGCGGGATACGGATTTGATGACGCTCGGTTCCACGGCGGGATATGAGCTGGGCCTGGAATCCGCCGTGCCGGGCGGTTGGCGCAGTGGACCGATGACCTTCGACCGCGGCCCCCACGCGACCAGCCGCATCATCCAGGTGGGCGATCTCGTTTACGGCTCTTACTGCGGCGCGACCTACATGGGCTACGGCAGTTGCACATACCGGACTTTTATCGTCGGCCGGCAGCCCACGGCGAAAGAAAAGGACTGGTACAAGCAGGTGCGCGATCGCATCGACGCCATCATCGGCGAAATCAAGCCGGGCAAGACGACGGCCGACGCAGCGAAACATTTTCCGCCGGCGAGCAAATGGGGATACAAAAGCGAGGTTGAGCTGCTCGCCAGCGAGATCGGCCACGGCATCGGCTTGGGAACGAGCACCGGCTACGACATGCCGATCATCAACCGCCTGTGGTCGTTGGATCACCCGCAGGTTTTCGAAGAGGGCATGACGCTGGCGGTTGAGTGTCGCGAAGGGGAGGCGCGCGTCGGCGGCACGCGCCTCGAAAACATGATGGTGGTCACCAAGAACGGCGCTGAGATAATGGACTACTTCCCGCGAGAGGAGATTCTCATCGCGCCGCGGTGAGTGATTACTTCCGGTTTCTATGCAGACCGGATTTCCGTGCCCCGCTAAGTTCCTTGAGACAGGTCTCAAGCAAGGTAGAGAGTTTGAGTCGTGCTGCGGCTGCTTTAAGACGGCCTAAACTGATTTTGCGCGAGCGTGACGAGAGCAACGATTGCACGTCCAGAAGGTCCTGTGGACCGCCGGCGTCAAGCTTCATCACAATGAGATCCTCCGGATGGAGGACGTCAATGCGACGGCCCATGACGTTCACTTCGATTGATCGGCGAAGCGCTGCACGCTGCCAGCGTTTGTGAACCCAAAGAATATCCGCACTCAGCTCGGGATAAGAGTGCGTCATTTCGATTCGCAAGAGGAGAGGAATCGGATCATCCAGACCGCCCATACGCCATACGGCGTGACAACCGTGTTTATCCAAAATGTTTTTTAGGCTGTCCCGCAAACGTCTCTCTATCAGGGGACTGGGGTCGCTGTCGGCCAGGAAATCGATGTCTTGGGTCGCGCGTGAGATTCCCCACGCGGATACAGCGAGTCCGCCGATTAAGGCAAAATTTATCGGCATTTTTAGTTCGCGGGAAGCTGTCTCAATCAGCTTGCAAAGCTGTTCCAGCGCCGGCGCAAATTGCTGCTCCATTAACTTGTTTTTCGGGCGGCTCTTCGGAGAGCGAGACAAAAATCTGAGAGTTCCAGAGCCAGCCGCAGGTTTGCTTCCGGCGTGGCGCGGGGTACTGCCCGCGATTTGACCGACGAAGGTCGCGGCCGCAGCCGCTGGCTGCACGACAGCGTTTTGATACGGCGCGAGTGCATTTTTGAAGCAGCCATTTGCTAAAATTACCAGATTGACCGAAACCTTGCCAGCGCCGCTTTGCGCGCCATTCGTGGTCGTGGTTCGTGATCGTGCTCGCTAGGAACACGAAAAAAGAACACGAGCACGAAACGCCTTCAAGACAGCGCTAGAGTTCTGTTTGACAGGTTTTTCCCGCGACGCGTCGGTCACTTTATCCCAAGCTCGTTGTTGACCTCCCGCTGCAGCGAGAAATCGAACACGGCTGAGCTTTTTACCGGCTCTTTGAGCTTTAGAAACTGCGCGTCGGCCTTGAGATGCTCTTCGACTTCTTTGTCCGTCGGAATGCCGTTTCGCGTATATCCGGGGAGGCTGTAACGGTGGGTTTCGAGGGCGATTTGCTGGCTGACGTTGAGATACTTCGCCAGTATCTCGGCGGTGGCAGTTTCGTTAGCGTGAAAGAACCGGTTCGCNTTCGCCAGGGCGCGCAGCGCGCGCTTAATGACCCCTGGTTTATCGTGAAGCGTTCTCTCCGACACGATGACGCCCGAGATGAAATTGATGTATTCGTCCGCCATAGAAGCAAGCAGGTTCAGTTTATGGCGATCGCGAGCGACGAACACCGTGGGCGGTGAAAGAACGGTGATGTGCACCGGCCCGGCGAGCTGCGCCTGGAGCTGCGCCGGCACGTCGCCGGAAACGATTGTGGTGATGTCCTTGGCCGGGTCGATGCCTCCCTTGCGCAGCATATGGTTGCCCGCGAATTGCTGGCTGCCGCCGAAGGTGGTGATCGCCATCGTCTTGCCGCGCAGGTCGCTGAAGCTTTTCAATTCCGGCCGCGTCACCAGCCAGAAGAGCGGAACTTTTTGATTGACGGTCAAAACCTTGAGCGGCAGTCCCTGGATAATGCCGCGGATCGCCGTGCCCATGATGTGGATCGCCTCAATGTCGCCGCTCACCGCCGCAGCCATCGAAGTGGTACCGCGGGTCAGGATGAGCTGGGGCTCCAAAGCTTCTTCTTTGAAGAACCCTTTGTCGTTCGCGATGAATGGAAGGATCGAAGAGATCGAACGGCTCGCGTAAGCGATGCGGATGCGGTCGTCCGCCGTGGCGACGGACGCTATCGCCAGCCACGCAAGCAACAGTCCGAAGAACAGTTTTCTTAAGCGCATTCTCACCCTATCGCTCCCTCTAACAAGAGCTTCCTTGAATTGCAATGGAGTCGTGGGCTATAAGAACTCAGCCGTGATGAATCGAAGTTCATGAGCAACGAGCGGGTGATTCAATTTCTCTACGAGCTGCGCGGCAAGACGTTGCAGACGTACCGGCAATCGTATGTGGGGAAGGAAGAGGCGGGGAAGGAGTGAAGAGTAAGGAGTGAAGAGTAAGGAGTAAGGGGAACAGCTTTTAGATCTTCGATGCTTCGACAGAGTTTATCCTGAGCACCGTCGAAGGGCTCACCACAGGTTTGGGATTTTAGATTGAGGGAAAATCATGAGTCAAAAAATCTTCGTCTTTATGCTTGCCGCTTCAATGCTTGCTGCGTCTCACGTGGCCCACGCGCAACAGGTGAAGCTCTATCGTGTGGGGGTCATTCTCCATGGGGGGCCGTACTATGATGTAATCAACGGGCTGAAGGATGGAATGAGGGATTTGCGGTGGGAAGAAGGGAAACACTTTGTCCTGGATATCCGGGATGCAAAGGGCGATGTGAAGGCGGTTGATGAGTTGGCGAGGAACCTTGAGCGTGAGAAGGTCAATCTGATATACGCGGTCGCCACGTCCGTCACCATCGCGGTGAAAAAAGCGACGGCCAACATATCGATTGTTTTCTACGCTGGGAGCGACCCCGTAGTGCTCGGGTTGGTTGAGAGCTTCGCGCACCCCGGCGGCAGGCTCACAGGCGTGCACAACCAGACAACGGATCTCACAGCCAAGCGTCTTGAAATTCTGAAAGAAATGCTCCCGAAAGCCCGTCGGGTACTGACATTTTACAACCCACGCAACCGCAGCGCTGCCGAGGCCGCGAAGTTGGGGCGGGAGGCGGCGGGTCAGATGCGGTTAGAGCTCGTCGAGCGACATGTCGCTTCCGTCGAGGATCTCCAAAAGGCGCTGGGAGCGCTCAAGGCCCGAGAAGTGGATGCTTTCTTGCTGGTCTCAGACGGGATGGTGATTAGCCAGGCGCAGCTGATCATCGACACGGCAAGGACCAAGCGATTGCCAACGATGTTCCATGAAGGAAATCTCGTCGTCAACGGAGGCCTAGCGAGTTACGGCATTAGCTACCATAGAGCCGGCCGCACCTCGGCGAGATACATCCAGCGGATCCTCACTGGCACCGACCCCAAGGAGTTACCGGTCGAGACGATCGAAAAGCTCGATCTGGTTTTCAACCTCGCCACTGCGAAAAAGATCGGTCTTGCTATTCCGCCGAATTTGCTGGTGCGGGCGCAGAGGGTGATTCAGTAGGCAAGAGAAAACCTATGAAGCAAAAGATCGTCATTTCTCTCGCAGCTACTTTGATTCTGGCTTCTGTCCACTTCGTCGAGGCTCAGCAAGTCAAGGTCTATCGTGTCGGCGCAATTCACCAAGGCGGACCGTATAAAGCGGTGGTGGACGGATTGCGCGACGGGCTCAGACAGTCGGGGCTGGAAGAAGGGAAACAGTTCGTCTTGGATATCCGGGATGCAAAGGGCGATCTCAAGGCGGTCGAAGAGGCGGCGCGGAATTTTGAGCGTGAGAAGGTCAAATTGATTTACGCGGTGACCACGGCTGCCGTCACGGTGGTGAAAAATGTTACGTCGCAGAGCCCGATTGTTTTCGCCGTCGGCAGCGACCCGGTCGCCAGCGGACTGGTGCAGAGCTTCGGCCAACCTGGGGGGCGGCTCACTGGCGTTCAGTATTCGACGACGGATCTCACGGGGAAGCGACTCGAAATCCTAAAAGAGATGCTGCCAAAACTCAGCCGGGTGGTCATCATCTACAACCCTAACAACCGCATCGCTGTAGAGGCTGCCGGGTTGGCTCGGAAGGCGGCGCGTGACTTTCGCGTGCAATTGGTCGAACGGCAGGCCACTTCCGTGGAGGAGCTGCGTCAGCGCGTCGATGCGCTCAAAGCCAAGGAAGCCGACGCATATTTCTACACCTCGGATTCGATGGTGGCGAGTCAGGCGCAACTCATCATTGACATGGCGACCTCCAAAAAATTACCGACCATGTTCTCCGAACAAAGTCTTGTCGCCATGGGTGGCCTTGCCAGCTACGGCCAGAATTTTCACGGGACCGGTCGCCTCTCGGCCAAGTATGTTCAGAAAATCATGACAGGGGCTCAGCCAGGGGACCTGCGGGTGGAGGTGGTCGATAGGTTCGAGCTGGTCATTAACTTGAAAACGGCGAAGCACATCGGCCTGACAATCCCACCGAATTTGCTGGCGCGGGCGGAGAAGGTCATAAGATAGTATCAAGGCGGGAAACATTCTTTGCCGACAATTCTCCTCATTCGTGGCTGGCGCTTCTTTTTCTATGCTAACGAGGCGAACGAGCCGATTCATATCCATTGTCGAAAAGCTGAGAAAGAATGTAAATACTGGCTAGACAGGGAAGACTTCGATGTGGAGGAGGCCTTGAGTTATCGAATGAACGGGAAGGACAAGCGAGAAGTCAAAAGAATAATCTTCGAGCACTTTGAATATATTGAGAGCGAGTGGGACAAGTTTCAGGAGAAAAAATAATGAAGAAATATCATCACGTGACAAACATTCGCTTTGAGAAGCACTATCTTCTGTTAAAGGTCGATGGAAGGGAACGCAGGATTGACCTGCGACAACAGTCGAAGAAGCTCGCCTTAGCGGACGAGCGAACGAAGATGAATTTTGAACTGTCCCCGTCCGGCTACGGAATTCACTGGCCCGAGCTGGACGAAGATCTTTCCATAGATGGAATGATTAAAGCAGCGAAGGTTCGAAAGGCCGGATAAAAGCCACCGTGGAACAACTGACAAGATTTGAGGCGGCTTGCGCAATTCTTGAGCCAAAGACTCGGATTCTCTTTATCGTGCCAAGGCGACAAGAACGCAAAGTGACAGGCCACGATCCGTCATCCCGAGCGAACGCGAGGGATCTAACAAGAAGATTTTTCGCTTTGCTCAAAACAAGGATTTCTCCCGGAGTTTACCCTGAGCTTGCCGAAGGGGTCGAAATGACAGCGCGCGCCCATTGCGCCTTTGCGCGAGATACTCCGACTTGGATGCGGGTTAGCTGCACTGTGTCGCTGTGGTGAATACGCCTTCACAGGAAACCGAGAAGCGTTTGAATGAAAAACAGCGGGAGAACGAAAACATGTCGATTGATTCCGGATCTACGGTTTATGCGCAACTGATCGCGCTCAGGGACCGGCAGCGCGCGCTCCGAGCCGAAAGCCCCTTCGTCATTCGCGGCGCGCAGCTTCCCTGGGAAACCAATCCCCAGGGCATTATGAAATGGTATCTCTATCCTGCCGTGGAGCGGAGCTGTCACAAGGCGCTAATTTTTTCCGTACAGAAAATTCCGCCGCGCAGCCGCAGCGGTAAACAACACTGCCAGGGAGGCGTTGTCCATTATGTGGCTCAAGGCAAGGGTAAGACCGTTATCAACGAGGTCGCCCACGAATGGCAGGCGGGTGACATCGTCCAGTTGCCGTTGCTTCCCGAAGGCGTAACCTATCAGCATTTGAATGACCATGCGTCCGAAGAGGTTGTCCTTACGGCGTGCCTGCCGAACCTTTCCGAGCCTCTCGGCATAGACCGCGGCGCCGGCTTGTTCCAGATCGAAGCGGCGCCGGAATTCACCGGGGCATTTCAGTCCGAAGCGCCGGATCTGGCCGCGCTGCGCGCCAAGCTGCAAGCGGAATCCGGCAAAGCGATTGAGGTGAAAGTAGACGCGCCGCAGTCGACTTACGATCGCAATTACGCGCGCACGCAGGAGATTCAACAGCGTTCGCGCACGGCGAAGATCGTCGTGCGCCGCGGCGACCGCCGGGAGGAAATGACCCGGCAGGGGCGGTTGCGCTACTATCTCAACCGCACCGTCTTGCATGATACCGTGTTAAAAGACTGGAACGTGTTCACGCACGAACTGCGCACCCGTTCGGGCAAGCATCGCCACCAGGGCGGGCTCGTGATCTATGTCATTGAGGGGAAGGGCTACACCGTCGTCGAGGGCCAGCGGCTCGATTGGGAAAGCGGCGATTTGATCCTGTTGCCGATTCAGCCCGGTGGCGTGGAGCATCAACATTTCAATCTCAAGGGAGAGGAGCCGTCGTTTTGGATGGCGTACATCTACAAACCGTTTCATGACGAGGTGGCGCATGGCATGGAGCAACGCGAGGAATCGCCGGAGTTCAAAGGATCGGGCGACTGATATGAGGAACAAAGCCAAAATGATTCGTCGATTTTTGCCAGCGGTATTGCTTGTCCTGGGAGTTTGCACCGCCGTCGAGCAGACGGGATGCGCGCTTCTCTTCGCCGCGCAAAGCTCGGCGCCGAGCGTGAAAATCATGGCCAGCTACGGCGGTGAGCTGGGTTATCAAGCGCCGCTTTGGGTCGCGCATGATCTCAAATTATTCGCCAAGCAGGGGATCACTTCTGAGTTGATCCGCATCGCCGGCGGCTCGCGCAGCATGGCGGCGCTCTTATCGGGCGCCACGCAGGTTTCCCAGAGCGCCGGCGTCTCGCCGGTGCAGGTCGACCTGGCGGGAGGCGATCTCGTCATCATCGCGACTTCGACCAACCGGCCCACGGTGAGCATCGTCGCGCAGCCAAAGACGGTGAATAAGCCGCAAGATCTGGTGGGCAAGACGGTGGGACTGGTGGGGCGCGGCGAGATGAACGAGTTTTTCTTTTTGACCGCGCTTGAGCGGTGGAATATCGATCCCAAGTCGGTGACGTTCATCGCCATCCCCGGCTCGCAGCCGCGTCTGGTGGGTGTTGTCACGGGAACCATCGACGCGACGATTCTGGCGCCGCCTTTTACCTTCGAAGCGGAGAAGCTGCGGCTGACAACGCTGGCGGATTTCACCACCGGCTCGGAGCCGTTCCCGCAGTCGGGGCTGGTCGTGCGTAAGGAATATCTGCGCAACAACCGTGATCTGGTCAAGCGCATGCTCATGGCCTACGTCGAAGCGATCCATGTGCTCAAGACCGATGGCGAGAAGAGCACCGCGATCATGAAAAAGTATATGCGGATCACCGACGATACGATTGCCAAACGAAGCTTCGAATACTACTCGAAACTGTTTTCGCAACCGCCGCTGACCGATGAGAAGGGGATCGCCGTGGTGCTGAAGTTCTTGGCCACCCAGCCGGGCACGGCCCAAGCGAAGAATGCCAAGGCCACGGACTTTTTCGACAACAGCGTGTTGGCCGAGCTGCAACGCGAAGGTTTTATGGCGCGCTTGAAATAGCGCTTATTTCTTGGTGTCGCAAAGCCGTAACCGAATCGGAATATCTCGCGCAAAGGCGCAAGGGAAAGCCAATTGTCATTTCGACCGAAGGGAGAAATCTTTCTCAGATCCCTCGCATTCGCTCGGGATGACGGACGGTAGCCCGTCACCTTTGCGAGCTTGGCGGCTTGGCGGGAGAAAATCCGAGGCTCTTGTCGTCAAGGAGGTTCAGACCGGTAGAAAATTTGCACAACCTGCGAGAACTTTCAGGCATAACAGTACGAAAGGGTGTCCTTTGATGCGCTCCTATTTCAATTACGAATCGATGCTGCGCTGGCGCGCCGAGTGGTTGGAAAAACAAGTGTCCGGCAAGCTGTTGATCAAATCCACCGACCGCGACTTCGAAGCTTCACGCCAGGCGATGCTCAAGCGCTATGTCACGTTTGAATTCACACCCGAAGTCGCGTCGATCAATTGGTCGGTATTTTTAAACGACGTCAAACAGCATTCCGGCCGCCACCGGCATCAGGGCGGGCTCGTGCTATTCGTCATCGAGGGCAGCGGCAGCACGGATATCGACGGTACCCTCTACAAGTGGAAACGCGGGGATCTTATCACGCTGCCGATCCGTCCCGGCGGCGTCGAGCACCAGCACTTCAACGACCACGCCGGCAAGGATTGCCGCTGGGTCGCCTTCTATTACAAACCGTTCGAGGACTGGGTGTGCCACACGATGACCCACATCCAGGATCATACTGATGCTCCGGCAGCTACCGGCATCGGCGAACGCGTCGCAAGCTCGCAGACAGGTCTCGATCTGAAGTTGCCGGAGTTCCAGTATCGTGAAGAATCTTCGCGGCGGCAAACTCTTTACGATGCCCTGATGCAGATTCGCGACGCGCAGCGCGAACTACGCGAATCGGCAAGCTGCATCCGCCGCGGCGATGAACTGCCGTGGGAAGTGAACGCGCACGGCATCATGCGCTGGTACCTGCACCCGCTCTTTCTCTACACCGCGCTGCGCAATTTTACGGCGTACCTTCAGTGCCTTCCGCCCGGCAGCCGGAGCGGCTTGCAAAGGCACCCGGGCGACAAAGTGTTCTTCTTCCTGCGCGGCAAGGGGTACACGATGATCGACGGGGAGCGCTACGATTGGGGCGCGGAAGATTTGTTGATCTTGCCGATCCGTCCCGAAGGGGTCGCGTATCAACATTTCAATGACGATCCGAGCGCGCCGGCATTTTTATTCGCCTGCGAGCCCAATCTCGCGTTTATCTTCGATCTCGACCGCGGCAGCAGCTTCGAAGAGTTGGAAGACGCTCCGGAATTCAAGAACGAGAGCCGCGGTAACGACATCGCGTCGAAGCCGCCGGTGTTCTGAACAGAGCAGAATTCATTTTGGCGTGTTTTCACAAGGCTCGTCTGTAGCTTCACNCCACGTTGCGTCAAGCGCCTGCCCTGTTTATTCTTATCTCTGTCATGTCAAACGACCCGTCTTTTCTCCAACTGACCAAAGTCCATCAGTGGCTCGATGAGCTGTTCTTGGCTCATCGAATTGCGCTCCTGGGGCTAGACCTCTCTCAAGCGAAGGTGCTTTTCGACCGATATG
>C687J26845_10002295_pt1 | contig 11181 bp, 20 predicted proteins | sample RifCSPlowO2_12_FD_26845 | JGI IMG/M metagenome (IMG submission 26845) | reverse complement strand
ATTTCCAGTTTTTTTTCGAAACCGTCCTTAACGCCCAAAATGCAATTTTTAAAAAGCGCCGCAGTCGTGCCAAGCACGGCATAAGCCTCTTTTGGAACGCGCGGTTTGAGCGAAATAAAAACCCCCTCCGGCTTTTCTTCAATGTTCGCATAAGAAGAAAACGATTTTTTCAATTCGCCTTTCGGTCCCTTAAAAACCCAAGCGCCGCGGTCATCTGTTATTGATACGCCCGGCGGCACGATTATCGGTTTTTTTGCAAGTCTGGACATATTACCAAATCTCAAACAATATTTCACCTCCGACTTTTCCTTTTCTGGCCTCGCGGTCGGTCATAACTCCTTTTGGGGTAGAATAAACCGCGGCCTTAAATCCGTTTTTTGAGAAATAAATATCCCGCCAGCCGCGATAAGTACGGCGCGAGAGTTTGGAAACGCGCCGCACGCCGGAAATTTTCGGATTGCCAGATTCATCATACAAAAACTTAACTTCAATGGATTGCCCGTTTTTTTTGCCTTTCAGAACTGCCGCGCCTAAGTATCCCGCTCGCCCCAAAGCCTTGGCGATTTCAAGCTTAATTCCGGAATAAGGAAAAGAAACGGCTTCCTTCTTGGACGCTTGAGCGTTCTTGATTCTTATTAACATGTCTGCAATTTGATCTGTTACCATGATGATTTTCTTATTCCAGGTATTAAGCCTTCGTTTGCCAATTCTCTGAAGCAAATGCGGCAAAGGTCAAAATCGCGCATATAGCCGCGTTTCCTGTGGCAACGAAAGCAACGCCTCACCACCCGGCTTTTGAATTTTGGCGGCTTTAGAGATCTTACGTATGTGGAAGTCTTAGCCATTTTTTTGCAGCGGAAAACCTAATAACCTTAATAGCTTCTCGGCTTCGCCGCGCTTTTTAGAATTCGTTACAACCGTAACCTCCAACCCAAAAATGTTGCGCACGTCTTCCCCTATCATTTCAGGAAAGATGATATGCTCTTTTATGCCGATTGTCAAATTGCCTCCGTGATCAAGCGATTTTAAAGGAATCCCGCGAAAATCCCTTGTTCTGGGAATGGCGAAATTAATAAGCCTGTCAAGAAAATCATACATTTTTTGTCCGCGCAGAGTCACTTTATATCCAATGATCATCCCTTCTCGTGTCTTAAAAGACGCAATCGCAATCCGCGCCGGCCGCGGCGAAGGTTTTTGGCCCGTAATCAAAGCGAGGTGTTTTTCAACTGTTTCTACGGCATCTTTCTTGTCGCGTATTTTTCCGGTGCCCACATTTACAACAACTTTCAAAATTCTCGGGACAGCCATCGGAGATTTTAATCCGAATTCCTTCATCATCTTCGGTACGGCTTCTTTTGTGTATTTTTCTTTAATTGATTGCATATATTTTAAATCTCGTTTTTACATTTTTTGCAAATTCTGACTTTTGTTTCGCCTAAAATATGATACCCGGTGCGGACGCCGCGATTGCAGTTTTTACAGAATAGCATCGCGTTGGAGACATGGATCGGCGAAGGCAACGTTACAACTTCGCCTTTTTGTCCCTGCCGGCGCGGACGCCGGTGTTTCTTTCTTAAAGCAACTCCTTCCACCAAAATCTTTTCTTTTTTCGGAAAAACCTTAAGAACCTTGCCCTGCTTGCCGCGGTCTTTTCCGGAAATTATTTGAACAGTGTCTCCTTTTTTTATTTTCATAAATTCAAACTAGTTCCTCTGCCAACGACGCTATTTTTACAAATCCCTTTTCTTTAATTTCTCGCGGGATCGGACCGAAAATTCGTCCGCCCTTTGGTTCTTTTCCATCCAAAATTACAACGGCGTTATCGTCAAAACGGATATAAGAGCCGTCAGCGCGCCTCAAAACGTTTTTTTGACGCACAACAAGCGCCCTATGCACCTCTTTTCTCTTTACGATTTTTCTTGGCTCGGCGATTTTTACGGCGACCGTTACAACATCTCCAATGCCTGCATATCTGCGACGCGTTCCGCCTAACACCTTAATACACTGGACCAGTTTTGCCCCAGAATTGTCTGCCACATTTAACATTGTGCGGTGCTGGATCATAAAACTTTAATAATCTTCCATTTTTTATCTTTTGACATTGGGCGGGTTGATTGAATAATCACCGTTTTGCCTTCCGGAATATTTTCTTCGGCATGCGCCTTAAATCTTTTTGAAACTTTGGTATATTTGCCGTAAATCGGATGTTTTTTAAGGCGCGAGACCTCCACAATCGCCGTTTTTTCCATTTTATTTGAAACCACTTTCCCTTTTAATTCTTGTGCCATATTAGTTAAATGGTTGAATTGTTAAATTGTTTTAATAAAGTTAGAATGCGGGCAATTGTTTTTCTGGTCTCTTTGGATTCTTTAACATTTTTCGGACGCGACTGGCCGCTTTTCATTCGCAACTCCAAAATCTTTTGGCGTTCTGCTTGCAGCAACTCCATTAACTCGTTTTTGTCTTTAACTTTTAATTCGCTTGTTTTCATAGTTATCTGAATATAAATTTGGTTCTAACCGGCAATTTCGCGCCAGCCCGCCGCAAGGCATTCTCCGCAACCTCTTTTGGCACGCCGTCCATTTCAAAAATAATCCTCCCCGGCAAAACAGGAAAAACATATCCGGCGACATCCCCCTTTCCTCCGCCCATTGTAACTTCCGGCGGTTTTTGGGTTATCGGCTTATCGGGAAAGATGCGTATCCAAATTTTACCTCCGCGCTCTACATAATGCGTCATCGCTTTTCTTGCGGCTTCCAGTTGTTTGGAGTTCACCCAGCATGCCTCTTCTGATCTAAGTCCGTAGGAGCCGAAAGCCAAAGTAACGCCGCGGGTTTCTTTAAGCTTCCTTTTGGTGGCCATTCTTTGCCATTTTCTAAATTTTACTCTTTTTGGTAAAAGCATTGGTTTAATTTACTTAATCGGCTTATTGTTTTGAAGCACCTCGCCCTTATAAATCCAGATTTTAATACCCAAATCTCCGTAAGGCAAATGCGCGCGGCCTTTAGCGAAATCTATGTCTGCGCGCAGAGTTGAGAGCGGCATCTGCCCCTCTTTTAACCATTCGTATCTGGCCATTTCCGCGCCGTCCAACCTTCCGGACAGGGCGATTTTCGCTCCCAAGACGCCGCGAGACGCCATAATTTTACTAATGGTTTGCTTCAAAACCCTCCTAAATGACAAGCGCTTCTCCAAATCCTGCGCCATAGATTCCACCATGATCATGGCGTGCTGTTCCGGAGCTTTTATTTCTTCAATAGTCAGTTTGAGGTTGGCTTTGCCGAACATCTTTGCCTTAAAAAACTTCTCTATGTCTTTTTTTAATTTTTCGGCTCCTTCGCCGCCACGCCCTATGAGCATGCCCGGCCTTGCGGTTTTTACTATTACATTGAGAGTTGACGGAGATCTTTCAATTTCAATAGAATCAACAAGCATGCCGCGCAGTTTTTTTTCTAAAAATTCGCGCAGCAACACATCCTCCTTAAGCGGCCTCTTGAAATCTCGCCGCACAAACCAGCGCGACTTCCATGGCCGCAAGATTACTAACCTCATTGAATATGGATGCGATGTGTGCGACATAAAATTCAAAAATTTCTAATTTTTAACATTTAATATTATGGTAATATGGCTTTCGCGCTTTCTGATCGGTGAAGCAGAGCCTCTGGCGCGCGGCATGAAACGTTTTAAGGTCGGCCCATTATCAACTCTAATGTTTTTTACAAATAAATTTTCTTTCTCAACATTGAAATTGTGTTTGGCGTTTGCAACTGCCGACTTCAAAAGTTTTTGCAGCGGAATAGCGGGCTTGCGCGCAAGAAAACCCAAAACAGCTTCCGCTTCCGCAGCCGGCTTGCCCTTGATCAAGTTTGCCACCGTTCTTACTTTCCGCGGCGACATCCTCAAATATTTTAAATGCGCTTTTATCTCTATCATTTTGTTATTTTTTGGCTGGCTGGTTGGCCGGCGCAGCTGCGGCTGTCGCAGAAGCCGCCTTGGCTTTTTCGGCCTCCTTGGCCTGTAATTCCAATTCTTTCTGCATTTTTCCTCCGTGCTTTACAAATTTCCGCGTAGGGCTGAATTCTCCCAGCCTGTGGCCGACCATTTCTTCTGAAACGCTAACCGGAATAAAATCCTTGCCGTTGTGCACGCCGAAAGTAAAACCGATCATCTCCGGGGTTATCTGCGAACGCCTAGACCAAGTTTTTATAATATCTTTCCCGTCGGCACGGAATTTGCTCAATTTTTTGAGTAATTTCGGATCCGTATACGGGCCCTTTTTTAAACTTCTCGCCATTTTAGTTTTTGGTCCTCCGGCTAATAATAAATTTGGAAGAATATTTATTCGGATTTCTAGTTTTGACTCCGCGCGTCCCCTTCCCCCACTTATTTTTAGGACGGCGCGTGCCGCGGAGAGTTCTACCCTCTCCGCCTCCGTAAGGGTGATCTACCGGATTCATGGCCGAACCGCGCACCGTCGGGCGAATGCCCATAAGCCGCGACCTGCCCGCTTTCCCTATTACAACCAAGTTATTTTCTTCGTTTGAAACCTGGCCCACGGAGGCCCAAGCATCATCTTTTATTTTTCTAACTTCGCCGGACGGAAGTTTAATCGTTGCATAACCCTCATCTTTTGCTACAATCTCCGCAAAAGATCCAGCCGATCGCACCAATAGCGCATCGCCTTCCGAAGAAAGTGAGATGTTATAAATAAGCGTGCCGGGAAGCAGTTTGCTTAACGGCAAGCGATTGCCGGGAAGAATCGGCGCTTTTTCGGAAACCAGAATCTCGCGGCCAGGGCGAACATCTTTAGGCAAAACCATATATCGTTTCTCGCCGTCTTTATAAATTACGAGCCCGATAAACGCGGTGCGGTTTGGATCATACTCAACCGATGCCACGCGCGCAGGAATATCTTTTTTGTTAAATTTGAAATCTACCAGGCGCATGAGCCGCTTAGCCCCGCCTCCCTTGTGGCGAGTTGTAATTCTTCCGAGATTGTTTCTGCCGACATCGCGTTTCACTCCGAAAATCAAAGATTTTTCCGGATGCGGGCGTACGTGAGTCAAAAATTCCCGGTAGTTAATACCTGTCATTTGTCTCCTTCCCGGACTTCTTGGCGCAAAAGTTTTCATAAATTTAAAATTCCGAAATTGTTTGGCCTTCTTTTAATTTAATGACGGCTTTTTTAAATCCCGACTTAATCCCCAAATTCGCGCCGCGGCGCCGCTGTTTCTCTCTCGGAGCCACAATGTTCACGGCCTCAACACCGACTCCGTAGCGGTCTTCTATGGCTTTTTTTAGCGAATTTTTATTCGCGCCGCCGGTGACTTTAAAAACATATCTGCCTTCGCCCAACATCGTCGCTTTTTCTGAAATGTGCGGAGCAATAAGCAATCTGCGCGCAAGCTCGCTTTGGGATTTTGTACCGCCTCGCGCGCCAACAGATTTGTTTTGTTCGGAAGCAGAAAAACCCACCCCCTCGCCCCCTCCCTTGGTAAGGGAGGGGGAAGATGGAGGGATACCCCTGCCCCTTTCGCGACCAGAACCAAGAGCTTTACGCGTTCTGCTTTCTTTCCTCCTCCATCCTCCGAAAATTTGCGATAAATTAAACGGCATAAGTTTTTTCTAATTCTTTAATGCTTGACTGGTCCAAAACCAAATATTTATTATTCAAAAGCTCCGCAATATTTAAATTTCTCGGTTCAATGTAATTTACAAAAGGCAAGTTATGAAGTGGTCTTTCTATCCCAGCTTTTTTTGGCCCGCCTGCCGGACGGGCAGGCAAAGCCGCCAAAACTCTGCCGCCTTTAATCCCGATGTTATAAATTTTTGCGCTGTGGCGCAAATTTTTAAAAACGCCGAAAGCCTCTTTTGTTTTTGAGCTAGAAAGCCGAAAATCATCCAAAACAACAACTTCCTTATCTTTTAATTTTCTGGAAAGCAGGGAAAGAAGCGCGCCTCGCCGCATTTTTTTATTTATTTTAACCTGATAATTTCTTTCGTTTCTAGGCCCGTGAGAAACTCCTCCGCCGACCCAGAGCGGCGAGCGTATTGAACCGTGCCGTGCCCTTCCGGTGCCTTTTTGCCGCCAGGGTTTTATTCCTCCGCCGCGCACTTCGCCTCTGGTCTTGGTGTGCGCCCATGGGCGGCGCTTGTTTGCCATTTCGCCTTCATATACTTGTTTTACCAATGCCGGTTTCCACGCAACTCCGAAAATCCGCTCCGGCAGTTCCGCAGTTCCGGCTTTTTCTCCTTTTATGTTGTATATTTCTGCTTTCATAAAAATAAAAATGGGCGGGTAAAGTCCCGCCTCGCGAAATACACGAGCAAATCAGGCCATTAACCCTCTTTTTTGCCAAACCTATGCGTTATATTTAAGCCTCTCACAAGTGATTTAGATATTAGCATGGCCCAAAAACAGGCGCAAGACCTGTTTTTTTATCCTCTCACTTCCACCAAACTACCGCGGTGGCCGGGGATGGCGCCGGAGACGGCACCTTATATAGTCTTTTCTTGAGATAACTCAAATTTTTTGCAATTACAATTTTCATTTTAACAAAAATATGCGGGTGCGCGGAAAAGGGTAAGGTACTCTCTGTGAATAAAATACTTGTTGCTCTTTTTCTTTTTATTTGCTATCATTTGAATGTATATGCAAACGAAAGACATTCAAAAAATTAGAAAAGAATTGAATGATAGGAAAGCGATTCTCCGCTGCGCCAAGGAATTTAATATGGTGGGCGACCCGACGCGGCTCAAGATTTGCTATCTCTTGTGTCGGCATAAAGAGCTCGCGGTGGGCGAGATTTCAGAAATTATCGGCGTTTCTATTTCGGCTATTTCTCATACGCTCAAAAAGTTGCAAAAGGCTGGCATGGTTGAAAACCGCCGAGAATTCCGAACGGTCTATTACAAACTTAAACAAACGCCCCTTGCCGATATGCTCAAGGAGCGGCTTACAACATAACTTTATGCAAAAATTTGACCTTATCATCATTGGTGGCGGTGCAGGGGCGTTTGCAGCGGCAATCCGCGCTAACGAGCTTAAAGCAAAAACTGCGCTCGTGAACGCTGGGCTTCCGCTCGGCGGCACTTGTGTCAATGTCGGGTGCGTCCCGTCAAAAACACTTCTCTATGCCGGTGAAATTTTGCACCACTCAAAACATCACGGCGTTGCCGGTGTTGAGCTTGAAGTGAAAAATTTTGATTTTCAGAAAGTCGTGCAAGACGAACTTTCTCTAGTGGAAAAATTACGCCAAGAAAAATACGAGAAAGTGCTAAAAAATTTAGAGTATGTAACGGCAATCGAGGGAAAAGCAAAATTTATTTCTCAAAATGAGGTGGAGGTGAACGGCGAAAAATTGAGTGCGGAAAAATTTATCATTGCCGCAGGCTCAACCGCCAGTGTACCGCCGATTGAGGGAATACGGGAAGCTGGTTTCATCACCCATATCGAAGCTCTTAAAATGCCAAAACAACCGAAAGAGTTGGTTGTCATCGGTGCGGGGCCTCTTGGTTTGGAATTTGCTCAAATGTTTGCGCGTTTTGGCACAAAAGTAACCATTTTACAGCGCGGCGATTCAATTTTTCCGCACTCTGAAAAGGCACTCACCGACCGCCTCGCCGAGATACTTGCAAAAGAAGGAATTACTATCAAAACAAATGTTGAGGTAAAAAGCGCGCGCAAAGAGAGCGATAAAAGAATTGTTTCGTATCAAATCGGCGAGGCGCAAGAAGAAGTTTCCGCTGATGAAATACTTTTGGCGGCAGGCAAAACGCCAAACACACAGGGACTTGGCCTTGATATCGCTGGCATTGAAATTGACAAGCGGCAAGCTGTTGCTGTCAATCAAAATTTTCAAACATCCAATAAGAACATCTTTGCGGTGGGCGATGTTACAAACGGTCCCTTGCGGCTTGAGCCGACCGCTGGACGCGAAGGCACGCTTGCCGCGGAAAACGCGCTCAAAGACACAACACTTTCCATTGATTACAACGCTGTACCTTACACCATTTTTACCGATCCCCAGCTTGCTGGTGTCGGCTTTACCGAAGACGAGCAAATGAAGCAGGTGGGCGTTTGCGCGTGCCGCACGGTTTCGTTTGAAAATGTGCCGAAAGCAATCATCATGCGCCGCACCGAAGGACTTATCAAAATGGCGATTCATCCGCAAACAAAACAAATTTTGGGCGTTCACATTCTCGCACCAAACGCCGGGGAACTTATCGCCGAAGCGATGATGCTGGTCAAGAACGAAAACACGATTGACGATGTGGTGAACTCCTTGCCAATGTTCCCGACGCTATCCGAGGCGATAAAAATTGCCGCATTGTCATTTACCAAAGACATTTCTAAATTAAGCTGTTGCGTATGAATAAACTTCAAGAAGTATATAGTGCAGTTAAGCAAGTGCTTGGAGAACAAATGTATGGTTTTATCGTTCTTTCGTTTGCGCTTTTATTTTTTGGATTGTTTGTTTTTATTCCTGTTGCCACGACTCCCGGCAATACGCTTGCGTTTCAACTATCAATTTTCCGCGTGCAAGATTACTTCTTGATGGTATTTCTCGCTTTTTTGGTGGGGCTTAATTTTTCAATGAATATCTATGTTTGGAGAAAACGAAGACAATCGGTCAATATTTCTAAATCTGCGGCAAGCGGCACAGCGGCAGGATTCGGAGGAGCTTTTGCCGCAATTGTGGGAACCGCTACTTGCGCGTCGTGTCTTGCTTCTCTATTCGGTATTATGGGTTTGGGAATCGGAAGTGTTGCGTTTGTTTTGAAGTATCAAACCCTCTTTCTTCTTGGCGCAATAGCCCTTGTGGTTATTTCCCTTTACTTTACCGCTAGAAAAATAAACAGAGTATGCAATTCATGTTAAAATGACATTAAATCTATGGATAGAAATTTATTTCTTATCGCCGCTTTAATCATTGTAGCTGGAGGTGTCTATTTTTATATCACCAACCAACTCGGCAAATCCCTGACAAACAATACTGCCTATAACGAAACTGGTACGGTTCAAACGGCATTAGCCGCTAAATTTGATTATTTATCTCAAAACGGAAACTCTTCTTGTTCCGCTTCGTTTAAGGAATCAATTCCGTCGTTACCCGCTGGAACGCGGCTTCAAGGTTCTTGTTGTTCGCCAATGGACTTTCATCGGTATACTGAACAGGTTGAAGGATTAAAAAAGTATTCGGACATTCCAGAAATTCCACCAGACCCGTATGATATTGAGGCAGGATTGGCTAAAAAATTGTTGGGCTACTATGATGTGGAACTCACGCCCGAAAAACAGAAAGCATACGACTACGCTATGCTTAACTCAAACGAGAAAGGACCTTGCTGCTGCAAATGCTGGCGTTGGTATGTCTACGGCGGATTAGGTAAATACCTTATTAAAAATCATGGCTTCACCGGCGAGCAAGTAACTGAGGTATGGAATCTCTCTGATGGTTGTGGCGGCGACAACGAGCATACTCATTAAAACTTAAGTAGAGTTATGACATCTAAAATTCGTAACAGCTTAATCATTTTTTCTTTCCTTCTCCTCTCGATCACCATCATCGGCATTTTTTGGCTTGTTACCACGCCCGGAGCGCAAGCTGGCCTCATTTTCGCCTACGCAGCCGGACTTTCCATGATTTTTCTTCCTTGCACCCTGCCTTTAGTATTCGTCATTGTGCCTCTGGCAATGAAGCAATCACCGCTCAAAGGGCTTACGATGGCATTACTTTTCGGATTGGGACTTGCCATTACGCTTAGTATCTACGGCGCGGCTGTCGCTTGGGTAGGCGGATATATTGGCATGAACGCCATTATTCGCTGGATGTTTGGAATTGCCGGAGCAATGGCATTTGTTTTTGGACTCTCCGAATTAAAACTTCTTGCCTTGCGCCTGCCTTTTATGGCAAAAGTGCTGCCGACTTCGCTTCAAAAAGGCGGCAATTACTCAAAATCGTTTTTCATGGGCCTTTTCTTGGGCAATGCCGGCGTGGGCTGTCCCAATCCCGCTTTCTATGTACTACTTACATATATTGCAACCGTAGGAACAGTAAGCGACGGTGTTCTTTTGGGAGTGGTGCATGGCTTGGGAAGAGCCACGCCACTTATCTTTCTTGTCATCCTTGCCATTCTTGGCATCAACACCATGAATTGGGTCAGCCGCTCGCAGGTAAAAGTTGAACGGTTTATGGCGTGGGGGTTGGTCGGCATAGGCGCATATCTTTTTCAATATCTGCCGTTTAAGATGGCATTTTGGGAGGGCTCAATCTTTCATGTTATCTGGAACAACATCGTGAGCAAAACCTTGCCGAGCATAGCCGAAAGCGAGAGAATTGAAGAACTGCTGAACATTCAAGGAGGCACCGCCACCATTTTGCCGTGGGTGTTTATTGGGCTTATGGTCGGAGCGGTGATTATTTGGGACGCGTTTGTTCAACGTAAAAAGTTATCACAAAATCAAGTTATACAATGAACACAATGTTTTCAATAATCCAAGTCGCTTACGCCCACGAAGAAGGGGCGAGTACCGCAACAGCCGACAACACCCTCGGTCCCATTTTAGCGTTGGTTATTATTATCTTGGCCATAGTCGTAGCCAAGCGCATTAAAAAGATTAATAAAGAAAATCATTATGAACAAAGAAATTAAAATGACCCTCGTTACCCGCGAAGGGTGCGTTCATTGCGCGCAGACCAAAGAAATTCTTAAAAAGATACAGCCCGAGTATCCCGAACTTGCGGTGGAAGAAATAGATATGACCACGCCCCAGGGGCAAGAACTTATCAGTAAATACGGAATTATGTCGAGTCCGGGGATTATTATTAACGGCGAGCTGTTCTCTATAGGCGGAACTACGGAAAAGGAATTAAGAGAGAAATTTGTCGCATTAAGGAGTTAAATTTTGTAGCCCGCCAAAAAATCCGCCAGCCCAAGCGAGGGCGCGGCGGAAGGAGGGTGTGGGAGAATTTCGCCGCACCCGAGCGGAAACATCAGCACGCCTCCGCCTGCTCGTTTAGAGCAGAACGCCGAAAGCAAAATTTTCTTTTCCTTTAGAAGAAAAAATTGGTGGCGCGCGCAAAAAAAGAATCGTAAAGAAAATTTTGCTTGAGGCGTAGCCCCGCCTTTGGCGGGGCGCGGAGGCGTTCGTCAGAGTAAGACATTTTTGCTAAAATA
>C687J26845_10002288_pt1 | contig 11195 bp, 9 predicted proteins | sample RifCSPlowO2_12_FD_26845 | JGI IMG/M metagenome (IMG submission 26845) | reverse complement strand
TCGTCCGTATAACCCTTGATCATCTCCTTACACGCCAAAAGAATCGCCGCATGTTGCTCCTCCTGCACCCCCATCTCCCACCAAAAATCCCTCAGCTCAGGGTGATGCAAAAAAAGATGTGAAAAACGAAAATAGACCTTCCCTACCAAGCGCTCTATCTCCGCAAAACCTTCCAAGGGATCAAAGTAGGTATCAGATACCATCAGTGGACCATTACACCTCTTTTAACTGCTACCGTAAAAATTCAGAAATCACAGAGTGCTCTTCTGAACTAAGGACTTACTCATCCGGACTTCCATTTGGCTCCTTCTTGGTGTATAGATTTTCTGAGCAAAGCGCGTGCCACTTCAAAGGCAACAACCTGAGGCAGGCTAGACGGGAAAATCCGAAAACTGGGAATATTGGACTCCCTTCTTCTTATTTTTAGGAAGCATTCTTCATTAAATTACCCTTTGTTATTGGTTTGTTGTGAATAATTAACGAACGTTCGCTTGGCACACATCTTGCTCGCTTTACCTGATCAAGATTCAGGAGGACTACCAAGGATTAGGAGAAAGAACGATGAGCATGGATGAAATGGTTACGCGCTATCGAGAGATCTTGGATGAGTCCCCCCTCGAGCAAGCAGCGAAGTGGAAGGCAAACCACCCAGGATCAAAGGTAATAGGGTGCTATCCAGTCTACACCCCTGTTGAGATCATTCATGCGGCTGGCATGCTACCGGTTGGGATCATTGGCGGAGGCAACCGGCTCGAGATCGCCCANGCCGACTCCCGCTTCCAGTCCTTCGTTTGTTCCATCGTCAAGAGCACGTTAGAGCTTGGTTTAACCGGGAAACTTCAATTTCTCGACGGGATTGTTTTCCACTCGATTTGCGACCCGGCCAGGAATCTCGGGAGCGTTTTCAAGCGGAACTTTCCTCAGTTGCTGGTGGAGTATATCCATTTCCCTCAGAATATGGCTTCGCCCCACACGGTAAACTACCTGGCGGCAGAGTATCAAAAACTCAAGACCAGTTACGAGCAACTAGCCGGGAGACCCATTACGGACGAAAATCTGCGTAAGAGTATCCATCTATACAACGAACAGAGAAAGCTGATGCGCGAACTCTATCGCATCCGCCGCNAGACACCACAAAACCTTTCGACACTTGAGACCTATATCCTCACTCGGATAGGGACCTTTATCCCGCCGGAGGAGCACATTGCTGGTTTGAAACAAGCCCTTGCGGCCGCGGGTCAAAGGGATGAAAGACCAAAGGACCGAATCAAGGTCGTTTTAGAAGGCTCTTTCTGCGAGCAGCCGCCGCTGGAGTTGATAGAAGGCCTCGAGGCTGCGGGCTGCTACATTCTGGACGATGACTTCCTTTTGGGGTGGCGCTTCTTTGAGCAAGATATTCCNTCCGAGGGAGACCCGATTCGAAACCTGGCTTCTGCCTACATCAACCAAAGCGTCTATTCNGGCGTAAAGCACGATACCAGGGAGCGCAAGTCCAAACATCTGATTGATAAGGTCAAAGAGACCGGCGCGAGCGCGGTCGTCATTCTCGCGGCCAAGTTCTGCGAGCCNGCTCTCTTTGATTATGCTCTTTACCGNAGNGCTTTAGAGAAAGAGGGGATACCCCACCTGTATCTCGAATTTGAGGAAAAAATGTGGATATTCGACAAGGCAAAAACCGAGGTCGAGACATTTGTCGAATCGATGTTATTNGATTAGGAGAATTTCCATGGCAAAAACAGCCGAAAGCGTAAAGACAAGCTACCAAGGCCAGATCCATCTCCTGCAAAAAGAGATGATGGGAAACTATTTCAACCAGCTCACCCGTTGCGCCGAGCAGGGCGAGGGCAAAGCCGCCTACATGCTGATTAGCGGCAACCCCGTGGAATTGATGCTGGCCTTTGACCTCATCCCGGTCTATCCGGAGATCAATGCCCTCCAACTCGCGGTCAAAAAGGTGGCCCTCCCCTTTATCCTGAAAGCCGAGGAGATCGGCTACTCGATGGACAATTGTGCCTATGTCAAAGCCGATGTCGGCATGTTCCTGGGAGATCGGAAGACCCCTTTTGCAACGATTCCCCTCCCCTCTCTGATTCTGTGCAATTACGTAGGATGCAATGTTTACCTACAGTGGTTCGAGCATCTGGCAGAATATTCCGACGGCACCCTTTACAACCTGGACATCCCCTTCATGCGTGACCCATCGGGGAAACCCAGCCCGGAGGATGTGACCTACGTGGTCAGGCAGCTCGAGGAGATTATCGAGCTGTGCGAGAAAATCACGGGAAAGAAGCTCGACTACGCCAAACTGCAAAGGATCGTAGCCCTTTCAGGCGAGACCGGAGAGCTTTGGTCTAAAATCAAGTCCCTTACCAAACACGTCCCCTCCCCCTTCGATGCCTATTTTGACTCCGTAACCATGATGGCGCCCCTCTACTGCCTGCGCGGGACCGAAGATGGACTCCGGTTTTTCGAAGCAGCCTATAAGGAAATGGAGGAGAAGGCGCGTTTGGGAATGGGGCCACTCCCTGAAGAACGCTTCCGCTTCGTCATCGAAGGACCACCCCCGTGGCCATATCTACGCGCTTTCCGCGACCTCTTCGCCAAATGGGGCGCGGTAGCCGTGGCCTCGACCTACTCCACCGTGGGCGGGCTTTGGGAATTCGGTTTCAAGCACGACTCCAACCGGCCGCTGGAATCGATCGCCTCGCACATGCTGGAATGGAACCTCACCAACCGCAACTTCCTCCAACGCTACGACCAAATCCGCCGTTATGTGGAGGAGTGGTCTGCGGATGCCCTGGTGATTCATTCGGTGAAGAGCTGCCGGCTCTTTCCGCGGGGCAGGGCGACATGAGGGAATATTTCACCAAGGAGCTAGGTATTCCCACCTTGCTCGTCGAATCCGACATCGAGGACCCCAGATATTTTTCCGAGGCACAAATGAAGAATCGAATCGACGCGTTTTTTGAATCCCTGGAACATAAGAAAATTGTGCGTGAGGCTTCAGCCGTAGGAGGAAAAACATGATCTGTGCTGCTGGTATCGATATCGGCTCGACTCAAACCAAAGGCATCATCATCAATGANAAGNTGGAGATNGTTGCACGCTCGTTGACNGATACGGGCGCCTATGTCTCACGGGCGGGCGAGCGGTGTATGGCCGAGGCCCTGCTCAAAGCCGGGCTAAAGCAAGAGGATGTGGCCTACGTGGTAGGCACCGGGTACGGAAGGTATAAAGTGACCTGCGGCGACACTCAGATCACCGAGATCAGTTGTCACGCCAAGGGGGCGAGCTACCTCTTCCCGGGCACGCGTACAGTGATCGATATGGGAGGGCAGGATGCCAAAGGGATTAAAATCGGGGAGGGGGGAGATGTCAAGGACTTTGTTATGAACGACAAATGCGCTGCCGGGACAGGTCGATTCCTCGCCAATGCANCCGAGGCCTTGGGCCTCTCGCTCGACGACATAGGAGAAATATCCCTGCGGGCGAAGAACCCGGTGCGCCTCACTACTGTGTGCACGGTTTTCGTCGAGTCCGACATCATGTCCTACCTTGCCCAGGGTAAGAAGGTGGAAGACATCCTCGGCGGAGTGCACAGCGCGATTGCCGCGCGGACCATCTCCTTGGTGCGGCGGGTTGGGATCGAGCCGGAGGNGACCTTCACCGGAGGAGTTTCGCGAAACATTGGCATGGTGCGGGCCTTGGAAGAGAAACTCGGCATGAAACTCAACGTGAGCCCGGACTCTCACTTCGTTGGCGCTCTGGGGGCAAGCATATTCGCCCTGGAGCGCGCCACAACGCAGGCAGGACATCGCGACGAAGAACAAGCAAGGGCAGCTACGTGACCCACAGTCGCGGAGGTAGCTCTTGAGGGAGGTATTATGGAGTTTGTTGCAGGTATTGATATCGGCGCCAAAACAGTTAAGGTCATCATCATGGATGGAAAAAGGGAAGTGCGGGGAAAGAGCATTGTGAAAACACGACCCGATTTTACCCCGGTAGCTAAAGAGGCGCTCGACCTGGCATTGCAGCGGGCAGGATTGAAAGAGAAAGATTTGAGCTACATTGCCACGACCGGGTTCGGCCGGTACAATGTCCCCTTTCGTGATGTTCAGATCACCGAAATCACCTGCGTCGCGAGAGGAGCGGCTTTTCTATTCCCCAAGACTCACTGTGTCCTGGATATTGGCGCCCAGAGTACGCGGGCGATCCGCATNCACGACGGCGGAAAGGTGCGGGAATTCCGCACCAACGACAAGTGCGCCGCGGGAGCCGGAGGCTTCATCGAGCGGGCGGCCAAATATCTGGAGGTGAAGGTCGAAAATGTGGGAGACCTCTCTATCAAATCCGACAAACCCGAGACCATCAGCAGCGTGTGCGCGGTGCTGGCTGAATCGGAGATCATCAATCACGTCTCCGCCGGGGCAACGGTCGAAAACATCATGCGCGGGGTACACAACTCCTTGGCCTCCAGAGCCCTGGCCCTGATCAAGAGGGCCGGTTTGGAAGATGAGGTGACGTTTGTCGGGGGCGTGGCGCGGCAAAAAGGGATGGTCAAAGCCCTCGAGGAGACATTGAAGAGAAAAGTCAACGTGGACGCGGAGCCCGAGATGGCCGGGGCGTTAGGCGCAGCGCTTCTCGCCTTGCGCCGCCTGGAAAAAATTCGCGAGGAAGGGCACAAACCGGCAAGCAGGCCGGAAAGCAGAGAGGAGATCAAGGTGGCGTGATGAAACTAAAAGGCAAAACAGCATTGGTCGCAGGTGGTGGCAGAGGTATCGGCCGCTGTATCGCCCTCGCCTTAGCACGCGAGGGAGCCGATATCGCCGTGGGAGATCTCGTGGGCGAGAACGCCGATTCTGTCAGGGACGAAATCAAAGCCCTGCGCGTCAACGCCCTCGCCTGCAAGGTGGATCTCACAAAGCGGGTAGAAGTAGAACAGATGGTCGAAAAGGTCCTGAGCCAATTCGGCCAGCTCGATATTCTGGTGAACAGCGCAGGTTGGGACAAGCTGGAGCCCTTCCTGGAGAGCAGTGAGGAAACCTGGGAGCGAATCCTGGCGATTAATTTCAAGTCGGTCCTCTACACTGCCAAAGCCGTCCTGCCCCATATGATCTCGCGGGGGTCGGGCAAAATCGTCAACATCAGCTCCGACGCCGGACGGGTAGGTTCCTCCTGGGAGGCGGTCTACTCCGGAGCCAAGGGCGCCGTGATCGCCTTCTCGAAGACCCTGGCCCGCGAAGTGGCAAGGTATAAGATCAACGTCAACGTGGTCTGTCCCGGTTTAACTGACACGCCGCTCCTAGCAGCGGTTCGGAGCCAATCGCCTCAGACCGAGAAGCTTATTGACGCTGTGACCAAAGCGACCCCGTTTCGCCGCGTGGCGAAGCCCGAAGAAATCGCCGAGGCCGTGCTCTTTTTCGCCTCCCCCAGCGCGGATTTTGTGACCGGGCAGACCCTCAGTGTAAGCGGCGGGCTAACCATGGTATAGAATCTCGTCCGGCAGCGGTCTCAGAGAGGAACCCAAGAGAAAGCTTTTGCAGGAAAATGGAGCCCAGCTCTTTAGAATCTGATCTGCACATTTTTTGCTAATTCTAGGGCAGGAGATGAAACCACATGTTGGAAAAACAGCGCGCGCTCGTATCGCCTAACAGGCACAAAGAGTTCGTCGTCGCAGGGCAGTTCGTAGAAATGCAGGACCGCCAGGACGGCCCCGCGCCTGAGGAGAAAAAACAAAGCGAGGGTAAACAGGGAAAATTTTTGCATTTGCCGGAGGTTTTCACAATCGAGGAGGCGGCTCAAAACCCCATTGATGGCATCGACAGCGCAAAGATCCTGAACGCAATGGCGGATATCGGTTCCGAGGCGCGCCTTTTTATCTATCGTCCTGAGGGCAAGGTGGTGCGCTACGAGGTCTTTGAGGACCCCCGCGTCTGCTTGGATATCCATCGCGGCGCGGTGATCGAGAATTTAAAGGAAAANCCGAAGGACGTGAGCGGATGGCGCACGCACGAATTCTTCATCGATNTCAAAGGATGCCTCGGCGATGAATGCGGAAGATGCGCCATCGTTTGCCCGGAAAACGCCATCCACCTGATGGGCAAAGGAAAGGGGAGCTTTCACGAAATCGATCCGCTGGCCTGTAAAGGCTGCTTTATCTGCTGGGTAGAATGCGTGCGAACCGCCGCCGATTGCATCCTGGTTGACGGCAAGACTTTCGACCCGGGCATGCGGGCAAAACACTTTGGAGAGTAAAAGATCTGGTTCAAGGTTCAATGGTTCAATTGTTCAAGGTGGTTAATCCTTGAACTTTTGAACGGGGGGGCGGGGAGACGGGGGACGGTTGAACGACTTGAACCCCGAGTGGGCGGGGCGGTCCAAGATTTAAGGGAGGTATAAAGAGCATGGCAACGGTCTTGGCAGGCAACGGCGCNGCGGCGTGGGGATTCAGGTTATCCCGAGTCCAGTGTTATCCCTACTATCCCATTACTCCTTCCACCTCNTGTTCCCAGCAGATCTCTCGCTGGGTTTCTGACGGGGCGATGGAGGCGGTAACGATCAACGCCGAATCNGAGCACAGCGCAGCAAGTCAGATCATCGCCGCCGGCAAGAGCGTCCGGGCCGGCACTGCCACTTCCTCCAAGGGTCTGCTCTACATGATCGAGGTGCTGGAGAATGCAGCTGGCGGAGGNATCCCTTGTGGCCTCTTCCTCGGCAACCGGGCGACCGGCGCGCCCATCAATATCTGGGCTGACAACACCGACGCCTACGCCATGCGCGACAGCGGGCTGATCCAAATTTTTGCCGCCGATGGCCAGGAGACCCTCGACAGCATTATCCAAGGCTACCGCGTCGCGGAAGATCTGAGGGTCAGGCTCCCGTTTGCCGTGAACCTGAGAGGCTTTACCGGAACCCACGCTTACGAGGGGGTGGAGATACCAAAACAGGATGATGTCGACCATTACCTCCCNTCATTCCTACCGCTCGCCCCTCTCTTTGCGCCGGACAAGCCGGTAACATATGGGGCTATGCTCTCTGCCTATCCTTACCGCAGACACAAGAGAAATCAGATGGCAGCCCTCACCAATGCCTCCGAAATTGTCTTGAAGGCAGGAAGAGACTTCGCCGAAAGGTTCGGACGCTCCTACGGCCTCTTCGAATGGATCGGAGATGAAAAGGCCAAGCTGGTCGTTGCCCTNTTGGGAGAGTCCTCCTGTGCCGGCNAGGTGGCAACACGTTACCTCCAGGGCAAAGAAGGGATCCCNGGGGTCGCGCTGCTGAAAATCCGGCTTTTTTCCCCTTTCCCGGCCAAGGAAATCGCCCAGGCGCTGCACAAGGCGGGGACAAAGGCGCTGATCGTCTTCGACGAAGGCATGCAGCACGGGGGCGTTCTTCCTCCGCTTGCGCAAAGGATCACTACGGCGNTCCATCTCCANCTCGGGGGCCAGGGGCCCAAGGTCGCAAGCGTGATTGGCGGGCTCGGAGGAAGCGAGGTGCGCCAGGAACATTTCCAGCTGATGTTTAACCTGGCCGATAACATCGCTGAGGGCAAACCCTATCGCCCTGAACCTTACTGGCTGGACGTCGAGGAGGACCCCATCTTTGTCGAAAACAAGGAGCAAGTGAGTCCGAAGCTGTGGAGAAAATGGGGAGAGATTTGGAAAAAACAGCAGCGTAAGGAAAAATATTGTTCCCCGATTCCGCCCGATACTCATGAGATCCACATCTACGGGCGGGCTGGACAGGGCGCGATTACCTCTGCAGTCGGGTTCACCGGCGCCGGCATCGAAAGCGGATTCCAGCTCTTGACCGTGCCCACATTCGGTTCCGAGAGGAGAGGGGCCATTATCACCACTGATACCCTGATCAACTTTCACAAAGAGCGAAAGATTCGCTCTTTTACCCGCGCCTGGGATGTCGTGATACTTTACGATGACACGATTCTCTATTCGCCTGAACATCAGGTCCTGGATGGGCTTAAAGAAGGCGGCGCCCTTCTGGTCAACACCNCCAATCTGAGCNTCAAAAAGATCCNCGAGGTNTTGAANGCCGGTGAAGAGAGAGTAAAGGTTTTTACCGNGCCGGCAGGCGNAATCTCCCATAGACTGGGGCTTAAGCACATCAACATGCCCATGCTGGGGGCTCTGCACAAGGTCTACGATAAGGTGCCGTTTAAGACCGCCGTCAGTTATTACGAACAACACGTCCCCAAGCCAAGAGAAGCAAGCCTAGAAGCGGTCCGGCAGGGTTTCGCCGAAACCACGGATCAAGAAACTAAGAGGGCGAAAAAAGAGAGCAGGCTCACCGTCAGCCGAGACTTTCTTGATTGGCGTCCCGAAGACCATTCGCAGGAGAGCTGGCCTTCCGCCCTGGAAGAAGTCCAGCTCTGAGGGTGCATCATGTATAAAGCTTTATTCAATCGTCATATCGGTATCAGCCCCCATAGTTTTCTTCTCCCGGATCCGGTGGTCGATGTGGGAGAGTACGGGGCGATTCCGACAACCGGGCTCACCTCAGGACATCAGGGCTGCACCGGCTGCGGCATGGTAACCGGCACGAATCAGGTGCTGCGCGCATTGAAGCTTACGGGGAAGCATGTGGTGGCAAGCATCGGGACCGGCTGCAACGAGGTGATCACGACGCAAAACACTTCCTGCTGGGGCGATGTCTCCGTGGATCACAACAATTTCCCCAACACCGCGGCAACGCTTAGCGGGAATATCGCCGCGCTGAAGGCGCTGGCGCAAGCGGGAGCGGTCTCTCCCGAATCGACAGTGAATATCGGCATAGCCGGAGACGGNGGCACCTACGACATCGGCCTCCAGGCCCTCCTCGCCTGGATTGCGCGCGGGGAAAACGGGGTCTATGTTTGCCTCAACAATCAAGCCTACATGAATACCGGAGTTCAAGGATCGGGCGCCACGCCATACGGCACAAGTACTTCGACTACTCCCTTTGGAAAGGTGATCCGGGGAAACCAGCGAACGCCGCAATACCTTCTCGATCTCGCCCTGGCCGCCGGCGCCTCTTACGCGGCCGCTGCNTGTCCGCTTTGGCACCGCGATCTCATGATCAAGGCGCAGAAGGCGGCCGCCATCGAAGGACCGTGTGTGCTGGAGATCTATTCGGTCTGTCCCGAGGGCTGGAAGAGCGACACCGACGTGTTTCACGAAATCACTGAACTAGCGCTCGAGACTCGCTCGTGGATCCTCTATGAGGCGGAGAGGGAGCGGAAGAGCAATACGGTTCTCTTCACGCTGAATTACGCTCCTAAAAAGTATCTGCCGATTTTAGCATATCTCAAGTTGCAGGAGAGGTTTGCGAGCATGAGCGAATTTCCCCAGATGGTTGAGCGGGCGCAGGAAGTCATCGAGGCAAGGTGGTCTTTCTGGAAGCCGGTGCTTGANGCGAATGGAAAAGAGTGGAAGGAGGGGCTTCGTGCATCCTGATCTTACCTTACGAATCGCCGGGGAGTCCGGTGAGGGTGTCATTACCATAGGTGAAACCCTATGCCAAATTGCCGCCCGGGAAGGGCTCCATATCGTGACCTTCCGCACTTTTCCCGCCGAGATCAAAGGCGGGGCATGCATGATTCAGGTGCGGCTAAGCGAGAAAAACATCTCTTATCACGGAGAGCGCGTGGATTTTCTCGTCTGCCTCAACCAGGAGGCCCTGGGCGAGAATCTTCCCGATCTGAAAGACCACGGAGTCCTCCTGTGCGAGGCGGAATGCGATCTGCCCGAAGAACTCCTTGGACGAACGGTCTACAAGGTCCCCTTCGATCGCATCGCTACGCGCGAGATCGGCAGCCGGATCAGCAAAAACATCGTCGTCCTCGGGACCCTCTCCCACATCTTGAGTTTGCCGAAGAGGCAAATCGAGGGATTCATTACAGAGAAATTCGCCAGGAAAGGAAAGGCAGTCCTCGATCACAATCTGGATGCCTTGCAAAGAGGGTTCGATTTTGCTGAGCGCAATCTCGGAAAAAAAGACCCCTACAAATTCCCCAAGGGCAATGAGCAGAAGATGCTTCTGATGACGGGTAACGAGGCGATCGCCTTGGGCGCGACCGCTTCGGGGATGAGGTATTTCTTCGGTTATCCCATCACTCCTGCCTCGGAGATCATGGAATGGCTCGCGGTCCACCTGCCCAAGCTGGGAGGCACCGTCCTCCAGACTGAGGACGAGATATCTGCTATCTGCAGCGTTGCCGGGGCGTCGTGGGCGGGGGGCAGGAGCATGACATCCACATCGGGACCCGGACTATCGCTCATGTCCGAGACCATCGGCCTTCTCTCGATGGCGGAAATCCCGGCGGTCATTGTGGACTCGCAGAGAGGCGGTCCCAGCACGGGAATGCCCACCAAGACAGAGCAGTCTGATCTTTTTCTTGCTCTTTATGGCTCTCACGGAGACGCCACAAGAGTGGTAATGGCGCCCACTTCCGTTCCCGACTGCTTTCGCGTCACCGCCTTGGCCTTTGACCTGGCTGAGAAATACCAGTTGCCGGTCATCGTGTTAGTAGACCAGGCCCTCTCGGCACGTCTCGAGACTGTCGAGCCGCGTTTGGTCAAACGGGCCCCATCAGCTTCCCGACTGACCGCCAAGCTCAGGGAGGATGCCCCTTTCGCTCGCTATCAACTTGGTGAATCAGATGTCTCTCCGGTTGCCCTTCCAGGCATGGTGGGAGGAGAACACATGGTTACCGGGATGGAACACGACGAAAAGGGCAATTTCGCCTGCGACGAAGAAATGCACACGGCAATGACTGTCAAAAGATTCCGCAAGCTAAGCGCCATCGAGAGCGACCCGTTGACTCATGAACTCTGCGATTGTTTCGGCGATGAAGAGGCGGAGATTGGCATCATTTCTTGGGGTTCATCGGCCGGACCGGTCGAGGAAGCCGTTAGTATCGCCAAGAATCTGGGGATACCGGTCCAGGCCATCATCCCAAAAATCCTGAACCCCCTTCCCCATCAGGAACTCAAGGCCTTTTTGGGCAAGGTCAAGCGGGTCATTGTCCCCGAGCTCAACTTTGTCGGGCAGTTAGCNTCCTTGCTCAGNTCNACCTACCGCATCCCGACTATCAGNTTGACCAAGGTCAAAGGGGTNCCGCTGGAACCGACGGAAATCGTCAAGAAGATTGTCGAGACTGCAGAAACGCTAAACGTAAGGAGCATGAAACACTATGGAAG
>C687J26845_10002284_pt1 | contig 11198 bp, 10 predicted proteins | sample RifCSPlowO2_12_FD_26845 | JGI IMG/M metagenome (IMG submission 26845) | reverse complement strand
TCAACGCGCCTTGTCGATGAGTACCGCGACGCCGGAGGCGCCCGGGGCGACGGGCTTGCTTGCGCCTTCGAGGTCGCCCGGCTGCGGAACGACGCCGCCGGATTTGGCGACGCGCGCGGTGATGACCACGCGCGTCGCGCGCGACAGGGTGTTGTCCGGGCTCATCGCCATCGAGTCGTCGAGCGTGAACTTGAGCGGCAGTTCCTTGACACGGGCGCGTAAGACCGCAATCGGCGGGCCTGCGCCCTCCGGTGCACGCGCGAACACAAACAGCGTGTCATCCGGCGAGGCGCGTCCTGCGAGCGCCGGCGTGATCGTCACGGTGCCGCTGACGGAGGTCGCGTTCGCCGCGACCGGCNCCGCGGCCGACTTGGGCTGCGTCTGACCGAGCGCTGCGCGGGCTTCGGCAAGGCCCGCTGTGATCTGCTTCGCGAATTCGCTGTCCTGCGGCAGCACGGCAAGCGCGCGTTCCCAGTCCCGGGCCGCGGTCGCGAAATCCTTTTTCTGGAATGCGATGGTGCCCGCAAGGGCGAGGGCCTTGGGCTGATTCGGATCCAGCGCGAGCGCGCGCTTGAGCAGTTTCTCCGGTTCGCCCGCGAGGCTGCCGCCGCCCCTGGCGCCGGCATAGACATCCGCATAATCCGCCAGCAGGCGGGCGTCGTCGGGACGCCGCTTGATGGCCTCTTCGAACGCGTTCAGCGCATCCTGGAGCCGACCGACATAGGCGTAGGTTCGTCCGAGCATCGCCCAGCCTTCGCCATCCTCGGGCGCAGCGTTGAGCCTTTTCGCCAAACTGTCGGCCATCGCCAGCATCTGCTCGTTTTCCGCCGCATGCCCGGCGGCGGCTTGCGCGGCCGGCGGCCTGCCCGANAGCGCGCGCGGCTCNCCCAGTACGATGTACATGGCGATCGCCGCCATCGGCAGCACGACCGCGAGCAGCAAGGCGATGCGCGGGCTGCGCGCGGCCAGCGCGGGCCGCTCGCCGTCCGTGACCTGGCTCTCCTCGACGGCGCGCCGCTCGATTTCGCGCCTGGCGCTTTCCCACTGACCGCGGTCGATCGCGCCCGCGCGCAGTTCGGCATCGTTGTCCTCGAGCGCCCGGCGCAGCAGTTCGATATTGGCGGCGCCCCGGTCCGAGGTCTCGGCCTCGCGCCGCGCCAGCAGCGGCGGCAGCACGACCAGCAACGCGCCGGTCATCATCACGGCGGCAAGCGCCAGAAACACCGTCACTGGGAGTCCTTGTCCGTGGTGCCCAGCAACGCCCGGGCGCGTTCGCTCTCGGCATCGGTAAGCGGGACGTCGGCGGGCTGCTCCCTTCGCCGGCGCGCGAGGTAGCGGAACAGCACGACCAGCCCGAGCAGCAGGATCGCCGCGGGACCGAACCACAGCGCGATGGTGGTGGCCTTGACAGGCGGGCGGTAGAGCACGAAGTCGCCATAGCGCTGCACCATGTAGTCGACGATCTGGTCGTTGCTCATGCCCTGTCCGATTTTCTCCCGGATCTGATTTTTCAGGTCGATCGCGAGCGGGGCATTCGAGTCGGCGATGGTCTGGTTCTGGCACACCAGGCAGCGCAGGTCCTGCGCAAGCGTGGTGACGCGCTTTTCCAGCGCGGATTCGGTGGTCAAAGATTCGGCAGCGCGCGCAGTGCCGCCCAATGTGTATATCGCGATCAACGCGACCAGGATGAGATTACGCATTGCCGTTCAGTTCTCGCACCAGGGGGAGAATCTTGTCGCGCACAATCTCGGGAGTGACCACGCCGATGCGCTTGTAGCGGATGATGCCTTTCTTGTCGATCAGAAACGTCTCCGGCACGCCGTAGACGCCGTAATCGATCCCGATGCGACCGTTGTAGTCGTACGCGGAGAGATCGTAGGGATCGCCGAACTGGGCAAGCCACCTCAGGCCGTCCTTGCGCTCGTCCTTGTAGTTGAGCCCGATGAGAGGCACCACCTTGGAGCGGGCCAGTTCGACCAGCACCGGATGCTCCTCGCGGCAGGCCACGCACCAGGACGCCCAGACGTTGAGCAGCCACACCTTGCCCTTCATGTCGTCGCGCGAGAACGTCTTCTCGGGCTGTTGCAGTTGCGGCAGCGAAAACGCCGGCGCGGGCTTGTCGATCAGCGGCGAGGGCACCTCGCGCGGGTCCAGGTACAGGCCGATGCCGAGGAACACGGCGATCACGACGAAAATCGCCAGGGGTAGGTAGCGGTTCATGGCCGATGCGTTATGCCGCACGCGCGCCCGCAATCGCGCCGGCCCGCGCGGCCTTCGCGGCGCTGCGGTAGCGCCGGTCGCTCGCGGCGAGCANGCCGCCGAAGGCCATCAGCAGGCAGCCGTACCAGATCCACGCGATCAGGGGCTTGTAGTGCACGCGCACCAGCCAGGCCTTGTCCGGCAGCGGCTCGCCCAGCGCGACGTAGAGATGGCGGAAGAATCCGTAGTCGATGGCAGACTCGGTCATCGGCAAGTTCTGCACGGTGTACGTCCGCTTTTCAGGATACAGGGTGGTGTACTGCTCTCCCGCGCGCGTCACTTCGATGGTGCCGCGCGCGGCGACGTAGTTCGGCCCCGTGACATCCTGGACCGCCGCCAGGCGGAAGCGGTAGCCGGCGACCTCGGTGGCCTCACCGATGTGGAGCTTCACGTCGGTGTCGATCTCGTAGCCCTTCACCATCGTCACCCCGGCGATGAATACGGCCACGCCGAAATGCGCGACCAGCATGCCCGCGTGCGCGCGCGGAAGCCTGCGCAGCCGCGACCACGCCGATCCTCCCGCGACGTCTTGGCGCACCCAGCCCAGCAGCTCGACCGCGCAACTCGCCACGATCCAGCATGCGAGCAGCAGGCCGAATGCGATGAGCGCGCTCCAGCGGCCGATGAGGAGGGGGAGGAGCCCGGCGGCGACCACGCTGGCCAGCGCCGCCCAGCGCAGGCGCGCGACGAGTTCGGGCACGCGGTTGCTTTTCCAGCGCGCGATGGGCCCGACGCCGAGCAGCAGCACCGCGAGGGCCATCACCGGAACGAACACGGTCTCGAAATAGGGCGGACCGACGGAGATCTTGCCCAGTCCCAGCGCATCGAGCACCAGCGGGTAGAGCGTGCCCAGCAGCACCGCGGCGGCGGCGACCAGCAGCAGCACGTTGTTCACCAGCAGCATGGTCTCGCGCGAAACCAGTTCGAAGGCCCCGCCCAGGCCGAGGCGCGGCGCGCGCGCGGCGAACAGCGCAAGCGAGCCGCCGACGACGATGCCCAGGAAGATGAGTATGAAAATACCGCGCCGGGGGTCGGTCGCGAACGCGTGCACCGAGGTCAGCACGCCCGAGCGCACCAGGAAGGTTCCGAGGAGGCTGAGCGAGAAAGCGAGGATCGCGAGCAGCACGGTCCAGCCCTTGAACGCGCCGCGCTTTTCCGTGACCGCGAGCGAATGCATCAGCGCGGTGCCCACCAGCCAAGGCATGAACGAGGCGTTCTCGACCGGATCCCAGAACCACCAGCCGCCCCACCCGAGTTCGTAGTAGGCCCAGAAACTCCCGAGCGCAACCCCGAGGGTGAGGAAGGTCCACGCGAGCGTGGTCCAGGGCCGGGTCCAGCGCGCCCACGCCGCGTCCAGCCTACCTTCGATCAAGGCCGCCAGCGCGAACGCGAAGGCGACCGAGAAGCCAACGTAGCCCATGTAGAGCATCGGCGGGTGGATCACCATGCCCGGGTCCTGCAGCAGCGGATTCAGGTCGCGGCCGTCGGCGGGAATCGGGAACAGCCGGTCGAACGGATTGGAGGTGAGCAGCATGAACAGCAGGAATCCGCAGCTCACCAGGCCGAGCACGCCCAGCACNCGCGCGCGCATCTCGCGCGGCAGGCGGCGGCCGAAAATCGTGACCGCCGTGGTCCACAGGCCGAGCATGAACGCCCACAGCAGCAGCGATCCCTCGTGGCTGCCCCAAGTGGCCGAAAACCGGTAGGCAAGCGGCAGCTTCGAGTTGGAGTTGGTCGCCACGTTCTGCACCGAGAAATCATTGGAGACGAAGGACCACGCCAGGCACGCCAACGCGATGGCGACGAAAACGAACTGGCCCTGCGCCGCAGGACTTGCAATCGCCATCCAGGCGAGGCGCCGCTTGGCGGCGCCGATGATCGGCAGACTGCCCTGCACCAGCGCCAGGCCCAGCGCCAGGATCAGCGCCAGCTGCCCGATTTCGGGGATCACTTGCCCGCTCCCTTGCCCATGGTGAGCGTGGCCGTGGAATTTTCGCTGTGCGCCTTCTTCAACGCCTCGGCGGCCTCCGGGGGCATGTAGTTCTCGTCGTGCTTGGCCAGCACCTCGCTCGCCTGGAACAGGCCCGCGTCGGTGAGCTTGCCCTGCGCGACGACGCCCTTGCCTTCCTTGAACAGGTCGGGCAGCGGGCCGCGGAATTCCACCGGCATGCTATTGGCGGTGTCGGTCACGATAAAGCGCACCGTGACCCCGTCCGGCTCGCGTTTCACGCTGCCGGTCTCCACCAGGCCCCCGATGCGGAAACTGCGTCCGACCGGCGCTTCCTTCGCTGCCACCTGCGAAGGCGTGAAAAAAAACACCAGGTTCTTCTGGAACGCAGAAAGAACCAGGCCCACCGCCAGTCCCAGGCCGGCGACGCCCGCTGCGATCGCGATGAATTTCTTATGACGTGGTTTCATGGTCTTTCCGCTCCGTGTAGGCGTGCCAGCATGCGCAGCGTGCGCCGCCTGCGCGCAACGAGCAGCGCGATCTCGATGGCAAGACCGGCCGCCGTGACGAGGTACGAGCCCCACACGTACAGGCCATAGCCGCCCATTGCGACGAACGCTTCGAAGCTGCCCCAGTTCATGTTGCCTTCCGCACTTCGCTGACGACCCAGTCGGTGCGCCGCTCGCGCTCGAGCATGATCGAGCGTGCACGGGCGAGCGCTGCGGCGATGCTGTACATCCAGAACCCGAGCGCGAACAGGATCATGCCCAGGAACATCGTGGCGGCCATGCTGGGCGCGCGGCTCACGCTCACCGATGCGCCCTGGTGCAGCGTGTTCCACCACTGGACGGAGAAATAGATCACCGGCACGTTGATCACGCCGACGATGGCGAGCACTGCGCCGGCCCGGTCGGCGCGGCGGGGGTCGTCGATTGCGGCCTGCAGCGCCATGAACCCTATGTACAGAAAAAGCAGAATAAGTTCCGAAGTCAGGCGCGCATCCCACACCCACCAGGTTCCCCATGTCGGCTTGCCCCAGAGCGCGCCAGTCCATAGCGCAAGGAACGTGAACAGCGCGCCGGTGGGGGCGATCGCGCTGGCCATCATCGCCGCGAGGCGGGTGTTCCATGCCAGCCCGATGACCGCCCAGAACGCCATCACCACGTACAGGAACATCGACATCCACGCCGCGCCGACGTGGATGAATATGATGCGATAGGACTCGCCTTGGGTCGCGTCGGTCGGGGCGACGAAAAAGCCGACATAGAGCCCCGCGGCGCACAGCAGCGCGGCCGCGGCGGCAAACCACGGGATCATCGCGCCGGCGAGCGGATAGAACGTCGCCGGCGACGCGAAGTAGGTCCAGCTGAAGCGGGATCGCTGCGGTGCGTCGGTCGGGCTGGCTGGTGAGGGCATCAGGGGTTCGGAATCGTGTCGGCGGGATCGGTGGCAATGCGGCGATTCGGGCCGCGAAGGGCCGACTCGTCCGCGACGCGGCGAATTCTATCATGGCAGGCGACCGGAGCCGTCGTACTGCGCCCCGGACAGGATGGCGTCGCTTTGTGCTATCTGGTAGATCGGGAGTCGCATCGATGTTGGTTTGGTTGCTGCGCTGCAGCAACACCATTATATTAGGGCGCCTTGCCGAATCTTCATTCGATACGTGAATGGGGTAATAGAACTGATTAATTCACGCTTCTGCATTACAATGCCGCGCGCCGAACGAGGCTGCGGCCTTGCGGATATGAACCTCGAATTTTGGAGACTCGATTGCAAATCGTTTGCCTGGACCTCGAAGGCGTGCTGGTTCCGGAGATCTGGATCGAATTCTCCGGACGAACGGGTATCCCGGAGCTGTCGAAGACCACCCGCGACGAACCCGATTACGACAAGCTGATGCGGGGGCGCATCGAGATCCTGGACCGCAAAGGGCTGGGACTGCCCGACATCCAGAAGGTGATCGGGGAAATGCGGCCGCTCGACGGCGCGCGTGTATTCCTCGACTGGCTGCGCGGCTATTGCCAGGTGATGATCTTGTCGGACAGCTACTACGAGTTCGCCGCGCCGCTGATGCGCCAGCTCGGCTACCCGACGCTCTTTTGCCACGATCTCGTGGTGGATGCGGGCGGCCGCGTGCGCGACTACCGGCTGCGCATGCGCGACCAGAAACGCGAGTCCGTGAAGGCCTTCAGGGCGCTCAACTTCCACACCATCGCCGTGGGCGATTCCTACAACGACACGACCATGCTCGCCGAGGCTCACGCGGGCATCCTGTTCCGCCCGCCTGCGAACGTGATCGCCGAGTTCCCGCAGTTTCCGGTCACGCAGAGCTACGACGAGTTGCGCGAGCAGATCGTCAAGGCGAGCCGCTGAGCCGCACGCGCCGCTGCGCCGTCGCACCCCTGCCTGAACCCGGCGAGCAGCCTGGCCTTATCCCGCCTGGCCCAGGGCGATCTGCGACGCATACCGCCTGCGCAGCGCCGCCTTGAGGAGCTCGATCGAGATGAAAACGCCCACACCCAGCGCCACCACGAATCCCACGTCCGCGAGCGTCGGCATGTTGATTCCGAACGCCTCGCGCACGGCGTCAAACTGGATCAGGACCACTATCAGCACCAGCTCCCAGCCGATTGCGATCAGCAGCCACTTGTGCGGAGGCGCCTCGAAGACGCTGTAGCGCAATGAGCGGAAGTTCATCGCCAGGATCAGCTCGATGATCACGAACATCAGGAAAATCTCAGTGCGTGCGACTTCGATGTTATCCAGGTCGTAGAAAAACACCCACAGGAAGATCGGGCATTCGATGATGGCCCCGAACAGGATGAAGGTTCGGACTTCGAACGAGAACACGCTTTCCTTCGGATTGCGTGGCGGCCGCTGCATGATGTCCTTGTCGGGTGGCGAGATGCCCAGTGCCAGTGCCGGCAGACCGTCGCTGGCCAAGTTGATGTAAAGAATCGCCGCCGGCAGCAGCGGCAGGTACGCGGGCCCGAGGTACATCACCACGCCGCCGAGCACCACGACCTCCGTGATGTTCGCGCGCAGCAGATAGGTCAGGTACTTCTGGATGTTGTCGTAGATCCAGCGGCCGCGCTCGATTGCCTTCACGATAGTGGCGAAATTGTCATCGGCGAGCACGATGTCTGCCGCTTCCTTGGCGACATCGGTCCCGGTGATGCCCATCGCTATGCCGATGTCGGCGTGCTTTAGCGCCGGAGCGTCGTTCACCCCGTCGCCGGTCATCGCGACCACATGTCCCTTGGCCTTCCAGGCGCGCACGATCTTGAGCTTATCCATCGGCGAAACGCGCGCGTAGACAGTCACCTTCTCCACGATGGCCGCGAGCGCCGCCTCGTCCATCTCGGCGAGTTGTTCGCCGGTGAGGACTTCATCGCCCTCGCGAAAAATGCCGATTTCCCTGGCAACCGCGACCGCGGTGAGCTTGTGGTCGCCGGTGATCATCACCGGCCGGATGCTCACCTGACGGCAGGTCTTTACCGCCTCCAAGGCCTCCTCGCGCGGCGGATCCATCATGCCCGCGTAACCGAGAAACACCAGATCCTTTTCAACCTGCTCATCGGAGTAGTGTTCCTGCTGCGACAATTCCTTGTACGCGATGCCCAGTACNCGCAGCGCGTCCTTCGCCATCGACTCGTTCACCGCGAGCAGCCTGCTCCTCTCGCCGGCATCGAGCGGGACCGCCGCCGCGCCGCTCTGGACCGAAACACACCGCTCGAGCACCACTTCGGGCGCACCTTTCACGAAAGCGATGAACCGCCCGTCCGGCATTGCATGGATCGTGGTCATGCGCTTGCGCTCGGAACTGAACGGGAACTCCTCTATGCGCGGGGCGCTCTTCCGCGTTTCCTCCGTCTTTAGCCCGCCCTTGGCGGCGACGACCACGAGCGCACCCTCCGTGGGGTCGCCCTTGACGAACCAGCGCGCGCCGTCCTGCCCGATCACGGCGTCGCTCGCAAGCACCCCGGCCTTGAGCAGCAGCTGCAGTCCAGGATCGTCCGTCGGCTCGCCGAAACCGCCTGCGGGGGAATAGCCTGCGCCGCTGACTTCGACCGTACGGCCGCCACAATGCAATTTTCGTACAGTCATTTCGCCCTTGGTCAGGGTGCCGGTCTTGTCGGTGCAAATCACGCTCGTGCAGCCCAGCGTTTCGACCGCGGGCATCTTGCGCACCAGCGCGTTGCGCTTGGCCATCTCGTGCATCGCAATCGCCAGGGCGCCGGTGACGATGGCGGCCAGCGCTTCGGGGACCGCGGCCACCGCGAGCGCGATCGCGAACAAGACGATCGGCAGGGTGGATGCCATCGTCAGCGTACCGTTCCAATACTCCCGCCCAACGCTGATTCCGACCACCACCACGCAGATGCCCAGCGTGATGATGCCCAGCCACTTGCCGATTTCGTCGGTGCGGCGTTCGAGGGGTGTCTTCTCCGTCTGCACGGACGCGACTTCCTGGGCGATCTGGCCGAATTCGGTCTGTATGCCGGTCGCGCACACGACTGCCTTGCCCCGGCCGTACGTCACGGTCGTGCCAGTGAACACCATGTTCCNGCGGTCGCCCACGAGAGCATCCTGCNGCATCGGCGCGAGTTCCTTGGTCACGGGTAACGACTCGCCGGTCAGTGGAGCTTCGTCGCANTGGATGGAATGGTTCTCGACCAGCCGCGCATCCGCCGGAATCCTGTCGCCGGCCTCGATCACCAGCACATCCCCGGGGACCAGCTCCTTGGATGCGACTTCCAGCTCCGCGCCGCCCCGCAGCACCGTGATCATCGGGGTNAACATGCTTTTCAGCGCGTCAAGGGCGCGCTCCGCGCGGTACTCCTGCACGAAACCGAGCACCGCGCAAAATATGATGATCACCAGGATGATGGCCGCATCTATGTATTCGCCGACAAAAGCGGAGAGCAGGGTGGCGACAATCAGGATGACGATGAGGATGTTCTTGAACTGGTTGAAGAAGAGCGCCCAGGGAGATGCTTTTTCCTCATGCATGAGTTCGTTCGGACCGTACTGGCCAAGCCGGTTGCCGGCCTCCTCCGGCGCAAGGCCCCGGTGCGGATCCACCTGAAGGTCTTTCAATACTGCATCAACATGCATCGAGTGCCACAATTGCGTCGTCATGCGGTTCTCCAAATCGTCATGNGGCTCTCCAAATATTCTCAATCGGTGTGAGTGTGCAATTGCGTCTGTCGCTAAGGTCGATCTTCTCCGCGGGCCGCGGCAGGGGGCATTCTACCCGAGCGCCGCGCGCTATATCAGCAATAAGAGCCTCCACGACTGCCACCGCGACGGGCTCTGGATTCGGTGGCTTGAGGGCTGTATGATTGGGCCCCCGAACCGAGGCAGGAGACGGCGGATGAATTTCGACAAGGAACTGGACGCGCGCGGGCTCAGCTGCCCGCTGCCGATACTGCGCGCCAAGAAGGCGCTGGCGGAAATACAGAGCGGGCAGGTGCTGCACATCATCGCCACCGACCCCGGCTCGGTGAAGGACTTCGCCGCGTTCTGCAAGCAGACCGGCCATGAACTGCTGTCGCAGGCCGAANCGGACAAGGAATACACCTTCTTCGTGAAGAAGAAGTAGCGCCGCCGGCCGCAGCGACGCAGGGCGGTATGCCCATGCCCCGGTCTAGGCGTCCAGCCGCAGCAGCTTGCCCGGATTGAGCAGGTTGTGCGGGTCCATCGCCCGCTTTATCGTGCGCATCAGCGCGATGTCCGATGCGTGTTCGTGTTCCAGAAAATCCATCTTGCCCAGGCCGATGCCGTGCTCGCTGGAGCAGGTGCCGCCCATCGCGATCGCCAGCTCCACCATGCGCCGGTTGATCGATTCGGCCAGCGCGACTTCCGATGCGTTCGCCGGGTCGATGTTCATCCAGAGGTGGAAGTTGCCGTCGCCCACGTGGCCGACCAGCATGATCGGGAACGGCGCGGCCTGCAGGTCGGCCTCGGTCTGGGCGATGCATTCGGACAGCCGCGAGATCGGCACGCACACGTCGGTCGAAAGAACCCTGCAGCCGGGCCGCAGCGCGACGCAGGCGAAATAGGCGTCGTGGCGCGCCTTCCACAGGCGCGAGCGTTCCTCGGGCGTCGCCGACCACTCGAAGCCTGTGACGCCGTGCAGCGTGGCGATCGCCTGCACGGTCTCGGCCTGTTCCTTCACCGACGCGGGGCTGCCGTGGAATTCGAGGAACAGGTGCGGCGAGGCGCGCAGCGCGAGCTTGCTGTAGCGGTTGATGCCGCGGATGGTGGTCGCATCCAGCAGTTCGCAGCGCGCTACCGGCACGCCCAGCTGTATGGTCTCGATCACGGTCTGCACCGCGTCGGCGACGCTGAGGAAGGCGCACACCGCGGCCGACACCGCCTCGGGCTGCGGGTATAGCCGCAGCGTGACCTCCGTGATGATGCCCAGCGTGCCTTCGGACCCCACCAGGAGGCGCGTGAGGTCGTAGCCTGCCGACGACTTGCGCGCGCGCGTGCCGGTCTTCACCACCGAGGTGTCGGCCAGCACCGCGGTGAGCGCGAGCACGTTCTCGCGCATGGTGCCGTAGCGCACCGCGTTGGTGCCCGAGGCGCGCGTGGCCGCCATGCCGCCCAGCGTTGCGTTCGCGCCCGGTTCGAGCGGGAAGAACAGGCCCGTATCGCGCAGCTCGCGGTTCAGCGCCTCGCAGGTCACGCCGGCCTCCACCGTCGCGTCCAGGTCCTCGGCGTGCACCGCGACGATGCGGTTCATCTGCGACAGGTCCAGCGTGATGCCGCCCTGCACCGCGAGCACGTGGCCCTCGACCGAGGTCCCGGCGCCGAAGGCGATGATCGGGGTCGCGTGCTCGGCGCAGTGGGCAACGATCGCCGCCACCTCGTTGGTGGTGTGCGGGAACGCCACCCCGTCTGGCGGGGCCGCGTCGAAACGCGATTCGTCGCGCCCGTGGTGCTCGCGCACCGCCTGTTCGGTCGAGAAGCGCTCGGCCAAGAG
>C687J26845_10002276_pt1 | contig 11211 bp, 17 predicted proteins | sample RifCSPlowO2_12_FD_26845 | JGI IMG/M metagenome (IMG submission 26845) | reverse complement strand
AGGAAGAAGTTCAGAAGAAGTATATGGAGTTGCAGCTTATTCAGCGCCAGTTGCAGGCGATTCAGCAGCAGGTTCAGGCGCTCGAGTCGCAGGCTGGCGAGATGGATTTGGTTCAGCAGGTGCTTGAAGAGTTTTCAACGTCTGCTCCTGGGAGCGATAGTTTTGTGACGCTAACGCCGGGTGTTTTCGTGAAGGCGAAGGTGCTTGAGACAAATAAAGTCGTTTTGAATATTGGAGCTGGAGCGGCTGTCGAGAAGTCCATTCCTGATGCTAAGAAGATAATGGCTGATCAGGGTGTGGAACTGCGTAAGCTGCAAGAGGAATTGATTGGTCAATTGCAGAAGTTTGCGCAAAGGGCCGAGCAGCTGCAAGATGAGTTGAGGTCATTGGTGAAAGAGTAATATGTTTGGTTTTCTAAAGGATAAGCTCAAGGGAGCGCTTTCTAAGTTCACTAAGAAAGTCGAGGAAGCGCCTGAGGAGGAAGTTGAGGTTGAAAAAGAGCTAGCTCCGCCTAAGGTCGAAAAGCCTAAGAAGGAATCTAAAGAGAAGCCCAAAAAAGAAAAAAAGTCTGAATTAAAGAAAGCCGAGAAAGTCAAAGAAGTCAAATCAAAGAAAGTTGAGAAGGAAGAACCGATAGTTCAAGAAGAGCCCGTCAAGGTCGAGCCTGCTCCAATTGAGGTTGCTCCTGAACCTGTCAAAGTTGAAGAGAAGATTGCAGTAGAACAAGTCAAGGTCGAGTCAGAGCCGGTTAAAGTTGAGCCTGAGCCTGCCAAGGGCGGTTTTTTCTCGCGTCTTAAGGAAACATTCACGGGCAAAAAGGAAGAGCCTAAGGTTGAACAGCCAGAGCCTGTTGTGAAAGCTCCAGCTAAACCAAAAGCAGAGGCGCCAAAGACTGTCGTTGAGCCTTCAAAAGTTGAAGAGTCAAAGGGTTTTTTCTCCCGTATGACTGAGAAAATCACGACTAAGAAGGTTTCTGCCGAGGCGTTCGATGAATTGTTCTGGGATTTGGAGCTTGCGTTGCTTGAGAATAATGTTGCGGTGGAAGTAATAGAAAAAATAAAGACCGACCTCAAATCAAGCATTGTGGACAAGCTTGTGCCAAGGGGTAAAGTTGAGGAAGTTATAGCTTCTTCTTTGCACGGAAGTATTGAAAGTCTTTTCACTGTTCCAAGCATAGATGTCCTGTCAAAAATTAAAGAGAAGAAGCCGTTCATCATTTGTTTCATTGGTATCAATGGAAGCGGTAAGACTACAAGCATAGCGAAGTTCACTCATTATTTGCAGCAGAACGGGCTGAGTGTTGTTCTTGCCGCGGCGGACACGTTTAGAGCGGCGGCGATAGACCAGCTTCAGATTCACGCTGACAATCTCAAAGTGAAGCTCATCAAGCATGATTATGGTTCTGACCCTGCGGCTGTCGCGTTCGATGCGATTAAGCACGCAGAAGCGTCTAAGAAGGATGTTGTTTTGATCGATACTGCTGGCCGTTTGCACAGTAATGTGAATCTTATTGATGAGATGAAGAAGATTGTTCGCGTGGCAAAGCCCGACCTCAAGATTTTTGTTGGAGAGTCCATAACCGGCAATGATTGCGTCGAGCAGGCAAAGAAGTTCGATGAGGCGGTGGGAATCGACGGCATAATCTTGAGCAAGGCAGACATCGATGAGAAGGGTGGAGCCGCTATCAGTGTTAGTTTTGTGACAAAGAAACCGATTCTATTCTTGGGTATGGGTCAGGAGTATAAGGACTTGCAGGTGTTTGACAAGGAGAAGCTGCTTGCAGGTATTGGTTTGTGAGTTTATTGTAATATTTTCATTCAAAGTTGTCTACACGTCTTTAAACAAACATCGTTTGTAAAATTTAATCGAAAAATTTAAATTTTTCATTTTTCTCAATATATTCGTTCTCGTTTGTCGAACATTTGAATTTTCAATTGATTTTGTTGAAAATCAATATCGATGAGCGCACGATATTTTCCGATTCTTAATTTGTAGAACTCTCCTTCGAAATGCTCTAAGTGCGCAAAAGGCTCCTGAGCAACCAGGTCAAGCAGATTGATGACTTGATTCTTGAATTTCAAAGGGATAGCATCGAGATTTTTAGCTGCCTTTGGATGCCATCGCACCGAAAAAATCATCTGAGAAGACGTTTTTTCAGATCTTCGTGGCTTATGTATTCAGAATCAGGGGTTTTTCGGGCTTCTTCAAGGAGTTTTTGAGCAGTTGCCTTAAGCGGTCCCTCATTCTTTGCAGTTGTTTTCTGTGCCATCAACGTCTCGATTGGCTTTGTTCTATTTATGAGTTTCTGCATAACATAAATTCAGAATCTGCCCTTAAAGAACTCTTCGCATAAAAACCTAGAAACTTTCCAACTTTCCTCGTTTCAGCGGAGGTCATCAAGTTTGTCGGGTTTCTCGAAGTCAAGCACAACATTGCCTTTTCTGTATTGTTCGATGAGGTCGTCGATAAGTTTCTTTGCCATGCTCGTTTTTGTCGCTTCATCAACATCTTCGTCATAGAGCATGCTCGGATATCTATTCCACCTGCGATCGTGGATTGAATATTCTCGTAGCGGCTTATCTCCGGTGAAAATGATGCTGGGAATTTGACGGCAAGCGAGGTGGTACGCAAGAATCCAATGGGGCATATGTGGGTCAAGTATGATGTATTTTTCAGTTTCCGGAATTTTTGCAAATGGGAGAAACACTCCGCGTTGACGGCCAATATCTCTCTCGCCGGACGTTATTTCATCGCTGATGTCTTTAATTATTGAATAGTCAAATCCTGCGCGTTTGAGGTCTTCTTGAGATGCGCCTCGTCTGATCATTTGATATTCCTTCAGATTATGGTCTACCAATTTCTGAAGTGATGTCCTGCACTCCAAAGTTCCATCCTCTGGCACAATGACGACTGACCGCGGTTCGACCTCTGCAAGTACGTATCCTTGTTCTGCGTAAATCGATATTAGTTCTTGTTTGTCCATAAAACTGCTTAAAATACTTCATCTATTTCTATCTTTCTCTAAATATTATTCAGCAAAACTTATAAATAACAGAACTTTCTTAATCAAAATGGACGAAAAGGACAGAAAAATTGTAGAAATTTTGCAGAAGAACGGAAGAGAACAGTTCAACGTCATCGCGAGGAAAGTAAGCCTTTCGAGCGCAGCAGTGCACGCACGGGTTATAAAGTTAGAACGTGCAGGAATCATTGAGGGTTATTCAACAAGAATAGATGCGAAGAAGCTCGGATTGAATATTGAAGTATTGCTCAACATCACAGTTGACCATTCTAAAGATGATTCAGAAAAAACGTTGAAAGAAATCATAAAACTCAAAGGAGTTATCTCTGCGTTCACCATGACGGGTGATTGGGATTATCAAATCAGGTTGTTTATTCGGGATATTTCAGACTTGAACGGTGTCACAACAAAAGTCATCAAGCAGGCAGTGCCTCATATGATCAGGTCATCAACATCAATAGTTATGGCAAGAGCAGAAAAGCCGTTGGATTGGTAGATATCAGCCGTTTTTCTTCGCCTTAAACCCTAATGCCAAGCTATTGATGCAATATCGTTTTCCTGTTGAAGTCGGGCCGTCGTCGAACACGTGTCCTAGATGGCTTTTGCATTTCTTGCAGACAGCTTCGGTTCGTATCGTGTCGTGGCTGTTGTCTTCTCGTAATTCAACTGTTCCTTTTTTGGCGGAATCGAAGCTTGGCCATCCTGTTCCTGAATCGAATTTGGCATCGCTTCCGAATAGTTCTGCTCCGCACGCAGCGCACATGTACGTTCCTTTTTCTTTGTTATGGAGTAGTTTGCCGCTAAAAGCGCGTTCAGTTCCTTTTTTGCGAAGTACTTCGTATTGTTCAGGAGTTAGTTTTTGTTTGAATTCTTCATCGCTGCATTTCATGGCGTGATTTATTCAGACAAAGTTTAAATAGTCTGCTGTTCTCAATAGAACTAAAGGGGTGTATGATGTTTGCATTATTGTATGATCCGTTGTCAGAGATTCGCGCGGTTAAGCATCCGAGTTATTCGAAGGTTTTGCTATATTTGCTAACATCAGTATTGTTCGCAACTGTGGGCGTATTTTTTTTCCTTTGGCGTTTTCTTGAGCCGACGACTGCGAATGCGGTGTCTTACGTTTTGTTTTTCTTGTTTGGTTCTCTTGGGGCGCTTTTAGTCACGTCTTTTTTCCTGAGCGTGGCTTTGCACGTTTTGGATGGCAAGGGAGGGTTTTATGAGGGTCTTGCGATGGTTGTTCTTTCGGCGGTTGCTCCTTCGGTTATGGTGTTTTTCGCTGGCGCGGCGGCATTCATCCCGTTTGGGTTGGCGGCATCAGTTTTGCTGCTCGCGTTCGGCTGTGTTCTTGGAGCGGCTACGTTTTTTAGGGCGGGTAAAGAATTGTTCGAGCTTGATTACGCCGGAGTTTTCATCGGGCTTCTGATTGCGAGTATGCCTTTTGTTTGCGCTTCTTTGATGTGGTGGCTCTCAAAAGTCAGCATTATTCAATGAATTCTAGTTCTGTTCCGAATAGAGTTCCTTTCTTTAGCGGAACTGGTCTCCAATCATCAACCACGAGTTCTGCTTCTAGCCATTTTGCAAGTTCCGGCGCGTTTCCGATTGTCGCGGATAAACCTATTATTTGCACATTTTTGAGCAGTTTTTTTATGACTGTTATGAGTATTTCTAGCGTGGGTCCTCTTTCAACATCGTTCAATAGGTGTATTTCATCGATGATGACGCAGCTTACCTGCGAGAGCCAGGGTGAATGGTGCCTTATCAGCGAGTCTAATTTCTCAGAAGTGCATATTATCAGATCGTAATCTATCAGATAGCTGTCAGCGCTGTCAAGGTCTCCGCTTGTGAGGGCTATTTTGCAAAGGTGTCCCCATTTTCGTTTGAATTCTTTGCTTTTTTCGTTTGAGAGCGCGATTAATGGCACGATGTAGATTGCTTTTCCTTTGCCTTCAAGTATGTGTTTTATTGCTGCCATTTCCCCAATCAATGTTTTTCCGCTGGCCGTCGGAGTGCATATCAGCACGCTTTTGGTGTCCAATAGCCCTGCGTGTATCGCTTTGTGCTGTGATGGGCGAAAAGCGGTTATGCCTTCTTTTTTGAGAACTTCCTGTAATTTATCAGGTAGGAGCGGGTGCATATTAGAACTGGGAAATGTTCAGTTAAAAAGCTTTACTGATGGGAAACGTTTTTAAACTATTCTTAGGCGTTCGGTTTTATATGGATGACGCTGCAATAAATCGCTTATATAAAGAACTGCCTGATGATAAAGTGCGGCTTTTGTGCTCGTACGCTACGAGGCGTGAGGGATTTTTGGATATTCTTTTGTCAGGGGTTGTGATGTCTTCTGAGGAAGTTCTGCGGTTGCTTGGCAAGGTGAGTACGCATAGGGGAAGTTCGATGACTGTGGGTGGGAAGGAAGATTTTTTCACAACTAATAGTTACATTAGTCTTTCCACTGGTTTCGTGTCGTTTAAGTATTCTGATCCGGCTATGCTGAATTGGGATTCTAGAACAGGTGGTGTGGGTGTATTTGTTCCGCTTGAGAAGGTATTGGCATATACGTATCTGGGGTTCAGTCATTGCAGTTCAAAGGGCGCAATCAAAAGTTATGATTTGAATAGGGAGAATATTCGCTCTGCGGTTCATATCGCAAGACGGGATGGAGAGCTTTTTGATGATGGTTTTGGTAATGTTTTTGAGATAGCGCTATGCGCTACGATGAAGGGGGGCGCCAACCGGTTCGGCGTAGAATCATATCCTCGATTGGAGATTGCGGGCGATGTGCTTGTCGCAATTCCTATGAACGAACGGGAAGTTATTGAACAGGAGCTTGCCCAACGGCAGGCGAGGTATGGTGTTTTTTTGGAAAAGTTATCAACTGTTGAGTTAAATAAGCGGCTTTCAATTAGTATTGATGATCGTGATATTTGGTATCCTGAGAAAACAATCGAATTTGTAAGAAAAATGACAAAGCCAGTTGATTTGGATGCGCTTCCTATTTACTGGTATTCGCAGAAGAATCTCGATATGGCGTTACGATGCGCGTCTATTGGTAAACACTGCGCCACATGATAAATGTAGGATTCGAGCTTGGGCATCTGCATTCGTATAGTTCGCGCACATTATCATACTTGCCTGTTGGAATGCCTGGAAGTCCATCTTCGCAGTGCGTGCCTCTGCTGCAGGCAAGGTTTGCGTCTCTCCATTGGAATCCGCTTGTTCCTATTTTTGATGAGTGTGTGGCGCTGCCTGTTGTTTCTTCAGGTCCGCCGAGGACAAGTATGAATGAGAAGACTGCTGCTAGGGCTACGAATGCGAATAATATTAGTCCCCAGCTGTCGTTGTTCATTTTAGTTTCTCCGTGAATAAAAAAATATTAAAAGAAAAAATTAGACCTTTTTACAGGCCATTATTGGACGCGCTGATGCGTCGTTTGAATCTTGAAGTCCTGGGCAGTAGAACCAGTTGCATAGGTGTCCTGGTATTGCTTCATAGTCGATGTTGCCCATTTCTCGTGTTCTCATTCGTCCATTCGGACAGCGTTCAAGGTTGCTTCCTTCGAGCGTTGGGACGATGATTGCATTGCCTATTTGTCCTGATTGCATGTTTGCAGGGACTCCGCCGTATCCAACTGGCGCCGGTGATTGTACATCAGGCGGGAGTTGTGGTGGAACGAACGCTTTTCCGGTCGCCGCTGGGCTGGTGAATAAGAGCACCAATCCAACGATGGCTAGAATCGCCACGATTCCTAAAAGCAAGATGTTCACTTCTTTTTTGTCTGCCATTCTTTACCTCCTTGCGCGTTGCGCGAATTGTTAGTATGAATTTATTGTGAATATATGGTGTGACGTTCTTTGCACTCGTTCTGCCCTATCATGTCTTCGGGGCAGCAAAAGACTGCAAATCTTGGTCCTGTGCTTAAGAGGAACGCTTGCGTTCCTTGTTCGCAGAGTATCGGGCTTGACCTTGGCTGTGGTATTATTGATTGGCCTTGGGCAACCGCTCCTGCGGGGTTGGTGAGCAGAAGTGTTGTGCTTGCGATGATGCCGACGAGGGCAACAACGCTTAACACGACCAGCGCTTCACCTCTTTCCATTCGAGTCTTTTGGGTTGCTTGGTATTTAAACTTTGCGTCGTTCTATAACGAGAAGGTTAAGTGAGTCATTCTCTGCGCGCGTGTTTTTAGAACAAGATTTCTTTTGCGAAGAAGATTATGAATCCTAGTGCTCCTATGAGCGCCATTCCGATTGCTGAAATTTTGACTATTGTTGTATATTCTTGTTTGTCTGGTTTTTTGGTTACTCGAAGGACTCGTTTGCATTCGAGGATGAATGCTTTTAGCTCTTCGAGTTTTCCTGGTATTGGTGATCCTATGTTTTTTACTTGTTGAATGAGCCTGTTTGGTACTTCGGGCGGTGCTTTTGCTGCAGGTTGAGCAGGTTCTTGAACTGGTGGAGTGGGCTGTATTGGTGGCGTGGTTTGAGCTTGATCAGTAGGTTGTGAAGGTTGATTTTGCTGTTCTGGGTCGGTCATATGGCTGTCTGCCGTTGTTTTCTTTATATATTTTGCGATGAAAAGGTTTATAAATGAAGTTGTCTAAGGGTATTTCAAAGAGGTGTGCAATGTTAAGTCCGTATGATTGGGTATATGGTATAGCGATTTTGACAGCGGTCATGTTGAGTTTCATCGCGGGTCTGCTCGCGCTCAGTTTGTTCCATAAGTCCACTCAGCGAAGGCACCTTTCTGCGTGGAGGCCGCTCATTTTCGCGTTGGTTCTTTTCACTGCCGAGGAAGTTTTCGGCGCGCTTAAGGTTTTTGGTGTTTGGAGCACTCCTTGGCTAACTCACGTGATTCCAAGCTTCATTCTTATTTTCCTTATCGCCGCATTAGTTAGGCAAATTGATGCCACAAGGGGATGTGCGGAATGAGCCTTGGCCTTTCTCTTGCGCAGGTAGCTCCGCTTTACAATCTGGGGCTGGTTGTTATTGTTGTTTTCCTGTTTATCAAGTTGTTCAACACGCCTGTTCGTGACAAGCGCGTTTACTTGATGCCGTGGAAGCTTATTTTCGGAGCTCTTATAGTTTTCATACTTGAGGAAGCGTTGACAGTCTTGCGAGGGATGGGTGTGATCAACATTCCAGTGCACATCAACGGATTCTTTGAAGTGTTCATCATCAGCTTGTTCATTTATGCGCTGTTGCTGCAAAGAGAAGAATTGAAGCGGCGCTGAAACTTATCATTCTCGTTTTAGAGCCCGATATAGTCTTTCTTTCCCGTCTTCGTGTAGTTTGATTTTTTCTTCTGGGAATCCTGTGTTTTGTGCGAGTTGTTCAGGAACGTGCAGGTAATGTACATAGTGGTTGACCGTTCGAAAGAATGGGTTTCTCTCTAAGTAGCGGGCGTATTTTGAAAAGTCTTGCTGGTTGAATTTTTTTGGCAGCGTGATTAGGTGGTGCTCGATCCGTCGTATTCCTGCTGATGCCTGTGCTATGATGTTTTCGATTGTCGGATAAATTTCTTTTCGCTCTTCTTGGGTGTAGAAGCCGTCGTCAGTTAGGCTGATGCAGGGTTGTGGCGCAATCGATTTGCCTTTGTGGTTCCAGTTGGCTCGGTAGTATGCGCACGATTCTCTGTCTTGTTGGTCGTATAGTATGCTCGCGAAGTGGTTGAAGTGTTCATCAGGTATAAGGCTTGCCAGGATTTCTTCAGGGGTTGCGCAATGGATTTCAACTAGGAATGTTTTCACGTTATGTGTTCTCTTCAACTTATTATCAAACAACTACGTTAATCACTTGCTGCACAACTGATTTTCCGTCTGTTGCAAGTAGGGTTATTATGCCGCTTTGTTGCGCGGTGACGTGGAGCATTGTTTCGTTGACGCTCGTGTGGATTCCTTCGCTGGGTTTTGCTCCATAGTTGAGGCGATCGCCGTCAGCATCGAAGAATGTTTTTGATAGGTCTATCGTGAAGTCTTTTCCGTTGAATTCTTGTGTTGGAAAGTCCCATGTGGGTTCGATGTTTGCGATCAGCGCTCCCGTGGGCGTTGCAAGGCCTGAGAATCCTGCGAGTATGCCGAGGACCAGCATCATCGCGATGAAGTACCAGTATTCTTTCATGTGGCTATCCTTGTGTTCTGTTGGCATGTTTTGCAGTGTATCGTGATGTAGTTTTTGCGCACTCGTAGAAGGCTGTTTTTGCCGTGGTGGAAGAGCGTGTTGCAGTTTGCGCAGAATGTTTTTTTGAGTTCTTTTGAAAGCCTGATTCTGTTTTTAAGCGCGATTCTGATTGCGTTTTTGATGTGTTTTTGCGCATTTTTTTCGTTTAGGCGTGCTTGTTCAAAGAGTTGTAGTATTTGTTCTTTGGCGCTTGCCTTTGCCTCTTTTTTGGTTGCCACGTGAACTTGTTGGAAAAGTATTTATAGAGTTTATTGGCGGTGTTGTATATAAAAGTGTCGCAACGTGTCGCATGAACTGGTTTAAACGTTTCCTGTACGAGAAAAAGTCTGTTGAGGAGGTTCGTAGTTGGCTTTCTTCGATGGCGTTGGAAGTGGTTGATTCAGCTTCTGCGTTGCGAAAAGAGGAGCTTGATGAGGTGAAGGCGTGTCTTGCGAAGCTTGATAAGGTTATGGCTGTTCGTAAGGAGCAAGAGGAGATAAGGCTTGGGTTTTTAGAGCAGGCTAAACTGTTTCAGTCAGAGCTTGACTTGTTGAAATCAAAAAAGGAGTCTCTTGTTGCAAGTGCTGAGTATTCTTCGATGAAGGGAGAAGTCGTGTCGGCTGTCGCGCAGCGCAGGCAGGCGAGTGTTGAGGTTCTTGAGGTTTTTGGGCCTTTGCAGGTTGCGCTTAAGTCTTACGCGCAAAAAGTTCCGCAGCCCATTGTTCAAAAGTACGCGCAGGATCCGTTGCAGGCTTTTGTTCACGATTATTCATTCAGTATTTTAGAGCACGTGAATGGTCTTAGGGTTGGTCTTGAGACTGGTATGTTGGGTGTTCGTGGTGAATCCGCTCAACAAGCGCTTGTTGCTCTTCAGTTGATGGTTAAAGAGGAGCTCGCGAAGCGTTTGCATAAGTATGCTAACGCGCGCAAGAATGAGATGCGCGTGCAGGAAGCTTTGGCAGGAATTTCAGTGATGAAAGAGTTCGAGAANGTTGTCATGCGGATAAAAGAGTTGGACCGCAGTCGTTTGGAGTTGATGGAAAAAGCGCATTCTCTTGAGGTTCCAAATGACCTTCCTGCAAGGGACGTGTTAAGAACTGCGCTTGAGCGTTTCAGGATTTCTCTAGTGCCTTGATTCCGGGTAGTTTTTTTCCTTCTAAGAATTCTAGTGATGCTCCTCCGCCGGTGCTCGCGTGTGTGTATTTGTTTTCAAGCTTAAACTGCCTGATCGCGGCAAGGGTGTCTCCTCCGCCTATTATGCTAAGGGCTTTGCTTGATGCTATTGCAAGAGCGATTGTTTTGGTTCCTTTGTCGAACGGCTTTTTCTCGAAGAGTCCAACAGGTCCGTTCCAAAATATTGTTTTGGCTTTTTTGATTATTTCGGCGTAGATTGCAGAGGTCAAAGGTCCGATGTCTAGCCCTGCTGATTTTTTCAAGATGTGCTGGACAGAAACCGCTTTTTTGTTGTCAAGCGTGATGTCAACAGGGAGTACGATTTTTTTCTTGTATTTTTTCAGAAGCGTTCTTGCAAGATTAATCTTGTCCAGTTCAACTTTGCTTTTTCCTGTTTCGTTTCCGAGCGCTTTGAGGAATGTGAACGCCATGGCTCCTCCGATTAGCAGAGCGTCGGTTTTTTGCATTAGTTTGTTGATGACGTTTATTTTGTCAGAGACTTTTGCTCCACCCATTATGATTATGAATGGTTTTTTTGGAGCGGCAAGTTTGCTTAACATGCGAACTTCTTTCTCAAGCAGGAATCCTGCGTAGCTTGGAAGGAAAGTTGTCACGGCATCAACGCTTGCGTGCGCGCGGTGTGCTGTTCCAAATGCGTCGTTGCAGTAGATGTCTGCGAGGTTTGCGAGTTTGGATGCGAATGAAGTGTCATTTGCTTCTTCTTGCGGGTAGAATCGCAGGTTTTCAAGCAGCAGCACGTCTGCTGTGTGCATTGTGTTTGCGGCTTCTTCGACATCGCTTCCGATGCAGTCTGGCTGATAGAGCACTTGTTGTTTTAGGAGGTTTTCTAGGCGTTTGGCG